>WOR8_10004818_pt1 | contig 13048 bp, 5 predicted proteins | sample DeeMarSeWOR38_10_FD_19890 | JGI IMG/M metagenome (IMG submission 19890) | reverse complement strand
CCACTACTCTAAATTAAATAATAAAGTCAGCTTTGAATATATTTACTCCTTATATGCTTTTTGAATAATAATTTATCTATGTAAAAGCAATGATTAGCGGTAGAAATACCAGAGATACAATTGACATTAACTTAATTAATATGTTTAGTGAAGGACCAGATGTATCTTTAAATGGATCCCCAACTGTATCTCCGATTACTGTTGCTTTATGAGCTGGTGATCCTTTTCCTCCAAGATTTCCTGATTCAATGAATTTCTTAGCATTATCCCAAGCACCACCAGAATTTGCTAAAAATATTGCAAGTAAAAATCCTGTAGCAATTGATCCTATCAATAAGCCACCAAGACCTGTTGGTTTTAGAACTATTCCAATAATTACCGGGGTTACTACTGCCATTAAGCTTGGGACGATCATTTCTTTTAATGCCCTATTTGTACTTATTTTAACACATCTTTCATAATCTGGTTTATTTTCATCACTTTCCAATAACTTAAATTTTTTAAATTGATAACGAACCTCTTCAACCATTGAATAAGCTGCTTTTCCAACTGCTCCCATTGTAAGCGCAGAAAAAACAAAGGGTAACATTGCACCTATAAAAATTCCAGAAACAAGGTAGGGATCATCTAAACTAAGACTAAGTGTCGATAGCCCTGTACTTTCTAAAAGAGTATTTGCTGTAAATATATATGTAAATATCAAAGCAAGTGATGTTATCGCAGCAGAGCCTATTGCAAATCCCTTCCCCATTGCTGCAGTTGTATTTCCAACTGCATCAAGTTGTTCGGTTCTTTCACGTACTTCTTTACCCATCCCTGCCATTTCAGAAATACCTTGGGCATTATCTGCAACTGGACCATAACAATCTGTTGCAAGAGAGACACCTAATATACTAAGCATTCCAACTGCTGAAAGAGCGATTCCATAAAACCCAGATAACTCATAAGCAATAATCATTGCAACAACAACTGATATAATAGGAATAATAGTACTAATCATACCAACTTGCAAACCTTGAATAATAACTGTAGCAGGTCCTGTTTTTGCAGAATTTGCGATACTTTGAGCTGGTTTTCTTTTTTCCGAAGTAAAATATTCAGTTGAAAGGCCAATAATTATTCCACCTATTAATCCAGCTAGCATTGCATAAAAGGGTTCAAATCTTCCAATTAAATACCATGTTGCAATCCCGCCGAATATTGCAGTTATAAATGTTGCAACAAATAAAGAATTTCTTAAAGCACTATAGATATTTTTTCCCTTACCTAAAATAACAACGAGAGTTCCAATAATTGCAGAAATAATTCCCAATCCTGCAATAACTAATGGAAGCATTACATATTTTAGTAAATTACTTTCAGCAGGTGATTCAAGAATCCATGGTATTATCATATTTTCATTAATAGTTGAAACAGAGATAAAAAAAGAACCAATGATTGCAGCCAATGCCATTGTAGCAATAATTGAATCTACATATGATTCAAAAAGATCTGCACCCATTCCTGCAACATCTCCAACATTATCGCCTACTTGATCTGCAATTACTGCTGGATTTCTTGGATCATCTTCAGGGATACCTGCTTCTACTTTACCAACAAGGTCTGCTCCAACGTCTGCAGATTTAGTATAAATTCCACCCCCAACTCTTGCAAATAGAGCAATAGATGAAGCACCAAATCCAAATCCAAACAAAATGCTGGTTGTTAGTAGTATATCTAGACCTAAGATATTATAAAATAAAACAAATAAACCAAACACTCCAAGAACACCAAGACCAACAACACACATACCCATAACAGCTCCACTTGAAAAAGCAATGGATAGCCCTTTACTAAGGGTTATTTTTGTTCCTTCAGCTGTTCTAGCATTCGCTGTCGTAGCCATACGCATTCCAATGTTTCCAGTCACTGCTGAAAATATTGCACCAATGATAAATGAAAGCGATGTGCCCCAGTGAATATTCGTATCTTCTAAAAAAGATGCGATAAATAACAATAAAGAAACAACTATTACAAATACTATCAAAACTTTGTATTCACTTTTTAAAAATGCCATCGCACCCTTTCTTATTGCATGGCTTAATTCTTTCATTTTTTCATTCCCTGGGCTTTGCTTTTTAACAGATAAATACAGCAGTATTGCAAAAATTAAAGCCAGAATTCCTCCAATAGGTGATATAATTGTCATATCTATATTCATAAACACTCCTTACCGTTTTGACTTTGAATCAATATTGATTATTTAACAATTATGTTTTTAAATCTAATAAAAAATAATTGATAAATTTAGAAAGATATATAAAATCTTAAATATAATTATAATAAACAAAATTAAATATATAATATTAATTCCAATTAAAAATCGGGCCGAGAAATGGGGACTATTTATAATGCTAAAAGGTCTTGGTAGAATCGTAGAAAAGAGACCATGGCTGGTCATATCAGTTATTCTTTTGATCACTATTGGTTTTTCAACTTTAATTCCAAGTCTTGAGATGAAAACAGATTTTAAGGATTTTATGCCTGATGATGAAGTTGTTCAATCTTTTTGGGATGTTACCAATGCTTTTGGTCAGAGTAAAACAATGATGTTTTTATATTTAGAAAAACTACAAGCTGAAAGTGCTATTTCTGTTAATGCAATAAGAGAAATCCAGTACATCGAAGAAAAACTTTTAGAATTAGATGAAGTCAATTCATCTTTAAGTATTATAACAATTCTTGATCAAATAAGCTTTGCAGAATTTGGAAAATCAATAAAAAATTGTACAGATGAAGAGATAAAAATAGTAATTGGTGATATTTTTACAAAGGATTTTCCATCATCAATTCAAGCTTTTAACAATGATGATCCCAATGAAAAGGTTGATTATAATAGATATCCAAGGATTACAAGAGGAAAATCAATTGATGATATAGATATTAAAAATTGTTATATTTCTTATAACGAGGACATTTATTCCTTTTCCTTTGAAGTTTATGATCTATCATCCTTTGAATCAAAACTCAAATCACCAATTCCTCTAACAAATGTAATAGAGTGGTATCTTGATTTTGAAAATATTATTCGCCCCGATCCTCAGTTAGATATTGAATATAAAATCACTGCCCATATAGAGCCTACCCATTCATTATGGGAAGTTGGAAAAGGTCCTTTGAAAAATATTAAGTCCTTAATACAACAAATATTGAATAGGGAGTTGTTAAATAATTATAAAAAAGAAGCATATCTATGGGTTAAACAAAAAGGAATGCCCATGGCATTTCCAATATCTTTAAAAACTGCTGAGATTAGTTTTGATGCCCAAAAAAATATAATAAAAATTGAAGTCTCAAGAAATGAACTAGGCAAATATGGAGTTGCCTTACGGTATGGATCTTATGAGCTACCTGCAAAACTTACTAATTTTAAAGCAGGCACAAGATACTATAAAACACCAATTTTTAAATTACCCTGGTTTAGAATTTCAGCAAATACTAGTTTCATTTTAAAAACATTGAAAAAAATAAACAATTTACCACTTTTAGGAGATATATCTAATAGGTTAATGAAGAAATTTGCAAATTTTTCATACAATGATTTTGAAGAATTTTTTGAAAATACTGACGAATTTATTTCATTACCTGATCAAATTTCATTAAAAGACCTTGAGGATCTATGGGTAAATCTAGATGTTGCACCTGATAGTCATATATCAGAAAATGAAATATTTATTAAAACTCCACTATATGAAGATTTAAAGGTCAATATCCTTGCATTTTTATCAAAAGATTTTGAAATAATTAAAAAACCACATGCAAGCTTGATACTTCTCTCTTTAGATATAGGTTGGGATTATGATGAACAGATTGTAAAAACTAAAATGCTGTTATCAAAAATCAAAGATATTGATTCACATTATGATTATGTATCTGTAGAAGTGACAGGAGATTCTGTAATTTCATATCAGATGAATGAAGTTACAGCAGATGCAAATACAATTATTGCACCTATGATTTTTATAATGATAATAACAGTTCTTTTTATTTCATTTAGAAGAGCTTCATATGTAATCTTACCCTTATTATCACTTGTTGTATCAATGATTTGGATATTTGGATTAATGGTACTTATTGGAATTCCTTTTACAACAATGTCAATAGTTATAATACCATTGACTTTAGGCCTGGGTGTAGATTATTCTGTTCATTTATCACATCATTACAGATTAGAACTATCTAAAGGAAAAAATCCTGCCCAAGCTATAAAAATATCTATTTTTGAAATTGGAACTGCGATGTTTCTTGCAATGATTACAACGTTAATTGCATTCCTGTCATTTTTAACTGCCTCAATACCGCCTTTAAGAGACCTTGGATTATTACTTGCACTAGGTATATTTTTTACATTTATAACATCTATTACCTTCCAAGCTTCTTTAAGATATATAATTGACAAAAGAAAAAAAGATTTCATTAAAACAGTAAAGAAATCATACAAACTAAATATTATAATGGGAAATTTATCAAAGGTTGTATTAGGAAATCAAAAAAAGATACTTGCAATGATATTAATGGTAACAATTATTGCAGGGATTGGAGCAACCCAGATAGAGACAGGTTTTGACCTATATTCATTCCTACCAGAATATAATCCTGCAATAGATGTCTTTGGTAAAGTAGAGTCAAATTTTCCTTACATTGGACAAGTTCAGGAATTTATCCTTCTTAAGGGCGATGTTGCAAATGTAAAGGCATTAAATGGCATTATGAAAACACACAAGAATCTGGAAGATGATACTTTTGTAGCAAAAAATCCAGATGGTACAGCAAATGCAGAGAGCATTTATTCTATAATATATCAGGCAGTAAAAAACAATGAATCGATGATTGATGATTTTAATTTAGATGAAGATACAAGATTACCCAAAACAAATATTGATACAGAGAGGTTGCTAAACTACCTTTGGGAAAGCTATGAATATGGTATGCAAACTCAACTAATTATTCAAAAATCAGAATATGATAAATTTAATATTGCTGTTATTAGAGTATATATAAATATAGTCTCAACTGGTCGTAAAAGTGGTGAGCTTGAAAAGGATTTAAATATATTATACAATGAATTCCAAGACGATTTAGAAGATTATGGAAATGTAAAAGCAATTGCCACTGGACAGTGGATAATAACAAATAAAATTACTTCAGAACTGACGCAAAGTCAAATTATTTCAACAACTATTTCAATTATTTTAGCAACTATTGTATTAGTTATTGCTTATAAACGGATTACTTTAGGATTAATTGCTGTAATACCTGTTCTAATTTCAATTGTTTGGATTTTAGGAGTTATGTACTTTATTGGCTATAATTTAGATGTTTTAACAATAACAGTAACATCCCTTGCAATAGGAATTGGAATTGACTATGCTATACATGCAACAGAGAGATTTAGATTAGTTGCAGATAAAACAGGTGATATCAATGCAGCTTTATATGAAACAATTGAAAAGACTGGTGGAGCACTGCTTATCGCAGCATTGACAACTGTCCTAGGATTTGGTGTGCTTATTTTTGCACCATTGCCACCTCAAGCACAGTTTGGTGTTATAATGGTGTTAACAATAATATTTGCTTTTCTAACATCGGTCTTGTTACTACCACTGATTCTTGCAAGATGGGGCAAATGGAGTAAAAAAAGAAAAGGATATATAATTTCTTCAAAACCTATGGATGAAGATTATATAAAAGAAATTAATAATTTAGATAAGAAAGAAATTAATAGATAAACTTTTTTCAATATTTAATATAAAAATTAACTACCAAATATTTATGTATGTAGCTTTAATTCGGGTTACATATCTTAAGAGGTGTTTATATGGCTAATATCTTAGTTAGTGAATTAAAGTCAAAGAAGAATAAAAAACAAAAAATCATAAAATCAGTTGATGGAAATACTGCTGCTGCTCATGTAGCTTATGCTTTTTCAGATGTAGCTGCAATTTATCCAATTACACCATCTTCACCAATGGGTGAGGTAGTAGATGAATGGGCAGCCCAAGGCAGAAAAAATATTTTTGGTCAAGTATTAAAAGTCCAAGAGATGCAATCTGAGGGGGGAGCAGCTGGTGCTATTCATGGTGCTCTTTCAACAGGAGTATTCTGCTCAACTTTTACTGCTTCACAAGGTCTATTGCTAATGATTCCAAACATGTATAAGATATCTGGAGAACTAATGCCTTGTGTTTTCCATGTTTCAGCTCGTGCATTAGCAGGACAAGCTCTTTCCATTTTTGGAGATCATCAAGATGTAATGGCTGCTAGAGCAACTGGCTTTGCACAGATTGTATCTGGTTCAATTCAAGAAATAAATGACCTAGCACTTGTTGCTCATCTTTCAACAATCCGAGCAAGCGTTCCATTTTTACATTTCTTTGATGGGTTTAGAAGCTCGCATGAAATTCAAAAAATTGAGTTACTTGATTATGAAGATATTCCAGAACTTATAAATTGGGATGGAATTAATAAACATCGAGAAAGAGCATTAAACCCGGAAAAACCACATTTACGCGGCTCAGCACAAAATCCTGATATTTATTTCCAGGTTACAGAAGCAGCTAATAAATTTTATAGAGCAGTTCCTAAAATCGTTGAGGAAGAAATGGAAAAAGTAAGTAAACTTACTGGAAGATCTTATCATCTTTTTGATTATATCGGAGCACCAGATGCTGATAGAATAATAGTAATGATGGGATCTGGCGCAGAGGCTGCTGAGGAAGCAGTTGAATATTTGAATAACAGAGGTGAAAAAGTAGGTTTAGTTAAAGTCAGATTATTTAGACCTTTCTCTGATAAACATCTAATTTCTGCTATTCCTAATTCAGTGAAAAAAATTGCAGTTCTAGATAGAACAAAAGAAAATGGATCATATGGTGAACCACTATATCTTGATGTATCAGCAGTTTATCAACATCAAAAGAAATATATGACAATTATTGGTGGCAGGTATGGACTTGGTTCAAAGGATCTGACTCCATCGATGGTTAAAGCAGTTTTTGATAATCTTAAATTAAGTGATCCAAAGAATAATTTCACTGTTGGAATAATTGATGATGTTACAAATACATCACTACCAATTAATGAAGAGATAGATGCAACGCCTGAAGGTCTTGTTCAATGTAAATTCTGGGGGCTTGGCGGAGATGGAACTGTTGGAGCAAATAAAGATGCGATAAAAATCATCGGCGATAATACAGATATGTATGTTCAAGGTTATTTTGCTTATGATGCAAAGAAATCAGCAGGTATTACTGTTTCTCATCTAAGGTTTGGAAAAGTCCCAATTAAATCAACATATCTAATTAAAGATGCTGATTATATTGCTTGTCATAATCCATCTTATGTCAATAAATATGATTTGTTAGAAGGGATAAAAAAAGAGGGAACGTTTGTTTTAAATGCCTCATGGACCCTTGAAGAAATGGATAGTTGTCTTCCAAACTCTTTAAAGAAAAAAATCGCTGAAAGGAAGCTTAAATTCTACACTATCGATGCTGTGAAAATTGCTGAAAAAGTAGGTCTAGGCGGAAGAATAAATATGGTTATGCAGACTGCATTTTTTAAACTTTCAAAGGTTCTTCCAGTTGATGATGCAATAAATTCTTTAAAGGATGCGATAAAAAAAACCTATGGGAAAAAAGGAAAAGATATCGTTCAAATGAACTGGAAAGCAGTTGATGCAGCAGTTGATGAAATAAATGAGATTTCCTATCCTGAATCTTGGGCAAAATTAGAACCTGAAAAACCTTTAGAAAACGATTTACCAGATTTCATAAGAGATGTAATGTGTCCTATGAATGCAATGCAGGGTGATAAACTTCCAGTTAGTGCATTTAAACCAGGAGGAATTTTCCCAACTGGAACTACCAAATATGAAAAAAGAGGAGTTGCAATAAATGTCCCTGAATGGCAAATTGACCACTGCATTCAATGTAATCAATGTGCTTTGGTTTGTCCACATGCTGCAATAAGACCAGTGCTTATTACTAATGAAGAGATTAAAAAAGGGCCAGAAGGATTCCAAGCAAAAAAAGCAGTTGGCAAAGGTGTTGAAAGACTATCATTTAGAATACAGGTGTACCCAGAAGACTGTGTTGGTTGTGGAAATTGTGCAGATATTTGCCCATCCAAAGAAAAAGCGCTTGTTATGAAGCCTTTTTCGACACAAACAAATCAGATTCCAAATCAGAAATATGCTGAGACTATCCCGGTTCGATTAGGAGATTTTGATAAATATTCACTAAAAGGATCGCAATTCCAACAGCCGTTACTTGAATTTTCTGGAGCATGTGCAGGATGTGGAGAAACACCTTATCTAAAACTTATAACCCAACTTTTTGGAGACCGAATGATTATTGCAAATGCAACTGGATGTTCATCTATATGGGGTGGTTCTGCACCTTCAGTTCCGTTTACAGTTAATAAAGATGGACATGGACCTGCATGGGCAAATTCTTTATTTGAGGATAACGCTGAATATGGTTTTGGTATGGTGCTTTCAACAATCCAGCGTAGAAATAAACTTGCAGATCTTATCTCAGAAGCAAAGAAGAAATCATCAGGTGAATTAAAAGAAGCTTTTGAAGGTTGGATAAAAAACAAAGATGATGCTGATGGGTCAAAAGAATATGGAAATAAGATTAAATCACTACTCAAAAATAATCATACCGATAGACTGCTCAAACAAATTTGGGATGGAAAAACCATGCTTACCAAAAAATCCATTTGGTGTGTCGGTGGAGATGGCTGGGCTTATGATATTGGATATGGTGGTCTTGATCATGTAATTGCTATGGGTGAAGATATCAATATATTAGTATTTGACACAGAGGTTTATTCAAATACAGGTGGTCAATCATCTAAAGCAACACCAATTGGTTCAGTTGCAAAGTTTGCAGCTTCAGGCAAAAAAACAAAGAAAAAAGACCTTGGTCTTATGGCAATGACTTATGGATATGTCTATGTTACATCTGTAGCAATGGGAGCAAATAAAAATCAACTAATAAAGGCCCTGAAAGAAGCAGAATCATATCCAGGTCCTTCACTTGTAATTGCTTACGCACCTTGTATTAACCATGGAATCAAGGCAGGAATGGGAAAAACGCAAAATGAAGAAAAATTAGCAGTTGATTCTGGTTACTGGCCATTATACAGGTATGACCCTCGACTTGCAGATCAAGATAAAAATCCTTTCCAATTGGATTATAAAGAACCAGATGGAACTTTACGTGACTTCATAATGGGAGAAGTAAGATATAATGTATTAACCAGATCATTTCCTGATGAAGCAAAGAGATTACATAAAAAACTTGAAGAGGATGTAAACAACAGATATAAAAAATATAAGAATATGGCAGAATAATCAAGTTTTTCTGCTTTTTTTTCTTTTAATACCTAATTAAATTACTTTATAAATTTTTTTCATTAATAATTAAGAGAAGTCTGGAAAAAAAGATATTTGGGATGGGATGTACCCTCAAAGAACTCTAATCCAGACCTCCCCAATCCGAGATATAGTTTTTTCTATTTAAAAATATTCCAATCTCCGGTTTGTCTGTTAGTTTTTAATACTCTTACTCAATACCTTTTTTATTGGTGCACTTATTTGTTAAAACGGGCAGAAGAGATAAGTAAAATTATCAAAAGTTCAAAAGGAATTCATATAGTATCTCATATAGATGCAGATGGAATAACAGCAGGAACAATTGCTTATCAAACATTAAAACGTTTAGGGAAAAATTATTCTATAGAATTTGTAAAGCAGCTTGATGAGATAGTATTAGAACGTTTGAAAAATGAAAACCATGAACTTGTATGGTTTACTGATCTTGGGAGTAGTATAAGCATTAGTTATCCTGAGATAAATAAAGTAGTTACAGATCACCATATTTGTCCTGAAAAATCAAACTTATCTTTTCATTTAAATCCCCATTTGTTTAATCTAGATGGTGGATTGGAAATTAGTGGAGCAGGAACAACTTATCTTGTCTCAAAAGCAATTGATAAAAAAAATAAGGACTTATCATATCTTGCTTTAATTGGTTCATGTGGAGATTTGCAGGACAGAAAAAATTGTAAACTTGTGGGACTTAATAGAGATATTCTAAATGATGGGGAAAAAACTGGTGTTGTCCAATCAAAAATTGATATCCGTTTTTTTGGAAGAGAAACACGGCCCATATATAAAATGTTACAATACTCAAGTGATCCTATAATTCCAGGCCTCAGTGGACGCGAATCATCCTGCATTTCATTTCTACAGGAACTTGGAATTACAATGCAAGATGGTGATGAATGGAGAAAATGGATTGATTTAAGTAAAGATGAGAGAAGCTTGATTATTTCAAATATTGCCCAATTGCTATTACTAAAGGGTTTTGGCCATAAATTAACAAAGAGGATAATTGGGGAGGTATATATTTTAAATAAGGAGAAGGAAGGAACTGAAGTTCACGATGCTAAAGAATTTGCCACCCTTTTGAACTCGACAGCTAGATATGGTAAATTTGAGGTAGGACTAAATGTCTGCCTTGGCGATAGGAATAAATGGTTAAAGGAGGCAAGAAAACTTCTGTTAGGCCATAGGCATAATCTTATTGAAGGATTACAGTTTGCAAGGGAAGAGGGAATTATCAAACGAGATCACTTACAATTCTTCCATGCTGGAAGTGGAATTCGAGACACCATTGTTGGAATTGTTGCAAATTTATTACTAAATTCCGAAGATGTAAGTAGCGAACTACCACTGATTGGTTTTGCAGACAAGGGAAATGGAGAGATAAAAGCAAGTGCTAGAGGAACAGAAGAACTTGTAGAAAAAGGACTAAATCTTTCACTGGCAATGAAAAAGGCAGCATCAGCATTTGACAGCATTGGCGGTGGACATAATATAGCTGCAGGTGCAACTATACCAAAAGGTAAAGAAGAAGAGTTTTTAGAGATACTTGAGAAAGAAATAAAAACACAGCTTTCTTAGTTTTGAGATGTTTTGTAAACGTTTTCAATGTCTAGTTCAAATAATAGTTCTTCTCCAGCAAGAAAATCTAAACTGTATTCTAGATCAGGGTTGAGATATAATTTAATGTAGGATAATAGTTGTTCTAAACCCTCTTTAGGATAAGGCATAAGGGTTACTTGCGATTCATTTCTTTTAATAGTAACAATTCTGTCCAGCTCTGTATAAGATATATTACCTGTTGAGCCAACGTAACTTACGTTTATTTTGTTACTTGTTAGATTCACAACAGTATAGGTAGTCGAAGTCCATAGACCTGATGAGTATTCCATTGTTGCACCTATCTCTGGTGTATGAGTTATAATAATTGTTGATTCATTAATACTAGTAACACTACTTGCATTTTCAAAGAAAACTGATTGAGTTGTATTATCAATCCAGGTAAAGTCTGTCTGTTTATCCTCAGGTGGCGTTGTATAAGTCCAAAGCATTGTTTCATTTACTTTTGTTACAATTGTTGCATTTTCCCAAGCAGGGTATATTGGAATATCTTTTCCAATCGAGTAATTGGCTCTTAAATTGTATAAAGTCGTATTTTGTTCTCCAAAATATGGTATATAATCTTCAGGCATAGGTGAGTTTTCAATTATTTCAACAACATCGATTCTAAGATCCTCATCACCAGTTGCTGATGCCGGAATTACAATTACATCTCCAATATCTGGTTTAACACCATAAGCTTTTTCAGGAGGGATAGGTCCTATTATTTTTGTTTCACCATCTTTCAAACCTACTAATCCTTCCATAAATCCTTGTATGATACCTGTTCCATAATCTTCATAACCTTCAGGAGACGGTGCTTCGGTATCAAAAGTTACAAATATTTTTAATGGTATACCACCATTTTTATTATCTACATCATCATATGAAGAATCAAAAATTGTGTTATTTGAAGCATATCGACCTATATAATTAACATCGACACAATCTCCAATTTCAATTACACCAACTTTTTTTTCTGAAAAGAGATTTTCAAAAATCTCATCACCATAAGCTACAACTAGATATGATGATAAAGCTCCAATTATAATAATTACTAAAACTGCTGCTGCTAACTTTTCTTTTTGCATGACACTGCGAAATAAAATCATTATATATTAAGCTAACCATGATTTTTAAAATATACAGATTCAATTATATATCTTATAATTTTTGTAGCAAAAATAGATGTCTGACCAGAATCATAAGGAGGGCAAACCTCAACGATATCAAATCCAATAAATTGAGACGAAAAAAAATCTATTATTTCAAGGATATCCCATTGTGTCAAACCAAAAGGTTCAGGTGTACTAGTTCCTGGAGCATATGTTATATCAAGTGCATCGATATCAAAAGTGAAATATATTTTTTTATTTCCTAGATATTTTTTTGTTTTATCTAATATGTTTTTAATACCTTTCTTTTTAATAGTATATGAGTCGATATAGAAAAGACCTTGATTATTTGCTTCCTCAAATTCCTCTTTTTCAGCAGATCTAACCCCTAGAAGTGCAATATTTTTGATATCGATATGATCAGCAATTCGTCTTATAGTACATGCATGATTATAAGGCTCATTTTCATATTTTTGTCGAAAATCCATATGAGCATCAAGGGAGAGAACTGCGATATCCTTTGGAAAAGCCTGGATAACTCCAGAAGTAATTGAGTGTTCACCACCAATTGCTATTGGAAATTTGTTTTTTTTAATTAATAAACTAGTAAAATCTCTAATTTTTTCAACCATCTCTCTTGGAGGATCATCTTTTATGTAAAGGTCCCCATAATCATGAAATTTTACATCCCTTAGATCTCTACCTGTTTTAATATTAAATGTTTCAAAATTCCAACTAGCCTGCCTGATCTCACTTGGTGCTTTACTTGCACCTATCCTGAAAGAACTTGTCTTATCATATGGAGCACCAAAAATAACTAATTTTGCATCATCAAAACTTGATTCAGCATCTGCGAAGTAGTTTGGAAAATTCATATAAGCCTGAAATTTATATTCTAAAC
>WOR8_10004814_pt1 | contig 13056 bp, 9 predicted proteins | sample DeeMarSeWOR38_10_FD_19890 | JGI IMG/M metagenome (IMG submission 19890) | reverse complement strand
GCGGGCCGTTGTCGGTCGAATAATGGACAATGGTGTTGTCGGCAATGCCCAGCTCGTCGAGCAGCTTGAGGAACTTGCCGATGTGCATGTCGTGCTCGACCATGCCGTCGGCGTATTCATCCTGCCCGGAGATGCCGCGCAGCTCTTTTTTGACGTGGGTGCGAAAATGCATGCGGGTGCCGTTCCACCACACGAACCAGGGCTTGCCGGCGGCATGCTGCTCTTTTATGAAGGCGATTGCGCGGTCGGAGGTCTCGTCGTCAACGGTTTCCATGCGCTTTTTGGTCAGCGGCCCGGTATCCTCGATTTTCTGGGTGCCGTCCGCATTGGCCCAGGAGTGCATGATGCCTCGCGGGCCGAATTTTTCACGGAAGGTTTTGCCGTCGGCCAGCACCATATCGCCGGGGTAGTCTTCGTTCTCGGGCTCTTCTTCGGCATTAAGGTGGTAGAGGTTGCCGAAAAACTCGTCAAAACCGTGATTGGTGGGCAGGTGCTCGTCGCGGTCACCGAAGTGGTTCTTGCCGAACTGGCCGGTGGTGTAGCCCTGGTCTTTCAGCAGCACGGCGATCGTGGGATCCAGGACGTTGATGCCTTCTTTGGCGCCGGGCAGCCCGACCTTGGAAAGCCCGGTGCGGAACACGCTCTGGCCCAGCATGAAGGAGGCGCGGCCTGCGGTGCAGGACTGCTCTCCGTAATAGTCGGTGAAGAGAATGCCCTCTTTGGCGATACGGTCGATGTTGGGCGTCTTGTAGCCGACGAGACCGCGGGTGTAAGCGCTGATGTTCGATTGGCCGATGTCATCGCCCCAGATAACCAGTATGTTGGGTTTAGCTTTGCTCTTTGCCATGGATGATGAAGCAAAACAAACTATACCGATAATGATAATTATGGTTACCAATATGAGTTTGCCACGGGTTCTTTTCATGCAGCCCTCCTTTCTTTATTAGGGACATTTATAAGGGTCGTTATAAGTGCTGAAGGTCACGAATTGCGTTGCTTGATAGGGCTTTAAAATGATAGCTTTATATATCGACATGTTAATTCAAAAATCAAGTTCTTTTCAACTGATGCTTCCGTATGTAAGATTTAGTCCTATTGAGTGTTTGATTTACTAATTTAATTCGAATTATCTTCTAAATTCTTCTCGATAAAACTTAAAATATCATGCCCGATTTGCTGCGTAGGATGTCGCGCCACCATTTCTTCTGCAATAATCCGGGCTTGCCGTAATTTTCTTCTCTTTAAATAAAAATCGGCAAGCGCATAAAGGTAATCTATATTATCCGGTTCCAGCTCCTGTGCTTTGAGCAAGGACGCTTCTGCATCTGAATCCTTTTTTAAATGTTGCAGTAATAAGCCGAGGTTGTAATGAATCCGAGCCCGGTTGGGCATGCCGCTAACCGCCATCTTTAAAGATGCTGCAGCTTCTTCATATTGTTTTCTTTCCGCAAGCAGCAACCCCAATGAATAGTGCACCTCGTATATTTCTGGATGGTTACGAACCACCTCGCGCAGCAGAATCTCGGCCTCATCATTTTTGCCCATCTGGTTATACAACATGGCCAGGTTGACTTTGGCCGGATAAAATAAGTTATCGATTTTAATAGCGGCCTGATAGTTTGCTACAGCCTTTTGGGGCTTTTTTAGCGCAACGTAAAGATTTGCCAGATTATATCGGCCGAATGCAAAATCCGCCGAATATTCCATGGATTTTTGATAGTCCGTTAAGGAAGTCTGGAAGATCTTTTTCCGGGCCTCACCCAGCTGAGGATCGGCAATTTCGGTCATCCGCCGGGCCGCTTCTAGGCGCACAGATTTTACCGGATCATAAAGCATGGATGATAGTAGTTCAGTTTGACGTTTAGGATCGGAAACATTTAAGTGATCGACAGCCGTTCTTCGAATCAGGGCTTCATCATCCATCAATGCCAGTTCATATGCGCGGCTGGTTTCTTTGCCGGGGTATGCCGCCAGAAGCGACAGTGCAGTCGAACGCACGATTACCGGATAAAGTGGATCTGCCGCCAGTTTAATGAGATCTTTATGCACATGGATCAATCTTTTTCGCCCGTCATCAATGATCGTGCCGTAATGGGCCCTGCGGCCGGGGCCATACCATTTGGCCATATATTCTTCAGACCACTGCTCGGATTTATCAACATGGCAGCGGTTGCAGGCATTGGGTGTACCGAGTTTGATGCTCAAATCAGGCCGCGGCAACCGAAAGCTATGGTCAGCGCGATAATCAATTACCATATAAGGTCGTTCCGGCATATGGCACTGAACACATTCTGCCCCGCTGCCCACATCAAACAGCACCTTGCCATCAGCAGACTTGATGGGCTGCCCTTTTTCACCTCTGTGTTTATGGAAGTGATGGGTTTTGGTGTCATAAATGTCGGCACGATGGCACCGGAGGCACAACCCATTGCCCTCTTTGACCTTTTTAATGCTATGCACGTCGTGACAGTCACTGCAGCGCACATTGCGGCGATACATCTTGCTCTGGGTAAAGGAGCCATAAACATAAACTTCTTCTAAAATCTGACCGTCAGCAAAATAAAGCTCGGGCGTCAGCAGGCTGGGCAGCATACTGTCCAACAGATCCGGCTCGGCATGAGTGTAATCTCCCAGAATCGCGCGCCGGGAATGACAGGGAGCACACAACTCCACCTGTTCGCGAGATCCCATACCCTTTGCTCTGACGACCAGCTCGTAGTTGTCGGTTTGAGGACGGGCCATATCCGGCAGCTCGGCCCATTCAACGTGACGGGAGCCGGGCCCATGGCAGGCCTCGCAGCTGACATCAATTTCCGACCAGGTCGTCTGGTAAGCATTGCTGGGGATATCGTAGTTCTTTTTTAGATTTGTGGAATGGCACTCGGCACACATGCCGTTCCAGTTCTGGCCGGCATTGGTCCAGTACAACCAATCATTGGGATCAATGGGATCATCCGGGTACAGGTGATACCACTTTTTTTCTTTTACATCCCAGGCAATAGGCAAACATTGCAGGCGGCCGCCCGCAAAGGGCACCAGATATTGTTGCAACGGATACCATCCGAAGGTATGGGTGATTTCAAACTCGCCCATTTTGCCGTCGGAACCCTGGGTGTTTGTAAAAAATTTATCATCCTTGCGATAGAAACGGGTTGTGACGCCGCGAAATTCGACAACCGCATTGTTAAAATCACCCAGCACGGTGGCATCATTGGCAACCTCCATGGCACGGTCGTGGTGAGAATTTTGCCACTTGTCGTATTCGGCCTTGTGGCAATCCATGCATTTTTTGCTGCCGGCAAAAGTGGCGACAGTTTGGGGCTCAGGGGGGCTGCGAAAATATTTTTCCTTCAGCACGTATGCCGGAATGGAGAGAATGATAACGAGCGTCGCAATCAGTCCGGTTATTTTCCAATTCGTCATAGTTTTTTTAGACAGTATTGCAGGATTATTAGGATAATGTGAAAAATCCTGTTATCCTGTCTACTCTTTTAACCTGTCAAACTTTCTTTTTCGGATAAGTCGCCTGTTCGCCGCGAAACGTGCTGCGCTTTATCGGTTTACGGGCATCGACTTTTATTATTTTGTTTTCAATGGTTATCGGATAGATGTCCAGCGCCCGGGGAGCCGGTGCATGGGTAACATTGCCGGTGATATCGAAAGCCGAACCATGACAGGGGCAAGCGAATTTCATCTCTTTTTCCATCCAGGAAACCGAGCAGCCCAAATGAGTACATGTGCGCGATAAGGCTAAAAATCCGCCGTCTTCCAGCCGTGCCAGGTAAAATTTTCCGCGTACAAAGGCGGTGACCGAATTGGGCGCAAATCCGTCGATCGCTCCTGCGGTGATCATTGAATCAGTTTCTTCTCCTCGGGCTTTTGATTTATGCGGCCGTAGAAAAGCAAAAGCCACGGCAATAAATTCTGCCAGGGCAACACCGCCTAAAATTATCCAGAGGGTAGTTAAAAATGATCTTCTGGTGGGTTCAGTTTCGGATTTTTTTTCTTTTGTGTTCGTCGGCATAATTATCTTTTGTTTGGATACATCATTAAAGAGAATTCAGGAGTCAGAATTCAGGAACCAGAAGACTGAATAGATTTTGCATATGCATCGAGTAATTTACCGACCTCTTCCAATTGGTCCATAAGACCATTTATATCCATATATTCCAAATCTCTTGAAAGCAGACAATAATATCGACATTCTTCAAGAGACGCCTGGGCGATGTTCATAAATCGAAATGTATCTTTCTTGGGAAATTGACGGGTGGAACGATATACCGCAAGAACAAATTGATGAGCTTTTTGCCATTCAATTAAATCTTGAAAAGTGCGTGCCTTTTTTCTTTCCATTTTGAATTCCCTCCTCTCTGTTATACTGACTCCTGATTCCTGAATCCTGTATTCTGAATCCTGAATTCTGCTTTACGGCCACACCAGTGCCATTCCCTTTCCGCGAAACCAGATACCCGTTATGGTCAGAATGATAAATGCGACCACCCATAAAGCAAAAACAGATTGAAGGGCCTCGTTATTGTTGGATGAAAATTTTTTCTTCATTACCTTGTAAAATAAAATCGTTGCGGTGAGCATTAAAGCAAAAGAAATCAAACCATTGCTGATTTCACCGGGAATATTCGGCAGCCAGGCGGCAAAATCAATTATAAATTCATCAGCAATAATGCCGATCGGTGTAACGATGATGGCAACCAGCGCAGCCGCAGCAGCCATACTGCGCCCTTTGCGCGAGGCAAACCACACCCCGGCTGTATTCGTCTGATAATTAAGGTAGGGAATGCTGAGCAGCGCTATCATCATTAGGATCGGTATGATGAACAGCGCAAACAACGGGTGGAAATGCAAAAGCAGTTCCTGGATGCCGGCAAAAAACCAGGGCGCCTTCGTTGGATTTGGGCTGAGCCCCGGGTTTGCTTTAGCTCCCAGAGAAGCATTAAAAAAAACCGAAATCACCATAATAACGGCAATCAACACTAAGGCAACGACAATTTCTCTTAAAATCAAATTTGGAATGGTTGGTGCCTTCTCATCATTTCTTTTTTCTTCTTCATCCGGCCTGCGGGGAATCACCAGACCGCCGGCTTTACGCACCCGCCAGAAATGAAAAGGCATCAAAACAAGCAGACAGGCGGGAATAACTGCAGTGTGGATGGCAAAGAAAATCGATAATGTGGCCGGTCCGATATCGCTGCCGCCTCGAACCAGGCCTTGCAACCATTCGCCAATGCCGGGGATATATTCCAGCATGCCCGTGCAAATCGTAATGGCCCAAAAGGAAAGCTGGTCCCAGGGCAGCAGGTATCCGGTAATATTTGAAGTCAATACTGCCAGGAACATTGCCAGACCGATGATCCAGTTAAACTGGCGCGGCGGGTAAAACGCTCCGGTAAAAAATATGCGTAGAAAGTGCAGAAAAACGATGATCAACAGGGTATACGCGCTCCAGTGATGAATATTGCGGATCAGCTGACCAAAGAGCACATTGTTTTGTAAATGAATAATAGACTCGTAGGCGCGGTCGGGGACTGGCTGGTAAACGAATTTCAACATTAATCCTGTGGCAAACAGCATGCAAACCAACACCACGGCCATCCCACCAAGACCCCAGGTCAATGTGAATCGCAGGGTGCGTTCCTGAACGCTTTGTGGACGAAAGTGAAGAACCAGACTATTGAAAAAGCTTCGATACCGCTCGCGATACTTTGGTCTATCTATCGTCCCGGGAAAAATGGAATAACGAATGTTCTGAAACAGGTTGAGCCGATCCGACATCGCATCGTTTTCCTTCATAAAAAAAACTTTCTAAAAATCAACAGATTTATAGACGATAGCACTCCTTTACCTCTGATCTAAAGTTTTTTCAAATAAGCTGCCAAACTGGGGCAGCCTGTCATTCACACCCGCAAGACGCAAACAGTGCCAGCCAAGGACCAGATTGCTTGAAAGAACCGGTTTACCCAGTTCTTCTTCAGCCGCTTTAATGATTCCGAGGGCCCGCACACTCGTACAGGAAATGAACACCGTGTCAACAAGATCCGGCTCACCCAATTTTAGTACAACTTCTGTGATCGAATCCGGTGTTATGCGGCCGACGTTTTCATCTTCAGGTTCATTCCATGATCCCATAACGGGAACCGTGAAGCCGCCATCCTGAATATAATCGCGCAGACGGCGGTTAATATCATCCATATAGGGCGTGATCAGCGCAATGCTGCTGGACGATAAAGCCTCAAATGCAGCGATTGCGGCCTGCAACGGCGCCGTGCAGGCAACATCCGGGCGCACTTCATGAATTCGTGCGTGCACATTTTCGATGCCGATGAGCATAGCGCCTGAAGTACAGCCATAGGCAATCACATCCAGCGGCAGTCCGGTCATGATCAGGCGGGTTGCTTCAGGGATTTTGCTCTCCATTTCCTTGAGTGTCCGCGGGGTAATGGTCGGTGCGCAGTAGAGGCGATTTCCATATAATGATACGCCGGGAAGATCCAGCAGCTGCCGAATTTCATATTCGATGGTCTGGTCACCCGATAGCACGATCAGCCCAATACGGGCGCGTTCCCCCAGGCCGCTGTCCATTTTATAGGGAATATTTTGCTCATCAATGACAAGATCTTGCCCTAATTGCACGTCGGTTCTAACCTTTTGCATGGTTGTCTCCTTTATTTACGTTGCCAATCGGGTACTCGATCTTTTATTTCCATTTTACAAATGAGCTAATTACAGCTCGATCAAATCTCTTGACGTCTTTGAAAGAATCTCGGCTCCGGTTTCGCTAATGAGGACATCGTCAATGATTCTGACCCCGACCCGTTCTTCGCTTATGTATACCGGTGGTTCGACGGACACTACCATTCCGGGCTCGAGAATATACTTGCTGTCCCCGAAAAGGTGATTGTTCTCACCCCATGAGGGCGGATAACCCGGTCCAATTCCATAGCCGGTTGTATGCAGGCGATATGAATCCAATCCCGCATCTGCGATAACCTTCTTGGCGACTTCATGGGGCTTTACCATAGGGACCCCCGGTTTCATCTCCGCAATACAAAGATCGCAAGCCTCGCGAACCACTTTATAGACCTCTTTAACACGCGGCCGGGCCTTTCCCAGGCACAGTTGTCTGCCGATGGTGCAGTGGTAGCGTTTGTAGCATCCGGAATATTCAATATTGATGTCGTCTCCCGGTTTCAGTTTGCGTTCTGTCGGAAACCCGTGCGGATAAACAATTCGCTCACCGGACACAAAATTCATCGGGCTGGCCGATGCGTCACTGCCTAAAGCCATGAGGGTTCGATGCATTTCTGCGGCGACTTCAAGTTCGGTTTTTCCCTCGGCTAAGGTGTCGAGCCCGGTTTGAAAGGCAGCATCTGCGATATCTGAAGCCTTGCGAATATAGGCTATCTCTGCCGGTGATTTGGCCAGCTTCAAATCTTCAATCAGAAAAGGCACTTCTTTGACAGCACAATCTTTGAGAAGGTCCTTGAGCTTTATATAATCATGGGGTCCCAGGTAGTAATAGGGAACCTCGAGGCCGATCCGGTGTTTAAAATAGCCCTTTTCTTCCATAATGGTTTTGACCATATCGATGGGATCCTCGGGCTCGCGTCCACCCCAACCGCGGATATCTTCCGCCAGGCTTTGCTCGGTGTACTCCAACACCTCAGCCAGGCGCATCGTCACGGTGAGCGGGCCCGGCTCGCGCGTAAAAAAGAGGCATTGAAATTCCTGGAAGCTTTTAGCACGGGTTCCGATCAACCAGTGTATGCTCTGGGGAGCAATCGCAAGAATGAGATCCAGACCTTCCTTATCCATGGCCTCCCTGACTCGATTCTGCCGCGTTTCAAATTCCTTCATTTCAAATTCATGCTTTGACATGGTGATCCTCCCAATCCAAGGGGTTTAAACCGGCATATATTCTTAAAATTTCCGTTCTGTCTATTTTGTCTATTGTTACTACTTTATTACCATTAAAAAATCAAATTGGAGATGGGGCAAAACCTGCCAGCCGAATTGGGGTGGGTTCAAAAATCGGTATTCGATATTGGGTATTAGGTATCGGGTATTGGGTAATCGATAGTCGGTGCCAGGCGGTTTGAGCACAGAACTGATTTTTAGGACGAAACCCGATACCGAATACCGATTCTAAAACAGCTCATCCCCTCCCCCGCCCGGCATCTTACCGTGTGCCTGGAGATATTGCTGGATCAGCTCATTTTCCCGTTGTGAAAACATCTTGTGCTCCTCGTATTCGAACAGGGTTGCGCTTTGATTGTCTTCCATTGCCATCAAAAGCGCCTGCCGTAAATTCGCCGTGCCTTTGATGGCCATCACATTGTGCGCTTCATCTAAAAGCTTATAGACGCCTTCGGATTCCGGCACCGGGCTTATATGCGCCTCATCAAAGGGCAGCCAGGGCTGAGGCGGAGCGGGGTTGCATCCCAGCTGCAGCCGCAGGTCACACTGCAGGCAGCGTTTGGCCTCTTTTGTCGCCTGTTCATCACTGTAACCCATGGCAACTTCTTGAAAGCCCTTGATGCGGGTCGCCGTATCAAGCTCCGGCACATTTTCTCTGGACCAGGACGCAAATCCTTCATCACGTCCCAAATGCGCATCCGGTTTGCAGCGGGCAAATAAGACGTCATCAATATTGCCGGAGCCTCCTAATGATTTGTCGATAGACGCTGCGGCCTGTCTGCCGGCGGCAATGGCGTGAATAACGGCACCCGGCGCGGTTATATCACCACCGGCATAAATGCCCTTGACTTCGGTCTCAAAAGAATCCGGATTGACAACAATCAAGCCGCAGTCGACCTTTATCGGGCCGCCATCCGCCAGAAACGAGAGATCGGTGTCCTGACCGGCAGCTAAAAGGACCTGATCCACCGGAATGCATTCTTTGGTCTCGCTGAATTCGGGACAAAATTCCCCCTGATCGTTAAATACACAGATACATTCCACCAGATCCATGGCGCTAACATTACCGTCCTCAGTAATGACGCGATGCGGACCCCATGACGGCATAATCTCTATGCCTTCGGCCTTGGCCGCTTCGAGCGCCCATGGGCTGGCGGGTATCTCATCCAGACATTCCAGGCAGACCATTTTGACAGCGCCGGCACCGCAGCGCAGCGCCGTCATGGCCACATCCACAGCGATATTGCCGCCGCCAATAACCACCACGCTATCTTTGAGTTTGACTTCTACTCCTTCGGCCACCCGGCGCAGAAATTCGATCCCTCCCATCACATCCGCCACATTGCACCCATCGAATGGAATGCGCCGGCTGTTCTGGGCGCCGATGCCCAAAAAGACGGCATCATACCCATCGCTGAGCAGTTGATCGAGTGTAAAATCTTTCCCCAACATCTGGTTGGCTTTTAAATCAATCCCGTGGTCCAGAATTTCCTTAATTTCCACGTCCAGAATTTCAGCAGGCAAACGATATTCCGGAATCCCGTAGCGCATCATTCCGCCGGCGGCCTGGCCGGCATCGAAAATCGTGACCCCATGGCCTTTTTTGCGAAGATAAAAAGCGGCGGTCAGTCCGGTCGGACCTGCACCCACAATAGCAACTTTCTTGCCGCTATCGGCCTCCATCCGGTTTTCCTTTTTCCACAGACCCTTTTCTCCGTCGGCGGCATATCGTTTCAACGCACAAATGGCGATGGCTTCATTGACCTCGCCGCGGCGGCAGACGTCCTCGCAGGGGTGAATACAAACCCGGCCCAGTACGCCGGGAAACGGCACTTTCTCCCTGATGATGGCATTGGCTTCATCCCGTTTGCCCCGGGCACACATTCTCAGATAGCCGGGAACATCAATATGGGCCGGGCAGGCGGCTTTGCACGGAACCAGGTCCGCCTCCCGGGTTGCCGGCTCAACGGATTTATCCACCAGGGCGCCGGTGGGACATACTTCAACGCAGGCCGTACAGAATTTACAGCCGGAATCTTCCAGGGATTCGGCAACGCTGCCCACCTGAACCTGACCGTTTTGATCAAAAAGGAAGCCGAGCGCCTCAATGCCCCGCATATCGCGGCAGGCCCGCACGCAACGGGTACAACCAATGCACAGATTATAATCTCTTTCAAACAGGGGATGATCTTTGAATACCGCAAAATCGGTGGGCACCCATCGGGGCGTTGACTCCGGGATGCCGACAAAACGGGCAACATTTTGCAGTTCACAACGCCCGAATCGATCGCAGCAGCGCTCACTTTCCGGCACATTGGCGGAGCACGGGGTGCGGGGACATCCCTCCTGCTGGGCACAGGTCAGGCAAGCATGGGGATGCCGGACCATGATAGGCAGCAGGTTTTCCTGGCGTTTTTGCTTTATGCGCTCATTTTGGGTAACCACCCGCATGCCATCTGTCACTTCCGATGCACAGGAGCCCACCAGATCGCTTTGGCCTCGGACCTCAACCAGACAGATGCCGCAGCCTTTTCCGGGCTGTTCGGGCTGGGCATTTTCGATTTTGCATCCCCCGTGAAAAACGGCTTGAACCGCTGGGCGGTCTTTAGCGGGCGGCAGATCCGGGTGGTAACATAAACTGGGGATGTAAATGCCCGCTTTACGGGCGGCCTCGAGAATCGTCGTCCCGGCAGACACAACAACCGGCTGTCCATCAATGGTCAAACTTACGATATCCACTTTCAGGTATCCCCTAGTTTCTGGTGTCGAGCAGAAGTTATATTGATTTGATCAGTTGAATTCGTTCAATTGGTTCAGTTTAAGACAACCAATTCAACCAATCAGACCCATAAAACCAATTTAACAAATCCTCACAACCTGAACCCGGCCACCTGAAACCTGATTTGAACTGATAACCAATAACGATTAACAATTTACCTTTTCCGGCCTTTACCTTTCTGACACAATTTCAACCCGAACAGGGCGGCGCCGACTGCGCCGGCAATCTGGGTATCCCATTCGGTTTGCATGCGCTCGAGTCCGACCATGGGCATCAGACGATCCATAACGCCGCGATTTTTTGCCATTCCGCCGGTAACGGCGAACCCGGCTTTGACGCCCAGGCGTTCGATCAGTTCGTAAATCCGTTCGGCCATGGCCTTGCAATAAGCGGCCAAAACTTCTTCGATGCTCCAGCCTTTGCGCAACAGACCCGTGGCTTCTGATTTGGCGTAAACCACGCAGGTATTTGAAACGGCCGCAGGCTCTTCGCCTTCAAACTCAAAAGACCGGTCTCCGACATCAATGATCGGCACGCCCAGCAGGTCTGAAAACACTTCCATGCCGCGCCCGGTCCCGGCAGCACATTTATCGTTCATCAAAAAATTGGTGACCTTGCCCTTTTCGTCGCAACGGATGGCCTTAATATCCTGCCCGCCGACATCCAGAACAGTCCGGACGCCGTGGCCATATATGAAATTGGCGCCGCGCGCATGGCAGGCGATTTCGGTGACCGATCGATCCGCAAAGGGGACATTGATCCGCCCATAACCGGTGCCGACACAGTAATCCAGGCGTTTTTCAGGTATATCGATGGCCTCCAGCGCAAATATAAGCGCCTTGCGGGCGCTGTTGGGGCTGTCCGAGCCGGTACGCATATTCCCGTACGCAAAAATTTTTCCATCTGCCATAATAACGGCCTGAGAACTGACGGAGCCTACATCAATGCCGACGGTAATAAATTGGGCATCGTTCCAATCAATGTCCGGATTCTTCCAGTTCGACTCCGTCCAGCGCCAGAATTCCTGTTTTTGTTCTTCGGCCATACCGGTATTCCTTCAAGAATGGCGTTATTTGTTATTGGTTATTGGTTATTGAACGCATCCGGGTTCAAAGTATCTCTAATAACCAATAACGATTAACAAATAACTATTTTTTAGCGGCTTCCGCAGCTAAAACTGCTGCGCCGACGGCAGCGCTGTATTCCGGCTCATCCGGAATATAGAGGGTATCGACTTTTAGTTCCCTTTTCAGCGCCGATATAAATCCGGCATTGTAACCCACTCCGCCGACCAAGACAATATCTTCATTGACGCCGATGCGGCGAATGATGGATGCGATTCGGCCGGCCATGGCGTCATGGATCGCCTTGCTGATCTCCGGTTTGTCGGTTTTGGAATGAATCAGCCCGACGACTTCTGATTCGGCAAAAATAACACACTGGGCATTCATCGGAATTTCTTTGTCCGTTTGAAGACACAGGGAACCCATTTCTTCGACGGTCACCTCAAGCGCCCGGGCCATGCCTTCGATAAACGCGCCGGCGCCGGCGGCACATTTTTCATTAATCGCGAAATCCACCGGTCTGCCCTCTTCATCAATTTTCGCCGCCCGGCCTTCTTCGGCACCGACATCGATCACGGTGCGGGCATTGGGAAAGAAAAAATGGGCGCCCCTGGCCATGACCTTGATATCATTGACCGTATCATCAGCCACAGTTACAGCCTTGCTACCGGAGCCCGTGGCGCAGATTTTCTTAACGTCATCTTGCGTAATGCCGGCATCTCTTGCGGCCTGCTCCAGCGATTTCTGACTGGCGTTTTTCTGATCAAAGCCCGTCAGAACCATGCCCTTGCCTATAATTTTTCCGTCTTTCAAGATAACGGCCTTGGTATTTTTTGCACCGCAATCGATTCCTGCTGTTATCATTTCTTCAACCTCCATGAATAGCGGTATAAATGCCTAAAATTTAGAAATGATGACATCATAATATATATTTTTATACATTTTTCAATTTATAGCGTAATAATCTGCGCAACGCTGGCAAATAGATTTGAGGCCATCTTGATATACCGTGTTGAAGACGGAATCGATGTACGGCCCTGGTCATGCATAGAAACAGGAGGAAAATTGAACGGCGAAGCTGCAGCGTTCGCCCGGAGGGAATCAATGGGCGCCTTTCAGCCTTCGGTGAATTGTGATATAATACCTTGTAAAGCCCGAGATTTTGTGGTACAAAAACGGCGTTTTCGCCTCGGGAATTTATTTTAGGAAGGGAAAGAGTGTTTATGTCCGAAAAGCATCCGGAATGTCCGCTTTATAATCCACTCAATTGCAAAGAATATT
>WOR8_10004813_pt1 | contig 13057 bp, 10 predicted proteins | sample DeeMarSeWOR38_10_FD_19890 | JGI IMG/M metagenome (IMG submission 19890) | reverse complement strand
ACTGTCTTAGTGATATGAGCACAAATACGATTATTGAAACTGTTGTGACAATGATAGGAACAACTGAACTTAATGGTAACCCTAATATCACGGAATTAAAGATAGATTCCTCAACCCCTAACAGGAAAAACATACTCATAGGGTGAAATGGAATTTCAGCTGCAAGATTCATGATAATTGTACAACCTAAGCCAAATGCTAATGGAATGGCAATGATTCCACCTCGCTTTTCAAATATAGTTCCTAACATTAGCGTGAGCGTTAAATAAAACAGAAAATTTAGTGTAACTAAACCAAACCCTGATGCATATTGTACTGGAGAAAAGTACAAAAAAAACTAATCCCTAGATTGTTTTTTAGGTTTAAATATCGATATTAAATATAATTTTTACTAAAATTCCAATAATAAGACTAATGAAAGCAACACCTAGACTTATACTAGTAATTCTTATGAATCTCTTCTTAAACGAAATTGATTTCGCGACAGAGATGTAAAAAGTAAATGTAAAGATTATGCTAACTGCAAAGACAATTGTGAAAGATAATGCAATTAATGGCTGAGAGATCAGAAAAAAAGGGATGATTAGGATTACAACTGTAAAAAAGTAGGCAATCGATGTATACAATGCAGCTTTGATAGGAGATTTTTGTTCTAAGTCTTCTTCAGAACTTGATAAATATTCTGAAGCACCCATTGATAAAGTAGCTGAGAAACCAGTAATAAAACCAATTACTGCAATCAATTGCGAATTTTCTAGTGCTATAGTAAATCCAGCTAAAGCTCCAGTCAATTCAACCAATGCATCACTCAAACCTAACACAATTGATCCTATATAGTCTAACATCTCTTCGTTTAACATATTTATCAATTGTTCTTCATGTTTCTCTTCATCTTGAAGTATTTTATTAATGCCTGGAATAATTTGAGTCAATTTGGAATATAAAACTTGTGCACTTTCTTCACCGCGCTCCATTAATCGGATACCAAATGTTAGTCCAAAAAATCTAAGAATAAAGATATATAACCACACTTTCCATTTATTTGCAGAGATTTCTTTCCTTGTTAGCTCTTTAAGAAATTTAAAATGCTCTTTTTCTGCTTTAGCAATTCTTAAAAGAATTTCAGAATTATGAGGATCCTTAATAATGGAGGCTAGCTTCTTATAAATATGATAACTTGTGATTTCATCCTTTTGAGCACTGATTAAAGCTTTTTTTGTGGTTTTGTCGATAATCGTCATATAATTCACCATAAATTTAATTTTAAGATTTAATTTAATCCTTCTACAGTCATCTGATTATAAATCTGAGATATAAATCCTAATGTTTAAGTTCTTCAACACCCTGTTTAAAAGTTGGTACAGGTTGTATAATGTTTGAAACAGACTGTTCGACAGTCTAGGTTTTTATAACTAAATTTCTTGATATTAAGTGTCCTAAAAACATTTTTGTGGAGTGTAATAATATCATGAATAAAAATATATTGCTTGCAACATTGAGTGGGGCGTTCTTAGCAATAGTTCTTTTTACTGTTGCCTTCAGCTTACTTGATCTTCGGTTTATTAATCCGAATTATCCTGAATACAATTCTCCCCCAGTTATTGACGGAACAGCTGCCAAATTTAAAATAACAACACCTGTTTCTACCACTTTTAGCCAATATATTCCATATGATCTCTCCTATAAGCCAAGTGTCCCTTACACTCAAATAAAATCAGATTTGTCTAATGTAAATCTACAGGGGTTGTCTATCAGTCAGACGGTTAAAACTCAGTTAGCTACTTATGGATTCTCTTTAGTAGATGAGGAAATTGATGACATTTACAAGTTATATATAGCACAGGAAGAAACACCCAAATTTATTACCACAGATCTATGTTTACATGCATATCATGTGTTATATGATATTAGTCTACGTGTTCTGGAGGGGACTTATCTCAGTCCTGACTTTGAGATTATGCTCAACGCTTTACGAGATGATCAAATTTTTCAACGGTTCTCAGCAACTGATTTAATCGTTTTAGATGCCTTGGATCGTAATATTGCATATCTTTCTGTTATGCTTTTTCTCTTAGATAATACAAGTTATCCTGTCCCAAGTTCAGTAGCTTCTCTAGTGAATGCAGAACTTCAGAATATAGAAGAAGGAAGTTTCGCTACTTCAGCTATTTTTGGTTATAAAGAGGATTATTCTCAATATAAAGTCCGAGGGCATTATACTAGGAATGATCTCCTTTCCAAGTACTTCAAAGCCATGATGTATGCTGGCCGAATGGGTTTCCTACTTCAAAGCCCTATGGGAGAGATTGAAATGGGTATTGAACATACACGAATGAGCATGTTACTAATTTCTTCATTTAATGTTTCAATTGGTGCGGGTAATGTGTGGGATTATTGGGATCGAATTTATGAACCAACTGTATTTTATGTAGGTGCAAGTGACGATTTAACGCCTGTTGAATATTATCAGGTGTGGAAACAGTATGGATCCCTAATGGGTGACGATTTAGCTGATGAGTCAGTGATATTAAACATTATCTCAACTTTAAAGACTTCCCGGAAACCTCAAATTAATTCAATGCTAATCAATGAAATGTTTGAAATAGAGAATGTTACCCATGGATTTCGTTTAATGGGTCAAAGATTCATTCCTGATTCCTATATATTTCAAAACTTAGTTCATACTTCAGTTCTAGGAAGGTTTATGCCCAATGGCTTAGATATATTTTCCGTATTTGGTAGTTCACGAGCAGAAAAACATTTACAAACTGAAAATAGCACTTATGCAGATTATAATGAGCAAATTTTAAGCCTTCGTGCTGAATTTGGGAATTTGACAGCTTATGATTGGACTCAGAATCTTTATTGGTTATGGCTCTATACACTGTTTCCATTGCTTGAACCAGCAACAGATGGGTATCCGGGTTTTATGTTAAGTGACGCATGGACAGATAAAGCCCTCATGACCACTTTAGGTTCGTGGGCTGAATTACGACATGACACTATCCTATATGCAAAACAGTCATATTCACAGTTCACTTCTATCCCAGAATTATTGAAAGGTTATGTTGAACCTTATCCAGAGGTTTATGCACGTTTAAGTAGTCTAGTTCAGATGATGAATGATGGCTTGGATACTAGAGGATTATTGGTTGATGCCTTTAAGAATAAGTTAACTGAAATAGAAACTATTTTTGATCGTCTTGTTGAAATAAGCATCAAAGAATTGGAAAACCAACCATTAAATGAGAGTGATTATGTGTTCATTAACCGAGCTGGTGAAAACATTGGTATACTTGCTAGTTATGATGATCCTGAGACTTCAAATTATACTTCAGAGGCTGACGATCGGATGGCTATCATCGCAGATGTTCATACTGACCCGAATCTTGACGAAGTCTTAGAGGTAGGCACGGGAAACGCATTTTCAATCTATGTGGTGGTTTCTGACTCTAATGGCTATCTTCGACTAACACGAGGGGGAACTTTCTCGTATTATGAATTCAAACATCCTTTAACTAATCGTTTAACCGATGAAGAGTGGCACACTATGTTAGATACGAGTCCCCCAGCTCTTCCAGATTGGATTACCAATAATCTCCCTCTCAGTTCAGACTCAACGTTCATTACTGCCGTTATAAAAGAAGAGTAGGTATCAATACTCTTCTAATTTTTTCATCCCCCTATTCTATATTTAATACCTGCATAGAAAATTAGAAATATAAAATTAATAACTTTGGATTAGGGTTTTTTTCGTGGCTGAAATATCCGAAGAGCTTTTACAAGGAAAGACACTACGAATCTATTGGTTTTTGCTTGAACATCCTAATACTGGTATTCGAGAAATTGATCGTCAATTGACATTCAATTCCCCCTCGACAGTTCTTTATCATATAAATAAATTATTTGATGCTGGATTAATTAAAAAAACAGTTCAAGATAAATATTATGTTGTTGAACCCATCAATCGAGGCATATTCAGTTTATTTTTAAAAATTGGTTCTCACATGATTCCTCGGATTATTTTTTATTTGTCATTCCTTATTATGGCTTGTATATTATATTTCTTCATCGTAATAACCAGATCACCTTCTATGATCTATTTTGAAGATCTTTTTACAATTTTGATTATAGTACTTTGCATTTTCTTTTTCTCATTCGAAGCTTTCTATATATGGAAGATGAAACCCGCTTAATGCTTTATATTCTAAATTAATCGTTCTTCTCTCGAATTTTCACTCATTTTTTAGGTCAATTTATTAGCTGGTATAAATTTAGTTCATTTCATGTCTAATTATGCAGTACTCGGATTAGGGATGATGGGGTCGGCAATTTGCTATGATCTATTGCATTATGATAATTCTTATGTATATGCCTTCGACGCAGATGAAAATCGTTTATCTCAGGCAAGTTCATTATTTTCCAGTTCTAATAAGTTTTATTCTTTCCCTTTACAATTAAATTTAAACGACCCTATCGATAATCATCCATTAATTCGATTCATTCAAGAAAAAAAAATTTCTCTTGTGTTTGGTGCAATTGATTATCGATATAACTACTATCTTTCTCAGCTTTGTATTGTAGCAAGAGCACATTTTGTAGACTTGGGGGGAAATCCAGCAATTGTTAGAAAGCAACGGACTTTAAATCAATTAGCAAAAGAACATGAAGTTACAATAATCCCTGATCTTGGCCTTGCTCCTGGAATGATTAATATTATTGCAGCTTATGCAATGACTAAATTTGATCTATTATCTGAATGTCACCTTAGGGTAGGTGGTCTCCCTCAAAATCCTAAGACTTCACTTAATTACCAACAAGTTTTTTCTATTCGAGGATTAACTAATGAATATCTTGAAGACACAGTTATTATTCGAGATCGAAAAATTAAAACCATTCCCTCTCTTACTGAAGTTGAGATATTGACTTTTCCTGATCCTTGGGGGAATTTAGAGGCATTTCAAACGGCAGGGGGATCCTCTTCTCTTCCAGAACTTTACTCTGGAAAAATTGATCATTTAACCTATAAAACGATTCGCTATCCTGGACATTGCCGATATTTCCAATTTTTAAAAGAATTTGGTCTCCTATCTTCTGAACCTCTTCCCTTCAATCCAATTTTCACCCCAAGGGAAGTAATTGAATACTTTTTAGAACAAAAACTTCCTCGTAATGAACCTGATGTGGTTCTTGCACGAATTAAAGTCTCAGGAAGCTTTCAAGGAAGTAAAAAAGTACATATCTATGAGTTAATAGATTATATGGATAAAGAAACAGGTTATTCTGCAATGGCACGGACAACATCCTTTCCCACGAGTATTATTGGTCATTTTATTGTTGAAGGAATAATAAGCTCAAATGGAGTCCTTTATGCAGAACAATCAGTTCCTTACAAATTATTTTTAGATGAATTAGCTAAACGTAACATCAAATTCCTTTTTCGGGAAGAATCCATTTAGAATCTTTAATAAATACCTCTCACCTTTACAATATTAAGCACAACCTTACCTCTTTGTGAATCGGTGAAAAACAAGGAATGATCATGGCTGTAGAGAAAAATTAACATCCTTTTTCATTTATTAAGTTTTATCTCTTGGAATAATTTTACCAGATTAAAAAGAATTTAAAACAATCTTATTGCTTAGGGAGAAGTATAAAAGGGCTTGATTTCATGGAATTTGTTTCACGAGCTACCCCATTATATGAATTTTTACGTATTTGTAACAATGCAAAGTTAGAGAGAAAAGTTCTTGATTGTGGTGCTGGTGGTAGTCAACCTCCGCTCTATATTTTTTACCAATTTGGTTACCAAACCTTCGGAATAGATATCAGTAACTATGCGATTAATAGCGCAGAAGAATTTTGTAAAAAACATGGAATAAATTTAAATATTAAACTAGGTGACATGAGATCTTTAGAATTCGAGGATTCCTTTTTTCCTTTTATCTTTTCTTACAATACAATTAACCATTTGTCAAAGAAAGATATAATAAAGACCATACAAGAGATGGAGAGAATTCTGCAACCAAAAGGACTATTTTTCGTGAATTTTGGCTCAGAAGATTCCGAAATAGGGAATAGAGGGGAAAAAGTGGGTGATGGGGAATATTTAGTTCCTATAGATAATGATGAAACAGCACTCCATTCATTTCATACAGATGATGAAGCAGATGAATACTTTGCAAATTTTGAAATGATCCATAAACAAAAAAGGCTTATAAATTATTATAAAAATGGAAAAAAGGAATTCGTTGTTGGATATATTGATTATATTGTGAAAAAGCTTTGATTAGGATACCAAACTTATAACAAAGGAAGAAGAACGGGCTTTATGGAGATTATATACTTATAATTTAGGAGAGAACAAGAAGCGATAATGAGACTAAATATTTATTAGAGTAAATTACTCTTAATTAGTTCTCTTAGGAAATAGGGGCAAGTCTTTCATTAATAAAAACTTCAAGGTCCTGAATTTTACTTTTTAAATCAATTAATTGATCTTTTTTCAACTCACGATAAAGGCTCCAAACAATATCATAATTGTCTTTAGTTCCTTCAAGTTCCCAGCGGCCAATTATCTCATGACCTAGCCAGATTGATGGTCGAAGTTCACCAGAAACATTCATTCCTTTGACCTTTGGATCCTCTGGAAGTGGATCTGAGGGCCAGTAGAACCGTCTGTTTCGTGGAAATAACCGTATTTTCATTTCTTCACTGAGATACCATGAACGACTGATATAGGCTTTAGGAAAATGGTCTTCATATGGAAGTAAGAAAATATCAGGATTGTAATCTTCATCCAATTCAAAAAGTTGGTTATAATCTTGTTTGGTCATAATAAATTGGTCTTCTCCAATATTGAAGACTTCAAGTTCAGATGAAATATTCTCAATAGTCTCTCGTACAAGTGTTTTAGTAAAATTAAAACACCATGAAATATCTTCAACTGTTACTGGACCAAAGAGGGAAATATATTTCTTTGTTAAGCTTTGGATAGCTTCTGTTTCTGAATATTGTTTAAGATCAACTGAAGGCATCCATTGCTCGAATAAAGCATATGAAGTTAAATTACTTCGCGCATGACTCGCTGATGCCCTTATTACTAGACCACGGGCCATAGCTAGGAATAACACTGGTCTAAAAATGGATTTCAAAGAGGGGAGGCGTTTATTTATTTCATTTGTCTTTAAAGGACCCTCAGTCTCTAATAAAGAACACAGCTTTTCAACACCCTCTTCTATTTTCTCAGGTCCAAGAGTTTTGACATATGAGTCATTCTGAGTTCTTCGAATATAATTCCCTTCTAATGCTTTTAATATCAGTGCAAGGTTATCTGAATGAACTACAAAATTAGTCGAACGAAATGCGTTTATTCTAGCAAGGCCTTTACCTGTATTAATAGCTTCAAAGATTGTTTTTGGATCATAATCACCGACGCGACTAAATAATGAAAGATATGGTGTCCAATAATCTGTTGAATGAAGTCCTAAAAGGTTATAAATTACATCAAAAATATCTAGAGGAGATTGGGTAACCAGGTACTGCTTATAAAGTTGATTGTATCTGAACTTCTTGAAACTTATACCTTTTTCCATCGATTAATCCTTCTTAATGTTTAACCATTTGGATTCTCCCCAATATGACCACTATTTCTATATGCTATCTTTGTTTCCCAATAGTAAACTTGAGAAAATCTTGTAATTCTTCTGCATGATGTCCAAGAACAACACAATGATGATTAGCAATTGATCTCTCAAAAAAATAATCAACAGGATCCTCTAGCTCAATCTCAATTTGAGTTCGACATGCTGATTCATTTGTTACATTCCTGACAATTCGTCCTTCTGAGACCCACCACTTGGATAAGTCAGAACCTCCAATTTTTACAACTGTTACCTCCTGTTGAGGAGAGAAGAATCCTTGAATAGCAACGCTTTTATCTGTTTCAAAATGTGTTTTAATGTTATAATTTTCTACCATTGTTCTAGGGACTGTACAATGAGCAAGATTTACATGGTTTGTTTTTATATCCACATCTACAACATTACTCATAAAAACAGGTTTTTGAATTACTTTATTTACTAAAAACATTGTAAAAGTTGTTGGCATATCACCTTCACAACCTGCGATTAATCCTTGATCATTTAGATAGGAAAGCGCAAAGCATGATGTAATCTCTGTTTTAACTACAAAAGTGAAGCATTCAACAGAAACAACATCTAGATGATATTTCTTAACTATAGTCTCTATAGCTTTTAATGCTAATTCTGCTTTCCTTATATCTTCTTCTCCCACTTCACACTCTGAAGATTGAGCCAGAAAATTCTTCCCATTGTTACCTAAATCTCCTTGATTAACATTAATCCCAGCAATTAATTCCTCAATAGGAATGTGAATGATTTCTATCCCCCAATGTTTTTTCATTTTTTCTTCATCGACTTGTGAGGCAATAAGCCATTCAGATGACTTTCCTATTAAACCCATTCTTGAATTCCTAATTTTATCTAAAACAATATCGAAATATTTAATATTTTCAAGAAAATTACTAAAACCGTGCTCTATTCTGACTTTTCTTCCCAGATTTTGAAGATACTCACGAACCTCCATTGCAGCGGGAAGAGAATTATTCAAGTCATAACTCAACAGAGAGATTGGTGAAATTAGATTAAGTTGATTTACAAAAGACACAATATCCTTCTCTGTTCCACCCGTTCCAACAAATAAGTACAATAAATGATCCTGCAGTTCCAATTGCTGATTTAGATAATCTAAAGGGTGTTTAATTCGAATATTTTTAATTTCAAACTGTTTAAGGACATTTTTTTGCATTTCTTCAGAAGAGAAAGGAGAAAAAAATGGTACAATAAAAATTCCCAAATAGCATACTTCCTATGTTTAAAAAAATATTTTTAATTTGCTATTTTTAATTTATCCCCTTAAATCTGTAAAATTATTTCCTCAACTATCCTCAAATCTAGGAACAACATACCGAAAAGGAGAGGCTAAGAAGAATATAAGATAACTATCTAAATCTAAGTGATCTAGAGTTAGGTCTTCTTCTTTACCAAAATCAAAATTTTCTAAAAACCTCCCAAGTTCCTCAAGCATTTTCTCACCTTTGGACTTACGAAGTAATAAAATATTGAGATAAGAATCTTGGGAAAAATCACCTTTTTTTCCCTCTAGCACTTCTACTACCTCAGAAATATTTGAGTCAAATATACTCTTCATAATACCCCTAAAAGCATATAGAGTATTTTGGAGCTGTGAAATGATTAAATTTCTTTCATCCTGAGGAAGCTTCGAGAGCTCTTCTGTATCGATTTTTGGATCATCTTGAAAAATATCAGAATTAAGTTTCCAATATTTTATCTGAAGATTATTAATCAATTCAGTTTTTGAGAGATATATATAATTTTCATTCTCCATACGAGTTAACTGACGGGATATGGTAGAAATATTTTTCTTGGTTAGCTTTGAAAGCTGACTAGCAGATAATTCTTTGTAAGCAATTAATGAAATAGTGATTTGTGAAACTGTAGGGTTGTCAAATAGTCCAAGTAATTTTATCCCTTTCACAGAAGTTCCCTCATGTTAATTAAAGTAATTTTGTTCCATTTGCCATAGAGGAAAGGGTTATATATATATCTATCGGTTGTATTTATGCAACTGATTGCATCCTCCCAAGTTTAAAATGGAGCTGGATAATTGGTATGAATGAATTGGAAACATCAATTTCAAAACCTGCAGTGATTTTTGGTATTATTATTGGTATAGCAATGAATTGGCTTGCTTTATATTTGAATATCATTTTAGGCTTAATTTCTATTGGTATCTCAAGTTTTGTAGTTTTACTTCTTACACGTACTTTTTTCCGTCGGAAAGCTACTGCTGAAAATTTAACTTTAGTTTCCATCGCTTATGGGGCTACTAGTGCTGCGGAAGCTAGTATTAGCCTTTTATTCATCATATGGCTCTATCAAAATGCTGCCTCATTCGGTTTAGGCTTTTCTGCGCCAACTTGGTTATTACCAAGCGATTTAATTTTAGCTGATCGAATAATTTTCAGTTTAGAATGGATAGCACCCTTATTAACTCATTATTTTCTGATGTTTATTCCTGGAATTACAGGTTTAATTTTAGGGATTTATTTAGCCCCTCGTTTTATTCATAAAGATAAGGAATATCCTTTTCCAGGTACAATCCAAGCAATTAAGTCTGTTGAAGTTCTTGTTACCAATGAAAGATCAAAAGTTCAACTTTTCATTCGTTTCCTCTTCATTGGATTTCTTATTGCATTAATCACACTGATTTTCTTACCTTCACTTGATGTTTCTAATTCTGACAGTGGAATGATTTTTGGATTATATTTAGGTACTATTGGAGTAACCATGTTTGCAGTAGGGCTTATTATCAATCAGCCAAAAATAACTATTCCCATAGGAATATCATCCGTTATTCTATATACCATAATTAGTCCTCTTGTATTAGATTTTCCAGATTTTCAGAATAAAGTGGCCCTTGGACAATATCAAACTGATTTTTTTAGTTTATACTCATATTTACTTCAAAACACATTTTTATCTTTTCTAATTGGATTTATACTCTCTGCAGCTTTATTATCTCCAATTGTATGGAGCTTAATTAAAAAAATCATAAAAAAGAATAATAAAAAAGTAACCACTACCATTCAATCAGAAAAGCATGAAAACAATTCAGTAATATCAACACAACCTGAGCCAACGATTGAAATCCAGAAAAAAAGGAAATTGTTCTTGATAGGAAAACGAGACGTTATAATCTCATCTATTTATTTCATAGCACTTTTACTTTCTACCGGTTTTGTCATTATGTTGAACATATTACCAGGAACAGATCTCTTAATCATTCTTCTTTTACTTTTCTGGATTCTTTTACTTGGATCATTTATTCAAGGGATTTTAACTGTTTCAACTGTAGCCAAAAGCTCAACAGCAGTTGTTCCACCCTTTATTTTCGATAATATCCCCATTTTTTTAACTGGAGCACGTGGATTTCTTCCATACATCGCAACTCCTAAAGCAGAAGTTGGAGAAACTATTGGGGTTGTTTCTGCCTTAAAATTTGGCCAAAAAATGAAACTGTCTCAAAAGAATGTTTTAATAGCATACTTTGCAGGTTATTTCGTAGCAGCTCTTTCTACTCCATTTTTTGCACTCTTTCTTTGGAGCGCTTTAGGAATTGGAACAGCTGCCTTACCAGCTCCAGCATTTCCAATTTACATCTCAATGATTGGTCCATTTGCTGCAGGTTCAATCGAATTATTTGTTAATATAGCTGAAGTTCTTATCGGTGCAATTTCAGCGTTGTTTTTTCCAGGAATCGGTATTAGCTTAGCAATTGGCATGTTTTTTCCTCCTCACATGGCTTTATGCTTATCTTTAGGAGGAATAACAGCGCTACTTCTTGAACGACATAGAGGAAAAGAATGGATGAAATCAAGAGGTGTAATTGCAGCAACTGCACTTTCTGTTGGAGCAACCTTAACTGTTCCCATCTTAATTCTATTAAATCTACTTGCTTAGTTTTTCCTAATAGAATCAAAATCGAAGCTCAACAAAAAAGGAAGTTCTCTCCCCACAATTTTATTTATGCAAAATAAAACTATTATCGATAAGTCATCTGTTTTAATCTTAATATTCTCTCTTCAATTGGTGGATGAGTGGAAAACAATCCTGCAAAACCCTTAGCAGAAAGGGGATTTATGATGTACAAATGGCTTAAACTTGGATTTGGTGCAGGACCTCTTTGATTATAATAGGATCGAGAGTAGGATCCCAGTTTTCCGAGAGCATTTGCCAATCCTATTGGATTCCTTGTTATTCTTGCTGCTTCCTTGTCAGCAGCGTATTCACGATTTCGTGAAATTGCCAATTGTACTAAAATTGCAGCAATAGGAGCAACAATCCAAGTAACAAGTAAAGCTAAAGGATTGATGTTATCACGATCTGAATAACTGAACCAGATTGCCATTCGTGAGATAAACATGATTGCTGAAGCAAACATGGCTGCTGTGGTTTGAATAAGAGTATCCCAATGCTTAACATGGCTCAATTCGTGTGCAATGACTCCATCCAGCTCTTCTGAAGACATAATATTCAGAAGGCCAGTATGAACAGCAATAACTGCTTTCTTAGGAGATCTTCCTGTAGCAAATGCATTTGGTGTAGGATTTTGTACAATAGCTACCCGAGGCATTGGAACATTGGCGGCCTGAGCTAAACGTGCTACTCTCAGATATAGCTGAGGAGCTTGATTTTCATCGATGATTTGGGCTCCAGTCATAGCTAGAACGAGGGAGTCAGAAAACCAATATGATAAAAAGACAAAGATTCCAGAGAATATAAGAAATATTAGAGGATGAACATTGAAAATTATTGAGATAACGTATAAAATACCGATTAAAATTGTAAATAATAATCCTGTTTTAAATAAATTACCAATATCCATAAAAACACCTCAATTATAGGTAAATAAATTTAGTATTTCTTCACACTACATAAGTGGAAACAACTTTATTATGACTAGGTTAACAGAAAAGTGATTGATAAAGCTTACATACTTCTGTTAGAAGATTGTTACACGTTAAACTTGCTTGGTTCTAATTCCTGTTGCTTTTTGGGCTAATGTTTTACTTTTATAATCGTAAAACAGTTCAGATAGCTTTTGAATCTTTTGTAAGAGATCAAATATATCAATATGAGTAAACTTATAATTATCGACAATAAGTTCACCGTTTGAAATGACGTATTGAACCTCATTCCCATTCGAAGCCCATATAATATTTTCTACAAGATTATCCTCCCTCGTGGGGGTTAAATTAGGGACAGTTAAATCGATTACAGTTATATCTGCCAATTTACCTGCTTCTAATGACCCTGTATCAAACTTTAGAAACTGAGCTGGAATTATTGTGATTCTCTCTAAAACGTCTTGAGCAGTCATTAATTTAGCGTTATGATGAAATGCTTTTTGATATTGCGCAGCAACTCTTGCTGCATTAATGATGTTTTGATTA
>WOR8_10004810_pt1 | contig 13058 bp, 9 predicted proteins | sample DeeMarSeWOR38_10_FD_19890 | JGI IMG/M metagenome (IMG submission 19890) | reverse complement strand
TCCCAAAGCGATATCCTTGACGCCCTTGCATCAAAAGATAAGGTGCCATTGTCATATTTTCTGTTCCACCTGCTACAACTACCTTCATATCTCCGAGTTTAACCATTTGAGCCGCCCACATGACAGCTGCCATTCCAGACCCACATACTTTGTTGACTGTAATGGCTCCTGTCGATACAGGAAGCCCTGCATAGATAGATGCTTGTCGTGCTGTATTTTGTGCACAACCCGCAGAAATTACTTGTCCCATTATAACATGATTTATATCTGATGTGTCTAATTTCGACCTCTTGACTGCTTCTTTAATAGCTATTGCTCCTAGTTGAGTAGCAGGTGTATTTGAAAATGCCCCAGACATCTTCCCCATGGGGGTTCTCACTAAACTCGTTATTACCACAGTATTCATGGGTTTAACCTCTTTAATTTCATGTAACTAAAGTTAAACCTTCTAATTTTATACTTTCCTAATTATTATCTTTGACTGATGTTTTTTTAATGGAAAAAAGACAAGTAGGGTTTTCAAATGCGCTTCCCACTGTAATCTAAAGCGAATAGCTTATAAAGGGCATTTACTTAAATCTACGAGTAGGAGCTAAGGCTTATAGATATAAGACATTCCAGAAATTCAACCCTTCTTTCCAATTGTGGTTGGGAAAAGAGTTAAATTTTGAGGGATAACACATGGTGGATCGATCAACATCGCGTAAAATTATAGGAGAGAAGCTACGAGCTAAAATCGTCTTAATTGGCGATGGTGGTGTTGGTAAGACAGCACTCCGTCGTGCTTGGTTGGGTGAAGGTTTTAAGACTGAATATTTAATGACTATTGGCGCAGATTTTGCTTCAAAAGAGATTAATTTCTATTTCTCTCCCACTAAAACGAATTATATTATCAAATTCCAAATTTGGGATCTTGCAGGCCAGCCTAGGTTTAAAGCAGTACGTGATTTATACTATCGGGGTGCAGTTGGTGCTCTGTGCTTCTTCGATATAACTAATCAGGAATCCTACATGAATTTAGTTGAATGGATTAAAAATTATTGGGATTTTAATGGACGAGGGAAATTACCTCTTCTCATAGTCGGTGCAAAATGCGATTTAAGAGGGAACCCAGCATTTCCGAATCAAGTTGCTTCCAAACATGGACAACAATATGCAGCTGAGCTAACCAAGCTTGTAAAAGAGAAAAATGGCTTTAATATTCATTATATCGAGACCTCTGCCAAAGATCAAATTAATGTGGATGAGGCGTTCTTGATGCTTGCAAAAGAAATTATTTCCAGTCTAGATCATCAAGAAAAGGAACGGAATGACCGTAAAACAAGCCAAAAAAAAATGATATCAGAGCAAATTAAGAGTCGTTAAATTTATTTTCTGATTTCTTTTAATTCTTTATTTTTTTCTACTTTTCCTGCTTTTAAAACTGTTATTTAGATTATTACAACATTATTTTTGCTTATATGTAATTATGTCGTGACCCCATAAAACTTTATACACAGTTCTTTACACCTTAGATATAACACTAGAAATGATTGATTTAGACTCTTTTGTTAGAATTCTACTTCTTCTTTTGTTAGAGGTTAGTTAGATGAAGCAAATAAAGAAAATATTGAAAACTTTTAATTTTGACAAGGAATCACAAGAACAAAATGATATGATATTAGATATGGTTTATGATTTAGCCATGAATGAAATCATCGAAAAAGAACAGGATTGGGATTCTGAAGGGGCTCATTTTGATTCTACAACAAAGACGGTGTCCTTTCCTTCGGGAATGATGGAACTATTTCAGAAATGTCAGCAGAATGATTTATTTTCAATTATTGTTCCAGAGAAATATAATGGTTTTGGCTTAAGTTATACTCTTTGGACTGCAATCATTGAATTAATGTCTAGAGCATCCTTAGCCTTTTCTATGTTTTTTCCGAGTCAGGGATTGAATATAGAAATTATTAAAAACTTTGGAACGGATGTAGCTCGAGAAAAGTACTTACCTCTTCTTGGATCAGGTGATGCAATAGGTTCTATGGCTTTTTCTGAACCTAATGCTGGGTCTGATATTTCTGCAGTCACAACAAAAGCAGAAAAAGAAGGTGATTCCTACTATTTAACTGGGAATAAGATTTGGTTATCTCATGGAGGGGTAGCAGGGACGTACATTACTTTTGCTGTAACAGATAAAGAAAAGGGACCAAAAGGTCTTAGTGCTTTTATAATAGATCCTAAAATTGCCAAGGATGGTTTAGAAGTCGTACGAATTGAGGAGAAAATGGGATTACATGGGTCAATTACTGCACAGATCGCTTTGGATAGAGCTGAGGTTCCCAAAGAGAACTTGCTGGGGCAAGAGAATGATGGTTTTCGACTTATTCTTGGAAGTTTAGCTTCAAGTCGAATTGGGATAGCAGCTCAAGCTGCAGGGATTGCTGAAACCGCTCTTCAAGAAAGTATCAACTATTCTCTTCAACGAGTACAATTTGGAAAACCAATAGGATATCATCAGGCAATTAATTTTACTTTAGCAGATATGGCAACAAGTGTCCATCAGGCCCGTTTAATCTATTTAAACACAGCTCACATGAAGCATTTAGGAGAAGATACACGAAACGAATCGTCAATGGCGAAATATTATGCTACTGAGATAGCTCAGAAAGTAACTTATGATGCAGTTCAAATTCATGGGGGTTATGGATACTCACGTGAATACCGTGTAGAACGTTTATTCCGGGATGCTCGCGTATTAACTATTTATGAAGGAACATCAGAAATGCAAAAGACCATTATTGGTCGGGGTGCATTAGAACGTGCTCAAAAATAAAAAAAAAACAGGAAGTAATAAGTGATGAATGTAATAGTTTTTGTAAAAGCAACAATTGATCGAAATGCTCCTCTTGATCCTGATGAAATTCATCCGGGAGATCGAGATGATAAAGCTGATGTCATGACTAATAATTATGATAAGCACGCTATTGAAGCTGCCCTTCGTATTGTTGAAGAAAAAGGAGAAGGTAAAGTAACTGCTGTATGTTTAGGTTCCGAAATGGCAGATAAAGTAATAAAAGAAGCAATAGCTATGGGATGTCATGAAGCTATCAGAATTGATAATGCCAATGAGAAAATAACTCATTTCTTTCAGGTGGCTAAAATTCTAGCTGCTGCAGCTAAGAAAATTAGTAATTTTGACCTTCTTCTGTTTGGTATGCAAAGTTATGATTTTGGAACGGCTACTATGGCTCCTATGGTATCTGAGTTTTTGGATCTCCCTGTTGCCTGTTGGGTTGAGAAGATTACTTTTGATGGTGGAAAAGTCAAAGTAGATAAGGTTATTGAAGGCGGAACTAGAACAGTTGAGCTTGAAATTCCTGCTGTACTTAGTATTGCGAGTAGTGGTGATTATGAAGAACCTCGCTATACCAGTGTTCGGAGAATTATGCTTGCGAGTAAAACTGTTGTTCCTATTTGGCAGGTTAGTGAGCTCGAAGTAGAGGTTCCAGAACCAAGTGTTGAGTTTGAGGATATTGAAGTTCCTCCTGCAAGAACTGAGAAGTGTGCTATCATTAAGGATGGTGATATCCCTGATATGGTCTCTGCTTTAATGACTAAACTTAGAGAAAAAGGCCTTAATATTGGTGCATATAAATAGAGGTGAAAAAAATGACAAAAGTACTAGTAATATTAGAGTTTGCTCATGGGAAATTAATTGGAGTTACAAAGGAATGTTTGACTGTTGTGAAAGGTCTTGGAGTCGAGGCAATTGGTGTTATACTAGGACATAATATTAGTGAACTCGCCTCAGAAGCGCCTAAATATGATATATCAAAAGTATTTAAGGTAGATGACCCTCAATTTGAGGGAGTTAATATATTATACCATACACGTACGATTGAAGCATTGATTAATCAAGAAAAGCCTGATATTGTTATTGCAGGTGCCAGTTTATATGCACAAGAAATGATGCCTCGTTTAGCTTCACGATTTAATACTGCAATGTTTGCTTCAGTCAAAAACCTTGAAATCGATGATAATGAAATTGAGGCGGTACATCCTCTTTTTGAAGAAAAATTGTTCGCTAAAATGGAAGCAGATCGCAATAAATTAAATTTTATTACTATTCTAAGAGGAAATAACCCTGAATTAGAACCTGATGCTTCCTTAACAGGAGAAATTATCAATTTCTCACCAGTAATCGATGCTAAAGATAAGAGAGAACATTTTATAGAAGAAAAAATGGCTAAAATTTCAGTGGATATTACTAAGGCAAAACTCTTAGTTTCTGGTGGTCGTGGTGTTGGTACTAAAGAGAAATTTTCAATTATTGTTGATACAGCTAAAGCCTTAGGCGGTGAAGTAGCAGCTAGCAGAGCAGCCGTAGATGCTGGATGGGTACCCCATGATCATGAAGTTGGGCAAACTGGAAGCACTGTAACTCCTGATATCTACATTGCATGTGGAATTTCTGGTGCTATTCAGCATCTGGTTGGAATGAGAAACTCTAAAACAATAATTGCCATAAATACTGATGAAGAAGCTCCAATCTTAGAGATTGCTCACTTCGCGATTATTGGAGATCTTCATGCTGTTCTTCCTGAACTAACAAAACAAGTTTAGAGTATCTAAACTATCTCCTCTTTTCTTTTCTTATGTCTAGATTTATTTTTAGGATACCAAAACCTCTATGTGTTATTTAACAGTTGAATTATAAACGCCAAAACTTCAAATAAGTTCTATTAAAAACAAGAATTAATTTCCGAAAGGGGATAATAATGCAGTCATTGCTTTGTATCACCTTAATTACGAATATTTTATGTCCTGCTTAGTTCTTCTATGATTTCTCAAGATTATAGACGGATTATTACATAAATAGTGTGTTAAATGAATGATGGGTGTCAAAATGTTACAAGAAATTCTTAAAATATTACAGGAATGGTTTTGGACCGCAGAAAGGAAATTGTATTGGCCAAAAGGGATCGAACCTTATGGTGAAGTCATTGCTAACTTAATTTATATCAGTGCTTTAATTGGAACCATAATAGTCTTCATAGGAATTTACCGTGGGATGCGTGTTTGGTTTCATGGGAGATATGATAAATCTGACCAAAAATTTTTCGCATTTTTTGTTTCCGTTCTAAAAATAGCATTTAAAAACCTTTTTTCACGATCCTTCCCGAAAAGGCTTTATTACAGCCTTGGTGGAGGCATATTTAAGCGAAGTAATCGTGGAAAAACAAGTTTTGTCGCACATGCAATGATTATGTTTGGTTTTCTTGGAGCAATTATTGCAACATTAATTGCTACTATACATGAATATATTTTTCATGAAAAGTTACTTATTGGACCAATATATTTAGTTTATTCATTTGCAGCAGATTTTGCAGGATTAATTCTTCTTTTAGGGACTTTACTTGCGATTATTAGACGATATGGTATTGATCGTGATTATTATCCCCGTGCAGGTTTTGAAGATTTATTTCTTCTCCTTCTTCTCTTCTGGGTTGGATTTTCAGGAATTTTTGTTGAAGGGACAAGGATTCTCTATGGATTAGTTAACAATCCTGATTTTATTGAGTTTGAGTGGGTATCATTTGTTGCCATGCCAGTAGCGCAAATAATATATTTTTTTATACCAAATATTGCCAATTCACAGATTTTTGCTCTTCATAGTTTCTTTTACTTCGCTCATTTGATAGCTGCATTCATTGGAGCAGTATATCTCACCTTTGGCAAATTTTTCCATGTTGGTATTGGTATTGCAAATATTCTTCTAAAAAATATTGAGACACCCAAAGGCCAGCTCAATTTCCCTGTAGAGGGGATTAATAAAATAGAAGATTTCTCTTTTTACCAGCTCTTGGAAGCTTCTGCCTGTATGAAGTGCCATTTTTGCCATAATTATTGTCCTGCTCAAGACTCCGGGGAACCTCTTTCTCCTTTGAAAGTTATTCAAGATATACGTGATTGGGGAAAGAAGCAATATGGATTGATTCGATCTCATAAAAATGTCCCTATACTGGGAGATAACCAAAAGAAGTCTGGTTTAACTGAAGACGTTTTATGGGCTTGTGTGACCTGTTATGCCTGTGTTAATGCTTGTCCTCATATGATTAATCATGTTGATATGATAGTTGGACTAAGAGCCACTTTAGTAGAACAAGGATTAATTCCTGGAACTTTTACTACTATGCTTGAATCAGTCTATCAATATGGAAATGTTTGGAATCAACCTAAACGAGATCGAACACAATGGTTAAAAGAAGGTACCCTTCCTAAAATAAAAGATTCAGAGTCAAAACTTCTTTGGTTGCCAGGGGATACTTTAGCATATGACCCACGAAATCAAAAGGTAGCTCGTGCTACCTATGAAATCTTTAATAAAACTGGGCTTGATTATGGAACCTTTGAAGATGCTGAAAAGAATGATGGAAATGAAATGCGTCGAATTGGAGAAGAAGCCTTATTCCAGATGCTTGCTGAAGAGAATATTCAAATGTTTAAAAAACGAGAAGTTAAAAGAATCGTTTGTTCCTCACCTCATGCTTATAATACTATTAAAAATGAATATCCTGAATATGGTGGGAAATTTGATGTTCTACACATAAGTCAATTGCTTTATGAACTTCTTGAAGATGGTAGACTTAAATTTTCTAAAGAATTAAATTATGATGTGGTTTTCCATGATCCATGTTATTTAGGGCGGTATAATAATATTTTTGATGCTCCTCGAAAACTACTTCAAGCGATACCTGGAATTAAGCTTTCTGAAATGCCAAATCACATGCAATTTTCCTATTGTTGTGGAGGTGGTGGAGGAAATATGTTCAGAGATACTCCTGAATGGGTAGAAATGCGTATTTCTGAGAAACGGGTTCGTGAAGCTAGGAAGACCTTTGATGAATTTAACAGTAAGAATGAAAAGAGTATTCCAAGAAAAAAATTATTGATAACTGCTTGTCCTTTTTGTATGTCAATGTTAACCGATGCAGTAAAAACACAACAATTTGAGGAGATTTTCGAGGTTAAGGATCTCGTTGAGATTGTATTAGAAGCGTTAGCTGATCTTCCCTTGGCAAATTATAGCTTCACATAACTAGTACGCAGAGATCCTACATTATTTTATCCTATTACTAGGTTTGATATTCCATACTTCTATCACTAACCCATCAATATGGGATTTTAGAAAACGAGGAATTATTGTATCTATTCCTCCTCTATCCTCCCTTTTGATAAAACACTTTAATCATGGTATTGAATCATAATAATTGACTGAATTAGTTAAATAGAGAGTATCTTGTTTTATAATCAATTATTATTGAGAATAAGTGAATGTAATGAAATTGGAACCAATGATTTATACAAACGATATTGCTAATTCTATTAAATTCTATCGGGATACTTTAGGGTTTGAAATCGATGAATATTATCCAAATGATGAGACTCCTACATGGATCGCTGTTCGTATTGGAAATGATCGTTTGGGTATTGGAAGGACTTTTCCTGATATTAAATACAAGCTACATCCAAGAGGAGTTGATGGTTCTGGCGTTCAATTTTATATTAAAGTCACAGATGTAGACGAATTTTATGAAAAGTTTCGAAATAAAGTAGAAATAATTGATGATATTGAAAACAAGTCCTGGGGAGATAGAGAGTTCACATTCAAGGATCCAGATGGGTATTTGGTTTCCTTTTATTCGAAAATTAAGTAAAATGTCTTAAATTAACTGGACTATAATCTATCAAAGGAAGAGCTTTCGGTAATTTTATAGGAGATAAGAATAATAATAAACTTAATTTCTATAGGAGAATAATGCATTTTATTAATTATCAATTATTTTGGATGGTTTTGTCTTGAAGAAATATTTCATGGTAATCAACCCTACTGCTGGGGGTGGTCGTGTGAAAAAACAATGGCCTGAGATTGTCAAGCCATTAATTGATGAAATTGGTCTTGATTATGATTTCGAGTTCACTTCATACCCTCATCATGCGATTGAAATTGCAAAACAGCGCGTTAACGAAGAATATGAAATTATATGTGCTATCGGAGGGGACGGAACAGCAAACGAAGTTTTAAATGGTGTCCTTAAAGCAGATAAAAAGGGGGTATTTGCTGCCATTCCTTTAGGGACGGGAGACGATATTCCCACGGTTTTTGGCATTCCTGAAAAAGATTTGGATGCTGCTATTCAGTGCCTAGCTTATGGTAAAAATTTATCTTTCGATATTGGCTACTGTGTAAATGCTGATAGATATTTTGCAGGAGCAGCCTCCATGGGATTTGATGCTGAGGTTGCAAACCGTGCTAATAGAAGCGGAAAACAACGAGAGGGAACACGAAATTATCAAATTGCTATTATTGAGACCATATTAAAATTCAAACCCTATGACTTAAAAATTACGATAGATGATCAAGACCCTATTCAAGCCAGAAGAATGCTTCTTGCGATTGGCAATGGTACACGTTATGGTGGAGGTATGCATATATGCCCTGCAGCTACAGTTCAAGACGAAATTTTCCATGCTACTGCATTAAAAAAGGTTAGTCGGTTTACTCTACTTCGTATATTTCCTAAAATTTATGATGGTGAACATGTTTATCATTCTAAGGTCGATTCTTTTCAAGGAGCAAAATTCTTAATTGAATCTGTTGGAAAAAAATGCTTGTATCAAGTAGATGGAGAAATCCTTGGATTTTTACCTGAAACATTTATCACAAAACCCCGAGGCATTACAGTTCGAGTTCCTGATCCTTGGGTATCTTATTCTGAAATTTGGGGAAAGAAATTGCAGCTTAAAGGAAAGAAAATTCCACAGTATTAGTTTATAAAGTATTAATTTAATTTCTTCTAAAATTTCTATTTTAATAGTGTAATTTGTGAATTTTTAACCCTAGATAACATAATTTCCTTTCATAATTTATTCTAAAGGATTATTAATTTATTATTACTACCTGATAATTAAGCTAAACTACAGAGATTTGGAATTAATTACATCTTAGAGGTAATTTTATAACAAATAAAGAGATTATCTAAGGAAGTTAATGTATGAAAATAAAAAAGATTCATGCAAGAGAAGTTTTTGATTCACGTGGGAACCCTACCATAGAAGTTGAATGTCATCTTGATAGTGGTACAATAACACGTGGGATGGTGCCTTCAGGCGCATCAACAGGTGTCCATGAAGCTCTAGAGCTCCGAGATGGTGGATCTAGACTTATGGGGAAGTCTGTTTCGAGAGCAGTAGCCAATGTTAATAATAAAATTGGGCCTAAAGTCGTTGGTATGAATCCTGCAGGTCAGGAGGAGATCGATAAACTAATGATTGATTTTGATGGCTCAGAGAATAAATCAAAACTTGGTGCTAATGCAATATTAGGTGTTTCAATGGCAATCTGTAAGGCAGGAGCTATTAGTCAAAAGATTCCTCTTTATCAGCATATTGGAAATTTAAGAGGAAATAATCACTTTATTCTCCCCATACCTTGTCTTAATGTCATTAATGGTGGTAAACATGGGGGAAATGATATTGCTTTTCAGGAATTTATGATTCTTCCTATTGATGCGTCAAGTTTTAAGGAAGCTATGGTTTTAGGGGTTGAAGTTTATCATAACTTAAAAAAAATTATTAAGGCTAAACATGGTGTTACTGCAGTCAATGTTGGGGATGAAGGTGGATTTGCACCTCCATTAAACAAGGTTGAGGAACCTCTAAAGTTACTTATGGAAGCTATTGATAAAGCGGGCCATACAGGAAGATTTCAAATAGCACTTGATCCTGCTGCTTCAGAATTTTACCATGGTGGTAGGTATATGGTTGATGGAAAGGCACTAAGTTCTGATGAATTTATTGAGGTTTATGAGGGATTTATTGAAAAATACCCTATAATATCAATTGAAGATGCTTTTGATCAAGATGATTGGAGTACATTCCAAAAGTTTACTGCTCGTAACGGGAATAAAATCCAAATAGTCGGCGATGATCTTCTTGTTACGAATGTAAAGCGAATTAAGACAGCAATTGAGAAAAAAGCATGTAATGCCCTTTTACTGAAGGTTAACCAAATTGGATCAATTACTGAAAGTATCAAAGCAGCAACTCTTTCTCATCAGAATAAATGGGGTGTAATGGTAAGTCATCGTTCGGGTGAGACCGAGGATCCTTTTATTGCCGACTTAGTTGTTGGGCTTAAAACAGGACAGATTAAAACTGGAGCACCCTGTCGTTCTGAACGTCTTGCAAAATATAATCAGTTAATCCGCATTGAAGAACAGTTAGGAGATCACGCCAAGTACGCTGGGAAGAATTTTAGAAACTTATAGGATAATTTCTTCTATCTTTTTTTCTTCCCCTTTTTTTACTTCTTTTATAGGAGTAGAATAGCACAGAATTTCAATTTTTTATATTCTATAAATCAATGAAAGTCTAGAGTAGAATTTTGTTTTAACTGTATTAATCAGGTGGTTGAAGTGTAATTTTGTTAAAAATTACATTTATTAAGTCAGATTCAGACTCGTTAATTTGACGAAAATACCAATCCTTGGCGATAAAATCGTCTTTTATGATAAAAAATCATTCTAATTCTAAAATAAACTTCAATTGTGTGCGAACAATGTCAAAAAACAGAAATGAGAAATACATATTATGGTTTGATGAACTCAGAATTGCAGATGTCCCTCTTGTAGGAGGTAAGAATGCTTCTCTGGGTGAGATGTATCATTTCCTTACTGAGAAAGGTGTCAATATTCCTAATGGGTTTGCTGTAACGGCAACTGCTTATCGTCATCTTCTCAAGGATGCTGGTATTGAGAAATCAATTCGTGATGCTCTTGCTGGCTTAGACACTCATGATATCAAGAACTTACAGGAAAGAGGTCGCAAGGTTAGATCAATTATTCGATACGCCGAGCTTCCAGCAGATTTAGAACAAGAAATTCGTGTAGCTTATAGGAAACTTTGTGAACTAGTAGGAAGGTCAGATGTTGATGTTGCGGTTCGATCTAGCGCAACAGCTGAAGATCTTCCTGACGCGTCCTTTGCGGGTCAACAAGAAACCTTCTTAAATGTACGAGGAGAAGAATCCTTATTGGATGCATGTAGATCCTGTTTTGCTAGTTTATTTACTGATCGTGCAATTTCCTATCGAACAGATAAAGGATTTGGACACTTTGATGTTTACCTCTCGATTGCGGTCCAAATTATGGTTAGATCTGACTCAGCTTCATCAGGGGTTATTTTCTCCATAGATACTGAATCAGGATTTAAAGATGCAGTATTTATTACTGGTGCTTATGGTCTTGGTGAGAATGTAGTACAAGGTGTGGTGAATCCAGATGAATTTTATGTTCATAAACCAACCTTAAAGCTTGGAAAACGTCCAATTATTGGGAAAAGATTAGGTTCCAAGGAAATTATGATGATTTATACTTCTGATCTTCGTCGTCCAACCAAAAATGTAGAAACTCCTGATTCGATGCGTCAACATTATTGTATAACTGATGATGAGATATTAGAGCTAGCAAGATGGTCGGTTATTATTGAAGATCATTATGGAAAACCCATGGACATCGAATGGGCGAAAAATGGTGATGGTGATTACGAAGGTGATGGGAAGCTCTATATTGTTCAGGCCCGTCCAGAAACAGTTCATTCTCAGAAAGAGGCTAATATAATTGAGACTTATGTATTAGAAGAAAAGAGTACGGTTTTAGTTACTGGTCAAGCTGTTGGATCTAAAATTGGACAGGGAAAAGTAAATGTTATTGAGAGTTCTGCTCGAATTACTGAGTTCAAGAAGGGAGAAGTCTTAGTAACTGATATGACTGATCCTGATTGGGAACCAATCATGAAGATTGCTAGCGCTATTGTTACAAATAGAGGTGGTAGAACCTGCCATGCAGCAATTGTGTCTCGTGAACTTGGCATTCCTGCAATTATTGGGACTGAGACCGCTACAGATATTCTCAAAGATGGTCAAGAAGTCACAGTATCTTGTTCAGAGGGGCAAGAGGGAATTATTTATGAGGGTATTCTTCCCTTTAGAGTTGATATAATAAAACTGGATTCTATGCCAAAAACCCGTACAAAAATCATGATGAATGTCGGTATTCCAGAGAAAGCTTTTGTTCAGGGTCAGATCCCAAATGATGGTGTAGGTTTAGCTCGTGAAGAATTTGTTATCAATTCCTATATAGGTATTCATCCTTTAGCGCTTTATCATTATGAAGAACTAAGAAAGAAAGCGGAAAAAGATCCTGAAATTCGAGATATTGTCCGTAAAATTGATGGAATGACCGCAGCTTATCCTGATAAACGTCAATTCTTTATTGACCAGTTAGCTATGGGATTAGGTAGAATTGCAGCTGGTTTCTATCCTAACGACGTTGTAGTACGCCTGTCAGACTTTAAGACTAATGAATATGCAAATCTCATCGGTGGAAAATTATATGAGCCAATAGAAAGTAATCCCATGATTGGATGGCGCGGTGCTTCTCGTTATTATGACGAATCATTTAAACCTGCCTTTATTATGGAATGTGAAGCTATCAAACAAGTTAGAGATGATATGGGATTAACTAATGTTATCACCATGGTTCCATTCTGTAGAACAGTAGAAGAAGGTAGAAAAGTCATCCAAGTAATGGCAGAAGCTGGTCTAAAGCAAGGGGAAAATGGTCTTGAAGTTTATGTCATGGCTGAAATTCCTTCTAATGTTATTCAAGCTGATGGATTCGCTGAAGTTTTCGATGGTTTCTCTATTGGCAGTAATGATCTCACACAATTAGCATTAGGACTCGATCGTGATTCCGAGCTCGTGGCTCATATTTATGATGAAAGAAACGAGTCTGTAAAGAGATTGGTTGCTTCAGTTATCGAAGTTGCTAAAGCAAAGGGTAGGAAAATAGGGATCTGTGGTCAAGCACCTAGTGATTTCCCTGAGTTTGCTACATTTCTTGTTGAATGCGGTATTGATTCAATGAGCCTAAATCCTGATACTGTGGTTAAAACAAAATTAGATATTGCTAAAAAGGAGAAAGAATTAGGGATTTCACCTTAAGTCTTTT
>WOR8_10006490_pt1 | contig 13060 bp, 8 predicted proteins | sample DeeMarSeWOR38_10_FD_19890 | JGI IMG/M metagenome (IMG submission 19890) | reverse complement strand
ATTATTATAATTGAATTTGTTATATAAATTATAATAGAAAATATTATATAGAAAGATTCAAATATAGTAGGTAATCAAATATTATTTTCTTTGGGGGATAAAATATGAAGAAGAACGATAAGCTTATCGTTATTACAGGTGTAATTGTATTAATATTAGCTGCAATCGGTATATATTATTGGGTTCCTGAAGAGGCTGGTGTTGCCACTGCAAATGTGAACAAATTTATAACTGTTACAGGTGATTTAAAAGAAAGTCCCGGTGCTGTAACAGTATCTGATAGTTCTCCATTTTATCCACTAATTGCTACACCACTTGCCGTAAATTATTGTGAAATGGGTGAGCAATCTGTAATACCTCTTTATGTAATGAATATTGAAAACCCATCTAGGGCAATTTTAAGAGTTAAAGAACAACTAGATGGAGGCAAGCATTGTGAAATTATTGGTGTAAATGAAACTCCAAAAGAAGCGTCGATTAGAATTGCTAGAGAGTATTGGGATAAGAGTAATGCTGCATTAATAATTGAACATACTGAACCTGGATTCAATCTAGGCTTATGTGCAACTCCACTAGCATCATATTTGAGAATACCTGTAATTGTCACAGATGAGATAGATATGGATGTAACAGATGTTCTTGCAGATCTTGAAGTAAAGAAAACAATTGTTTGTGGAGAAAATATTAAAGGTTATGGAGATGTATTGAAATTTAACCATGTTGATGAAATCATAAATGCATCAATTGAGATAATTGAAGGAAAGCTTGAAGAAAGGATTGATTACATAACTATTGCTAATCCAGTAGATGCCTGGCCACCTGAAGTAATTGATAGTGTTGAATATGATATCGGCCCTGTCACAATACAAACAGGTGCTACCACTGAAATAGTTAAGGCATTAACAGGTGGTATGGGAACAATAATTGGTGATTTTACTATTCCAAAAAACTATACCTATGCACTTGTCAAGTTTACAGGTATTAATTTAAACACAGAAAATGTGGAATTATTAGGTGATAGTGCATCGTTTATGATTGGTATTGACGATGAGGATGAACCAAGCGGATTGCAAAGTTTTGAAATTTATGCTGGAAGTACACACGGCGGTGGTGTACCAATTAGAGATGCCAATGGGAAAATAATAGAAGATAGAACCTATAATGAAGTTGTACTATATGATAGAGGTGGAGCAACCTATTCTATTAATGCTGGAGGTACTTGGCTAATTGATAATTTTGGCGATGTAAAAGCAAATATTGTCATTGAAAAATTAAGCGATCCAGTTTATTCCTTGATGAAGGATATATCAACAATAGCACCTTACTTAACAGCTTATCATAAAGGAATAATTTTTGCCAAACCAGAATTTGCTTTTACAGCAGATGACGATGTTTTGCATAATGGTTGGCCTTCACCAGGTTACTTCGTACCTCGTAGAAACGCTGATATTGTTGGTGCATCAAATGATCATGTTTTTGAAATACATGACCAGATAAATGAGCTACTCGCAAAACTAGCAGACATCGAACTTGAAAGAGAATTTGACTTAAAGGAGCTACGAGATTATTACAAAGACAGCCCAGTTTACATCACACTATGTGGTGGAACAGTTGGAATACCTCAGTTTACCTATGATAATGGTATAGAACCAGTTGATGAAGAACATGCAGGATATTTTGGTTTGGGTCTTCCAAGTGATTTTATTTATGGTAACATAGACCCAATCCGAGACTGGCATGGAAACGTAATGGATCTTTATAGTGAGATACGTGAAGGAGAAAGATATCCTTATCAAGAAAATATAGTAGGAAGAATTACTGGATGGGACGTCCAAGATGCCAATGCATTAATCTTAAGGTCTTTGTTCTATGATGAGATAATAGAGGATTTGGGTGAATGGAAGGATACAGCAATAATTCAAATGGGCGGAGGTAACGATTTCCAAAAGCCCCCACTTAAATATAGAATATTTGGTAACATATTAGGTCTAACTAGAAGAGGAGAACCCTTGAAAATGTGGACAGGTTCATCAATTTTAACTGGCCTGACCTTGCAAAAAAATGTTCAAGGTCTTGGTTTTGAAACTGAAATTTATAGAGAAAATGAGGCTATTCTTAAGGGATTCAGCAACGAAGCAATAAACAAACTCAAGAAAGCAAATCTTCTAAACAGGTTATTATTATCAAAGAGACAATTGAAAAATGCTATTGGTGAGGATGTATGTAAAGGAAAAGAACAGCAAGAGGGAGCTAATTTTATTATGGCAAATGCTCATGGTAACCAACATAATATGATTATGGGGGATGTTGGTATCTATAAATTAGGACTTGGACTCCCCCGAGGAATTATAAGTACATTTCTCCAAAGGTTCTTAGCGCCGATAATGGGTCTTGGACCGGGTATCTCTTATAATGATTTAGGTTCATTAGATACACGTAATGTTGAATATTTAGATTTGGGACCTTCTGTATTGTGGATGGAAAGTTGTATTGTGGGAGAAATCGATGGTGTATATCCACAGCAAGGACTATCTCAAGCATATGTTCATGCAGGATGTGGAACAGTTATTGCTGCAACAACATGTTCAAATATTGCCGGTGGTTATGTAGAACCAAAAAGACGCCATTATGATATTCCTGGTACTACATTATTAAGATTTATAAAAGCAAAAAGAGACTTGGAAAAACGTGGAATTTATCCGGAACAACATTTTGGATTCAAATTCTACTCTGATATGCTAGAAGCACTCAAAAAGGAAGAAGGAACAAGTATAGGCTATGCATTTAGGGAAGCAAGAAATAATTACCTCGATGAAAATGAGATCAATTGGAAGGTTTGGTGGTCTCCACCTTTAGTCCTAACAGGTAATCCTGAAATTGATCGAGACATATATAATAAAATGGCAGAAGTTGAAGAAGGTTATCTTCCACGTATGGATAATAAGTTTTTGTCATTTTACGAGTACACTATATACGGTGACCCGGCATTAACACCATATATACCTATGCACGGTTAAAAAAATAAATTTTTCTCTCTTTTTTTCCTTTTATTTATTCTTGATCTTCATCGCCATTTTCATCTTCAATTATCTTTGAAACTGATACTACCTTATCCTGTTTATTAAGTTTCATAATTGTAACACCCATTGTGCTTCTTCCCATAATTCTTATGCCTTTTACTGGAACTCTAACCATCATTCCATCCCTACTTGTTAGCATAAGTTCGTCTTCATCACATACTTCTCTTACCCAGATTACCTTTCCATTCCTTTCATTAGTAATAATTGTTCTGACCCCTTTGCTTCCTCTATGTGTTTTTCTATAAGTCTCAATTGGTGAACGCTTTCCATAACCATTTTCAGTAACAGTCATTAAATTTCCTTCTTCACCAACTATTGCCATTGATACAACCTTATCATCCTTTGCTAGTCTAATACCAATTACGCCTCTTGTGACCCTCCCCATAGGCCTAGTTTCCTTTTCGTCAAATCTACAAGCCTGACCATTTGCTGTTGCAATCATAACAGTCTGCATTCCGTCTGATAATTTTGTGCTAATTAACTCGTCATCCTCATCAAGTTTTATTGCACGAATGCCATTTACTCTAACATTGCTATAGGCAGATAGTACTGTCTTTTTTATAATGCCCTTTTTAGTTGAAAATACTAGGTAATGCTCTTCGTCAAACTCATGAATAGGAATTGCGGTTTCAACATATTCACCTTCCTCAAGTCTTGGAAGTAGATTGATTATTGCTTTACCTTTCGCATGTCTTGTACCTTCCGGAATTTTATAACCCTTTAACCAAAATGCCTTTCCATGGTTTGTGAAAAACATAATATAATCATGAGTTGAAGTGATAAAAGAGTCAACAACAACGTCTTCTTCTTTTGTTTGCATTCCTTTTAGTCCTTTGCCACCTCGACGTTGTGTTCTATAGGTTTCACATGGAATACGCTTAATATATCCACTGTCAGTAATTGTAATTACTACATCCTGAACAGGGATTAGGTCTTCAATTTCTATATCGATTTCTCCTTCGACAATCTCAGTACGCCTTTCATCACCAAACTGTTCTCTTATCTCAAGAAGTTCAGTTTTTATAACGTCGAGAATATTTTGTTTATCACTAAGTAATAGCTCTAGTTTTTCAATAAGGTCCTTAGTTTCATTATACTCTTTTTCCACACCTTCTATTTCCATGCCAGTTAGTTTTTGAAGACGCATATCAAGAATTGCCTTTGCTTGCATTTCAGAAAAATCAAACCTTTTCATCAGGTTTTCTTTTGCTTCCTCAACAAGTTTACTCTTTCTAATTATCCTAATTACCTCATCGATATTTTTCAAGGCAATCATGAAACCTTCAAGGATATGCATCTTGTCTTTTGCTTTATTCAGCTCGTAAGTTGTGCGTCGAGTAATAATATCTACACGGTACTTTATGTAATGCTCAAGTATTTCTTTTAAAGCAAGAATCTTGGGTTCACCTTCAACAATTGCCAGATTCAAAATTCCAAAAGTCGTCTGAAGATCAGTATGCTCATAAAGCTGATTTATGACAACATCTTCTATTGCATCACGCCTTAATTCAATAACTATGCGCATGCCTTTACGGTCGCTTTCATCTCTAAGATCAGAAATCCCTTCAATTTTTTTATTTTTGACAAGTTCAGCGATATTTTTTAAAAGTTTAGATTTATTAACTTGATAGGGAAGTTCATTAACAATTATTTTCTTCTTGTCCTTTCCTTCTACTTCAACTCTAGCACGGACCCTTACAAGGCCTTTTCCTTCTGAATATGCACTTAGAATTCCTCCTTTTCCATATATAATTCCACCAGTTGGAAAATCAGGACCCTTTATAGTCTCCATCAAATCAACTGTACTCATTTCGGGATTTTCAATGAGCTGAATTGTAGCATCAATAACCTCTGAAAGATTATGAGGTGCCATGTTGGTAGCCATTCCAACTGCAATTCCAGAAGAACCATTAATTAAAAGATTTGGAAGCTTTGCAGGAAGCATTATAGGTTCTTTAAGAGATCCATCAAAATTATCAGTCCATTCAACAGTTTCTTTTTCAATATCCTGAAGCATAAGTTTTGCTAATTTTGCTAGTCTAGTCTCAGTGTAACGCATAGCTGCTGCAGAGTCTCCATCAACAGATCCAAAATTACCTTGACCATCAACAAGTGGGTATCGAAGTGAGAAATCCTGAGCCATACGAACCATTGAATCATATACAGCTTGGTCGCCATGAGGATGATATTTACCAAGAACCTCTCCAACTACCCTTGCCGATTTCTTATATGGTTTTTCATAAGAAAGACCCATATCATTCATTGCATACAGGATTCTTCTATGAACAGGTTTCAGACCATCCCTTACATCAGGTAGGGCACGGCTCATTATAACGCTCATTGAATAATCTATAAAGGCACGTTTCATCTCAGTTTCAATAGCACGAATAAATTCTCTTTTTTCTGATTCTTCAGCCAAAAAACCACCTATATATCAAGATTTACTACATCTTTTGCATGTGTCTCAATAAATTCTCGTCTAGGTTCAACATTTTCTCCCATTAGAATTGTAAAAAGTTCATCAGCATCAACAGCGTCATCAACTGTAACTTTAGCCATCAATCTATTTTCAGGATCCATGGTTGTTTCCCAAAGCTGATTTGGATTCATCTCACCTAAACCCTTATAACGTTGTATGCCTACTCCTGTTTTACCTAGTTCTTTAATCTTTTCAATCTTTTCTCTTTCTGAATAGACATATTCGATATGCTTACCCTTATTTAATTTGTAAAGAGGTGGATTCGCTATGTATAAATAACCCTCCTCAATAAGAGGCCTCATATAACGGAAGAAAAAGGTGAGAAGAAGAGTTCTGATATGCTCTCCATCAACATCAGCATCAGTCATTAGAATTATCTTATGATACCTAGCATTTTCAATATTAAATTCTTCTCCAATTCCTGTTCCTATGGCAGTTATAAGTGCGAGGATTTCATTGTTTTTTAGAATCTTATCCATACGAGCCTTTTCAACATTTAGAATTTTTCCTCGTAAAGGTAAAATTGCTTGAAATTGCCTATCGCGACCTTGCTTTGCACTTCCCCCTGCGGAATCGCCTTCCACCAGATATAATTCAGCTTTTGAGGGTTCAGTACAAGAGCAGTCTGCAAGTTTTCCAGGAAGTGCAGTTGACTCAAGAAGTCCCTTTCTGCGTGTAAGTTCTCTTGCTTTTCTTGCAGCTTCCCGAGCTCTACTTGCATTAAGTGCTTTATCAATAATTACTCTTGCAACAGCTGGTGTTTCTTCAAAGAATTCACCAAGTTTTTCATTAGTAAGGCTTTCAACAATTCCTCTCACTTCTGAATTACCAAGCTTTGTTTTTGTTTGACCCTCAAACTGAGGATTTCTAACCTTACAAGATATAACAGTGGTAATTCCCTCTCGGCAATCTTCACCACTTAAGGAAAAATTAACATTATCAAAAATCTTATTTTTTCTTCCATAATCATTAAAGACTCTTGTAAGAGCTCCCTTAAAACCAGAAAGATGAGTTCCACCTTCGTGAGTGTTTATATTGTTTGCAAATGTAAAGATATTTTCTGTATAACCATCGGTATACTGAATTGCAATTTCTACTTCAACATCCTCTTTTTCAGCATTTAAATAAATAGGATCTGGATGAAGTGGTGTTTTATTTCTATTAATATGTTGAACAAACTCTCGGATTCCACCATCATATTTGAAGATCTGATTTTTATCACTTCTTTTATCAGTTATCTCAATTTCTAGACCTGCATTTAAAAAAGCTTGTTCTTTTAACCTAGTCTCTATTGTCTCATATTTGATATCAACTGTTTCAAAAATATTAGGATCAGGAGAAAATATTACTGTTGTTCCATTTGTATCAATTTTTCCTACTTTTTTCAAAGGAGATACTGGTGCACCATATTCATATTTTTGATGATATTCAATTCCATCTCTTCTAACTTTAACTTCAAGCCATTTAGAAAGAGCATTTACAACAGATACTCCTACACCATGAAGACCACCAGATACCTTATAGGCGTTACTATCAAATTTACCACCTGCATGAAGTGTTGTCATAACAATCTCTAAACCTGACTTTTTATATTTTTTATGCATTGAGACTGGAATTCCTCTACCATCATCTATAACAGTTACAGATCCATCCTTGTTTAAAATGACCTGGATCTTGGAACAGTATCCTGCCAAAGCTTCATCGATTGAATTATCAACAACCTCATATACAAGATGATGAAGACCTCTTTCATCAGTACTACCAATATACATAGCGGGATTTTTCTTTACTGCTGAAAGGCCCTCAAGTACCTGAATTGAATCGGTATCATAATTTCTTTTTTCTTCAGTTTTTTCTTTATCCATTTTTCTTCACTTCAGATTTAGTATTTAGGCTAATTTAGTAATTTTTTTAAAGGAATTTTATCATCCCATCAGAATGGCGTATTTTTTATTTTTTCATATGGAGTAGAGGGTAATAAATGTTACTATAAAAAAACGTTATTTTATTAGGTTATTTTTTAATAAAATGTTAAAAATGAAACATTATATTACAATTATAACAAAATTAGGTGAAAAAATGAGGAGAATTTATTATTTTAAAAACGTTAAACACAGTATTATTTTGGTAGTTTTTCTAATGATTTCAGTATCTTTTGCAGGACTAACATGTAGTGCTGATGGTATTGCTGACACATATGCTCCAATATTCTATTTTGAAGGTGAAGAGACTTGTTATCCAATTGATGCTCAATATCATCTAGATAATTCGATAGAAAAATGGGTTGATGAGTTATTACCAGGAACATATTTTTATGATAATACACATGGAACCATAAAAGATGAAGGCGTAATTAATCATTATAAAAGTGTAATGGACAGTTATGGATACACTGTTTATTATAGGACTTATGAGGACTTTGCAACTAGCTCAACTGTTATTCAATATTGGATATTTTATGCATTTAACAAAGGTGAACTAAATCAGCATGAAGGAGACTGGGAGCTGGTGCAGGTTGTTGTTGATGATTTTGATGGTCCAGTATGGGTTGCATATAGCCAGCATCATTCTGGTCAAAGAGCCTCTTGGTCTCAAGTTGAAAAAGAAGGAAATCACATAAAAGTTTATGTTGCACGTGGAAGTCATGCAAATTACCTTAGATCATACTCAGGAAAACTTGGAATCGCTAGTGATATAGTCGGAGCAAATGGAAAGGTCCTTAATTACAATGAATATACATTGGAAAGCTTAGATAATCAGATCTGGATTGATTTTGAAGGAAGATGGGGAGAAGTAGCAGATAATGAGGCAGATGCAATTGAGGCCTCAATATTAGGACAGGCGGGTCCCCCAGGACCCAAATATAGAGAAGAGGGAAATATGTGGGATGACCCGATTTATTGGGGAACAAGTGTTTTTGAGTCAAATGATATGCTATTTACACTTGAGTGGGTTGTTTACAACTTTGTTTTAATATTTATTGTTATTTCTTTGATAATCATAGCTTTACTTGTTTTTAGAATTTATAGAAATCACAAGAAATATGGTCTAGGACCACGTATTGTTTCAATGCTTTACATTAATGGGCCAAACTTGCATAGTATAGGTAATATTCTTTGTATAGCTGGAATTGTAATTGCAATTCTTGGACTATTTAATCCCTGGTACACAATATCATATGGTGTATCTGGTGAAGGTATTACAGATACATTCAAAACATCAGGAATGGTTGATTTATTTAAGTTTGATGGGCTCAATGGAATTAGAATGACAATACCGGGTACATCTGGTCCTACTCCAATGGGTTCTTTTGTACTACCATTTTCTTTATTTATTGCTATTGGTCTCATATTTTTAATAATAGCTACAATTGGAATTCCTTTTAGTAGAAAGCTTGGAACAAAATACATTTGGAGAGGTGTAAGACTTATTATTCCATTTATTCTAATTATTATAGTAATTATGGCATTAGCATCAATAGTTACATCAGCTATACCTGCTGAATTAAGTGCTGGTGCAGAGTATGTTGAAGATATTTTAGGTTCAATCTCAAGTGGTCCATTAGGTGGACAATCAACTACTGTAATCTCTTTAGAGGGAGGTTTGATAGATGGTCAAGTTGATATTGAATGGGGCCTTGGATCAGGTGGTTGGTTATTATTAACTGCAGGAATTATTTTGATCATAGCAGGTGTTTTGGAATTAATGTCAAAGACCCAGTTTTTTACAACAAAAGTACCTTTAGGAACAAAATTGCCAAAAGGAGCTCAAATGCCTCCAACTCCAACAGTTGCTAAACCAAAAGAAACAAAAAAACCTCCAAAAGAAAAATCTAAAAAAGATAAAACCAAAGAAAAGTTTTGTACAGAATGCGGTGATAAGTTAGAAGATAATGCAACCTTTTGTGTGAAATGTGGAAAGAAGGTTGAATAATAAATTTCAGTAAATTCTAATACAAGTTTTTACATATCAAAAAGGGGATTCATGCTTATTAATGTAGATTTGCACATTCATTCTAGATATTCTGGTGCCACTAGTAAAAGAATGAATATTAATACTATTTCTCTTGAGGCTCCTAGAAAAGGTGTCGACGTTGTTGCAACTGGAGATTGTCTTCACAGTGAATGGATGAAAGAAATCAAACAATGCAATGTGATTGATGAAGGAACCTTTGAACTTAACGGAACACGTTTTATTTTAAGTACTGAAATTGAGGATAACAAAAGAGTTCATCATCTATTTTATTTTCCAAGTATATCATCTGTTTGGGATTTTAAGGAAAAAATTAAAACTAATTCCAAAAACATTGATCGTGATGGAAGGCCAAAAGTTAAAATGAGTGGTAAGGAACTTGCAGGTATTGCAGAGGACTTAAATGTATTAATCGGGCCTGCTCATGCATTCACTCCTTGGACAGCAATGTATGCATATTATAGTTCTCTTGAAGATTGTTATGGTGAAATGTCTGATTATATTTCATTTGTAGAACTTGGTCTTTCGGCAGATACTAGCTTTGCTGATAGAATAAAGGAGCTTCATAGACTTACGTTTTTGACCAATTCTGATTGCCATAGTCCTCATCCAGTAAGACTTGCAAGAGAATTTAATAGATTTGAAGTAAAAGCAGCAACTTTCAAGGAGATTAAAAAGGCGATTTTAAGAGTTGATGGTAATAAACCTGTACTAAATGTTGGTTTGCCTCCTCAAGAAGGTAAATACCATGAATCTGCATGTATTTCATGTCACACACATTATACTCTTGAACAAGCAAATCGTAGACGTTGGAAGTGTAGCTGTGGAAAGAGAATAAAAAAGGGTGTTAAAGATAAAATCTTTGAAAAAGCAGATTTTAGTATGCCTCAACATCCTTCTCATAGACCAGAATATATTCATCTAATCCCGCTAACAGAAATTATTGCAAAAGCAATTGGTCAACGAACTCCATTTACTCAAACTGTTAGTAAAAGATGGAACGAACTTGTTACTGAATTTGGTAGTGAGATAAAAGTTTTAATTGATACAGATATAAATGATATCTCAAGAATTACTGTTCCTGCAATCACTGAAGCAATACAAGCATTCCGTGAAAAAAAAGTTATAATAAAACCTGGTGGTGGAGGTGAATACGGAACTATTGAACTTCCAACAAAAGATAATGATTATGTAGACATTTCTTTAGGACCAAAGGATACCCAAACAAATCTACTTGAATATGCCCGGTGATTTTATTGGATTACATACTTGCTGAGAAAAAAATTAATAATATTATTTTAAAGAACTTTAATGTTCTTACAGATGTTGTGGAATTTTTATATGAAAATTTCAACCATTACAGTTGGATTGGAATTTATATTGTAGAAGGAAATGATCTAATCCTTGGTCCTTGGAAAGGCAAACAAGCAACTGAACATACAAAAATTCCTATAGGTAAAGGCATATGTGGGTCTGCTGCTGCAAGTGGTAAAACCGAGATTATCTCTGATGTACATTCTGATGAAAGATACCTTGCTTAAAATTTTAGGTGAAATCGACATTGATTCTGATATAAAGGGTGCATTTACAAAAGAGGATAAATTATTTTTAGAAAAGATTGCAGATATGCTAAGTAAGCATATCTAGCAATTCAGCACTCAAGATCTTCATCACTGCCAAATGGCTCAGAAAGGGTTCGTTCATCATTAAGGATGAAATCCCCCTTTTTGGATTTAATATTTTTGTTTGTTTTGAAATTAACAAATATTTTTTAAACAACTAGTCAATATTTATTTTGGGTGGATGGAGTGATACACAAATGTCCAATGTGTAGACACCAGCCAATTGAGGAATGGCAAGAAAATGATTTGTTTTGTCCTGAATGTGGTTGGCAGTCTGAATCTACCAAAATGGTAGTTGAAAAAATTATTTAATTAATTGCCTTTAATCTGTTGCCTTTTCAGAGGAAAAAACAGATGTAGAGTACATACTCTAAAAAATTTATGAACCATATTTTTTAAAAATTATAAAGGAAAAAGTTTTTTATAGGAAAAAATATTCTTTTTTTTAAGGAGATGGGATGTAAATGAGTAAAATAACAAGAGTAACATTAGATGAAGATATTGTAACAAAATTAACTAGTCAAGGGGTAAAACAAGAAGATGCTTATACAGAAACTTTACCTAAGTTTTTTGAAAATGAAGAAAAAGATGATGATATTGTTACAACATTAAAGGACGATATTAGATTCTTACTGAAACAGATTGAATCCTTAGAGATTGATAATGCTTGTGTAAAAAATGAAAATTTAGAACTTAAAAAGAAAATCGATGACCTTGCTGAAATGTTTCCATCAGCAGTAACGGTTCTTGGAAAAACACCTGAGTCAAATAAAGTTAAAAAGAGCAGGTGGATTTTCTCTCAAAGAGAATTTTAAAAAAATTTAAAAAAAAGAAATAATTGAATTTAGATCAATTGATCTAAATCAATTTTATTTTTTACTTTTTCTTCTTTGGTGTTGGTTTTGTTTGAGTCTGTGTCTGTGTTGGTGTCTGAGTATATTGTTGTCTACCTTTTTCTTCTTGTGTTCTTGCAGCAATTAGACATCCTCGTGCAACTGACAGAAGTGGATCTTTAACATGCTTTATCTTTGCTAAATCGACACGTAGATTTGCTTCTCTTAATCTTTTCTCAAATAGTTCAAAGAATCCATCTGGTGTTGCACTTCCTCCTGCTATTGCCACTGGAAATGCTACATTTGGCGGTGTAATTTCTGCAAGTTTTCTGTTAAGATTCTTAATTACGTAGGTCATCAGTGCGTCATAATAGACAGTTAGAGCTCCTTCAACACTACCCATCTTAACTTCTTTTCCAAGCTTTGAGATTTTTTCTTTTGTTGCTGTTACATGTTCCTTTGGCATACCTGTTGATTTAGCGGCTTGCTCATCAATCCAGTCACCACCTCTTGCAATACTAAATGACATAAGAGGTGTTGCAAGATATGCAAGAGTAACATTTGTCATTCCTGCACCAACACTTATACCTATTCCAGTGAAGTTGTTTTCTGCAAGTTCTGAGTATATAACAGCCAAACCCTCATCAATTACATGAGTGTCATATTTCATACCCTTTGTCAGCATCTCCATTGTTTTTTTGTGATATAACACATTCATATCTGTGTCTATTGGATTTGCTGGGGTTGAAATATATAGGACCTCATTTTGTTTTTTAGGTTGACCTAATACCTCACTTACTATCAATTTCATTATAGGTATAGCTTCTTTTTCTTTTGGACTGATAATACCATGTGTCATTGGTCTTCTTGCTTCTTTTTCAAAAATTGTAGCAAACTTAAATGCATCTTCTCCAAGTAGAGAGATACCATCTTTTCTCTCTATATAAAGTACCTTTGAAATATCAAGCATTGTCTTTGTGAGATCACTTGAGTCGAGTTCCATAAAAGCGTTTCTTTGCTGTGTAAAGACTATATCTTCTTTGTCTTTCTCAGCACAAATAATATTCATTGTAC
>WOR8_10009412_pt1 | contig 13067 bp, 14 predicted proteins | sample DeeMarSeWOR38_10_FD_19890 | JGI IMG/M metagenome (IMG submission 19890) | reverse complement strand
CCAGCGTCTGCGTCTGCGCCCGCGTCTGCGTCAGCGTCCGCGCCCGCTCCAGCGCCCGCGTCTGCGCCCGCGTCTGCGTCTGCGCCTGCGGACGCGCCCGCGCCTGCGCCCGCGGCGGAGCCCGGGGCGGAGTCCGACTCCGGGCCTCCCTCGCGACCCCCGGCAGGGGTATTCTCGAGCAGCGCTGGCCTCTTCGAGGAGCCCTTCCCCACCCTCACGATGGCCCGCATTCTGGCCGAGCAGGGCCACTTCAAGCGCTCGTTGGCCATCTACGCGAGGCTGGTCCGCGAAGACCCCCATGACGCAGACCTGATCGCCGAAGCGGACGCCGTGCGGGCGCAAGCCCGGGCGAGGCGCCCTCACGCCCCCCAATAGCGACGCAATCTGGCGTCCGAAACCCATCTTGCGCATCATGAATGCGTGGCAAACGCACCCACGAAGCGGGAGCATGCGCGCTATCCGATCTGCATCTCGTGCGAGCTCACGATCGCAGGCGAAACCCTCCATGCAGAATCGAAGAACCTGAGCTCCGGCGGTGCGGCGATTTATTTTGGGCGACCGCTGACCGTGGGCGAAGTGGTCACAGTGAGCCTCTTTCTCACGCAGGACGGGATTCAAGACCCCGACCGTGCGACCTTCGAGTGCGCCGCGTCGATTCGCTGGGTGAAGCCAGCCGGTGCCCGGGGACACGAGGCGGGGCTACAGTTTCTCTCGGCATCCGCGGAGCAGCGCGCGCTGCTCAAAGACTTCCTCGCGCAAGTGGCGTAGTGCCCCGTCAGGCAGGCATCGGCATCTCGCCTCCGCGAAGCGGTGGCACGATGGCACGCACGCAAAGAGCGCAGCAGGTCCCGACGGCGAGCGCGCTCCATGGAGGGAACAGCAGACCGAGGTCCACCGACAGTCCCAACGCAGCGAGGGCGAGCGCCGACGCGCAAAGCCCCGCCGACACCCTCGGCGCCACGTCCAGCGCTCCGGCCGCGACGAGGATCCCCGCCGCTTTCGTGGCGAGGATGGCGGAGCCGACCCACCATGGCGCCAGAGGCCAGCCACCGAGGAACAGGACCGCGCCCAGGACCGCGGCTGGCGCAGCGTAGAGAGATGCGGACAGGCGCGGCCGCGCCGACACGCCACCGAGGGCGACCACGTATGCCGCGAAGGCAAGCGACGACGCCGGAGACTGGAAGACGAACCAGCGCAAGACCTCGGGGCCCTGCGCGCCGCTGATCTCGGTCAAGCTAGCGGTGCGCGCCACCAGCATCACGCTCAGAATGGCGCCCACTGCCAGCGCGAGGCTCGTGCTTCCAACGCGCTCCCGCGTGGCTAGTGAAAACAGAGCGGCGAAGGTCCCGAGCACGAGGATCCACATGGTCGCCCATTGAAGCACGGGCACGCACAACATGAGCACGGAGCAGGTCACGACGAGGCTCGTGCGGACCAACCAGACCCGGGCGGGGTTGCGGGCGTAGCGCGTGCGGAGGCAAAGCGCTGCCGGCGAGCCCCAGCCGAGCAGAAGCCCGAGCAACAAGAAGATCGCCATCGAGCTGGGAGCGACCGTGCGCTCGCTCGCCTCGTGAGGCCAGCGAAGTGCGTGGATGCCGCGAAGACCCTCGCGGGAGACCAGGACCGTCGATTCCGTCGTGCTCGGATTCGGCGCGAAGTCGCGCCAGCCGTAGATGCTCACTCCGTCCAAACCAACGACGACGTCACCGGGCTGCACACCCTGCAGGGCGGCCGAGCTTCCGGGTTCTACCGCCAGCACCCGAACGCCGGGAGTGCCGAGCTCCTCGCGTGACAGCTGTACACCGAAACCGTCCGCATGCGCGGCGTCGTCACGCTCCTGCTGCAGGCCCTCCGAGCGGAGCTGGGTCGCGGTCTCCGGCAGGAAGTCGAGGCGGATGGGCTCTACCGCGAAGACATCGCGACGGCGGTCTGCGGCCCTGAAGGCCACCCGGAGCTCGCCTTCGAGTGTGGCGCGGCCGCCGAGAGCATCGATCAGCGCAGGCTCGATGGGCACCTCGACGAGCGATTCGGAGCGCACCACGCCTTCGAGCGTGGCGTCCACCGGAGTCACCGAGGCGCCCGGCCGGTACACCTCGCCATGGAGCTGGACGGAAGCCGGGCGGCCGAGGGGAAAGCCGTGCCCAGCGATCCGAAGCGTCGTACCGGGCTCGATTTCGGCAGGCTCGATGCTCTCGACCTCGAGCAGCCGGAGGTCGTCATAGCCACTGCACGCGGTGAGTAGAATCAGACACAACACGGCGAGCCGCATGGTCTCTTCCTTTCGCTTCGCATTCGCAAAAGGTCAAGAAATACGAGGGTTGTTTGCGTGCCCCGCGTGGGGTGCTAAGCCGCTCGCTCCGTTCGGGGCCATAGCTCAGCTGGGAGAGCGTCGCACTGGCAGTGCGAAGGTCAGGGGTTCGATCCCCCTTGGCTCCACCGAAACCGACGAGACGCGCTGGCGGCGAGCCACCTGGAACAGCGCGACGACGACGAGTGCGGTCAGCGTAAAAAAAAGGGGACGACTCTCGGCGAGAGCGTCCCCTTTTGTCGTGCGCATAGCCGAGGCTACTTCTTCTTGGCCGGCGCCTTCTTCTTGGCGGGCTTCTTCTTGGCCTTGGCCTTTAGTTCCTTCGTGGCTTCGTCGATCTTCTTTTCGATGTCATGAAGTGCCTTCGTCGCCTTCCGCTTGGTCGCGGCTCGACGCTTCTTCGCAGTGGCCTTCGCCTTCTTGAGACGCTTCTGGGCCTTCTTCTTCAATGACTCCGTTTCCTTCTCGGCGTCCTTTGCTGCCTGGGTGATCTTTTTCTTGATCTTGGCGGTCGTCTTCTTGGCCTTCTTCTTCAGAGCAGCGGCTTCGGATTTCACGCTCTTCTTCGCCGCACGCTTTTTGGCGGCTTTCTTCGGCGCTGCTTTCTTCACGGTTTTCTTTTTGGACGGCGACTTCTTCGCCGCCCGCTTCTTGGCGGTGCTTTTCTTCGTAGTCTTCTTGGTGGCTGCTTTCGCCATGACACGCTCCGTTGTGAGTTAGCGCGCAGTATAAACAAGCGCACCGCAATGCGGACAACAATTTTTCGCGTGATGCTCAGGTCTCGTGAGGCATCCGATGCCTCGGGCTCTGGAAGTAGTGCATCGGAGAATACTGAGCGAGGTTGCTGGCTCGGGAGGTGTAGATGCAGGCGTACTGCTCGACCTGGTTGCCGAAGCTCGACACTTCGCCACCTGCCTTGAATACGGAGCCCCAGAACGGATGAAACGCCTGGTCGAGGGCATCGTCGAGCTCGAGACGTTCCGCATCGAGCTCCTTGAGCTGGCTCCGAAGCCGATCGATCGAACGGCGATGGAGCACCCGTTCGGCCTCCCAAGAAGCCTTTTCCCCTCCAATTGCAGGGTCGGCGAGCTTGCGCTCGACGCGTTTGAGGCGCGCTTGTTGCTCCCGAAGCTGGTCCTGGACGGCCTGGCGGGTCTGCTCGAGCGAGGCCGAACGTTCGAAGCTGACAGCGTGCTCACGATGCACCCGAAGCTCCGAATCCATCTCTTGGATGATCATGGCGGTGCGCCAGGTCGACTCCTTCTTGGCGCGAAGGACGTCACCGTAGATGTGGTCTCCGACGTAGAGCACCTCGTCACCCGCGTACCCGAGGGAGCGCTGGAAGTCCCCGAAGTTGCCGCCTGCATAGAGATGGCCCCGCTCGGCTTCCCGCGTTTCGGCGCCCGACTCGAGATCGATGAACTTCGCTTTCCCCACGAAAAACCCGGGTTTCTTCGAGGCGGTGACCACGTAGTCGAAATAGTTTCGCCAACTGGGGTACTCCATGAGTGAGTCATCCAAGAGGTACGACATCATCGCGTCCGAGTACTCGGGCCCAGAGTTGGTGAGAAGAAACAGCCGCTTGCCCGCGCTGCGGAGCTTGTGGAGCAAGACCCCGAGCTCGGGGTCACGCTGGACGAAGCGCGGTAAGTCGGCAAGAACCGAATCGAGGATCGAGCCGTCCTGGTGAGAGAGGTCGGCGCATTCCCGGATGTCCGTGAAGAGCCTTCCGTAGTCCAAGGAGCCCCCGTGGGTTTCCACGTGGTCCACCACCGCCGCATACACGGCGACCTCGGAGAGCGCGTATAGGGTGTCCACCCAGTGGTATCTCCGCGTTCCCGGCCGCAAGCGGCGCGTGTGATACGCGCTTCGACGCTCCTCGCGCGTGAGCTTTCGAAACCCGTGGTAAGCCCTCTTGACGTATCGATGACGGTCCATCTTGAGGACGTTGCCGAGCTTCCGATCGATGAGAAGACCGCGAATCGGGAAATCGGTCCGATACTTCATCGTGAGGAGCTCGTCCGGATAGCCCCGCTCCACCAACTTGCCGACGGTGGCCTCGATGCTCTGTCGATCCATCTCGGACTGCCGGTAGATCGCAAGCGTGTAGTCCATGTCGAAGCCGACGGCTTTGACCTGGTCGAGCCGTATGTTGCGATTGCAGTAGACACGACGGCCGGCGGGCGGCGGAAAGACGCTTCCCGTGGGGGATTCGAACTCGGGCGCCGGCAGCCGCTCCTGCAAGGAGTCGCTCAGTTGTCGGCGGGATAGACGCTGATGCGCTTACCGTCTCGGCCGCGTCGCTCGAAGGTCACGACGCCGTCCACCTTGGCCCAGAGCGTGTAGTCCTTGCCCACGCCCACGTTGGCGCCGGGATGAAACGTCTGGCCGACCTGGCGGACCAAGATCGAGCCGGCGGGCACTTCCTGCCCTCCGAATACCTTGACCCCGCGGTACTGCGGCTTCGAATCGCGACCGTTGCGGGACGAGCCCTGACCTTTCTTGTGTGCCATGGCGCTGCCTTAGCCTTTCACGCTCTCGATACGGAGCTCAGTGTACGGCTGCCGATGACCGCGGCGGTTCCGGTAGCCCTTCCGTCGCTTCATTTTGAAGACGATGATCTTCTTCGCAAGATCCTGCGCGACGATCTCGGCGGTGACTTTGGCGCCATGGACGTGAGGCTTGCCCACTTCGACCTTCTGGAGCCGACGTCGCCCTCGAGCTTTTCGACGCGAATCGTGTCGCCCTCGGCAACCCGATACTGTTTTCCGCCTGTTTGAATGACCGCGTACATGGTGAATCCGTAAGCCCCGTGCTTTCAGGGCCGCGTAGTCTAAGGGCTTCGATGCTCCTCGCAAGTCGAAAGCGAACCCCCGGCGCGCCCCCCGCGAAAGCTACGTGAAGTGGCTGGAATTCTTTCGGAAATCGAATAGCAGGGCAACTCCGACGATCGCGTACTCGACCGCCTGTAGCCAAAGGGGCATGTCCCAGACGCCGTTCTCGACCCATCCGTCGAGTGGTGCGTAAGCGCAAAGCGCGGCGGCGCTCCAGATCAGCGCGGCACGCCCACGGGCGGCGAGCTCCAACGGAAGGAGCCAAGCGAGGTACCAGGGGTGCACCTGCGGGGAGAGCAACAAGACGCTCCATACCAGGATTCGCGTCGCCCGAACCGGCGGCGCATGGCGCTGCAAAAGCAGCAACACGACGGCAAGCAGGGCCGTCACGACCAGAGCCCTGGCCGCCGGCCCGGCTGCATCTTCGGAAAAGAGCCGATGGCTGAGCCAATCGGCGACCGCGAACAGGCTCTCATTGCCCTGCCAGCGCCTCGCAAACTCCCCAGGACCGGAGCTTCGGTCAGCGAGTGCTCGTGACCATGCGAGCGGTGCCAGCAGAAGCGCCGAGCCGAGTGCTGCCAGGGCGAGCACTCTCGGCCGCCGCCAAAGGAGTGGAACCGCCACGAGCCCGACCACTTTGAGGCCGACCGCGGTGCAGACCGCGACTCCGGCCCGACCGAAACGATGCCGCGAGAGCTCCCATGCCACCCCGAAGAACGCCGCCCCGACGAGAACGTCGAAATGACCGTTGAGCGCGCTTTCGGCCGAGAGGAGTGGATTCGAACCAAGTGCGAGCGCGACGCGGAAGTCGCCAGTGACCCGCGCGATCCACCCGACGGTCAGCCCGAGGCCCATCAGCGCGAGCAGCTTCACCGTGACCACGCCGCCTCCGAGCCATGCGGCGGCTACGAACAGGAGCTGCGAGAGCGGTGGGTAGATGCTCGCGAGCTCCTTGTTGTTGATCGAAGCCCAGAGATCGCCACGAAGCGGCATCAACGAAGGCTCGGCCGGAGCGAGCGCGTACGGATTGAACCCTTCGAGCCAGAGCCTGCCCTCCCAGACGTAGCGATAGAGATCGTCGGAAAACACGGGCGGGGCGAACAGCCAAATGGCGCCGAGCGCCGACGTGATCGCGGCGGCCCACAGCGCGGGCGCACGGATCCCAGTGAGCGCGCGGGAAAAGACGAGCATGGAGCCGTACGGAACGAAGGAAGCGGCAATGCCGAACACGACCAGGGAAGGTTTTCCCCCGCTCCTGGCAACCGCCGCAGCCGCCGCAAAAACGAGCGCCTCGAACAGGAGGCAGACCGCAAGCCAGACACGCTGTCTATGGACGTATTGACCTGCGATTTCGCGGCCAACCGCGACCGAGACGGTGACGTCGGTCGGGCCTCCACCGGTGATGCATTCTCCCCAGTAGCGCAGCTCGACCTCGTAGATGCCAGGCATCGGCCGTTCCCCGACCCAGCGCACGTTCTCGATTCGGGCGTTCTCCATCGAGCTGCCGCAGTTGCCGCGGCCGGAGTGGTCGAGCCTCGCTCCCGATGGCGTCGACGGACGCTGGAAGCTCAAGGTGTCGCCGAGCGGGCCCCTCACGTAGAGATCGACGTCGGCGCCGGTGTCCCACGAGATCGTCACTTGCATGAACCCGGTCCCGTAGCCGCAACCGTCATCGATCACCCCGTCGCAGTCATCATCGATGGCGTTGCAGCTTTCCTCCACGGGTTGGCGACAATTCCGGGGAATCGCCCGGGCCGTGGCGATCGGAACGATCGACACGAGAACCGGCGGCTCGATGGCTTCCGGGATCTGATCCTCCTCTTCGACTTCGCGCGCGGTCTCCGTAGACGGTGCATCCACGCCTCTGCGCGAGCACGCCAGCACGAGCAACAGAGCGGCGATTGCGGCTCGTTTCGTCATCTGGCGGGCACTATAGCCGAGGTGACGTACAATGCGGGCGCGATGATGGAGGCGCTTCTCGAGGCAAAGAATGCGATCGTCGAGCGGACTGGGCCGGTGGACGTCGCAATGGTGCTCGGCTCGGGCCTCGGCGCCTATGCAGATGGCCTCGAAGGCGCGGTCGTGATTCCCTACGGGGAGATCCCGAACATGCCCACTTCCTCCGTGTCGGGGCACGCAGGCAACTTGGTCCTGGGCGCGAAGGCCGGGCTGAGGCTCGCGGTCATGCAGGGGCGGCCCCATCTTTACGAAGGATGGTCACCGCAGGAGGTGGCCTTCGGCGTGCGTCTCGTCACACTGCTCGGCGCACGGACCTTGATCATCACGAACGCGGCGGGTGGCATCGCGTCGACCTTTGCGGCCGGCGACCTCATGGCGATCACCGACCAGCTCAATCTCACGGGCACGAGCAGTCTGGTCGGGCCACACGACCAGCGTCTCGGTGAGCGATTCGTCGACATGACCGCCGCGTACGACCCGGTGTTGATCGAAACCGCGAGCGGAGTCGCCCGGCGTCTCGGCTTCGAGCTTCGGAGGGGTATCTACGCCGGCCTCTCGGGCCCGGCCTACGAAACGCCCGCAGAAGTGCGGATGCTGCGCACTCTCGGAGCGGACGCGGTCGGTATGAGCACGGTCCTCGAGGTGCTCGCCGCTCGCCAGCTCGGCCTCCGCGTGCTTGGCATCTCCTGCATCTCGAACCTCGCCGCCGGCATCTCGGGCGGACCGCTGAGCCACGAGGACGTGAAAACCACCGCAGCCCGCGTTCAGGCTCGGTTCGAGTCGCTGCTCACGGGGATCTTGGAGTCGATATGATGGACGACGACGCTTGGGACGAATTGAAACAGGCCGCGATGCACGCACGTGCTCGTGCCTACGCGCCCTACTCGGGGTTTGGTGTGGGCGCGGCTCTACGGAGCCGAAGCGGGGAGGTCTTCGTCGGGTGCAATGTCGAGAACGCGAGCTACGGAGCGACCATTTGCGCGGAGCGCGCCGCGTTGGCGGCCGCCATCACCGCGGGCGTTCGCGATTTCGTGGGCCTCGTCATCGCTTCGGGAGCGAAGCGCCCGACCCCGCCATGCGGCATCTGCCGGCAGTGCTTGGCCGAGCTCGCGCCCGAGCTCCCGATTCGGAGCTACACCGCGGACGCGCACGCGGAGTACGCTCTCAGCGCGCTCCTGCCCGAGGCTTTCGGTCCCGACCAGCTCGACTAGATCCGCGAGGATGCACGATGTGCAGGGTCAGCGGGCCCGAGCCTCAGTTCAGGTCCCGGCTCATCTTGCGAAGCTTGGCCTCGACGTCGGCTCGATCGATCGCGTCCCGATCCGCGAGCTCCAGGTAGCGGCCATACTCCACGATGGCTTCCTGGCGTTTGCGCTGATCGAAGTAAATGTCGCCGATGAGACGGTGCGAATCTGCCAGCCACCCGTGCTGCTTCGGCAGCTCGTCTCCGAGCGATGTCGCGGTCGAGAGCGAGGCGAGCGCCTTGTCGCGCATCCCCTCGTCGAGCTGCAGGCGTCCCAAGCGGTACCACCAGTACGCGTTGTCGGGGCGACCCGCCACCGCCTTCTCGAAGTCGCGCACCGCCTCTTTCACCTGGCCGAGCTGATAATGACTCTCGCCCATCGCGGCCCAGGCATCGACCCGGTTTGGATTCAGCTCGAGCGCACGCTGGAGATCCGAGAGCGCATCGCGAACCGTACCCGCGTGGATTCGAATGCGGGCTCGCAGCCAATACGCATCGCCGAGGTCGCGATTGAGCTTGAGCGCCGCGTCGAGCTCGCGCAGCGCCGTCGTCATCTCGTTCGCCTCGAGCGCCGCCCAGGCGACATACATCCGGTAGGTGCCGCTATCCGGCGCGAGGCGTGCAGCCCGCTCGAAGCGGAGTCGGGATGCCTCGACTTCGCCGCGCTGGAACTCGACCCGGCCGAGGAAGTGCTCGGCCTCGGCCGAGTACGGTTGGACCCGGAGGACGTCGCGGAGGAGAGCTTCGGCCTCTTTGAGCTCGCCTTCGAGCACGAGCGCCGCGCCGAGTCGCGACTTCAGCGCCGCGTCGTTCGGGGATTCGGCCAGGGCAGCGCGGTAGCCAGCGATCGCTTGCTCCGTATCGCCGCGCGCCTCTGCCAGGCGCCCCCTCTCCAACAGCAGGCCCGGGAACTTCGCGTCGAGCTCCTCGACCCTCGCGAGCGAAGCTTCCGCTTCGGCAAACATGGCCTTGCGGCGGTACGCTTCCGCCAAGCCGAACTCCGCCGAGGAGTCGCGTGGCTCCATGTCGAGGGCAGCCTCGAAGTGCTCGATGGCTTCGTCGAGGCGTCCGCGCTGGAGCTCGGCCGACCCGAGCAGGCGGCGGACCTCGGCGGTGATCTCGACGTTCTTCTGCGCCTCGACGAGAACGGCAACCGCCTCTCCCGGGCGCCGCGTGTCCGCATAATGGATGGCGAGCGCCATGTATGCGCCGATCGCCGTCGGATCGAGCGCGATAGCGTTGCGAAAGTGCCTGACCGCGTCCTGACTCTCGCCGAGCGCGGCGGCGACCTTCCCCTGCCAGATCTCGACGTTTGCATTGACGGGCTCCGGCGTCGTCAGGTCTGCTAGCAGCTTCTTCGCGTCTGCCGCCTTGTCCATCGCCAGCAACGCCTCGGCGGCGCCGAGCTTGGCCTCGACGACCACACGCGGCTTGCCGGTAGCATCCACGGGAGAGCCGGGCGCGACCTCCGAACCGAGCACGGTTTGGAAGCGCGCGAGCGCGTCCTGGTACACGCCCTCGAGCAAGACGAGCCGGGCCGCTCCAAGCGCTGCTTGCACGTTGCCCGTGTCGAGCTCGATGGCTTTCTCGTACATCTCTCGCGCAGCGCCCACGCGGCCGCGCTGTTCCTCGATCCGCGCGAGTAGGGTCAGCGCAGCCGACTTGTCGGAACGTGAAACCTGAAGCGTGGCACCATCGACCGGCTCGAGCCCGGCAGGGGCCCGAAGAAGCGCGGCAGCTTCCTCGATTCGCCCATCGGCGATGTGCTGCGCGGCGACGGCGACGCGTGCGCCGGCATGTTCGGGGCTCGCCTTCAGCGTAGCCTTCGCGGCAGCGACTGAGGCGTCGTTCTGCTCGAGGATGCGAAGCGCGCGAGACAAGCCCCACTGGGCGCGCGGGCTATCGTGCTTCTTCATCGCTCGGTTGAACGCATCGACCGCGGTCTGCCCGTCACGCATCCGCAGCGCGAGCTCGCCCGCCACCAGGTCGACGTACGTGTCGGTCGGGTCTTCTTCTGCGGCGCGCGCAATCTCCGAGGAGGCCAGCGCGGTGTCCGCGTTGCGCAACGCATCGGCCGCGAGCGCGACGTGGACGCGAGGCGCCTCGTCGCCCCGACGCTTAAGACGGAGCCTCAAGTCGTCGGCGACGCTGCCGCTCTCGGCATCTTGGCCGAAGCGCACTTGGTAGTACGACTCGTGCAGCAGGCTACGGGCCACGAGCGAGCGGTTGAGTGCGGCATCGCGGCGCCCCGCCGCGAGCTGGGAGAGGGCCGAACGGGTCGCCGAATAGGTGTCCACGGCGGCGACGAGCTCAGCCGACTCGATCGCCTGGGTGACGAGGACCTCATCACCCGACGCGGGGAGAAACGGCTCGACCAGGTGGATGCCGAACAGGCCATATTTGGTCGTTCCCGAATAAAAACCCGCGCCGAGAATGATGACGAAGACCCCGAGCACCGCGACGAGCTTCATCAACCATGCCGGACGCTTGAGCGCGAGCTTGCGCTTGGGCTTGTCGGGCGCCAACGAGACTTCGGGGCGCGCACCGCCCGGGTGAGGCATTCGCTGCACTTCCTCGCCGGCACCCGAAAACTCCGAGAATTCGAGCTCATCGGAGGTCGGGAGATCGAGCTCCGTGGAATCTCGACCGATGTGACCGCTCCCTTCGAGCGCGTCGACGGACGACGCGGCCGGAGAGCCGAGCCCCCGACCGAGGGGCGGCGGCTGCGCGGGTTGCTGGTGTGGCCGGTCGAGATCGAGATCCACGTCGAGGTCGAGGTCGAGGTCGTCTCCGTCGGGGAGGTCCAGCTCGATCGGTCCGCCGCTGTGGACCCGTGAGGGTCCGTCGAGCTCGAGGCTCGCGAAATCGTCCCGGGCCACGGGCAGGTCTTCCTCGCCCCAGGCCACGGGAAGCTCCGAGTCGAGCGAGATCGGGTCAGGTACCCTGGACGCCGGCATGGGCTTCGGGAGCTCCGCGTCGCTCATCGCCATCGGCAGATCGACTTCGTCCCTCGATGGATCCATCGCCGGGGCCTGCCGAGCGCGCATCGGGGCCGGCAAATCGACATCGGAGCTGCCCTGGCGCGTCATGGGCGCCGGAAGGTCGGTGCCGCCCGGAGCCCGCAGTGGTGCCGGGAGATCCAGATCGGCAAACGGATCGAAAGCGGACGAAGGCGGCTCGGACTTCGCTTTCGGCGTGGGAAGATCCGCATGGTCGGGATCGGCAAACGGATCCAAATCGAGGGATCGGCTCCCGAGCTTCGGCGCGGGAAGATCGTCGAAGCGGCTCCTTTCGAATGGGGCGGGAAGGTCGACGTCTTCGGCCGGAGCGGGTTTCTGCGGTAGGGCGGGTGGGGACGCTGGGGAAGGCGGCGCCACGTTTGGACCGAGCCCAACCTGAGTCGGTTTCCTTCGGGCAGGTTTCATGGATGCTGGGGAAGCCCCGCCGCCCGACTTGGCCGTGGAGCCGTCACGGTGAACTTGGAAGCTCTCCTCACATTTCGGACAGCGCATGCGCAGCCCGCTCGCGGGCAATCGTCTCTCGTCGACATCGTATGCCGCGTTACATGACGGGCAGCTCACCTTGATCATGACCCCTAATCTTCCCCCGGATCAAAGATAACACGCCTGAGCCGCCACTCATAAACCCCGCACCCCGATTCCGATCGCAGCGGAACGGAGGAGGCCACAACTCTGTCTATCGTGCCTTGACGCCGACGGAGCTGGGGGACTACCTTCCGAGCAACCGTGAAGCGCACCGTTCAGATCGAAATTGCCGGCGCCCGTTACCGCATGTCCTCGGATGCCGACGAGAATTACCTACAACGCCTCGCCGACATCGTGAACGAGCGCGTGCAGGCGCTCGGGCCGAAAGCTGCCCGAAGCGCGTCCCCGGCACAGCTGCTGGCAGTCGTTGCACTGGGCCTCGCCGAGGAGCTCGAAGCCGCAGAACAGAGGCGGGGTGCGCTCGAGTTGAAGACGAGGCAAGCCGTGGGCGCGGCCATCCGGCGGATCGACCAACGACTGCAGGCCGACGCAGAGCTGGCGCAGCAAATCGAGCCGTGAACGAAGGCGAGCCGGGGGACGCCGAACACGGGCTCCGCCGACGCGCCAAGCTGGCGCTCAGAAAGCAAATGCGCACGGTGCGTGCGACGCTTCCCGCCGCAGCTTGCGATGCACGTTCGAGCGAGATCGCGAAGCGCGTGCTCGCACTACCCGAACTCGAAGCGGCCACGATCGTGCTGGCGTTCGCCTCGATCGGGAACGAGGTTCGCACCGGCCCCATCATCGAAGGAGCGCGCCGCGCTGGCAAGCGCATCGCACTACCCCGCGTCGTCGAGGACGAGCTCTTCTTGCACGCGGTCGAGCCCGACACGAAGCTCGTCGAAGGCGTCTTCGGCGTTCCCGAGCCCTCGAAGGACGCGCCCTCCATTCAACCTTCAGATGTGGAGTTCGCGTTGATCCCTGCACTGGCGGTCGATCCGCATGGCTATCGCATCGGCTATGGTGGCGGTTATTACGACAGGTTGCTGCCTTCGCTCATCAGGGCGAGCACTTGTACGATCGCGTACGACTTTCAGCTGATCGCCGAAGTGCCGAAGCTTCCCTTCGATGCGGCAGTGGATTTGATTGTCACCGATGCGCGTGTGATTCGAGCGGTGGTATAGACCGGGCGTGGTTGCAGACGCGGCACGACGAAAGCTCGACAATCTTCCGGCATCGCC
>WOR8_10004805_pt1 | contig 13067 bp, 9 predicted proteins | sample DeeMarSeWOR38_10_FD_19890 | JGI IMG/M metagenome (IMG submission 19890) | reverse complement strand
TGAAGAATATCAGATTAATTCAATTAAATTAGAAACAGAACCAGATAGTGTTCAAATAGCTTTTGAGATTATACGCATTTCAGATCATGGGGTTTTCACAAATCGATTCTATTACAATGTAAAACATTTCAGTAACGATGAATTGGATTTAAGCGATATTCTTCTTGCAGAAAAAGTAAGCAAAAGAGGTTCCGATTTGACTATAAAAAGAGGAGACTTAAATATCCTTCCGAATCCACTGAATGAATTTACAGCAACCAGCAACATTTATATATACTACGAAGTTTATAACCTAACATTAGATGCAAATAAAATGGCTAACTTCGAGCAAAGAGTAACTATATCAAAAAAAGAAGTACAATCAGGATTTGAAAGCGCTGTAAATTCCCTTGCAAATTTTTTGGGTTTTGGTGATGACGAAGATAAACTAACACTTACAACAAATTATATATCATTTAAAAAAGATTTTCCGGTGTATCTTCAAATTGATATGAGCAAATACAATAAGGGTGATTATATATTAACTGTAGAAGTTGAAGATCTTCATAATAAAAAGATTGCTAACACGGAAACACTGTTGAGGTGGAGATGAATAATTTCTTTGACAGGCACAAACGATATTCGATTAATTTAAAATTAAGTATTATTCTGAGTGAAGTAATAGTTATTTGCCTGTTTTATTTTTTCCCCAAGCTTACGCCTTCAACAGTTAAAAAGTTTAATGACCCCATAATTTTAATAGATGAAATTCCAATTACAGTGCAGCCAGCAGTAGAATTATCACAAAAGCCAACTCCTCCGCAAATATTAATTTCCGATTTACTGGAAGAGCCTGAATTACTTGAGGATATATTAACAACTAGTAGCACCGAAAGCGAACCGGCAACAGGAGTTGAACACTCTGTTCTAACAGCCTCTTTAATTTCTCTTCCACAATCTCCGAGACAAATTTTAGAGGTTTTACCTGAGCCGAACAGCCAAAATATTTCAGGCTCAATTAAATTAAGCTTAAAGATAAACGAAATTGGAAAAGTGATTGATCACAAAATTCTTTACAATAATTTAAAGTGCGATAGCTGTATATCTGAAATTTTAGCTGCAGCCTATAAATCCAAATGGGAATTAGGCATAAACAGTGGAATTATTGCAGAATATTGGGTTGAAAAAACCTATAGTTTTCACTAAATATAAGCTCCGGGTAGAAAAAGTTTATCATCATTCCAATATAGTTCATGCAAATGGTAACAATTTTAATATATGAAGAGTCTTAAGGGTAGAATTGGAGAGGTTATGATGACTAAAATGCTACAGAAAAAACCAATTAAGATTAAGTGTCCTCACTGTATGCAAGAAACTCAGCATGCCTGGATTTGTGAAATGGATTCAGTTATTGGGTTAAGATATGCCTACATTTGCAGCAACTGTGAAAAACTTTTAGGAATTTCTTCTCGAAAAGACAGTCCGCTATTCATATCCTCAAGGGAAAGAGAGATGAAAAATAATTTGTAAAATGAGGTTTAATTCTTCATTTCAATTTTACAAAATCACTCCGCCGCCCAGACAAATATCTTCATCATAAAAAACAGCAAATTGACCGGGTGCTACTCCGGCATCGGGTTTTTCAAGCTTAACATTCCCCTCTTCATTTTTTACTTTTAATGTGCAATTAAAAAAAGTTGCTCCATGTCTAATTTTTACTTTTAAATCTTTTTTCACAGGCGTACTACCTGATATCCAATTAAACTTTCCCACTTTAAATTCACTTTGCTCTCTTATAGCTTTATTTTCTCTTGCAATGTAAATAATATTTTTTTTAACATTTTTATTTACAACAAACCATGGACCACCGCTTAATTTCAAACCTGATCTTTGACCTATTGTGTAGTAGTAATAACCCGGATGTCTGCCCATAACTTTGTTTGAGTCAACATCAATAATTTCTCCTTCCATTTCTCCAAGATGATGCTTAATAAACTCTTTAAATTTTATTTGTCCCAAAAAACATATTCCCTGGCTGTCTTTTCTTGTTTGTGTGGGGAGAGCAAATTGCTTTGCAATTTTTCTTATTTCTTCTTTTTTAAATTTACCAATTGGAAAAAGTGCACGTGAAAGTTGTGCTTGCGAAAGATAAGCAAGAAAATAGGTTTGATCTTTGACCGGATCTGGAGACGATTTTAAAACATATTTATCATTAATCAATTCAACATTTGCATAGTGCCCGCTTGCGACTTTTTCATAAGATGAATCTATCTTATCATAAAATTTACCAAACTTAATAAGACTATTGCAAAATATGTCGGGATTGGGAGTTCTTCCCTCTTTTATTTCATCAATTGTGTAGGAAACTACATTATCCCAGTACTCTGTTTGTAGTGGAATTACCTCAAGTGGAACATTAGCCTGATCACATACACTACGGGCAAATTTTAAATCTTCTTCCCACGGGCATTCACCTAAAAAAGAAAATTCATCTTGTAGCCATATTTTAAGATAGAAGGCTGTTAAATCATGTTTGCTTTTTTTAAGTTCTCGCAATGCAACAGAACTATCAACACCACCGGATAATAAAACTGCAATTTTCATTTTTAATTCTTTCTATTCTTTGAAATCAGCCTTTCCAGCACCTCATCATATAGTGGTCTTTTTACTTTACTTAAAATAATTGTTGCCAGTTTGTTTGAGTCTGTTAGTTTGTGATAAAATCCTATGCAGATAGCAATTTTTCCATCACAAACTTTCATTATTCCTGAGATTCTATTTTCAAAAATTCCTCCTGAAAGCGATTCAATATCTTCGTAATAAACTATTACCTCCTTCTTTGAAAGGAAAAAATTTAAGCAGGTCATTTTATCATCATCAGCTACAATTTTGTATGGTAAGATTTTGTAAAGGTTAAAATAGTAGCGGTTTATAAAATAAATTATAAATAGTGATACTACTATTGGAATAATTAAAAGGTTGTTTTGATCTAAATAAACAACAAGCGGCAATGAATAAACAATTAAAAAAAGTGTAACAAGCAAGTTCCCAAATTTAAAAATCAGCCTGAATAATAGCGGGTAGGTGAAAATTTGCTTTTCTATTTTATTCTCGTTCATAATTGCAAAACAAATTTAACTAAATGAATAACGATTAGGAATGATAAAAAAAGGAAGAAATAGAACAGGTAACCACACTAAATAAAAAAGCCGTCCGGATTCAAGACGGCTTTTATCTGTACTTAAAATAATTTTATCCTTCTTTGGGATGAATTTCGGCACCTGATCCCTTGATTTGATAAATAGTCATTGGCCCGGTAATAGTTGAAGGATCAAAATCTTTACCTGACTCTTCGGCAATATGTTCAAAATATCCGACTGCTTCTTCCTGTGTTAGTTCAATTTTGTATACTTTTCCCTCAACAAGCGCATTTTGTCCAATGGCTTCCATCGGAAAAATTATTTCTCCATCTTTTACTTTCACTTTTATTTTTTCAACCACCTCAGCTTCTTCTACAGGTGAATCTGATTTAAGTTCCATCCAGCATCCCATTTTAGGGCAAACATCTAATACTTCTCCTTCAACAAGAACTGTTTTATCGAGGTAACTTTCAGGATCCGCCAGAATATCCGATATTTTTGTTTTCTCAGTCAGGGTTATTTCACTGCCTAAAGTGGCATCTTCATTTTGAGCAATTATTATTCCGCTTAAAAGAATAAAGATTACTGTAGGAAATAGAAAGGCTTTCATTTTTTCTCCAAATTTTATTTCAGTTGATTTATTTGAATTTAATTTTTACAGGTTTTTCAATTTCTAATTTCATGGATGGGAATTTTTTTAAGAATTCTTTCATTTCCTCGACATTTTTAGGCTGTTTGTTAGTAAATTCTTTGAAGTTGTCCTTGTCCTTCATCATCTCGCTTAAATCCATTTGAAATAATGTAACTTCAGAACCATCTACATAGCTGGCATTGGTATTTACAATATCGCCTTCAATTCCAACTTTAACTTTAATACTCATTCCTTCCATCATTTTTATAAATTCATCACCAAGCTGATCATTTACTTCCTGTGTTTCATCTTGCTCACTTTCTTCCCCTTCCCCTTTATCCATTTCAATTTCCGGTCGATCAATTATTAACTCAGGAATATCCCCTTTAATAAAACTAAAATAATAATAATCCATTGCTTGTGTGGTTTTTTCTTCTCCCATCCCAACTTCAACTTTATCATCGGGATCCGGAGTGAGTTTTATTTTACTTACTTCTTCAAAAGCATAGACTGCTGTATAGCCCTCCCAATTTTCTTCACTAATGAAATTGTGAGAGACATAACTTACATCTGCACCATAATTCTTTGCATCGCCAATAATTTCATCTTCTTTAAACAAAGCAAACTCATCAGTCGCTGTTGAATCCTGAAAAGATTGAGCAAATTCTTTGAGCATATTTACAAATGTCCTGCTCATAACAACCCTTTCATTGATAGTACCACTACCATCTTTTTTAACAAATAATGTTGTTTCAATCTGAATACAGCCGTTAAAAAAAACTGCCGCGGCAAATGCAATTGTAATCCACTTATATATTTTCATTTGAACTCCATATATCATAAAATATTTAACGTAAAATTACAAAAATTTTTACGAACTCAATTTGCAGTAATCCAGAATATCACTCAACAGATAATAATTAAAATATCGGCAATATATTCATCGTTTCAATTTTATATATTTAGCTGAAGAATATTAAAAATTAAACCCTTAAATCTTGATTATAAAACAAAAAACAATAGTTCAAATTTTTACTGTGCTGCTTGTAAGTCTTTTCCTTTTATTATTCGAGGATATAAGGAGTGGAATAGACAAATCATTTAATGATTTAGCAATTAAAGTAAGAGGTGAAGAAAAACCTGATACAAATATCGTATTAATACACATTTCTGAGGAAGACCTGGTACGCATCGGTCCCTGGCCCATTAAAAGAAATTATTACGCTTTGCTGATAAATCAATTGGAAAAGCTCCGTGTTAAAAGAATTGGCTTGGAAATATTTCTCAGCTCGAGATTTGTCACTCAGTCCGTTTACGATCAATTATTAAAGAATGAAATTAAGAAATCTGGTAAAGTTGTTTTAAGTTCAGTTGCCGGTAAAATAGTTGACGGCGAAAAAGATTTTTACACAGATTCGCTTAGCTATCCCAGTCCCAAATTACTTAACGAAAATTTTCCCTCTGGACATCTAAATTATATAAAAAAGGAAGAGCTCATTATTCCCTTATATGTTAAAAATAACGGGATAGAGGAAAAAGCTTTTGCGTTGCAGCTCTCCGGCTTTAATGCAGAATACAGATCCATAGCAATTAATTTTATCTCATCCTGGAAAAGATTTAGCGACTATACTTTTATTGAATTTAGTGAACTCGCTTATAAAAATGCTTCCGAACTTGAGAAGTTAAAGGATAAAATTGTAATTATTGGTATCAGCGATTCGCAAATTGCACCAACACTTCAAACCCCTTTTGATGATCAATTACCAGGTATGGCATTGCACGCATTTGCACTTGATAATATTCTTAACTCCCGGTTTATAAATCCGGACTATTACACTTTTTCAGGGATTCTACTTTTACTATTAGTTGTAGGATTTGTTTACTTCAAAAGTTCAACCGGAAAAAGAAAGCTATTTCAGTATTTATTCTTTACTGCTACTGTAATTCTGATTTATTTTATTCTGTTTTCAATTATGCAAATTAAAATTGCAGTCTCATTTTTTATCCTACCTTTAATCGGAGTGCTATTATTAGAAATGGTTACATTTTTAATTGAGGGAAAGGAAACACTCAGAGGTGCACTTACTGAAACTGAAATTCTTAAATCACTTTTAAATAAAAAAGAAAAAGAGCTTTTTCAACTTCAATCCGAATTAGAAATAAAGGGAGCCGGCTCAACTGAACTACTTAATAGAATAAAATTGTTGAAAGAGGATATTGAAAAACTAAAAGAGAACAAAGAGGATAGCTCTAAAGCAGAAATAGAATCTACCTTGGAGGTTCACAATTTCCAGGGAATTGTCTACTGCACCAGTGTGATGGGGAAAATTGTTGAGCTAATTAAAAAAGCTGCACCGACTGATGCAACAATTCTTATTTCAGGTGAAAGTGGAACAGGGAAGGAGCTGGTTGCCAGGGCTATACATGAATTAAGCAACAGAAAAGAAAACAATTTTATAGCAGTTAACTGCGGGGCACTTTCAGAAAATTTATTAGAAAGCGAGTTGTTCGGTCATGTGCGTGGTGCTTTTACTGGTGCTACATCAGACAAAAAGGGAAGATTTGAAAGTGCAAATAACGGAACAATTTTTCTTGATGAAATAGGAGAAACAACTGAAAACTTTCAGCTAAAATTGCTCAGGGTTTTGCAATCTGGTGAAATTGAAAAAGTCGGTTCATCACAAACAAACAAAGTAAATGTGCGGGTTGTTGCAGCTACTAATAAAAACTTAGAATCGCTTGTTAAAGAAAAAAAGTTTAGAGAAGATTTATATTACCGCTTAAATGTTTTTAAACTTGATCTCCCTCCACTTAGAGAAAGAAAAGAAGATATTGAATCTCTTACAGCTCATTTTCTACTGGAAGAATCTGCTAACGCAAATTTATCAAAAGCTGTTTTGCAGGCATTTAATGATTACAACTGGAAAGGTAATGTAAGAGAGCTGCAGTCGGTAATTAAAAGGGCAATTATCTTTGCAAAATCTGAGAATCGTAATTTAATTCAACTTTCTGATCTTCCATCAGAAATTGTAAAGGAAATCAAATACAATTTCGAAGATCATGTGCTTGAATCTTTAAGAGATAAGAATTTTTCACACTCAGCTATTATTGAAACCGCTAAAGAGCTTGGCAACGTTAACCGCACAATGATTTCTGAGAACTTCAGGGGTTTGGTTTTTAAGATTTTATACGAAACAAATTTCAATTTGAAGGATACTGTGTCAAAGATTAGCAACACCGAAGATGAATCAATAAAAGAAAAAGTCCTGGTAAAAATTGAAAAATTCGTTTCTAATATTGAAAAGGATATTAAAAGTTCGGGCTCAAATGATTTTGAGATTATACGTCAGAAACTAAATTCCAAGTACAAAAATCTGCCTGTAAAATTTCATCATTATCTTGATGAGATTATACGCTTGAAAATAAATGAATCCGCAGAGTAACCTTTTAGGATGGAATTCCGTCTTAAGAATAAACCGCTCATTTAAAACTAATCGTTTTGAATTTACTTATAGACTATTTTAACCCAACAATTAAATTTTCTATTTCGGAGGAATAATGAAAAGAGTATCTTTTAATTTCTTAACTATAATAATCTTACTTTTTCCCCTTTATACTTTTGCACAGGATACTACTGAAACAAATGAAGAATGGAAGTGGCACTGGGAAGATGTTGGTGATTGGATTGATTGGTGGAAAAAGAAACCGAGTATTTCAGTTTACTACGGATTTTCAAGTATAAGCAGAGAGGATGTTGAAGCACCTTTTGCCGATAATAACCTGGTCGAACTAAAACTTGGGTACACAAGCAAAAATACAACCCGATTTGCAAATTATATTGAACGCCGCAGAAATAAGTATTTTGTTATTAATTATAATTCAACAAAGCTTGCCGGCGGTTCCGGAACAAGCTCAGATATAGAAACAAACAACTGGCGATTGGGTTTAGGCAGTTCAAGTGGTTACGGTTACAAGCTTGGAAAGGATGCATCGATTACTCCATTTTTTGCATCGAGCATGGATTGGACAAACATAAACTTTAAAAACGATTCGTTAGGTTCTAATGATGAAAGAATTGCTCAATTATATGATGAAACCTTCCGCTTTGGTTCGAGCAATGATATGGGAGTTCATATTCAGGCTACACGTCTAATCACCCTGCAAGCAAGCTATGAAAGAGCTATTGTTTACGAAAGGCATTTATTCTGGAAATGGGCTGGCAGCGGTATCATTGAACTAGCTGCACACGGTTTGCTGGATGTGTTCATTAAGGAAATCTTAAAATCTACTCCTGCTGCGGGACCGGTTGTTTTCTTTATTTTGAAAAGTGCTCTTGGCTATGGTTTATATGAATTAAGACAGGAAAAAATGAACTGGCCGTTCAGCAGTGCACCGCCAATTGCCTTTGATAATATTAAGTTTGGTGTAACGTTCGTGTTTTGAAACCTGATATCAAATAAATAAAAAAAGGGACAGTTATTTTCTGTCCCTTCTTTATTACGCTGCAAGGAAAATTATTTAATTACCATCATCTTCTTTATTCCGGTATAATCTTCACCATTCTTACCGGCACTTAACTTATATATATATACACCACTCGCAAGATTTGAGGCATCCATCTTTAACTCGTGAAATCCCTTCTCCAGTTTATTATCAATCAACGTTGCAACTTTCTCACCTAAAACCGAATAGATAGAAATATTCACCCAGTTATCCTGTTTCACACTGAACCTGATAGTTGTGGTTGGATTAAACGGATTCGGGTAGTTCTGGTATAATGCATACTCATTCGGAATCAGGTTCACTTCTACTATATCGGAATACGAAAATTTACCGTCCGTATCCAGTTGTTTTAACCGGTAATGGAAGTTACTTCCACCCACAGGATTTTTGTCAGCAAACAAATAATCTTTAGGCGAGTTTGAATTACCGTGTCCTTCAACAAATCCGATTTTTTTCCAACTGACTTCATTGGTTGATCTTTCTATTTCAAATCCGTAATTACTGACTTCAGTTTCAGTACGCCAGTTAAGAACTACATTATTATCCTTAATCCCAGCAGTAAACGAAGAAAGCTCAACCGGTAACGCCGCATTGGTTGTAAATGACCATATTGGTCCTTCCGTGATATTTCCATTTTCATCCTCAACTGTAACATACCATTGATAAGTTTTACTACCTTCCAAACCATTCCATTGGAAAGTTGCATCAGTATTGTTTGCAACAGTAATCGATGCCATATTAGTAAAAGGAGTGTTGCTCACCCCACCCAAATCATATGGAAGGCTAAATTGGCTGTTAACATCTTCCTCGTATTGATCTAAATAGGTTGAATAAGTTTTAAAGTTGATTTGATTCGCTGCCGGATCAAACTCCATAATTCTAAGCCATCCATCGCCTCCACGTGTTCTGCTTTGATAATCTGCAAGAACACTATGAATTGTGTTTCCGTTATAAGTGTCAGTTCTTCTTCCTTCGCCGGGAACGTGACCGCAAAGCATTAAGAAAACATTTGGATTATCTTTAAATGCATCATACAATGCCTGCCCTTGACCACCAAAACTACCTGGATTCCCGGTATTGATTATCCAGTGACTTACGATAATTGCTTTTCTATTACTATAAGTTTGTAAAAGATTTTCAGCCCATGCAATTACATCTGCATCCGGTGAAGTATCATACTCAAAATAAATGGCAATAAAATCCATTCCACCTGCACTAAATAGGTCGTAGTGATTATCATTTCCATTAAAGCCTCCGCCGTAATAATTCCTACCTGTAAACCGACTAACACCAAAATACTGATTATAGAAAGTTGTGGTTCCGTTTGGATCACCAATTGGCGACTGATCATGATTTCCAACAGCTAAGCCATAAGGTATCCCATCTGCAAGAAGTGTTGTTACAGGATCTTCAAGATAGTCCATCGCTGTATCGAGACGCTGCCATTCAATTTCAAAATCATCGCCATGTTCAACGCAATCACCCAACCCAACACAATACACTATATTTAGCGCATCCTTTTGACTCACAACCCATTGAGTTTGACTATACATAATTTCAGGGGTACCACCGTTTAAGGCACCACTATAATATTGTGTATCTGGAAAACCAATAAGTGTAAATTTCTGACCATCTTCAAGAAGTCTTCCATAAAACTTAACTGTCAAATTTGTTGAATTGTTATCACTAACCGCAACAGTTAATGCTGGAAACTCAGTAACAGTGCTTCCATTTTCTGGTGATATTAAAATTGGAGCTATAGGTCCGTAATCCAAATTAAATGGTGCACCAGAAACCCACTGATAATTTGAGTTTATTATTCCGCCATTAAGAGTTGTACCAGCTGAGCCTATTACAGAAATTCCAACACCATCGTCAAGACTCCATCTTGCAACCATACCTGTCTGAGCAGTTATTATTCTTGAATTTATTGTTGATTGAATCTCAGCTTGTGAGCGTGCATAATTCCAGATCCTTACTTCATCCAGAGTACCGTTAAAAAATCCGAAAGGATCATCATCAGTTTGAATCGAGGTACCTAATCCAAGTGCAGAAATATTTTCAGACGCACAGGATACGGCAGAAGTAATCGTATTCTCTAAATTACCGTTCAAATATAGCTTTAAGTCAGTACCATTAAATGTGAAAGAGGCGTGATACCATGTATCATTCAGAATTGGTGTTGTTCCCAAGATAGGATGATTAGGACCAGCGGATTCCTCAAAATCACCGCATATAACATCTGTGGCATCATCGATTCCTAAAAAGTAATTCATATTAATATTCGCTGGCGATTCAGCTTCCTGGCAACCTTTTGCGATTAATGGAACGGCATTTGAAATACCACCTGTTCCAGTAGTTGTAGTTATTCCATTTCCCTCTCTTTTAAACCATGTTTCGAGTGTAAAATTGGTAAGCTTCAGCGATGCATCATCGTTTACCCTTACATACGTATCAGTATCTAAATGCAGAGCATCTGGTATATTAGTGGTTGTTACAGAAATAATATTGGAATTGCCGCTTGTGCCAAGACTGTTAACTGCTCTTACTCTGTAATAATAGGTAGTGGTATTAGAAAGTCCTGTAACTGTAAAGCTGGTTACATTTCCTACATTCAGGTTATTGAAACCCGGTAAAAAACCGGTAAATCCGTTATCAAGAGCTACATCAAGTCTGTAACTGGAAGCTTCAGGTACTGAAAGCCATTTTGCAGTAAATTCAACGTCAATAATTCCTGTCGCTTGAATAGCAGTTGGGGCAACAGGGATCGCAGTAGGTACAAAATATACTATAGTAAGTCCCGGTCTGTTACTAATAGTTGCATCTTCACTGGCAGTAACGTTTACTCCGTTGGATCCGGTTGGAAGAAAAATCCAGCCTAAATTAGCCGAAGGATTTGACGCCCAGATTGATATACTAGCTGTGACATCAAGAGTCTTTGCTCCAGTAGTACTTGATCCGGATGTAGAACCAATGAGAGTCCCATAATCGCCTGGTTGAACACCTGCTACCGAACCAAAAGAATTATATGTTACACTTTCATCCCAGTTGACAGCTACTTCATTCACACTAGCTTCGTCTCCAATATCAGTAAGATTGTAACTTAAATAAGCTGAAAGAATATCAGCGTCAGAAGGTATTTGATTTGTCCCCGATCCAAAAATATTGTCAAATCTTATTAATGCATATGTTGGAGTTGGACTTCCATTAGTTTCCTCTGCATCCCATTCGAATAAAGTTGAAGTTCCCTGGGAAGTTGCAGGTTGGTTATATCTCAAATAAGTATCAATAGTCCCATTATAGCCATCTACATCATCCCGGAATGATATACTGGTCTGTTCTGATAATGGTGAATCTAAAACCCAGGCTGGACCGTTTGTTAAAATTCCATTTGGGCTACCGGTAACAGAATTTGTTGCAGTCAATCCGCTGCCATCATTCAATCCCCAACGACCTATTAAGCCGCTACCTGAAGTAAGTTCCTGATTCATACTTGCTTGAATCTGAGCTTGTGATCGGACAACATTCCATATTCTTGCTTCATCGATAATTCCTGAAAAATAACCAGAGGGTGCACCAGTCGAGTTCATGGCAGTTCCTATGCCTGCATGTTGAATGCTGGTTACCTCGGGTGCAAATGGTGAAGTAAATGTCGTGGAGTTGTCAAGCACACCATCAAGATATAATCTCCATGTTTGTCCATCGTAGGTTACTGCAATATGATGCCACTCATTCAATGGTATCGTCGTAGAACCAATAACAGGATGATTTGTACCATTGATTGTATCTTCAAAATCAGCTGCAATTACACCGGTTGTTGCAATCCCAATGAAGTAGTTGGTATTAATATTAGCTGGGGATTCCGCTTCCCCCCGTCCTTTTGTAACAACAGGATAAGCAGAGGGATATGATCCTGTACCAAGCCCTAAAGTTCCAGTACTGATAGCAGATCCTCCTGAGGAACGCTTTACCCATGCTTCCACTGTAAAGTTGGTAACCCCAAGAGTCGATGTTGCTTGTCCAAAAGTTACATAATCATTTACTCCATCAAATTGGAGTGCTGTCTGTGAATATACTTTAGGTATTGCAAGCAACAGAAAAGACAATAAGAAAACTGTGAAAACAATAATCCCCTGAGTTTTGAAAAATTTAAACATTAGTTCCTCCATCCAACGGGATGATTTTAGTATATATATAATTTAATTGAAACGAAAAATTGCTTATCATTTCAATCAAAAAATCAATTAATATTTTTAACTTTTAAATATTCTCTATTTTAGCAGTAACATTTTTTTTGTTTGAATAAAATCTCCGGATTGCATTTTATATAAATAAATTCCGCTGGCTAGTTCGCTCGCATTAAAATTAAGCTCATAAACACCTGGTGCTTGTTTGCCGGAAAAGAGCGTTTTAACCTCGTTTCCCAAAATATCAAATACCTTTACCGTAACATCGGATTCCTCTGGAACACTATATTTAATCTTTGTAGTTGGGTTAAATGGATTAGGATAGTTTTGGTATAATGCAAATTCTTCTGGTACTAAAGTTACTTCAATTATATCTGAATACTCATATTTACCGTCATTATCAATTTGTTTTAATCTATAAGCGAAAGAAACTCCTCCAGCAGGGTTAGAATCAGTGAAGGAATAATTTTTGGGAGAATTGGAGTTTCCGTGTCCTTCAACAAATCCAATTTTTTGCCAGCCTGATAAGCTGATATCATCTAGTTTACAGGCTCTTTCAATTTCAAAACCGTAATTGCTTACTTCAGTTTCTGTTCTCCAGCTTAAGTTCACTTTATTTCCAAAAGG
>WOR8_10004798_pt1 | contig 13070 bp, 13 predicted proteins | sample DeeMarSeWOR38_10_FD_19890 | JGI IMG/M metagenome (IMG submission 19890) | reverse complement strand
AGCGTTAAATGGCTTCCTTGTGCAAGCTGAAAGAACAGAAATAGAAATTATGAATAGTGAAATGCCGGTGACTGGTGGTGGTTTCATTTGACTGGCTTCTTGTTTAGTTATCATAAGACACCCCTACAATGATCGATTGGCTTCACTGTATATCTGTCGACTTCAACAACGCTGGATGGAAAATCTTCAAGTTTAAGGCCTGAACAGGGAAGCGCATCATTCCAGTTTTGAATGATAGTAATAGAGATTTCAGAAGCGGATGGATCAGTCTCACTATCATTGATTTCAAATTCTTCACCCTATCCCTCCCAGAGCGTATGATTACCAGTCATCAGCCGAAAGTGGATACTGATATCAGATTTTAAGAGATAGATCTTCAATCTCCAATCATTAAAGTTACGAAATGGAATCAAAGAACAAAGTGTGAAATTGAATATCAAGAAGATCCGCTGTCAAACCCGAAAAAAGTATTCATCAGAAGAGAAGATCAGGATTGTTATCGAGAAGTGAAAACGATACATGGCGGGGCGGCAGGTGTTCTGGGGGGGCTGCCGCCCCGCCTGCCCTGCGGAGCAGGGCGGAGAAAATACTCAGGATCGAATAACCCTTCGTTTTGATGCGAAGAACCAGGTAAAGTATATACACAGGCTTGCAGCCATACCCGTAAAATGTCTGAACAATCCACCCAATTTGGAGAATTGACAATATCGGGCAGAAAAAGTGAAAAATCACAATGGGTACCCATGTTCAATCTCGAAGAGGGTTCGAACTTCGTCTAGTAGTTCCCGACATAACAGGACATCTTCCTTTTTACGGAGGGTGTCCTTTTTTTCTCCACGCTTTTCTGCCTCGTATGCTTTACCCGATGCCAGCATTGTAACGGCGCGGGTAAAAAGTTAAGCATAGCTATACCATTCTTGCTTTGGATGGAGGACTATTGTTCGCCTTTTTGTTTGAAACCTACCGGATTTCGAGGTTCTGGATTGTCATGTTTTTCCATTAGCTCATGCAAGTAATTGAATAACAGCTCTATATTTTGATCTTGACTCTCAAGTTTATTCTTAATCATTTCGATATCCAATTGAATATTGAATGTGGTTGCTAATATCTCCCGCATCTTAACAAATATCTCAATGATTCTAATACTGACTTGAGTAGCACGCTTGCTTTTAAGTACATTGGCCAACTGTAATACCCCATGCTCAGTAAAAACAAATGGCAGGGATCCGCCTAGATGCTGTCTGGAAGGTATCGCATTTTGCGACACCATGATATCAACCTCAGAATATGATAGTTGAAACATGAAGTGCAATGGGAATTTATCACGATTCCTTTTTACCTGCTCACGAAGCCTGGTAGCCCTTACGTCGAATAAATCAGCCAAATCTCTGTCCAGCATAACTTTACAGTTTCTAACAATGTATATCTTCTGACTGATTAGTTCATCCGGGATAATAAAATTGCTTTCATTTTCTGCCATTCGTGAATTTGCTTAGGTAATACCTTATAAATATATGTAACAAGGCCGCACTTGATCGAAAGGAAATGTTATGTTTCCATGTCCAGTTTGCCTAGTTCAATAAGCACGCCCTCCGGACACTCTACTTCTTGTAAATCAGCCGGGATATATTTCTTTATGCGATATGAATTAGTCTCGCCCAAACAATATCTGAGCAAAAAACCACTCCTACTACCATACCAGGTGCGCATATCTCTGAAGGAAACAGAAACAAAAACGCAGCAAGAGGCGGGGCGGCAGCCCCCTCCAGAACACCTGCCGCCCCGCCAAACTCCGGCAAATAATCCGGAAGTGTATGCGCCGGTGGGCTATGGTGTGCTGTTTTGCGTTTGCACGGATTTCATCAGTTATGTTATATTTTCGGCTGCAAAACCCGTGACTTGCCCCATGGTGTTTGAAACAGTGTTAGGCTTCGTACTTATCTATCATAGTGGTATTTACAGCTATAGATAAGCAGTTCATTATTAGATACTGCATACACTAGCCTATGTTCTCGATCTATTCTCCGCGACCAAAGTCCTGCCAGGTCATATTTCAATGGTTCAGGCTTCCCAATACCTGAATGTGGATTTCTTTGAATGTCTTTAATCAGCTCATTTATTTTTCTGAGCATCTTTTTGTCCTCGTTTAACCAGGATGTATAATCCTCCCAAGCATTCTTTGAAAAGATTATTCTCACTATTCTTCGATAAGATCTCGTGAGACATTCTTCCCTTCTTTCATTTGCTGCATTGATTCATATAACCTATCAGCATTTGCCTTGGAGGAGAGAAGGTGAACAGTTTCCATCAGTGAATTATACTCATCAAGTGAAATCATAACAGTTCCTCTTCCTTTCCCTCTTTTGATTATTAATGTCTCATTGTTCTTTTCAACGTTGTCCAAGAACTTCTTCAGATCCCCTCTAAACTCGGAATAATTAGCTGCCAACATTACAGTACGTTTTTAAGATTTTATTTACGTACAAATATAAGTACTTAAAAACTAATTGTCAAATATGAGAAATCGATGTTTGAAACTTGGAGTCTAGATTTCGTTACTTCTTTTAAAACCAACTTGTTTCCTAGGCTTTTCCTGCACTTCAATAAATCTCTTCAGGTATCCAAACACGAGAGAGATTTTACCATCATGATCACTGATCCTTTTCTCAAGCTGTTCAATCTTTAGAAGTAGGTCTTTATGAGTTAATATCAACTTCCTCATTTTTGTGAATACCCTAATGATATGAATATTAACTTGTATGGTTTGTTTGCTGATTAAAACACTTGAGATCATCGCAATCCCTTGCTCGGTGAATGCCATTGGAACATACCCTGAACCACCCCAACTTGAGGTCACAATCTGTGACCTCAAGTTTGCAAATTCTTCATTATTAAGCCCGACCATAAAGTCAAGGGAAACCGGTCTTTATTTCTTCGAACTGCCTGATTCAGCACCTTTGCCTCAACGCTATACAGCTTTGCAAGATCCCGGTCAAGCATTGCTTTCTGCCCTCCGATGAAATAGATCTTATCCATGACGACCTCATCTGGAATGAAAATTTCCCTGTTCCTATATTTCATCCGTTCCTTTTTATGTAAAGTTTATGGAAAACGAAGTGCTATCTGTTTATTTGAGTTAGCAACTTATATCGCCTTGATTATCATCATAATTTTGAGGGGAGGGAATATGGGTGCCCATGCTGATTTTTTGCTGTTTCTTATCATTACTTAATTGAATCAGCTTGTTGATGATGACTGATTTATTCTGCCCTGACTAATAAAAGGAAAAAGCAACAACATGACAGATCGAGTAACAGAATCCTTGGTCCCGGATGAAATCATCATGAATAAAATCTATCTGATTAGGGGAAGGAAAGTAATGCTGGATCGAGATCTTGCCGAGCTCTACCAAACAGAGACCAAACATTTAAAAAGAGCAGTTAGAAGGAATATGCGTCGATTTCCCGAAGATTTCATGTTTGAACTTAGTAAGGAAGAGTTAGATAATTGGAGGTACCATTTTGGCACCTCCAACAGAGAGATTATGGGATTAAGAGTTCCTCCATTTGCATTCACTGAGTATGGCGTATTAATGCTGGCCAGTGTTCTAAACAGTGACCGTGCAATCCTGGTAAACATCCAAATTGTGAGAGTCTTCACCAAGATGCGTGAGATGTTGGCCTCAAATGATGCAGTATTTCAAAGACTGGAGAATCTTGAATATAGACTTTCGGAACAAAACGATAAAATTCTTTTGATCTTTAAATATCTGAAGCAACTAAAACAGGCAAAACAAGAAGGAACGGGTCATCAAAATCGAAAAACGGTTGGCTTTAAAAGGAAAGATGAACAATAATCTAAAAGAAAAGGACACCTTCCGTTATAAAGAAGATGTCCTGATATGTCGGGGACTACTACACCAAGTTCTTTTTCATTCCAGTCCCTCATATATACCTCACCTGCTCAACCCATCATAACCTTTGGCATTTATAGATTATTTATTCATAGTGAAGTCATTTGAATAGCTGATAATACCACTAATTCTGACATATATTGGATGAGGATGACTAAGTCAAGAAATGGCAAAGAAGAATACCACAATCATCATTCCTGATGAGTTTATCATGAATAAGATCTTACTAATCAGAGGTCAGAAGGTGATGATAAATAATGACCTGGCCGAGTTATATGGTGTTACTACAAAACGTCTCAATGAGCAAGTAAAGCGAAACATCAAGCGTTTCCCCAGTAACTTCATGTTTCAGCTCACTGAGCAAGAGAAGAACGAGGTGGTCGCAAATTGCGACCACCTCCAAAGTCTGAAATACTCCCCATATCTTCCTTATGTCTTTACTGAACATGGCACCGTAATGCTTGCTAATGTTCTAAATAGTGACAGAGCAATACGGGTATCGATCAGGATAGTGGAGATTTTCATCAGTATGAGAGAGTATGTCCTTACGAATAAGGAGCTTCTTTTGAAAGTAGAACAATTGGAGAGAAGAATTGGCAAGCAGGATGAAAGAGTTACTATGGTTTTAGAATATCTTAAGAAATTCATCGAATTCAAAGATACACCCAGGAAACAGATAGGATTTAAGCGGGAAGACGAAGAATATTACACTGCTAGTTAATCTAGACTGTAAGCGGGGCGGCAGCCCCCCCCCAGAACACCTGCCGCCCCGCCTGCCCTGCAGAGCAGGGCGGAAACAGCGAAAAATCAGCATGGGCACCCATAGTCCCTCTCTAAGAAGGTTCGAACTTCGTTTAGTAGTTCCCGACACTGAAAATCAAGCGATTACTAATTTAATGATTAGTGATCGCTTTTTCTTTTGCATACGATTTGCATAATATTGAGTTGATTTAGCTTCGAGATGAATCTATTATTGCCACTCTTCCTGATGATTGAATTTGGAGTACGGCAAGTTTCAAAGTTGGATAGTATATCCGTTGCTGTCTCCATGAAAGAAAATCACAATTTAGCCATCATATAGAAGATGGATGGTGTCTCCAGCAGTTATTCCGCAGTTGAATCAAATACCTGGCAAAACTCGATCATTATCTAAACATCAGATTAACAGGTCTATAATGAAGATTAGAGTAATAAACACCTTCTAAGGCAGGCTAAAAATCATTAATTGACCACTATTCTCAGGCTAATTTCATCCTTCGTACCGATTAGGATTTAACTATCTATATCCTCATGGTATATAAGCTCAAAATATAATTCTAAGGTGGGAAATGAGGTTTAGATATATATCTACACATACACACATACAAATACCATAAACAAGATTTATATATATTTTTTACATATAAAAATCCCATATATATAAATTTTATATATCGCATTGAATTTATCCCCCAGGAGCACCTGGAGATCGCGGAGAGGGGAGAAGCCCACCGTTGGCCCCCTGCGGAGCATAACCCAGCCGGGGTTGGGTTAGGTATGGGACTCCTACACTGATATGGTCAAAATTCTATTCTTGCCAGTCAGAGAAAAATAGGAGATTATTGAATGATGAGATCCTGGATTGATAGACAGTCCAAATTAGTCTTAACATCTTACCCCTATGCGTGAATTCTCTAATTTCTTATCGAAATGATGTCAATCTCTACCCCAAGATTGAAGTGATGAATTTGGTTGAGTGTTATGATTGATAAGGTGTTGTATAGAGCATAATAAACCCCAGTGTGGACTGGGGGCTTCCTGTTGTCATATGACCTAATTTAGAGCTTAATGATCTTCTTGGTTGTTAAAATCTCGTCTGACCTGATGGTGATGAAATAAACTCCTTTCTGGAAGGAGGATAGGTCAAGTTGGTGGGTGGTGCCCTCCATCTCTTCGCTTAATATAAGTTTGCCATTCAGGGAGGTGATTTCGATTACATAATGGTCGGAGTATTCTGCTTCGATGGTCAAGAGGGAGTTGGTGGGATTGGGGTTTATGAAAATCCCACTTTCGTGAATATAATCAACAAATCCGACTATACTACAATCCCCATTGCAATCTGTTTGGAAACAAATATTCGGACTACCATAATCCTCAAACCCCATCGAATCGATATTAAATGATTCCCAAACGCAGATTTCACCAAGAGACGGCATATCCACTAACCACATGTAGGTTAGCAGGGTATTATTAGATATATCCAGGGTCGCTATTTCATTGTTGCCGCAATACAAAGCATCTAAAAGGATATTGTTTGCAATAACCAGTGTAGAGAGATTATTGCTTTCGCACCTTAGCTCTGTTAAAGCAACATTCTTTGAAACATCCAGTTTTGCAATTTGATTCGCCTGTAAATCTAAGAATGTCAGATTCACATTTTTTGAAATATCAATGGCGGACAAATCATTCGCCCAACAGTTCAGGTATTGAAGTTCTACATTATTTGACAAATCCAGTCCTGTTAGTTGATTCATGCCGCAATTCAATACTTCTAACCCGGTATTCCTCGAAACGTCCAGGTTTGTTAACTGGTTTTCAGTACAGTTCAACTCCGTGAGGTAGATATTATTCGAAATATCCAGACTTGTTATGTAATTTGCGCCACAATTGAGGTACTTAAGATTCTTGTTTTCTGAGATATTCAGCGCCTCAAGCTTACCGCATGAATACCACAGCGTGTCAAGATTGATAAATGCTTCTATTCCAACAAGGCTTACTATACTATTTTCATTGCCTGGGTTACATCCCCACCCACCACGAGTGTCGATGATCAGGGACTTCACATCCTCAGCCTCCTCATAACTAATCAAACTATCCCCATTGGTATCCACTCCCTCATCAATAAGGGCATAAAGGAAGGCGGTATCAGGAATGGAAACGTTAAGATAGCCAATACTATTCGTGAAATTCATAGTTTCGGCAGATACCAAATGCTCACCGTCTGAAACTTCCACTCGGATCACCATTTGATCCGCCCTGATAAGATTCTCTAATTGAAAAAGCTCAGTCCGTAATTCTGGTGTAGTCTCGAAAGAAGAATAGGGTCTAAAAGAGAATCCGTTATCACTGCTAATGGAAATCGATACCTGGAGCAGGCTGTCCTCTGGATCCCCCAGCTGCAACTCTAATGGAAGTTGGGGTGTGGAAAAAATGTCTTGTTTGATGGTAGGATCATTCAATATTTCAACATAAGGAAGGCCATTCTCCTCATTATTGATGCTAAGAATATCAGAATACTCCTTGGCGATCACATATCCAAGACTGTCATGGGCAAGGAATTTCAAAAGTGCGAAGGGATGATCATCGGTCATTCTGGAGTTAAAAATATATTGACCTGATGAGGGATCAAAGGAGTCGATCTGGATCCAATCACATGAACGGACATGACCTAACCATACACTAACCTGCTCCACTTTTTCCGGGCAGTATAGGTCGAATTTATAATCTCCGGAAACATCGACGATATCTTCTTGTTTCTCCAGTGTAAGATTTGAAGTAGTTCGCTTTTTTTGTTTAAACAGCCATTTCTTCGGTTCAGGTATCCTGTAGGTAACATCCCAAACATTGTGAGCGATATTAGGAACTTCAGAATATATCAGATCAACATGATTGGTAATATATCCATCTATCTGATCATCTGAAAGGGTGTATTCCATCCGATAATAATTATGTGTCAATAGTGGATATTCAGCTTGCTCTTTATACTCTTTTATAATGGCTCTGGATTCATCTACATCAACTATATCATCTATGTTACCATGAAAATTCCAGACAGGTATATGTTTGATTTCCCGGATATGATTTTCGATCTGGTCCCACCCAATGCTGCCGCATACAGGTATTGCAGCTGCGTATTTTTCCGGATTGTTCCTCAGGTAACTCCAAGTTGCCATTCCACCAAGGGATAATCCCGTGATATAGATTCTGGAGGTGTCAATGGAATAAGTATTGATAAGTGAATCGAGTAACACCATCACTGCCTGATGCACTGAGGGATCATTCCAATAAGTGTTCAAAGGACATTGGGGTGAGAAAATAAAACAAGGATTTTCAGCCTGAAATGCGTCTGTTCCCCAGGTGATCGCCAGGCGGTTCCTGAGAACATGTATTTTATTGTCTGTTCCGCATTCACCCAATCCATGCAAGGTTAAAACAACCGGGTATGGATAGGCAGAATCATAGCTATCAGGAATAAAGAGTCTTGCCTTTATCTGAAGGGTATCCGTTTTCAGACTGTAGTCAGTGAATTTAGCCTCAATTTCACTTTCGGTCTGTGAAACCGCAAGCGCAGTTATTGAAAACATTATCATTGCAGTCGCTCCAATTCGCTTCATAACCAATGGATTAAGTTCGAAAAAGATTCAAGTGTTCTGAGTAGAGGGTGCTAAGGTCAGATAGGGCAAATTGATAGAGTGTAGACCTAGCAGGGGCGCACCGAATAATTAATCAAGTTACAAAAGCAGAGTTATATGAGTCAAGTATTTTGTTGGCTTTAAACGGTTTATCCATTGGATTTGACTCGCATCCTCTATCTGCATAAATTGCAGTAAGCAATCCCTCATTATGCCCAACAAACTATCCCAATTCTGGCAGGAGCTAAAGCGAAGGAATGTGGTCCGTGTGATCACAGTTTATGCAGGGGCTGCATTTGTGATCCTCTCGCTGGTGGACATGGTCAGAGAACCATTTGAACTGCCAAACTGGAGTTTTAAACTAATCGTAGTTCTCTTATCCATCGGGTTGATCATCGCTGTCATCCTCTCCTGGATCTATGACATCCATCCGGAGGGAGGTATGGTTAAGACTAAACCTGCCGACAAAGTCAAACCTGAAGATATTCCGAAATCCTCGAACAGCTGGAAGATCGCCAGCTATATCAGTTTTGTGGTGATCGTTGCCCTGATCGTTCTCAATGTCATCCCAAGATCAGAGAAGAAGAAAGTTCTGGCTAACTCCATTGCAGTATTACTATTCGACAACGATAGTCCAGCATCTGAAAATGCATCTTATTTAAACGGATACAGGACTGCGATTCATAACAATCTGTGTCAGATAAAAGAACTTAGAGTTCTCTCGCTTTCATCGACGGAACAGTATAAAAATCAAGCTAAAACCGTTCCAGAAATAGCAAAGGAGTTGGGTGTTGGATACCTGCTAACTGCACATGGATTAATTCTTAAAAATAGAATCAGGCTGACCGTACAGTTAATAGATGCAAACAATAATATGGTTTGGTCAAATCCTTATGAAAGAGTAATCGAATTGGTGGAAGACCATATTGATCTCCAGAGCGATATTTCACAGCTTGTTGCCGGAAAGCTTCAAGCCACCATCACTCCAGAAGAAAAGGATCTCATTGAGAAAATACCCACAACTAATCTCACCGCCTATTATTTCTACCAGAGGGGACGAGAAGAGCACTGGAAGTACCGAATCGATCCGCTTGATACGATGGCTCTGTATAAAGCCAGGGATCTATATAACAAAGCCTTGGAATATGATTTGAGTTTTGGTCAAGCATATCTTGGACTCGCAAGGGTTTACTGGGAACTGAATCTGGTCGAAGAATATCTTACTGAACAAGTCATGGATAGTGTATTGAATTTGGCAAATCTGGCCCTTTCGTATGATAGGTATTTAGCTGAAGCCTACATGCTTCGTGGCAATTATTTTGCAGTAAAGGGATATAAAGAACAATCCCTTGAAGAATATAATAAAGCAATTGATCTTAATCCCAATTCATGGGAGGTTTATGAATTCAAAGCTCGTTTGTACCAACACGATGATCTTGTGGAAACAATTAAAAATCTGCATAAAGCAATATCCATTAACCAGGGAAGAGAATTACCTTATTTGCTTCATTATCTTGCCGGCAGGTATTCCTTTGCAGGATTTTTTGAAATTGCAAGAGAATACTTACAAGAGAGGTTGAGATTGGACAATGACTCCGCTGCATTTTTAGCATTATTGGGAGATGTTGAGTTTCAATCAGGCAATCTTGAAGACCATTTTAAGTATTTACAGAAGGCTTATATGCTTGATTCAACCAATATAGATCATTTATGGGCGATGAGTAATTATTACATGTTTGTTGGTCAGTATGAAGAGATGCTTATGTATATAAATAAATGGCTTGACCAACTCGACATAGTTCTTATACCACAATATCAATATAACGGAATGCACCGTGTCGGAATAGCATACTGGAAGAACAACAGATTTGATGAGGCGAGGCATTATTTCGATCTTCAGATAGATTACTGTAACCGGAGTATTACAATGGATAATCAATATGCCCAAGATTTCTATGCCTATTATGATAGGGCAGGTGTGCATGCATTTCTGGAAGAAAGGGAAAAAGCTTATGAAGATCTAAGGAGGTTTAATCAGCGGGCCACCAATCACTCCTGGATGGCCTCTCTGATAAAAATAGATCCCCTGTTCGACAGCATCCGTGACGAACCCGAATTCCAGCAGATCGTCCGTGATGTGGAAGTTAAATACGAGGCAGAGCATGAACGGGTCAGGCAGTGGCTGGAGGAGAATGATATGCTATGAAAAACCCCCAGCGGGGACTGGGGGCTTTCACCTTTAATAAATTCAACTTAGGAAATCCACATTCAGGGATTGGGAAACCTGAACCATTGAAATATGATTTAGGAGGACTCTGGTCGCGGAGAATAGTACGAGAACATAGGCCAGTATATGGAGTATTTAAAAATGAACTGCTTTTCTATAGCTATAAATACCACTATGATAGATAATACGAAGCCTACCACTGTGTCAAACGCCATAGCCCAACGGCGAATACAATAAAGGACATTTATTACAACTCAGATCAAGCAAGAATATGTTCTCTCTAGGGGCAGGATTCTCTTACGATAAAGCTGGCATCCAATACAATTTGCTTTGAAGGGATATCATTTCCCTTACTCTCAATTAATTCCATCAATAGTTCTACAGCCTCTCTGCTCATCTGATCAAGGGGCTGCTTAATGGCAGTGATGGGGGTTTTGGCAACAGCATAGGCGTCCGTATCGTCAAAACTGATGATGGCGATATCCTCAGGGATTCTTTTATTCATTTTGTACAATGCCTGTATCCCTGTCACGCCCAGTTTGTTTGTGGTAAATAGGATGCCATCCACACGATTGCTTATTGCATCTTCGATTGCCTGGTTAACATCTGCTTCCACGTTGCTAAATAACAGTTGTTTTACCAATCCAGGATTTACTTTTAATCCGTGATCGGCTACTGCATCAAGGTATCCCTGGGTGCGTTGATTCATCGTGATCAGTTCATTGTTCACATTGATCAACGCTACATTTTTTCTTCCAAATCTGATCAGTTTTGAAGTAGCATCGTATGCCGCCTTATGGTTATTGATTATGACAGAATTGATATCCAGGTTCTCAAAAATCCTGTCAATCACTACAAAAGGGATTTTTTGTGAAGATAATGATGATAAGGTTTTGGCACTCTCTATCGGGGGGGTTAAAATCAATCCGTCAACCTGGCGATTGATCAGATTATCTAATTGGGAGTTAAAATTCTTTATGTTTTCATCCGAACTGCAAAAAATGACACTATAGTTTTCTTTACTTAACTCATGCTCAATGGTCCTGGCCATTTTTGCGAAGAAGGGATTGGCAATATCCGCAACAATCAATCCAATGGTAAAAGTCATCCCTGTTTTAAGGCTCTGAGCCATATAATTGGGCTGGTAATTTGATGCTTCCACAAAATCAAGGACTTTTCTGGTCAGTTCATCACTGATCCTCATCTCCTTGCTTTTGCCATTCAAGACAAAGGAAACAACCGTTCTTGAGATACCTAACTCGCGTGCGATGTCTTTACTTGTAAGTTTCTTCTTGTGCATTCTAACATTTTTACCCTTGTGTTTCAAACTTACAAAAAGAGTGTGAATCCATTCATTTTACCCAGCCGATTATCCGCTCTGCCGGGTTCAAGAAGATCTTGCCCTTGTATCTGCTGGAGATCTTCCCCAGGACGGTACCCAAAACAAACGCTGAGGCACCAGGTAGTCTGGTAACAAAATTAAGCCGTTCTATATGTATACTTTATGATTACAGCTCAAAATTTAAAATAATCTAAATAATTATGAGTTTCCGACATCCACCCGGAGCGCCGGAATTTGCTTAAATCTTGGTGATTTTCAACATCCTTGGGAGACCGTTTGCATCCTCCAGCATCAAAAAATAGAAACCTTTGGGCAAATCAGAAAGATCTATGGATAGTTCAGAGGACTGGGGCCTTCTGTTCCAGATCTTCTTCCCGGAAAATGTGAATAATTTCATCTCTGTATTTTCTTTCAAACCTGTTACATGAATCAGATCAATCACAGGATTGGGATAATAGCCGAAGTCACTATCTGAGCCACCTGAGGTGATCCCCACTGACTGTCCGGATATTGTCAGCTCAAAGTGATCTTTCACAGTCGGATCGGCCGAAGAGGCAGCGGTGATCGTCACTGTTCCGTCCCCTTGGGCCCTTACAAATCCATCCTGGCTTACCATAGCAACCGAGGTATCTGACGAGTTCCAACTCACTGTTTTGTCGGTGACATTTTCGGGTTGTATCTCAATAGATAATTGGAGCGAACCGTCTTTCTCATCGATGTAATCCAACCCGCTTTCGCTGACAATTTCAATAGATTCAACCGCTATGAAAGGTAGCTTTGAAAAAGGCATTCTTAAATAATCAAAATCCATATAGCCCCATCCCGATACTATTTTTATCTTGTTCTCACCAGCCTTCATTGCCACCTCCAAACTGTCTTCAAACCAGGATACCACATCGGATCCTTCAAAGCTATGACTGGCTAAAACAAGCTGTTCGTTCACATAAAGATCCTGTTCCTTGTATCCATATGGGGTCCTGTATCCGATTTGCAGGCAATAAGTGGAATCGAGCGGACAGTCTGAAATTAGCCACTCGATGGAACTCCCCCCGTTGTTTTCTTTCATGGACACGCAGGCACCTCCGCTGGCCGTTGGATCGGTTCTGGCACTGGCGCCGCCTTTCAATACCGCCTCTTCTGCCTCATAAATATATTCGGGGGGAGTACCAACAGTAACATTTATCACCGAAGAGGTGC
>WOR8_10004796_pt1 | contig 13073 bp, 7 predicted proteins | sample DeeMarSeWOR38_10_FD_19890 | JGI IMG/M metagenome (IMG submission 19890) | reverse complement strand
TCCCCCCGTCTTACCTGACCTGCGCATCAAGACCGCAACGCTTATGAACCGAAGAAACGCTCTCCAGCTGCTCGGATGGAGCGGAAGCGCATTCATCGTTCTGCCCCCCCACATACTCGCACATGCCCGAGCGACTGTGGGCGACGGGGAGATACAGGGGGCCCTGAGAGCTCTGGAGGGGGAGCCGGCTGTCCGGGCTGAGGTCCGGGTGGAGCGCGGAGGACCCCGATTGTTTGTCAATGACGAAGAGATCTTCGCCGTCCTGGCCATGAGCGCCGACGGGCTGCTGAAGACTGCGAAAGGTTACACGCTCTCCGGATTCGACCATTTCTCACCAATAATAGGCCTAAACGCGGCCTGGAGATTAGACGGCGCCCACGACTTCCGTAAAATCCAGGAGTATCTGGCCGCAATACTCCTCATCAACCCGCGGGCCCGCTTCCTCCCCCGCGTGCAGCTCAATGTGCCACAGTGGTGGAAGGACGCACACCCGGAAGAGCTCGCGAAATACGGTCTCCCCTACCCCGAGGAGGAGTACCGGATGAAAGAAATCTTCGCCGAAGCAGGATTCAACCTGAGGGCAGGCCGCGATCTCCAGGATGTCTCCCTTGCGTCAGCGCTGTGGAAGGAGCAGATGGGCGAGCTCCTCCGGTCATTCCTGACCTATTTCATCTCCTCTCCGCTCAGAAGCAGGATTATCGGATACGAGCTAGTGCACGCCATGACATCGGAATGGCACTATATCGGATCCCGATACATGCCGGATTACTCGGAGGTCTTCACCAGCCTCGTCGGAGCGGCACCCAGTCCCGAAGAGCGGATGACCCCGACCTTTGGGCTGCTGCGGGACCCCTCCCGCGAACAGAAGGTTATTGAGTTCTACCATCGGTATCATCAGAATACCGCGCAGACGATCCTCCACTTTGCCCGCATCGCGAAGGACGCCACCAGGAGGCGCGTCGTGATCGGCACCTTCTACACCTATCTTCTGGAGAATATCATGATCCAGGAGGCCGGTCATCTCGCACCCGAACCGGTCCTGCAATCACCCGAGATCGACTTCATCGCCTCTCCCTACACCTACATGCGTTCCAACATGCCTGGCAAGCAACGGTGGGAGAGTGATGTTGTGGATGACTCAGGACATTGGCTCGGCCGGGCGCGCGGTGTAGGAGGAGACGGCGGCTTCCGGATCTTGTTGGAATCGCTCAAACGACACGGCAAGCTCTTCTTCTCGGAGTGCGATCCCTCGACCTACCTCGAACCCGCCAGAACAACGGAAGGAGGATCCGGATATGATACCGTCGACGGGAGCTTGAAGATCCTTGAACGAGACCTAGGCAATATCTTTGCGCTCGGCACGGCGGGATGGTTTCTGGATTTCGGCATACTGCCACAGGAACTCGGGGCAGGATTCAGGGCAGATCGGGGATGGTATGACGATCCGCCGATGCACAGACTCTTCCGGAGAACGCTCGATGCCGGGAATCGCCTCCTGGGGACCGACATCAGCTCGGTCTCGGAGATTGCAGCAGTCTATGACGCAAAGTCCTTCTTCGTGACTGGTCACTGGACCCAGGAGGAGCCCTACAAGGGGTTCGGCATCTCCGTCACCGATTTGGTGAACCACTGGTTCCTGAATGCGCAGGCGCGTGCGATGCACCGGATCGGATCGCCAGTCGACTTCCTCTACCGTTTTGACCTGCGCAGTGACGATGCAAGCCGGTTCAAGCTCTTCTTCATGGTCAATCTCTTCTACCTCACCGAGGAGGAGGTGGAACACCTCCGTACGCTCCTTCGGGAGAGCGGAGCAACCGCCGTCTGGTACTACGCTCCAGGATTCCTCACCCCGGAAAAGTTGGATCTGAAACAGATGGAGCATCTGACCGGGTTTACTTTCTCCATGGAGACATCACCCGCCCCGATGCTCATTCACGCTCAATTGTCCGATGACCGGGAGCCTGTGGATATTCATTTCGGCGTCAAGAAGCCATGCTACCCCAGGTTCTCCGTTACTGGACCTGATGCGAGGGTACTCGGCTGCTGGACCGACACCGGTGAAACTGCCTTCGCATCGCGTCAGGAGGAGGGGTGGACCTCTGTCTATGTCGGCGCGGCCCCGCTCCCCAACCGGGTCCTCAGATGGCTCGCCCGGGAGGCGGGTTGTCACATCTGGTGCAACAGGCCTGATGTTATACATGCCGTGCGGGAGCGCCTCATGATCGTTGCACAGGATGACGGAGAGAGGGTGCTGTCGTTGCCGCACCCTCTTGCGCCCGTGGGAGGAGGGACTCCATCCAGCAACCATCGGCTCTCAATGAGATTCGGCGAGGTAAGACTCTTTTCACGTCGTGGGTCAGAAGACGGTTGAGACTTGGAACCCGATCTGAGGCTTCTTGACCCGCTGGGCCCGGTTCACCGACGTAGCGGACCTGACTTCAATCGCCAGATCGGGATCGCGTGTAGTCTGCTAGATCTTCACCACCAGCGTCAATGAGAAGAACGTATCGAGCTTCTTGAGCGGTGCAAGTACCTTCTCACCGGCCGGGGATCCGTCGGGCGCAAATAGATCAACCTCAGTCAGGGCCGGATCATTCCGCCAGAGCAGCTGCAGCGACGGTTTCAGCGTGAATACCTCGCTGATACTTATCGGCAGAGCATTCGAGAAATCTACCCTCACATCCTTGGTGTTATCGAGGTTCAGGTCGGCTATGAGAATACTCTCAAATGCCGTGGAAGTTGTCAGCTGATACCAGAAGTCATAGGAAAAACGGAGACCGGGAAAACTGTTCTTGACAAAAGGATTTTCGACGACTTCACTTTGAAAAGTATATGTGGCACTGTAGTCTGTTTTGAAGCGGAGGCTCTCATTGTCAACCCAGATGTTGCCGACACCCGCGCCGATCAGGAAACGGCTTTCGGTGCCCGCTAATCTGTTTCGCAGCCAGTCTACTCCCCCGAGAGCGTAGAAGTGTTCTGAGATGTTGTAATCGTAGCGACCACGAGCGAACAGTATTTCAGCAGTCTTTTCAGTCTTTGTTTGTTCTTTCACCTCAAAGCTTCCTGAGGATCCTGAAGCGGTCCGTGTAGTAATACTCGACTCAGTTTGCGTGCCGCCTGCATCGAATCTCAATTCTGAACTCTCCCAGACCCGCTTCAAGGTGGCACCCAGTCCAAGGGTGAAGGACCCAGAATTCCCCCCAGTCCACACACCGGCCACATCTCCTTCAAAGAACCACCCGTGCTTCTTCTCCTCTTCTTCCTGCGCAAACACATGGCCGCTCGACACCAAGAGAGCCAGCGTCATCAGAATTTTGGTTGTTGTCGCTATCATGGTACAGTCTCCATTTGTGTGTGTTCGCTCTGGACAGTGGGGTGGTACTCTCCCCTTCGATCGAGTGTATCGTCTGTAGAGATGAATATCGGCTTGCGGAGAAAGAATTGACGTGTCCTCTTTGCCAAAGGTCCGTCTTACATCTTCCTGCATTTCGAAAGTGATTCTCCACTCATTGGCCGCGGTACATCATACCCTCACATGAAGGTTCACCGGGCTGTCTGCCAGTTCAGCCACCACAACCCGGGGCTCAGGCTCTTTCATAATCCTTCCATCGGCTTCAGCCAGGCGGTGGACTATCCGCTTCGATTCGCCGATGTCATCTCTGTGTACCCAATCCCAGATACCATGTCCACGCGACGTGCTGGATCTCTGGAGGATTTCACCATACTACCGTTGGAGAGTGCACCAGTGCGAATGATAACCGTTTTGTTATCCGGGGTCTTCAGCTCTGTGGTGAACAGAAAAATGTCTTTCACAGTTCCCCTATACCCCTCGGCGCATCAATGAAGTCTCCAACCCTGAACCGCCTGAAGACCAGATCCATGACGCTGATCTGTCTCGGACTCTCAGTCGATCGCTCTCGCGAGACACAGCCGTGTCTGTTGATACGCAGACTATTCCGGCATCTTTGCGCCCCCTAGTCCGGTTTGACGAACTGGAGAGATATCGGTTGCCGCCATGGGAATTCCACCGTATCCGGCAGGACCTCCCCCCTGGTTGTCCGGTATCCGGCATTCCGGAGGGCGTGGAGCCGGACCACAACATGTCCGACTGTGCCCCGCCCATCAAGAGGGGATCCGTTGACGACCAGCGTCTTTCCGTCAGGCGTAACCTGCACCAGAAAGCTGAAGGGGCCGAAGAGTGTGTACCCTCCCTGCAGCTCTATTCTGGCCCCCGGCCTGATCCAGTGTTCTGGGACCCCGGCAAGGAGTTCAAGATTTCCCCTGCGCTCGCGAACAATGAGATTTCGTACAGCGTCGATCAGGAGGGAGCTTGCTTCGGCATCGGACGCGTCGCCCGCAGTTCGTGTTCCTTTGTCCCTCGTCAGCTGTTCTTCGAGAAACGTACCTGTGGTGGTGGCGTGGTTGGCGAAGGCGTAGAGGATCTTTACGGCCTTCCGGGGGTCGCCAAACCACTGATGCGCGAGAGAATGGACGCCGCCCAGCCAGGACCAGACCGCCTCGGTGAGCCACCCGCTGGAGACGATCAGTCCCTCTCTCGTTCGCGCGTCCAGCATCGCGAGTGTGCCGGTAATGACCGAATCAATCAGAGGATCGTTCCGATCGAAGAAGTCACCGAATCGGAGAGGAAGAAGGAATGCGTACTGACCGCGCTGCGGGAAGGTCGTCAGTGTGTCCCCCACGATGATCGGGAGGTAGGGAACCCCTGAATCGTCCGGGCGTAGATCTTTCCTTGCCGATGCTTGAAAAGATTCGTTAAAGGCGTTCAGGCTCCTCTGCCACTCTCCGGCAAGCGAGTCCTTCCCCAGCCATCGCGCAGACTGGACGGCTTTCTCGAGGCCGATCATCGCCCACCAGACGCTTCCGTAGTCTGCGCCGGCTTCGCTCAGGCCGCCATCGAGAAAGCCGGGTGGCATCAGACCACGATAAGGGGCGTCCCGATCCTTCAGGGTGCGCTCACGCATCCGCTGCAACCAGCGTGCTCCTTCCTCCATTACCTCCCAGTGATCCTCCATCCACTGGCGGTTGCCTGTCGAGCGTGCGTACCGCCAGATGGCATTCATCACCATCGGCGTTTCTGGAAGGAACTCCGTAGGCTCACCGACCCTGATCTGTCCATCTGGCTGTCGATAGCGAAGCGCGCCCTCAATGTACCTCCTGGTGCTGAGTGTATCGCCGAGCATGAGGACCTGCGGGGCGATCAACGCCATATCTCCGATCCAGAGGCCGCGATAGACCGAGGGCCCGGGTTGAAACTGGAACTGGCCATCCACGATATCCGCAACCTGATAGATTGTCCGTGCACTGGCATCCAGGAGGTACTGGAGTTCGGCATCAGGCACCTTTAGCGCTCCGCGCGGGACCGGCGCGTCGTGTGCCCAGTACTGACGGACCTTTTCACGTTCCCTCTCAAGATCAGGAAACGATGGCGGGGAATCACCCGGGCCATGGATGACAAGGATTTCGGCGCGTGCGGTTCCGGCGGGCAACTCAAGGCGCATGGCACCGTCGCGGACAGATGCACGCAAGGGGCGGGGACGAGGGACAAGGAAAGGGGTTTTGTCCGAGTATACCGTGCTGGAAGCGGTATCGTACCTGAGATTCCGCGCCGAGCGGATCGTAATGACCGGCTGAGCGCTCTCGCTTGTGAGGTCGGCTATCATGGCGTCGAACCGGGGCTTGCCTGCCGACTGTTCTGATTCCAGCCCACAACTGTACGCAATCTCCGCCCTGGAGGAGGCCGTTCCCTCGATGATCTCGCGTGGAGTAACCTCGGTCCCGTCGGGAAAAACCCAAAACGCATTGAGAATAACATTCGGGTCGGATCCCGGCGCGGCGTGAACCTCGACGGAGATCTCTCCGTCCTGATTCAGGTCAACGGCGTGAAACACCTCTGCAAGAGGAATCCCGTTTTCTCCACCCGCCACCGGATCGACCCGCCGGGTCCGGGCTCCCTCAACCTGAAGTTCAAGGACTCTCATCCCAGCGCGTGATTTGTAGGACTCGCAAAGCCCGAGAGCGACCGTTCTTCGTCCGCCCGGCTCCACCGAAACGCGGTAGCGGATTGGTCTGTTGGTTCCCCATGCGACATTTCTGAAAAGACTGTCGATGCCGGCGGGTACCGGAGCCCACCCGGCACAGCCATTCAGTCCCCCGAGTCGACGAACCCGTCTTCCCTGTGTCAGGCCGGTTGGGTAATCCGGCCGTTCCGGGATGAGGGAGAAGGACTGCTGCCGAATAGTACCTGAAGGAAACACAAGTTCTGTTTGAATGGCAGGGACTTCCGGTTCGGGCAGGAACTGCCGCCGCACGGTGAGCGACTCACCGGCAAACGAAAGGGCGATCTCGGTGAAAGGTTTCACGTATGGGCCCGGCCCGAAATCATACGCCAGAGCTCCTGATTCCGTTACGGCGGTCTTCAGCCAATCGGTCGGCAGGCAGATGACGGAGAAGGAATGCGCTGGCGCGTATCTGAAGTCGACGGAATCCCCGTCTCCCGGGCTCATGACCAGTAGCGGGACTGCCAAGACATATGGCGCTGTACGAAGGGCAATAGAGTTCATGGTCTCACCATTGTCATTCTATACACCTTGCCGTGTGGAACGATAATGCGCTCACATCCAGCCTTCGGAGTCGATCAAGAAGGTTACGAAAACTTGTTGCCAATTCACAACCGCCACACGCCCTTTGTGTGACGATAGTGCAGCGACAGAAACGCATACCCCCCTCTCCCTGCGCATCCCGCGTCATTTCCGCTGATCGTTCTTGCAGGAAAAGGGTTGTCCAATCAGGTCCTTGACAGAAAGAAAGGCGAAGAGAGTGTTGATATAGGTCTTGACAGGCAGCAACGAAAGGGGGGACATATCGAAGGTGGCACGCTGAAATAGCGACACCTTTTCTGGACAGGGACGCAATCGAACCGCCGACACATGGATTTCAGTTACCACTGGTGCCAAGAATTAAGCGATTCAACGACATTTTGACGACCTTCTGAACCTAGGTGGTAGCAGTGTGTTGGCGGCGTGCGTATTGTTCCTACGGCTGATGAACGATACGTAACGTCCACTGATATCGTCCATCACAATCGCTGTCGGGCATCGCTAGTCTCCAGCCATCTTCAACGAGCATTCGAATCTGTGTAGGGAATCGAAATGAAGGCATGACGGCCTGCCCGCTGTTGTCTGGATCCGGGCATGTGACATAGAGAACTGTTGATTCATACCATGTCTCATCCAGGGTCATTTCTAACCAGTAGACACCTTGTTGGTCTGCCTTCATCTCTCCGCTGATGTTGTGGACCCTGTGAACCCCACTACCCGAGAGAGAACATTCTTCTTGCGTGCCGGTTATGGTGACACTCGCCGCCCCTCCTCCGCTTATGGCTGCATTTGGCTCAACCAGGGTATTCACGTAAAAGGGGATGCTCCCCACGATTTTTGTGTCTGTATACCTTTCGACATCAGCGCAGAGAAGATGGTGATCATAGTCGATCTCGCCCCTCAGGTTGCACCTGTTCACCACTTCTATGACCCTATCCTGTATTTGACGTTCCAGATCCCCTCCGACAACCAGACACACTAATTCAGCGAATTTCAGCAACGCAGTGAGATATTCACCACAAGGATCATCCGGCATTGGCAGACCAAGAAAATCTCCGGCATCACGCTCCACGATCTCTTTTGCCTTGTCAAAACATTCTTGTCCTTCCTCGGTCCTTCCACTACGAGTGAGGAATTCTGCCCACCATAACAGCGCATCCACACAATCATGAGTATCTTCCCAGCCGTATGGGTCAGATGGTTTCATGTCTCCTGCTTTGCCCGCCTGAGGAGTTGCCTCATCTCCCGTAGGTGCGCCGCCAATAATGTCACTGAAATGATACAGCTCTCCATACATAGTCCGCTCGCTAACCGTTTGACGGCCGATGGGAAGGACGAAATCAGATTGTCTGATCGCAAATAAGGCGGCAGCATTCGTGTCAAGGATGCCCGTGGCAACAGATACTGTAAGAGCAGCCGGCTGAAGCAGCATGAGGCCTGCCGGCGTAACACTCACACCCGGGAAGATGTTGTGTCCAATCGGGTTCTGAGGTTGAGTGGTGAGAGCAGTAAGCGTAATCATTGTTGATTGCCATATGGCGTACCGGGGTATCGTCAACGATATGGTATCACCTCGCGTGTTCATAACCGTGATCCTGCCTCCGGTTGAATCGACCGCTGCACTTGCTGTCTCCCCCGCTTTCACCAATGTGAAGTTGTTGACGTTATTGACACCTTTCAGAAGAGTTCTCGTCCGCTCGATGGAGGCATATCCGCTCTTCTCAATGACAAAAAGGACCTCCAGCGAATCGCTCGAGACGGTTGTGATCGCATCTATCTTGCCGGTGTGCTGCGTGGATTCCTCAAACATCTGTGTCAGGGAAATGGTAAGCCTACCACCTGTCAGGAGCACTATCTTCTTTGCATCAGTCAGGTGATCGTTCGAGAACCTCAAGCGAAAGACGTAGACCCCGGCTGGAAGATGAGAACCCAGTGTGATCTTTCTTCCAAGTATATCGTACATCTCAACGGTAGGCGTTTCGGGCCTGTCTGCCGCCACCCTATATTGAATGGTCAAAGAACTTGTCGGCGCAGCAGAAAGTGGATTCGGATAGTTCTCGATCGAATAACGGGCTGGCGGAAGCTCTGAGTAGTCATGGTCTACATCGGTCACATCAATATTCAATGTCTCATCATAATGCCCATTATCATCTGTATAGATATCAGTGCAAAGCACATTCCGTGTATCACAATTCAGGAGAGTGATTCTGGAATTGTGAATGGGAGTGCCAGCAGCAACATCAAGAACGTTGCCACTGATACGATACGTATCAATGCCAGGAAGAGGCGCTAATCCCTTGGCAGGGTGCCCAGCGTACACGTGGTGGACGTCGATAATCGAAAAGACCATTCCTGCCGTAGCGAGGATCGCCACCGTTGTACAGAGGGAGATCATGCGTGGTGTTTTCACGACGAACCTACCTTTGTGGATAGACCTGAGTGTTATGCAGTCTGGTTGCCGGTGCATTCTGTCCTGCCGTGACGTCTCTCAGGCTGGAAAACGCCTTCATGAATCCTGAGGGGGCTTGACGCCGCCGGCCTTCAGTCGCCGAAAGCCATCACGCTGGCTGGAGAAGTCGTATCACCCCAGGGCGGGACAGACTCCCGGCCTGAGTTGACCACGGGCACGCTGCATGCGCGCATTCAGCGCATCTGCCAGGGCACGATCTCCGGCTCAGGTATGCGTGGGAATGCCCGCTGGTGCGCCATCTTGCGCGGCTACGGCAACGTGTGGAGGCTTACTATGTATTCGAACGTGGGTAAAGACTTCCGCGTAAGTTGCCTACAGCCGTCCGGGACTGCCGTCCCCCGGTTCACCAGAGGAGAGATGGAAGGGTTCTGCAACGAGGAAAAGGAACACTTTCAGGTTCAGCCTGGTGAACCGTGCGGCTCGTACAAGCCACCCAGGTCACATTGCCGAACTATGCATGTCAGATATGAATATAGGACACGAGACGGGGTATGTCAACCTGAAGAGGCGAACTTCATGTTTTCTGCCCTTCTGCGTGTCCTTCCTCTTTCGGTGGAGGTGTCGTCTCCTCGTGTATCCCTGCATGACCGGGGCCTCCCATGAAGCGACTTGCGGCTGGACTTCTCCTCTTCTCCTGCAGTGTTCAGGCCCGGTACGTCGTCTGGACAGACATCATCGCGACCTACGTAGTAGGGACTGGGGATAGGACCACGGGCTTTCAGAATCCGACAGACAATCGAATCCAAGGGAGAATAGCTCACCTTGCCGGTGATAAAGGAGGCTAGCCACCTCGGGGATTGTTCTCTGCAGAAAAACAGGGCTGCTATTACGTTGAGGCAGGCAAAGGAAGCGACAACAGAAGTGTTGACAAAGAAGGTCATCGTGGGGAAGGACGAGGAGGACTGCGATCTCTTCATTATCTGGTTCAAAAAGAAGGATGTGGATGTGTTCAAGAGGAAGTATAGCCTTTGACGGACTTGCCCGTGGGCTTAGTTTTTCTGCCATACTCGATGTCAGTATTTCTGGACTATCACTATGTCTTGATAGCTCTTGTATTCTCTTCTACCACACCACCTTCCATAATGAACGTTGCCGTTGACCTTGAGTCCGTTCTCTTCACATATCATTCTGAAAAACCCTTCCCTATATCCAATTGCACTTTCGGGTATGCTCTGGTCCTTCGTACACGAGTGTTCGTCTATTTGATACACCAGTCGTTGGGACGACGCCCCCTCCTCGATGAGCGCCTGAGATTCTTCATTGAGTAAGAAACAACTGATGAGGCACCTGCTACCTATCTTCATTACTCTCGAGATTTCCGTCAGGTATCTATTGACACCTGATGTGAGCATATGTGTAAAGACAGACGTCAAGAAAACAAAGTCAAAAAAGTTGTCCTCATATATGAATCGGTATTCCGATGATTTTTCTTTCCCGCCGGGATTGTACAGCTTGTTATATATGTCAGAGTGGTGATAGTGAAAATGTGGATATCTACTAGCAATGTTCGTGGTACACCAGTCAATCCCCATTTTCGCGATGTCAAAACCATAATATGCCCCCTCTTCTGTCAAGTAGTTCGTGAGGGGTAACGACATCCTGCCTATCCCACACCCAACGTCGAGAACTCTGTCGCTCGGTTTCAACTTCCCTAGTTCCTTGAAGTATTCGAAGAACTCATTTCCGGTCTTTTCGTAATCCCCGTCGCCCACGAAGATCATACTCCGCGGGGGGACTAAGGGGTTTCTATCCCCCTTCATCGAATGATAGAAGTCCGCGAACGCATAGAGAATCGGTTGTACCATCCTCCATATCGGTCTTAGTACCTTCTTGATGGGTTGTGGGATTTCCTTCACAGTGCCTCCCCAGTAGTCATTTGCATGGAAATCGGAGCGGAACAATTTGGGCTACGTTCCCCTCCTGACCAAGACGAGACTAGTCTCTTCCTCAATGTTTTCAGTGCAAAGTAGATGACAATTCATTACAGAATCAACCGATTCATCCACTTCTGAAGCAACGAGCGACAGAACTCCTCGAAATACCCCCGCCCTTGACTGCTCGATGCATACGGAACCCCATGCACCGATTGCTCTTGCAGGAAGACAGGTTTCCGGTGAGGGTAGTGACAGGACGGAGAGAGTGTTGACAGGAAACAACAAAAGGTGGGAGACAAGAAAAGTGTCACTCTTCAAAAGCGACACCCATTGTGGACAGGGACGGAATCGAACCGCCGACACATGGATTCTCAGTCCGCCCTCTTTCCACTGCGAGCATTCGACACCCAACAGACTCTAGGTTTGCTTGCGTACAGAAGTGATGACAAGACGCGGATACCTCAGATGACGGTCAAGTCGAAACTCTACCTCACCAAGCGGTCGAACGGGGTGTACTACCTTGGATGGGTTGAGAACGGAAAGAGACAGTGGAAGACCACAAAACTGACCACCAAGTCTGAGGCACATCACTACCTCTGAGAGCTCAGGGGCCAGACCCAAAACACTGAGGCGAGTTCTATCACCGCCGCACTGCTTGTCCCCTTCTCAATCGATAGATTCGTTGAGGTATGTGCGGACAAACCCATCAACACCAACACGGTCCCTCACGCAGGGCTTATGTCCCAGCTCTTCGACCGACCACGGTGTATAGCTTGGCCGTGCCGATTCCGCATCTCTGTCGGTGATACGAAATCGCAATATTCGAAAAACCAAGGATCTGCAGGCATTCAGAGATCATCCTGGGAGTGAAATGCCACCAGGTTTCAGGGGCCCCCATCTTTCTGGCATTGGGGACGAAGCGAACCAGCCGGGAATCCGTCAGGAGCTCAACGGCGGCTATGATCTTGCCTCTGAGCTTGGGGACCACATCGGTCACAACAATGGCCTCTTCAACATGAGATGCTGCACGTTGCAGGGCAAGAAAGGGGTCTCGGACGTGAAGCAGGACGGAACCGAATGTACAGACATCAAATCGACCAATGTCCTCGGGGATTTCATAGACTGTTCCGTACAGCGCCCTTGCACGAGACTCAAACGCTCTGTGGGCGAGCCAGAACCCATTGTTCAGCCGGCGCATATGCTTTCTCCATTCGGCGGCGTGCTGCTCAATATCAAGGCCAGGATACGGAACAGTATCCAATTCTTGTTCGTCAGATATGTCGTAGGCAACCACATCGGCCCCCATGCGTTCCATCGCAAAACACAAGAACCCACTCGCGGTTCCGATTTCAAGCACTCGCTTCCCTTCCAGCCTGATCTTGCCAAGATAGTCGGCTTCCCCTCCACGCAAGTCCCATTCACCGTGCACGATGCCGTAGCCTGGGATCTCCATCGTGTGATAGAAATAGCAGTCATTAAGATCAGTGATGTCCCTGGGTTCCGCCCAGGTTGCCTTGCCCATTCAGTCCTCCGTTGATATTGCTGGCTACCGATGGATTACTGTTCTGCCTGCTCGTTTGTACCAAGCGCTGCACGGTGAATCCTCGACAACCGATAGACTCAACGTTTGCTCGAGTTCACGGGTGGTGACACCTAACGGATATCTCAGATGAGAGTCAAGTCGAAACTCTACATCACCAGACGTTCAAACGGAGTCTACTACCTTGGATGGTATGAGAGCGGAAAACGCCGATGGAGAACTACAAAACAAACTCGGAAGTCCGACGCACTCCAATACCTCAGAGAGTTCAAGCACCGCACACAAGAGACAGAGACCATCCCTACTGTATCTGCACTCCTAGTCCGTTTCACCGAAGTCAAAAATCATACAGTCCGTCCCTCCACCCTTGTACTGTATGAATTCACCGTACGGATGTTCATGAGTGAAAAGAGTCCATTCCAGCATACACAACAAATACCCCTTCCACTTCAGACAGCCAGTGCCTGAAGCGGGTCTTTGACCAGCCCCCTGTAGTGGTGCCAATGATGAGTTAGCTATTTCCCATTCAGGCATTGGCGACCTGTCGTGGGAAGTATGCCTCTGGTGCCGGT
>WOR8_10004795_pt1 | contig 13074 bp, 9 predicted proteins | sample DeeMarSeWOR38_10_FD_19890 | JGI IMG/M metagenome (IMG submission 19890) | reverse complement strand
GGCTTCCGTCCCGGTTACAAAAGCTATGACGGAGCAACAGCTCAAGAATCTTGTCCAGGATGTCCGGCAAAAAATACAGGAGTATAACGACAAGCTGCAGACCCTTGGGATCCGGGAGCAGAGGTTACAGTTGGTTCAGGGTGTGTTGAAAGAGGATATTGAGAACCTCGAGAACCTGCGAATCGAGCTTACTTCAATCATTGCCAATCTCAAAAGTGAGCGTGACAAGCTGCTTAAAAGCAGGCTTGAGATAGGCCAGACAGAAAAGACCAATCTGGTATCAATAGCAGCAACCTATGACAAAATGAACGTGACCGGCGCAAGTAAAATTATAACTAATATGTGTGCAGCGCAGGATACAAGCGGATTGCAGGCTATTGAGGCCGGCCGTACCGTCGGCAGCTTTGATGATGCGGTCAAGATACTGCACTATATGACCGAAAGGACCAAAGCTAATTTACTGGCCGAATTGGCAAATTCTGAGCCGTCGCTGGCGGCGGCTTTATGTAAGAGATTAAAACAAATAGTCGAGGAAGGGTAGCTCTATGGACATTGCAACAATAATAGGAATACTTTTTGGTTTTATAGTCATTACAACCGCAATTGTTGCCGGTGGCGGTTGGCAGATGTTTGTACATCTTCCCTCGATAGCTATCACCATAGGGGGCATGTTGTGTGCCACTCTTATACATTTTTCTCTGCCTCAGTTTCTTGGAATATTCTCAGTGGTCAAAAAAACGATTGTTGCCAAGATTCCCACGCCGTCGGAACTGATACAGAATATGGTTAACTTCGCAGCCATAAATAGACGAGACGGAGCATTAGCCCTGGAGCGAGAGATGCACAGGGTAAACGATTTGTTTTTCATCAAAGGTTTGCAGATGCTTGTGGATGGACAGGAGCCCGAGGCTGTAAGAAACATTATGTCACTGGAGATACAATACCTTCAGGAGCGCCATTCAACCGGTAAAAAGATCTTGGAATTTATGGGTGCGGCCGCTCCTGCCTTTGGGATGATAGGCACACTCATTGGTCTGGTTCAGATGCTCAGAAGTCTGGAATCACCGGAGTCGATCGGTGCCGGAATGGCGGTGGCTTTGCTTACCACCTTTTACGGGGCATTAACAGCAAATTTGATTTTTATTCCGTTAGCGGGCAAGTTGGGGATTTACTCCAAGGCAGAGACAATCTCAATGGAAATGATTGTAGAGGGCATCTGTGCGATAGTAGAGGGTGATACTCCAACTACTGTTCGAGAAAAAATGCAGGCATTTGTTTCGCAGAGCAGGCGGGAAGAAGTAACGGCTAATATATAATGGGACGTGGTAGAAAACAGGCAGAACCGGATGAAGCTCCTGGTGCACCCGAATGGATGGTGACTTTCAGTGATTGTATGACGCTGTTGTTAACGTTTTTTGTCCTTCTGTTAAGTTTTTCCTCTTTCGATGATAAGGATTTTCGAAAATTGAAGGAGATTTTCTGTAAGTCTTTGCCCGGGATTGGCAATCCGGATGAAACAGGCAAGGATGCTTTTATTTTTACCAGGCAAATCCTGCATACAGAAGAGCTGGATGCAGGCAGCGAGAAACCTACTTTAGTTAAAGGCTTGGAAGACCACTTGAAACAGGAGACTGAACCTGTGGATTTCCGTCGCTGGAAGGTATTCTTAATTTCATCGAAAAGAATTTTTTGGGGTAAAGGTGCAGTTCTGTCCTCTGAAGGCCGTGAAATTATGACTACTATGGCGTCATTTTTGGAAAAAGTGCCCGGCCGGGTGGTTATCAGCGAAAACGGACCCCAGCATCTTCTTGTCGAAGACAATAGCGCCGGCAGCCAATACTTTGGTTTACCACGGGCATGGGCGATGGTGGAATATCTTACAACCAGACAAAACCTTAACAAAAATTGGTTCAGCATCTCTGCGGCAAGTATTATGCCTCAGGAAAGTTATGGAAGTGATGAACCGGATGAACGTACAGTTGAGATAGTTCTGTTGGAACGGAGTCTTTACAATTGAAGCCACAGCCACAGTCAACCGAAGAAACAGGCCCTAAAGTTCCGGGGTATATCGTTACGTTCTCAGATATGGTAACTCTGCTTCTTACATTCTTTGTAATGCTGCTGACGCTGGCGAGTGTCCAGGATCCGGAATTAATTGACATTGGCCGAGATTCTTTTTTTGAATCTGTTAGGAATCTTGGGCTTGGGATCTTTTCCGGCAAAAAGCCGAGGCCTGATTTTGGTAGTGTGAAAACCATGTATTTCATAAACAAACCTGATAAGTTTTTTGAAGGCAGAACCATAGATGCGAAAGAAGAAGAAATTCGTCAGATTTTTAATAAACTCAGCCGGTCTATAAAGACCTTGCCTTCGCAAGTAGTCTCAAAGAAAACTAATTATTCGGTAACAAATATTCACTTTTCACAGGACAGCTTTGAACTGAATGAGTCGGCGAGAAAGTTTCTGAGAGGATTTTGCCAGGATTTACAGCAGGATACCGGCCGAAAGCCAATAGAGCTGTACGTGCTTGGCTTGGCTGACAGCGTAGAGAGCGAGAAAGAGCAGTGGTTACTCTCGGCCAGCCGTGCCGGAACAGTGGCGGATTATCTGCGAGACGCTTTGTCTTCGACACCAGGTTTCGAGAAACAGTCAGCTTTATCCAAGGACCAATCCAAATGGGCCGTTTATTCATGGGGGGCGGGCCCGGGAGGGGATTGGGTTGGGCGGGACAGCCCGATTTCAAAGCATTCGCAGATCCTGATTGCAGTATTGAGGGCAAGTGATTAATTTATACGCTTGTCAAGTTTTTCGACAACTTTTTTTGTGCTCTTGCATGCGATTTTCAGTAAAAATCGCTGCTTAGAGTTTACCAAAGCGTTTTTTAGCATTTCGGCACAATATTTGCACACATAATAAAAAATAAGTGCGCTTTTAGTATGTCGCTAAATGGCAGCAGGCAATGGTTTTTGATGTGTTTTAAGTATGGCTGGATTTAGGAAAAGAATACTAGTGTTCTTGATAGCAGTAACCATGTGTAGTGTTGTGCTGGTTATTTGCTCTGCCCAGCCGGTCGTTAATGGCATGGAGTCTGAAGAACCAAAGGTCAATACTGACCAGTCGCAATCAGGTGCCGAATCTGAAGATAATTCCTTGTCTGCAAATGATCAGGATTATTTCAAACCACCGGATTATAATCCTGTTGGAGCAATACTTGCGGTTTTATTTGTTCTTGCCCTATTTGTAGTAGTGATCTATGTATCTAAAAAGCTCTTACCTAAAATTACCAACCTGTCCGGCAAAGAAATTCGTATTGTCGAAACAATCCACCTCGGTCCCCGTAAAGCTGTGCATTTGCTCGAAGTAGAAAATCGACGGTTCCTAATAGGCAGCACGAATGAGAATATTACAAAATTGGCCGACCTGTCTGGGAACATAATGGATTTGACATCTAATGAAGCAAATTATAATTGAGAAAATTAATGGCCGTTAGACTTTTTATATTACTTTTATTTGCTGCTGTTATTTTGATGCCGGCTGGGTTATCCTTTGGCCAGGGCACAAATGGAATTGAACCTCCCCAGATGCCAAGATTTCCAAATAATACTTCTGAGGTAGATATTCCGACGGCTGGTGTTCCAAGTGTCGGGGATTTGATGACAGTCATAGATAAAGCAACCGCCGACGGTACCGAAGGTAGAGACTGGTCAACTCCTGTAAGGCTTGTGATTATCTTTACCGGTCTGGCGATTTTGCCAAGTCTAATGATAATGATGACGTCCTTCACGAGAATCGTTATTGTCCTGGCATTTATTCGCCGTGCTTTAACTACGCAAAGCATACCACCGACTGTTGCTATTATAGGTTTGGCATTATTTCTGACTTTATATACGATGGCGCCGACATTTTCGAAGATTAACACGACTGCGATCCAGCCTTATCTTGCAGATGAGATTACTTTTCAGGAGGCCGGAACCCTGACAGGCAATTGTTTCAAGGAATTCATGTTGCGGCAATGCCGGGAAGCCGACCTGGCTCTTTTTATACAGATGGCCAAAGTTAAACCTCCTACGAGCCCGATGGAGATAGATTTGCATGTGGTTATACCGGCGTTTATTATCAGCGAATTCCGCACGGCATTCGAGATGGGCTGCCTTCTGTTTATTCCTTTCCTATTGATCGACATTGTCATTGCGAGTGTTTTGCTTAGTGCCGGTATGATGATGCTGCCGCCGGTTATGATATCGCTGCCATTCAAGCTGATGTTGTTCATTCTTGTGGATGGTTGGGGTTTGCTGGCGAAGAGTCTCAGCTTAGGTTTCAACTAAATAAGAATTTTTGTAAGGATCCGGTAGATGGATAGCAGTTTTGTTCTTTATTTAGGCAGACATACTCTTGAGACGGCCTTACTGCTGGCTGCTCCGATTCTACTGACGTGTATGATTGTCGGAGTGGTGGTGACTTTGCTTCAGGCGGTTACTTCCATCCGTGATATGACTTTGACAATTGTTCCGAAACTACTTTCCGTCGGTGTGATAATATTGATTTTCGGAGGTTGGATGCTTGGAGTCATACTCAAATTCACAAACGAGATTTTTGGGCACGTTCAAAATATCGGGCGCTGAAGACAGATGGCACTGATGATTGAAAAGCTGCTTGGTTTTGTGATGGTGCTGACGAGGATTTCGGCGTTTTTCATAGTCCTTCCTGTTTTTGGCTGGAGAACTATTCCGGTTAGAATCAAGGTGGCGATAACCATGCTGTTGACGATTTTCTTTTCGATGATAATACCCATATCGGTTGATGTTGGACAAGTATCTTCTTTGAAGGCAATATTGTTAATCGCTAATGAAGCTACGTATGGATTGGCTCTGGGGTTAGTCGCGACCTGTGTATTTACAGCGGTTAAATTCAGCGGCCGGATTATAGAACGACAGATGGGTTTTGCTATGGCCCAGATTTTAGATCCATTGACCGGTGAGAGGGCGCAGCCGCTGGGCAGTTTGCTGGAGATGATATTTGTCTTATTGTTTCTCAGCGCCAACGGTCATCATTTGTTTTTAATGATAATTTCGCGAAGTTATGATTCGTTTCCGGCCGGCAGTATACCGACGATACCTGTTCTGGCCGAAGGGATAATTAGTGCCGGCTCGACAATGTTATTGCATGGCTTGAAACTGGCAGCACCGACATTGGCTGCGTTTATGTTGTTGATGGTTGTCCTGGCTGTTTTGGCGCGCATGGTTCCGGAAATGAATATATTATTTATCAGCTTGCCTTTGCGTGTAGGCCTTGGTTTGTTAATGGTAGCGATATTTATACCGTTCATCGGTTCATTTGTAGGTGAATTCGCAAAATTGATGGGAAAACTGCTGCCCTTATGAAATTTTAAACGAGGACAAGAGATATGGGCCAAATTAATCCCGTCTCTTGTGCCGGCGTCAAGGAATAATCATGGCAGATCAACCGGTTGCTGAGAAGAGATATCATCCGACCTTCAGGAAGCTGCAGAAAGCCCGCCAGAGAGGGCATCTGCCGCAAAGCCAGGAATTAATGTCGGTTGCAACGCTTCTGGTGTTAGTGGCGATGGTCACTTTATTGGCGCCGAGTCTGATGAAATGGTTCGTAGTGCAAATTAAGCATGGGATGTCTTGCGAAAACGTTGTTTTTTCTAACGGAGAAGCATTTATTGCTTTTATCAATGGAAAAATCGTCGATTCGATACTGGTTGTCATTCCGGTTTTAGTGGCACTTTTTGTAGGCGCTATTTTGTCCGGCGTTGCTGTTAGCGGCTTTAATTTTGCGCCGGGGGCTGTCGAGCTTAAGTTCGACAAACTAAATCCGGTGACAGGATTTGGAAAACTATTCAACGTTCGATCCTTAGTAAAACTTCTGATATCCATACTCAAATTGCTTTGTGTTTCATTAGTCGTCTGGTTCTATATTCGCAGCAGGCTTGAAGTCTTTGCATCGCTTCGCTGGTCCTGGTCAGCAGGAATACTTGCCGTTACGGCCAAGCTTATCCTTGGTCTTTTGATACGTGTAGGTGTTGTCATGCTGTTAATAGGGATTGCTGATGTTATTTTTCAGAAATGGAAGTATATCCATGATCTGAAAATGACGCGTCAGGAAGCGAAACAGGATCGTAAAGACACGGAAGGTTCGCCGGAAGTGAAAGGCCGAATCCGGAGGATTCAGGTGGAAATGGCGTCCAGACGTATGTTGCGTGAAGTCCCCAAGGCCAGCGTGGTTCTTGTTAATCCGACACATGTTGCTGTTGTGTTGCGTTATGATTCCAGTAAGATGGAAGCACCGATTATGGTAGCCAAGGGAGCGGATCAGTTAGCCGAGAGAATCAGGGAAATTGCCCGTGCTTATGGGGTTCCGATCATAAGGAGGCCGGAGCTTGCCAGGACAATATATTCAACGGTAAAACCAGGCAATCCCATACCCGAGGCGTTGTATGTGGCAGTAGCGGAAGTCCTGGGCATGATTTATCGTTTGCGGCGTAAAAAATAAAATCGGCAGATGCATTTGAGGATTTAGGGTGTCTTCTACAATAGGTTGCCGGCAGAGAATCTTAAATTACATTTTGAACTTTATGCCTAACCGAACCCAAGGGCGGCCATCTGGTTTTGTAGCAGTGCCAGGGTTTTTTCAAGACGTGCAAATCGGGCGATCAATCTTTCTTCCCTTGCAGTCAGACGGTACTCTTCAAGCTCAATTTTTTCCTGGATTTCTTCTATTTGGTCGTCAATGTGTTCCTGGTCTATTTGAATCGAGCCGGTTGTAGCCTTGAGCATATTGCCCAACTTGTCTTCTATTGCTCCTGTAAAACCCTGTTTTACTCTGACATCAGCGGTGAATGTGCCGTCTTGACTTAAGTCGATGCTGAGCTGAAGGGCGTTCTCGGGGTACACCGGATCGCCGTTATCATCGAAAGTGCTGTTGCCCGTGACAATATTGCCACTGTATGTTGCATCTCGCCAGGTCGATTCGGTTGAGAGTTTGAGTTTAGCGCTTGTGATTGCTCCGCTGGTTACGACTACCTCGACGTCATATGTGCCGGCTGTCGTATAATTGCTGCTGGCGTTATAAAACTCAATAGTATTGCTGTCGCTGCTACCGGTTTTGTCTGCTCCAATGAGTGCCAAGACACCCATATAATTTTCGGCGATGGCCTCATCGAAAACGTTCGCATCCAGATTTAATAATCCATCCTTATCAAGCTCCAGGCCGATCTGGGCGGGCGTCAGAAAATTATCGATGTCCGCTATAAATCCACTGGTCTGGGTAATCAGAGGATTGCGAATCTGTGATTTGATTGTTGAAACGACATAATCTCCCATTAATACACCGGCGGTTTCCAGGGTGCTGTTATAACCGGTCTTTTCCTGGATATAGACAAAAGCAAGGTTGTAGGCATCGACCATAGCAGTCAATTTGTCTTTGACCGATTGTATATCTCTAGTCAGGGTTATTTTCTCTCCGGCGACGTCGGTCGTATCATGCAAATGCAGCGTTACGCCGCTAATGACATCATCTATTGTATTAGAGCTTCTGCTGATCCAGTCGCCTGAAGGATAACCATCCACCCGTATCTGGCTGTCCTGGGCTGATTGGGTCTCGGTAAAGTCTGCTTCTGCAAAACCAGCGAGGTTTGCCGTTGTGCTGCCTCCTTCTGTTTCAACAGCCATGGTAGGTAGGCTCAACGTGGCCGCAGAGCCGTTTGCATTATAGGTCAATGTAATCGAGAGGTCGCTTGCGCCGCTGGTACTGTCCGTCAACACAATTTCGCCATTGACGAGAGTTGCTTTGGCGATACCGTCAAAAGCATCATTAATTTCTGAAATGAGATGAGTAAGTTTTGTATTGCTGGTGATATTGAGGTCCACCTGGGTAATAGGATTGTCGCTATGGTCGGTTCCGGTTATTTCTATAACTTCACCGCCTTCGAGTGGATTTTCTCCGAACTGGTCGAGATCTTGGATTTTTGTGCTTAATGTGGCGTTGTCGCTACCGATGGTCAGTGCCGAGTCTGTTTTCCATACTTCAGTGCTGCTTGCGTTTATGGAGATTGCGTAATCTGTACCGGCATCATTGCCGTTTAGTACCAGATGATAGGAATTATTGTAGTACAGCAGGCTTGCTGTAACACCTGGATTGTTCGCATCGTTATTGATTAAACCGACAAGGTCTTCGAGGGTAGTAGTGGCAGTGGTTGTTATAGTTGTTTCCTCATGATTGAATGAATAAATAAATGTGCCTGCCCCTACGTAATCCTCGGCGTATTCTATACCGGCGGTGTGAACCCATCTCTCGCTGGTGGCTAACTGGTTAACGACGATTGTATGATTGCCTTCATACGCATTATAAGATGCTTCAGCAGTTACCTTGTCCGTGTCACTGGAGGTGCTTGAGAAAGCACGAAGTTCATCAGCGTCGGAAAGAGCACGAACTGAGCTTCTTAAGTTGCTCAGTTTTGTTTCAAGGGTGCTGAGAGCTTCTTTTCTCTCGTCCCACGTTTCTTTACGCTCTTGGTATATATTAAGCGTACGTCGCTCGGCAGCCATCAGTTGGGCAATGAGACTACTTGTATCGATTCCTGTTATGAGCCCTGGAAGACGTAAAATGGACATTTCTGTTTGCCTTATTAAATTCAAATGCTATCGTAAAATCCACGAATTCGGCCGACAAGCACCGTTCGTACATTTTATTATCGTTCAAAATCACTTTTTTCTTAACTTTTTGTCTCATGTTCGGATCAGCCAGGCAATATTCAAGAATCTGTTTTCGAATGGAGCAGTGTCTTTTCATTTCTCTTTGATCTTAAGCTGTAGTCTGTTGAAATTGTGCGGTATACGTTTCTTGCCCGATTTTACATTTCTGTAATAGTTGGTGGATTTGCCGGTTGTCCGGATCGATTTTGAGACAGTCATTGAGCTGTTCACATGCCTTTTCGAAGGCCATTTTGATATACGATGGTGGTGACTTCGATGTTTTATATGTCTGACCTATTGCAAGAAAAGTCGAGGCAGCCAGACATTTGGCATGTAATTCTATTGTCTCGGGAGCTATCTTTCTCCAATCGACATCCGGGAACAGCTCATCATGTCTGAAAGTTTCAACAAACCGCTTAATTACCTCATAATGAGATTTTGCCTTCTGTGGGCATGAATTTCTTGAAAGACTGTTCTCAGTCACTCGACGCAGATATAGTGCGCTAGGTAAGTGACATATTTTCAAGCCGTGTTTTATGAATCGCCGTATCATATCGTAGTCTTCACCGACTAAAAGACTCTCATCAAAAAATCCGATTTTGTCGAACACACTTCTTCTTATGCACGTTCTAAACGGAACGATTGGATAGCCATGCCGGAACAAATCCCTTATGAGTGATTTTCGGTCTGTGTACTCCGGCCGTTTGATTATTTTAATCGGCTTGTCATTTCGGTCTATAAGATAGTCGTCACAATAGACCAGGTCGGCTTCGGGGTGTTTCTCGAATTGCTCAAGGTGCCTGGCGATGAAGTCCGGCGTCATCCTGTCATCGGCATCGAGTTTAGTAATAAATTTACCTCGCGATTGTCTTATGCCTGTGTTGTGGGTGGCCGCAAGGCCTCGATTCTCCTGGCTAAAGTATCTGATTCTTGTGTCCTTGAAGCTATGTATTATTTCTTCAGTTTTATCGGTTGAGCCGTCATTAATAATCAGAAGCTCGAAATCTTTATAATTCTGGTTAAGCACGCTTTCAATCGCTGCTGCGATATATTCTTCTGCATTATATGCAGGAATAATTACCGAAATGAGCGGTTCGGAAATTGATGTATTGCTTATTTCAGGAGCATTGGTTTGATAACGGGAATCACTTTCTATTGTCTCAGCTTGAAAGGCATTTTCGGGAATTTTGACGTTTTCCAGCTTTTTCAATACTTTCAATATGTCCTGTTTTTGTTCTCCCGGTAATATCAAGTTCTTTTTATTTAGCAGGCTCAGGTATATCTGCTTGACCTTGTCCCATGCTCCCTGACTTGAATAACATTGAGCAAGTTTCGTACATACACTCAGGTAGCACTGTGCCAATTTGTAGCTGTTCTCGAAATCTGAACATGCCATATGGTCTTTACCGTCAATAGCATCCTGGAGCGGCTTCAATATACTTTCGTACAATCTGTGGGCGATTTCCATCTCACCAAGCTGCTCGTATGAATTCGCATAGTCGTTGATATTAATAACAGCATCCGGCCTTGCCACCTCGCCCGGTTCAGCCCATTTCTTTGCTGGTTTGGATGTACTGCTGTTTAATTCTATTGCACTTGTATATTCGTTCGAACACTGCTCGGCAGAAAAAATCTGTAGATAATCTGCTATGGGAAAGATATTTTGTGTATTACCTACAGTCGCATCTACAATACGCCGGCCATCGGACTCGAAGTTTTCCCTGGCAAGTCTATAAGCTGCTTGCAAAATCTCAATATTCGTTGGCTCTGTTTCGAGATCAAGAGCAATGTATAACGGTTCGCCGATATTTACCTGATTAATTCCGTTTTTCTGTTCATTAAGATTAAAGTCATCACCGATCAGCACTACTTCATCGAATCCCATATAATAAGCCAACTGCATAGCAAAATAAGCCGGATTATATCCCTGCCCAAGCCTTGAAGTCGGATGTTTAACAAAATCGGGCTCTGTACCGGCTTCTAAAAATATCACATTATCCGAATTTCTAATGTAAGTGGATACTTGCAGACTGAGAAACTTTGTACAGGGCGTTTTTAGTATTTCTTCACGGCATTGTCCAATCACAATAGGGTCCAGACAGACATAATATGTAGGATGGAAATCCCGGCTTAGCTCTGAAAGGTAGAATCGGTCAAGTGCAAAAGTGATTTCGTTTTTAAGGAATGACAGGTCCATTTTGTTTAGACTGTTTCCGTTGCCGATGATGACACATCGCTTTCCTTTGTTTTTATTTTTAAGCCTTTTCAAGAGTCGGCGGGATTTAACTTTGGTAATTATTTTATCGCGCAAGCTTTTCATTCCATACGCTTCTTCGGGTAAATTATCGAAAAACAGATTAAAGCAATCAACAGGTGAATCAATAACCAAATGATCGGCTACTCCCATTAAAATCGCAAGAAGCTCTTCGTAATTTTTTCTATAAAAATGGGTATTGTATTTTAATGCCTGTGCTAAATAATATTTACCCCGTTCGGTGTTGTTTGCGTTATAATGATACATTACCGCTCTTAGATGCACGTAAGCTTTTGCCTGGCTTTCAAGATTCGAAAGGTTTTTCCCTGTAAAGGTTTTTTCAATCACTCTCAACAGGTTTTTCGTCTGCGCCTCAACATCCATCGACATCGAATCGCGTCTATACCTGTATGCACAGACAACATCGCCCGTGCTGTACATCAGACATCCGGCCCATGCAAGACGGCAGTAAAAGTCCCAGTCTTCTGCAGCACACAATTCCTCATCAAAATAACCAATGCGGTCGATCCATTCTTTTCTAATCAGGGTTGAATGTGCATTAAACCGGCTTCTGACGAAAAGCTCCTGTGGAAAAACGGCACGTGCTCTCCCACTACCTCCGTTTACTATTGCTCCGTTTTCGTCAATTCGAATCGATCCTCCTCCGACGAGTCCGTACTGAGGATATTTTTCAAGAAAGACGGCTTGTGCCATGAGTTTATGAGGCAGGAAATAATCGTCCGCATCCAGGAAGGTAATGTACTTTCCGCATGCTTGCCGCAGGCCGGTATTACGAGCGGCTGAAAGTCCTTTATTTTGTTCGTGACAAATGTATCGTATTCGCGAATCTCCGAAAGATTTCGCTACTTCTTCAGTGTTATCATTTGAGCCGTCATCGACAACGATAATTTCGAAGTTAGTCCAGGTCTGGTTTAATACGCTCTGAACGGCCTGGCCGAGAAAATGCGCATCGTTGTAGGATGGTATTATAACTGTAACCATGCACTCATTTTCAATTTCCTGGATATTATGAGGTATTTCTTGCTCCGGCACCTTTTGAATAGCGTGTTGTTTAGGTTCATCTTCCTTAAAGGAGTTGTTTTGAAGTCTTTGTATTTGTTCATAAGCAAAATCGAAGGTCTTTGTGTCTTTCTTTAGATGTGAAACTTTGGCTAATCCAATCCAGTAGTTTACATTCTCTGGATCGATATAAATCGCAGCCTTAAAATACGCCGGAGATTTCTCATAGTTTTTGACTTTAAGTGCGGTTAGCCCTAAGTTACATAGTAATTCTGGATCATCGGGAGCCAGGTGTAATGCCCTGTGGAATGCCGCTGACGCTTCCGATATATTCCCGGTGTCATAAAAATGAGCGCCTTCTTTCTTTAAGCGTGCCACCTCAATACATGTGTCTTGTGAAGGTGGCGTGTTAGACTGAGCTAAGACATTTTGTTCGATAGTGACATTTTTGTATTTGCCGCCATTAACAAAAAGGCTATCATAGTTCACTCTCTGAAAAACCTCAAGTTTGCCTCCTGCTGTAGCGTTGAATATTCTTCGACCGTTTTGTTCGAATACCCGCCTTGTCCTGCGATATGCCAGCTCCATTCTATCCAGACGGGGGTCGTTCCATCGTTTACCCTTACCAAAATATTCAGGATGAAAGTGGTTCGGATCGTCAGAATTGGAAGTTATCACACAACCTTTGACATCTGCATCCGATGGGATTACATAATTATGGTCGAAGCCTATCAGATAAACCTCATCGAATCCCATATAGTACGCCAATTGCATACATAAATACGAAACAGTTCCTCCTGTGTATATGCATTTTGCAGCGTCCTCGGAAAAGTGCGGATAATCCGGATACTCCTCGTAATCCACAATAACATTAGCCCATATGACATCTTCTTTATCCTGGAAATGATATTTTTTCGTGTATTCACCGAATATCTTAACCATCCCGGTAAGCTCGTTGATTTCTTTATAGCGATCCTGTGCCACGAGACGGTCTTCAACGATATAAAAGGTTGGTTTGAAACCCATTTTGTCGAAATTGTAAAAGATGCTGTTCACTCCAAAAGTGATTTCATCTTTCAGCTT
>WOR8_10004794_pt1 | contig 13075 bp, 12 predicted proteins | sample DeeMarSeWOR38_10_FD_19890 | JGI IMG/M metagenome (IMG submission 19890) | reverse complement strand
TGACAAAACCTCTGCTGGCTCATTTAACTATCCGCTTTTCCGCATTTTCGCTGACCCCATGAACACCGCCGGTCTTGTTATCGACCCGAACATGCTTTGCGGCTTTAAATTTGAAGTTATAGACACGAAGAAAAACAGAGCCATAGTCCTCAAATGCCCTGAAGAAATGTACGAGATGCTAGCTTTAATAGGAACTGTTGGGCGTTACACTATCTCTCGCGTCTGGAGAGCAAGCGACGACCTCATTTGTGCTGCAAGCAGCGTAAGTAAACTCTCGTTGATAGCTGGAAAATACGTTGGAAAAGATGACCCGGTTATGATTACTCGAGCGCAGCATGGACTGCCAGCAGTAGGTGAAGTCTTAGCGCCTTTCATGCACAGTTACTTCGTGCAAGGGTGGATGCGAGGAAGCCATTGGGGTCCGATTATGCCAGTAGGATTGAAATCTTCAAAATGCACGGTTTTTGATGGCCCACCAAGACTTGTTGCTATAGGCTTTCAGGTGGCAAACGGTCGGATCTCAAGCGACGACGAAGGAATGCCTATTATTGCTGACTTATTCGATGACCCTGCATTTGCTTTGGCGAGACGTGAAGCCATCCAAAACTCTTGCATGCTGAGGAACATGGGCGAGTTTGAGCCCGCGCGTTTAAGCGCTGAAGATATGGAGTACACTACGATACAGCAAGTTCTGGAAAAGCTCGGAGAGCGCTTTAAACCTATAAATTAGTAATTGAATCACTCAGTCGAAATCGCGTGCCCAGTCATGTTAGCTAGTGCCGTGCACCGGTTCTTAACAAGCTCCGCCAGTCTGCTACGTAGTTCCTCTGCACTCATTTTCTTTTCTTTCAACAACGCTGTCTTTTTCGCAAGCTCCCCATCGCCGAGTTCCGCAAACCAAGCTTCAAAATCTCCTCGGTTTATGTGAAAATCTATGGAGTCCGGATTAAGCTTCACAATTGTGACATAGAAGTCTTGAAGACCGCGCGCTTGGAGATCTAATGGTTTTCCCAACCCGGCGTAAAACTTGAATGAGCTATCATCTGACCTGCCAGCTAAGAGGGTTTGGGCGTTTTCTCTGTTGACTTGTGGTATACCGAGAGCTTTCTTTCCTTTTTCCGTTAAAGCATAAAGTCCTTTTTGAGGTGAAGCAGTATATCCCATGCGAGTGAGCCCTATGATGTGCATCATTATGGAAGGAAATCCTTTCCCAGTTTCCTTCGCAATATTGATCGCTTTTTCAGGCTTGTCAAGTAGCAAAATAGTTGCCAGTATTTCATATTTAATAGGTGATAAACTCATGATTGCAATAACACCTGATTGGTATATATTGCAAGCAAACTAATCAACGTTTCTAAGCGATTTGTTGAATTGAAATGAGCAAAGCTTTAGTACGGAGTTTTCTAATGCTAAACTGGAAAATGGTGGGCAACAAGAATGAAGATTGCTGTGCTTGTTTATGAGTATCCGCCTAAAATTGTTGGTGGACTGGGAACCTATGCGGCTGAAATAACGCGTAAATTTGTCCTCATGGATAACGACGTAACTGTTTTCACGATGAATGATGATGCTGGCGCTCTTCCAAGGAGAGAGATTTGGCGTGGCATAGAGATTCATCGTCCATTACACATAGATGTTTCCGACTCGCTGCCCGACGTTATAGCAGACGACATAAAAAAGTGGGGCAGAGGTCTACATTTATTTGGCAAACTCCTTGTTTACAATTACCTGACCGCATCCAAACTCATTAATGAGCTAATCAGAAAGGAAGGAATGAAATACGATGTCGTAGTTGCTCACGACTGGCTTTCAATAATGGGGGGGATTACGGTCAAAAAAGAAAGTGGGTTACCTTTAATCTTTCATGTTCACTCAACCGAGAAGGGTAGAACGTTGGGTAATGGTTCAGGCGTGGTAAGTAACATCGAATTGCGCGGAGCAAATATGGCTGACATGATTGTTACGGTGTCATATGCCATGAAGGATGAGTTAATACAACTCGGTTTCCCAAGGGACAAGATCCACGTCAGCTATAATGGAGTTGACCCGCAAAAATATGATCCTGAAACCGTTTCTTCGGAGCGAGTGCGGAAAATCAGGGAATCTTATGGTATTAAAGATGACGATTTGATGATCCTCTTTTTAGGAAGGCTTGTGGGGGTCAAAGGCGTTGACAAGTTAATCATGGCAATGCCGCATATTTTACGCAAGTTTCCAAAGGCAAAGTTGGTCATAGTAGGCATAGGCGACCTACAGGAATATTTGACAAACCTGACCAGAACTATGAGGCTAGAGGAATACGTCAAGTTCTGTTTCAACTTCATCCCCGAAGAAGAACGCATTTTACACTACGCTGCCTGTGACATCGCAGTCTTTCCGAGCCACTATGAACCCTTCGGCATAGTTGCCCTTGAAGCAATGAGCATGGAAAAACCTGTGGTGGTTGGGGCTACAGGCGTAAGCGGAATGCGCGAAATCGTAATCTGCCGCGGCGAAGAACAATGTGGCTACCATATAGACCCAAACAATCCCTCAGACATTGCGTGGGGCATAACAAATGCGCTGGAAAATTCGGGAAAACGGGAGTGGCTTGGAAAGAACGGGAGAAAAAGAGTCCTAAACGAATTCACATGGAACAAAATTGCTGAAAAAACCGTGGAACTATACGAAAAAGCTCTTAAACGCTGATTTGGGCGTCGCATGGTGAAGCCTTGAACGCAGATTCTGATTTAAGGTGCAAAATCGCAAAGGAAGCGGCTACCCTGCTATATTTTGGAGCTGAAAAGGAATACAAACAAGCCAAACTAAAGGCTGCAAAAACTCTAGGCACCAACTTTCTCCCATCAAACCGTGAAATCGCCATAGAACTTGACAAAATCGCTGAAGCACACGAAGGACCAGCCAGAAAAGAACGATTAATCCAAATGCGCAAAGAAGCCTTGAAAATAATGAAAACACTTAGAGCGTACAGTCCCAACCTAATCGGGAGCGTTTGGCGTGGAACTATCCGCCAAGGAAGCGATATTGACATAGCCGTATATCATGATGGTGCCGACGATATCCTGAACTGCCTCAAAAGCGGCGTTAAAATTGCTAAAACCGAGTGGACTACGGTAACTAAAAGAGGAAAAACCGAGACTTCCTTTCACATATACGTCGAGACTTCAAGTAAACAAAAAGCTGAGATAGTCATTCGAAGCCCAGATGAAGCAATTTACAGGAGACAATGCGAGGTTTTCGGAGATGAACTTAAGGGGCTTAATATTCAAGAGTTAGAACGGGTGCTTAAAGAAAATCCAGTGCGGAAATTTATCCCTACATAGTTTTGTAAACCTCTGCTTCTGTTTCAGTCGCGATTACCGTTTTACGATGGAAAAAGCCACTTAAGGATGCTTTTTTATATTATGTCTAGAACTAGCTGTGCTGGAAGGTTGAGATAGTGGAGACTGACAAAAAATCGTTCAAGAAAATGTTTCCGAATTTGTCTGAGGAACTCGAAGGCGAAGACAGCAAAGTCGCGATAGATTCTGTTAGAACAGACCCTTATGTTGGAGAAAAGTCGAGATCTGACAATTTTCGCAACTATGATCCAACCGTTGTTGATTTCATAAGGCGTTGCGACACAGAAGAGCAAGCGAAAACGATAATTGCGTACTTGGAGAAGAGAGGCGAATTAAGCAAAGAGTATGCCGAGGAGCTTAAGCAACAGCTGAAGAAAGAAGGCGTAAGGAGTTTTGGTTCCAAGAAGGAAGAGGGATACTATTTCACGCACGGCGGTCTCTGCTAGGTTTTTCTTTCTTTTTGCCGATAACCAAGTTCACAATTAACGCGACGCCAAAAACCATGCGATTTTAACGTCTCTCGTTTGGGAATAAAAGAAGGTAAAACGTTTGATCTTTACTGCAAAAAAGTTCTTGTGAAAGCAAGCGAGGGGCAAGGAAACAGTTTTTTGGTTGTTTTTCGATTGATCGAGAATCTCTCAACATTGAGCATGGAAGGCTTGTTTGCAAAACAGCAAGTTGAATCCCCGCCCGTCAGCACGAATATTGTGTCGAAATTTAGTTCTATATAAAGGGTTATAGACTGCCCGAGCAAAATGTTGCAGTTTGGCATATGCAGTTTCTTCACTGTTTGTCGTATTCTTCAATTTCGTCATTCACTATAACTAGCTTTATGCCAGCTTGCTTGAACAATTCTATAGTGTCAGCATCGGCATGGTAGTGTTTCTCACAGACTACACGCTTAATGCCAGCATTTATTATTATCATCGCGCAGGTTCTGCACGGCGTCATCTTGCAGAAAAGCGTTGCCCCTTCAAGAGGAATGCCGAATCTAGCCGCTTGGATAATCGCGTTTTGCTCAGCGTGAAGCGTGCGAACACAGTGCTGAGTAATCCTACCGTTATAATCAATCATTTTTCGCATGTCATGACCTACCTCATCGCAATGAGGCAACCCTGCAGGCGCTCCAACATAACCAGTAGTCATAATCCGTTTGTTCTTAACGATAACACAGCCACATCGCCCACGATCACAAGTAGCGCGCCTAGCAATCGCCTCACAGAGGTCCAAGAAGTACCCGTCCCAATCAGGTCTTTTATGAGTCAACAGTTCTCCTATCCTACACAGCTTAAACATAGTTTACGATACAAACTAATAAATCTAAACAACAGTCACGTCTCAACCTTTTCCGTTTCACTTTTTGAAAACGTGGATTTCCCTGCCGATTTTATGCCTCTCTTCAGCGTCAACAAGTGAAGCCATCGTCAGGAGTTTTCCAGGTACAACTGCATCGCCAGCGAAAAACTCTTTTTTGAAAGGATACACCCGTTCAAAGCCTAACCCTATCGCTTTTTTCTCAATTCCTATAGTAACAGGATTTCCTGAACGCGTCTTAATATACGGCGAAACCAATACCAGTCTTCCCCCGCTCTTTAGTACCTTGTATGCTTCCTCTAACAAACCGTAATACAAAGGTTCCAACTTTCCGGCAATTCTCACAGCGTACGATGTAGTAGGAACTTGACGAAGTGCAGGACCCAAATCAGGTTCGGTTGCGATGCAGTCAACCTGTTCCCACCCAATCTTCTGAGACAGCCTATGCACATCTCCCTGAAGAACCCTGTACTCCGCGTTTTCCAAGCCATATTCGTTCTCAAGCCACTCCATGTTCCGAATAGTCGCCTCAACGCACCACCTGTTAATGTCAACGCCAATCGCTTTTGCCTTAGCTAATAGCGTCTCCTGAAGAACCGTGCCCACGCCACAAAACGGGTCCAACAATACTTTCCCCTCTGTGCAAGCAGCCAAGTTTACCATAATCCGTGCAAGCCTCGGAGGAATCGCGAATATCTTGCGTTGGACAGGCTTGCCCACGTCACGCTTCTGGAACTCAAAAGGGTTATGCACCGCTACGGTAGTGGCGACAAATGTCTGCTCTCTGCCTACACAGAACAGAATCTCAGCCTTGTTGTCAACAAAATTCTTCTTTAAAACTTCAATATGGCTCAGCTGAGGAAGCTTTCTGCCTTTGGCGAATCCCATAAACTTTGATTTCTTACCATAACTCGCCAACTCCCGCTTTATGGAACTTCCTACGAATCTTTGAATAACCTTAGAAACATTGCGTAACTTCTTCTCTGAACAGTACACGCTAACTCCGAAAAGAGTCTTCTCAGACTCAGTCTTAAACATCGCGTCAACCAAACCGCTGGTTAAAACATTCCTGACAATTCGCGACTGAGCTTCTTTGTCTTTCTGAAGGAACGCTCTCTTAACAATCTCTGTTGAAAAGTCAACTGCTGAAACAGCGATTTTTATAATACCGCCTAAATCAACAATGATTGAGGGTTCAACTTTCTCCTCAGTGCTGACCACAAAGAACTCCCTTGAGAATAAACGCAAGGCAAATTTGATTCGCTTAGCCTCTTCTAGGAAAGAGACAAGCTCCGCTAGCGACAGAACCCAATTCTTTCCCGGAATAAACAGATGAAATTGCATGTTCACACATGCTAAAACTGTTGCTAAATATATAAGCAAATGACCCCCGCACACTTGAAAAAGTGACTCTAGCGGCACGCAAATAACTTGAAGAACATTCAAAACTAGGGCGGATATAGCTACAAATCGTTTAAATATCGCCTAAACTGTTATGCTAAAAAAGGGATGCTTTATGCATGCAAGAAATTATCGGGCTGTAAAGGGGCAAGCTTACACGCGAAAGAAGTTTGCGAAGGGTTTCCCACCCCCAAAGATTGTCAAGTTCACAATGGGGGACACTAAAGGAACCTTTGAAATTGAAGCGAAACTCGTAGCGTTAAAAAGAGCTCAAATTCGCCATAGCGCCTTGGAGGCAGCACGTGTGGCGACAAACCGCCTTCTAATGGATAAGGTTGTTAACGATTATCTATTGCAGATACATCCATACCCTCACATCATTCTAAGGGAAAACAAAATGATTTTTGGAGCTCATGCTGACCGGCTTCAGCAGGGTATGCGCAGGTCTTTTGGAAAAACCATCGGCACAGCAGCCCGAATAGAACCAGGCCAGACAATCATTACAGTTAAAGTTAAAGCCAACGCAGCAGAAACTGCTAAAGAATCTCTAAAACGCGGAAGCGCAAAACTACCCATCCCATGCAAGATAGCAGTTGAGAAAATACAATCTCCAGACGTAGCCGACAAGGCGGAGATGAGGAAGGCTTGAGCGATACAAACCAAGCACTAGTCTTATGGTTTGAAACACTGAGAAACACAGACGTTCCAATTGTTGGAGGAAAGAACGCCAGTCTCGGCGAGATGATTAACGCTGGAATGCCCGTTCCGCCCGGCTTCGCCGTGACCGCATACGCTTATGAGAAGTTCATCAAGCAAACAGGAATAGCTAAGAAAATCTATCAAATAATCAAAGAAACAGTCACTGACCCAAATGATCCAAAACAGTATGATACAGCGTCAAAAAAAATACGCGAACTTGTCGAAAAAACTTCGATGCCGCAAAAAATAGCGAATGCCATTAAAACAGCATATAAAGAACTTAACAAGCGGTTCAATTCGAAGGATGCTTTTGTTGCTGTGCGTTCAAGTGCCACAGCAGAAGACTTGCCTGACGCTTCTTTTGCAGGTCAACAAGAAACCTACCTGAATGTAAAGGGTTCCGATGAGCTTCTTGAAAAAGTTGTCAAGTGCTGGTCTAGCCTATTTACACCTCGCGCCATCTTTTATCGAAACGAAAAAGGCTTTGCGCATGAAAAAGTTTTCATAAGCGTGGGGGTTCAAAAAATGGTAAACTCCAGAGCCGCTGGAGTCATGTTCACGATAAACCCCGTGACCGGAGAAACGGACGAAATTGTGATTGAAGGCAATTACGGCTTAGGCGAAACCGTAGTGTCAGGTGTAGTGAACCCTGACGACTTTGTTGTCGATAAAAGCAGCCTTAAAATTGAAGAAAGGCGTATTGCCAGAAAAACAGTTCAGTACATCCGCGATCCAAACACGGGCAAAACTGTGCACTTAGATGTGCCCAAAGAAAAACAGAAAGAACCTTGTGTGAACGATGAGGAAATCATCAAACTCGCAAAACTAGCCCAGTTAATTGAAGCACATTATAAAAAAGCCATGGACATCGAATGGGCAATTGATGAAGACTTGGCTTTTCCAAAAAATATATTCGTGGTTCAAGCTCGTCCAGAAACAGTTTGGAGTGTCAAAGGCGTGGAATCAACGCAAGTGGAAGAAGGAAAGCCTGAAAAAGAACTAAAAGTAGTTGTAAAAGGAATTGCAGCTGGTAAAAGAGGCTATGGCTTTGGCGCAGCAAAAGTTGTTTTCACTCCTGACGAAGCATCCGAAAAGATGCAGAAAGGCGACGTTCTCGTAACAGATATGACCAACCCAGATTTTGTCCCGTTTATGAAAATCGCCAGCGCAATAGTAACCGACAAAGGCGGAATTACGTCTCACGCTGCCATAGTAAGCCGTGAACTTGCTATACCCTGTGTAGTCGGAACCGAAACTGCAACGGAAGTCATGAAAACAGGTAGCGAATATACTGTTGACTCAAGAAACGGAATAATATATGAAGGCATTTTACGCGAAGCCACCGAGGCAACTAATCAGGGCGCAGTTACAGTCTCTGCAGACGCTGTACCTGTAACCGCGACAAAGATTTACATGAACCTTGGTGTTCCAGAAAAAATTGAAGATTACAAGACATTGCCTTTCGAGGGCATCGGATTAATGCGCACCGAGTTTATTCTGGCTAGTGCTATAGGTGAACACCCACTAAATTTTGTTGACACTGGAAAAAGCCAACAATTCGTGGACAAAATGGCAGAAGGAGTGGCAACTGTGGCAAGAGCCATTCAACCCCGCCCTGTGGTCGTGCGTTTGAGTGACTTCAAAACCAACGAGTACCGAGATCTGAAAGGCGGCGACAAATATGAAATCGTTGAAGAAAACCCGATGCTTGGTTGGAGAGGTTGCAGTCGCTACATTAGCAAGTGGTACGAGAAAGCTTTTAGACTTGAATGCCAAGCTATCAAAAAATGCCGCATTGAATGGGGTCTAAAAAACGTGTGGGTTATGCTTCCGATGGTGCGCACCCTTTGGGAAGCTAAACAGGTTCTCGAGATTATGAAGGAAGAGGGTTTGGAGAGGTCTCGCGACTTTAAGGTTTGGTTCATGGCGGAAACTCCTTCGATAGCTATAATGGCAGACGAGTTTTCCAAGCTGGTTGACGGTTTTTCTATAGGCTCTAATGATATGACCCAAGGCGTTCTTATGATTGACAGAGATTCTGAAAGGTTAGGTCAAATGGGCTACTTCGATGAAAGAGACCCTGCAGTGAAAAGAATAATCGCTCATCTCATTAGAGTTGCACATGAGAACGGTTGCACAGTCTCAATATGCGGTGAAGGACCATCAAATCTGCCAGACTTCGCAGAGTTCCTTGTCCGCGCTGGAATAGACAGCATATCCGTAAACAACGACGCCATCGTGGCCACTAAGAAGCACGTGGCAAGCGTAGAGCAAAAAATCATTCTTGAACGACTCGCGGAGCAAGCTGCTATAGCCTCTGGGCGTCCCCTTAAGAAGCCAACCAAAGACTGGGAATGGACCCAATAGAGTTATAGAAGCAAAACCAATGCAGACCTTATCTTTTCCTCTTTATATTATTGCTTCACTCAACTGCGTCTTCTAGGTGCATCATTATGAAGGGTTTTGATTTCGAGGAAGAGCGAATAAAACAGGAAATAGTCAAACTTGGGGCAAAACGCGTTCTGTTGCAGATGCCTGAAGGCTTGAAACCGGAAGGTCCACGTTTGGCTAAGATTATCGAAAAGACAGGCGCGCTTCCAGTAATTTCGGCTGATCCTTGCTATGGCGCTTGCGACTTGGCGACATGTGAAGCAGAACGCTTAGAAATTGACTTGATAGTTCACTTTGGACATGTGAAACTGGTGAAGCATGAACATGTTCCCACTGTTTACGTGGAGACCAGAGCAACATTAACAGTTGCTGAGGCTGTCGAGAAAGCGGTTCCGCTGCTAGGCGAATATGGCAAGATAGGTTTAGCGACCACAGTCCAGCATGTGCAGACTCTTGATGAGGCTAGAGAGATTCTTGGGCGCGCTGGAAAAACTGTGGTGGTGGGCGACGCTGGACGAGTATATTACTCTGGCCAAGTGATTGGGTGCGACTACAGCAACGTCAGATCAATAGTTAGCGATGTTGAGGCTTTTCTTTTTATTGGCGGTGGAAGGTTTCATGCATTAGGTATAGCTCTCAGCACATACAAACCCACGGTTATTGCAGACCCCTATGAAAATAGAGCATACTCTATAGATAAAGAAGCCAAGACCGTGCTTAAACAAAGATGGGGTTGCATTGAAGAAGCAAGACAAGCCAAAACCTTTGGCGTATTAATCGGCTTGAAACTAGGTCAAAAACGTCTAGATGAAGCCCTGAAAATCAAGGAAATAGCTGAAAAACATGGAAGAACAGCTTTCCTCTTTGCAGTTAGGGAAATCTTGCCCGAAGTGCTAATTGAGTTTCCATCAATTGACGCGTACGTGAATACAGCTTGCCCACGTATATCTCTTGAAGCTCCCTCGAAATTTCTTAAACCCGTACTAACAGTTAACGAGTTTATGGTGGCTACCGGCGAAATATCATGGGAAACCTTGCTCAAAAAAGACTTATTCGAAAACTAGAGTTGGAACTCTTTCTATCCAAGATGGAACCACAACCTTCTCCTAAAGCGAATCTTGAGCAATACACCATCTCAGAAAATATTGCCGCGAAAATACTTTACTTAGCTGCCTACACCAACGGCGACATCATCGGTAAAAAAGTTTTAGATTTAGGCTGTGGCACTGGTAGGCTCGCTCTAGCTGCATCTTACTTGGGCGCGCAGTGTGTTGTAGGTGTTGATATCGAAAAAACAGCCATAAAAACTGCTTCCAAAAACTCGGAAAAAGCGGGATTCAGAACCGACGTTCAATGGATCATTGGTGATGTCAGCGTTATAACGGGCAGATTTGATACCGTGTTGCAGAACCCTCCCTTCGGCGTGCAAAAACGCGCTGCCGACAGAAAGTTTTTGGAAAAAGCCTTGGAAGTGGGAAACGTAGTTTACTCTCTACATAATCACCCATGCACAGATAAGCATCTTATACAAAGGCTCAAGGCAAACCCAGGAGGTCTATTACGTGTTTCTCCTTCTCCGTTTATCGAGAAGTTTGTTGAGAGTCGTCGTGGGGTTGTAAAGGAGGTTTACGCCTTGCTTATGACTATTCCGCGCATGTTTGATTTCCATACTAAGATCAAACATGAATTTGTGGTTGATCTTTACCTTATAAAGAGAAGCGGTTGAGGAGTGAGGTCTTTTACGGCGCTGTTTTTTTGAGCGCACAATCAAAAGGTTTATTGAGAAGCATAGAAACTTAGGATATACCCGTTCAGAGAACCCCTCTGTATCGATCATATTTCATAATAAAGGGAAAAAGTATGAATCTGAAAGCATCTGGGCATAAAAGCGGTCATCTAGTGTTACCTGGAGAGCGCCTAGGCGTTATTGAAGAGTTCGTTCCCGATTCGGGGACATATGTGAAGGATGGTATAATCTACTCTAAGATTGTTGGTCGCGCTTTGATGGATTTGCTTAGCAAGAATGTTTCTGTTTATCCGTTAATTAGTAAGGCGCCTGTTCCAAAAGTTTCAGCTATAGTTCTAGGGCAAGTTGGCAACGCTCAATCCGATAATGTTCTGGTTAGAATTTTCAAGATAGGCTCAAAGAGGCTTTCAGGTGTTTTCACAGGCATCCTCCACATTTCTGATGTGCAGGATCGATATGTCAAATCCATGAATGACGTGTGCAAGCCGGGCGACATAATACGGACTAAGGTCATAAGCAAGAAGAATCAAGTTTCCCATCTTTCCACTAACGATAAAGGTCTAGGAGTTGTGTACGGTTTTTGTTCTCGCTGTTCAAATTTGCTGGAGCCAAAGCGGCGTGAGATGTTATGTCCGAAATGCGGCAACGTTGAAAACCGCAAAATCGCGTTGGATTATGGAAAAGAGGAGATATGAGCAAAATGAAAGTTAAAGTGTTGCAGAAAACGACTAATGAGCTTAAAATTGAAGTTGAAGGTGCAGGTCATGGTCTTTGTAACCTGCTGCAGAAGAAGCTCTTGGAAGATGAGAAAGTGGATTTGGCTGGTTACGATGTGCCGCATCCTCTAGCGTCAAATCCTGTGATTTACTTGAGAGTCAAAGGCGCTGTAAAACCGGAAGAAGTACTAATTAAGGCAGCGGAGAAAGCCCGCGAAGCAAATACAGCTTTTGGTAAGGAGCTTAAGAAAGCTCTCAAAGCTTAATTCCAAGTTTTGTTAAGCAGAAGCACCAAATCTTTCTATTATATTTCAGCTTCAGCAGATTGAGGCAAACCAAGAAAAACAGGTTTATCTTTATAGCTTGGAGTGTTTAGTGAGTTTTAGTTTCTCTTTGTTTAAAAAAAGGCTTGAAGGTTTGCTGGGGTTCTGGGTAGATAGCTTAAATAAGAAAAGGGTAAAGGCAAAACCCTAAACTACATTGTTATTTTCACACTTAGAGCCCTCTCAGCCCCTTTTGCTCTCTTTTGTGTGTGGGTTCGCGTTGCTTTTAAATGAACTAAAAAAAGGGAAAATGGAGTTTTGCGTGTTTTCTGTTGCTGGTTTACCGTCTTCGCAACATCAGGATGATTACCAGCCCGATCACTACTATTGCGACTATTGCTCCTGCACCTATGCCTAACACGTACGTGTCAGTCATTGGTGCCGGCGTTGGTGTTGGTGCAGTTGTAGGCTGCGGTGCTGCTTCCACGTTCAGGAATGTTTCAGAGCTAGAGCCATAGTAAGCTTTTGATCCCTCGAAAGTAGCGATGACTTTGTAGAATCCTGGAACTTCAGGCACAAATGTAGCGCCAAAGTAGCCGCTTGAGTCACTTGTGGTTCTGGCAACCTCGTAAGCGTTGCCGTTGGGGTCAAGCACGGTGATAACGACTTCGACTCCGACAACGTCTGCTGGTTTAGCGTACTGCAAGTGAACGTACTGCATCCATGCGCTTTGGTTCGCGTCGGAAACAGCTGGAACACCATTCGGGAAGCGCATCGGCAAAACGCCGTCGTTGGTGCCTGGCGACACATCAGTCACCATGCCCGTTACAACTACGCCCGTGCCTTCCACTGAAGAAGCCGGACCGGCTTCAACCATGGTAGCGCTTGGTCCTTTACCTACAGCGTAAACGCGTTGGTCATACGTAGACTGCGTGAGTATTATGCTGTCCGCCATGATTCCTCGTCCACCCCAGCGGCTTTGACGTAGCATGCCGTCAATTCTCCAGATTACTTCGCCGGTTATTGCATCAAGACATACGAACGGTGCACCGCGCGGTCTGGGGTTGATTGGTGAGTGTTCAGCGTGGCCAATGTATAATTTTCCGTCGGCAAAGACTACTGGTTTCACCCACCAGTTAGTATCAAACAAGTATTCACCAGGATAAGTAGCTTTGTTTTGGTATTCCCATTGCAGCTCGCCAG
>WOR8_10008875_pt1 | contig 13080 bp, 8 predicted proteins | sample DeeMarSeWOR38_10_FD_19890 | JGI IMG/M metagenome (IMG submission 19890) | reverse complement strand
AACTTCTTGATATGGAAGGGGCTACATGTTGCCCAGCTCCAGGAGTCTTCGGGTCCTTCGACAGAGTCACTTGGGCAACTATCGCTGCACGAAATCTGACAATTGCTGAAGCTGGAGGTCACCCAATCACAACCGGATGCAACGGATGTTTTGCCAGTCTTTGGGACGCTAACCATGAACTGAAACATGATGATGAGCTTCGTGATGCAGTCAATGAAAACCTGGCTGAGATTGATCGTGAGTGGAAAGGAACAATTGAGGTCTGGCACTACGTCGATGCCCTATACTCTACTGTTGGTCTTGAGAAGATCCGAAAACGTGTGACCCGCCCATTCACTGGAGTCAGAATGGCTCTACATCCGGGATGTCATTGGATGCGTCCCAAGCAGATTAAGAAGAAAGACGATTCTGAACGCCCACACATCTTCAGAGACCTCTGTGAAACCTCCGGAGCAGAGTACGTGCCATATAAGGACGAGTTGATCTGCTGTGGTGCTGGTGGCGCAGTTCGAACTGCTGATGTCAAAACAGCACTAGACTTTACGAAGCAGAAGTTTGATAGTCTATTGAAAGCGGGTGGAGCAGATATGATTGTGACTCCCTGTCCGTTCTGCGAGCTCCAACTCGATATGGGCCAGGTTGAGATTCAGAATTATTTTGAGGCTGAGTATCATTTTGATATATTGCATGTAGTTGAACTCCTAGCCCTTGCCTTTGGCCATGAACCGGAGGAGTTCGGACTCACAACCCACCTACAGTACATGCAGAGAAAGAACGCCCCAAATTGGGAACGACTGGGCATTGAAGCCAAGTCATAGATCTATTCTTCCATCAGATGGACCATGTTCTCCCGACCCTGTCTGAATCGTTTGATAAGCCCTCTCTCTTCTAAGGAGGTTAGAACAGTACTCGCTAAGGACTGAGACATGTCCAGTTGCTCATATATCTCCCTTTGAGGGCTCGAACCTCCCTTCTGAGACAGAAAGTCGAGAACTTGCTCCTCTTGTTTTGATAGGCGAATTGGTGCAATCACAGTTCTAGACTGTAACTTGTTGATGAGTAGTGGAATTCGTTCTATGAAGAGAATTGCAACGGCCCCTAAAATGAAGGCCAGCACGCCGACCATCAATGAATCGAGTTGTGATGGTGGCTCTTGGATGATTGCTGCTGGAATCTGGTATTTGATGATGAAAGCCACCTCTTGGCTTGGAAGCATCTGATCCCTGAACCAGACATAAACCGGACTATAACCATCTGTGAAGTTCATTGTCGGGTTCGGGAAAAGTGGTGCAGCAGCATCAGATTGTAAAACTGCATGGGTAGGCAAGACAGCAGTGAATGTAAGGTTCTGCACTTCATAGAGCGGTCGGATGTAATAGGAGAAGAGATTGAGATACATAGTTTCGTCATCATTGAGTCCTATCTGTTCTTGAAGACAGTCTGTTGTCAAATTGAGGTGGAGATTGACCATCGTACTATTCATCAATGGGGATGCAGACTGGACTCTAACGAGATTATACGTGCTCTCTGGAAGGATCGTAGTTGCGACATTGGTTCCGTTGAGACTGGCACTATTTACGGTTAAATCTCTAACATCAATTCTCAAGTCGAAATAATCTATTGGCGAGGCACCAATATACGCTACTTCTGAATCAATGATGAGTGATTTTGTGCACTCAGAATCCAAGGTTGCTGTCACATACATGTTAGACATCACTATGTCTAAAGGTCCGGCCTGACCATCCACCTGTGTTATTGTAGCTCCTGAAAGTAATCCGGCAAGTAGGAATCCAACTACAATGTATGCGTGCTTATTTTGAACCATTTGGACCATTTCCGAATTGTGCATGTCTCTCTAAGAATTCTCCGGTCAATTTCAAGAAAAGTGGCGGAGGGAGAAATCTCCCTCCTGAAATACTAGCGGCGTTTTAGAGTCAGACCGACAGCTACGAGGATAACGACTGAAGACCCTACTGCTATGGTCATGACTGGTATATCTAATGGCGTAGGTGGAACATAAGGTGACGCGCTCTCAACAAGGCGGACAGATGGGTCATGAATCAGAGCTCCTCCATTGAAGTTTGGATAGGCAAGGAAAAGGAGTAAACCTTCGCCATCTGTCCAATATGAGGCTTGTACATCTACTGCCTCCTTTAGACCCTCTAGATTCTTGACGAGTGCCTTGTCAACCCATCGATAGAATCCCTGAGTTTCATCAGTACTGTCCTCCACAAATGAAATCTCTTGTACATCATTGTCAAGGACATCCTCGAACTCCTCGCCAAGTTCACTCATCTCAGTCTCAGACTCGTGGTCATCATCGCCTGATTCTTCATGGAATGTGAAGTAGTGATTCACATCATCACTTGAGGCCACATCCTCTCTTAGATAGTTCAGTACTGCTACCTTGGATGTTTCTGAAATGAATGGGAAGTTTCCAATCTCTATGTCGACTTTCAGTTCTGACCCGCCGACAACAGTGTATTCTGCTTGGATTCCTTCCTCATCAATCACTTTTCCAGTTTGATTGTCCGCATAGATGTGTGCATAGAACTGCAATGTCATCTCTGCGAAATGAGCGAAAGTGTGGTTCTCATATTCGCCAGAAGCTAGAAGGCTCGTTGGTTCCTCTGGAGGATCCTCCTCCTCCTCCCACTCAGGCATCCAATCCTCAAACCAATCGTCTTCCCAATCGTAACTCAGACCACCCTTTGTGTATGAAGCGTAGACTTCCTTCGTACTATTGTCTTCCTTTGTGATGGTGCCCGTCTTCAGGATCCACTCAAAGGCGTCGAGTGGAGCAAAAGCCAATGTTTCACTTGGCTGAAATACGCCGTCCTCATTGTGGTCCTCGAACTCAACAATCATCATGAAGTTGACCATGAATCTCGCTAAACTTCCATTAGCATCTGGAGTGAACCAGTACTGATAAGATGGCAATTCTGGATCCAGCATCACCGTCACGATGTCTGTTTCTATCCAGGCCGTTCCATTTTCGTCTCGCATCTCCTCTATTTCATGCGAGTCATCGTCCTCTTCATGAGGAGGTTCGGTCTCCGTGGGCGTGCTATCATCGCCGCTTGGTGTGAACGCATTCACTGTTGCGACAGATGAAACTAGTAGGAAGAGCGTCGCAAGGAGCACAGCCCTTCCAAACAGAGCTTTGTGTTTCAAGTAGTAAATCACCGAAACAGTCCTTCTCATTTCTATATATAATGACCATTGAGCAACCTACACTGCCCGCGTCTGAAGAAGACCCCATAACGCTCCTTTTTGCCATTGATACTTTAAGACACTTCAGAACATTTTACCGTCCGAATGAATTGTGAGAGAAATCCGCTGGGAGAAAAATCAACTTGAATGAGCAGTTACAGGTTTCGAGAAGTCAACGACCTCTATCTTGCTGAGGTCATCGTGTTGAACATCCCCCCGATATTTAATTCTCGTAAGTAGAGCTCGAGTATAGAGCCTGGTTGCCTTCATATTTTCAGGACGTTGCCGGGGTAATATTAAGTCCATGCATTAAGAATTGTTAACTTTCAAGGATTGGCGCCAATCATCTGCTTGTCGCAGACTTTTCCCTACTATGACGGATGGTAAACATTTTATCGGGCATTTTTGCAACGACGAACATCTCTTCGGAGTGACGAAATAATGGCAGAGTCCAAATCGAAGCCAGTTGTCATCATCGGAGCAGGGATTGCAGGAATGCGCGCAGCCCTTGATCTTGCGGACATGGGAGTGAAGGTATTCCTTGTTGAGAAGAACCCCTCAATCGGAGGGCACATGTCTCAACTGGACAAGACTTTTCCTACTCTTGATTGTAGCATGTGTATACAGGGTCCATGGATGGTCGATTGTTCTCGTCATCCGAATATTGAGATCCTGAGTTATTCTGAGGTCGCTGAGGTGAGTGGATCTCAGGGCGACTTCCAGGTGAAAGTTCTCAAACATACTCGACGAGTTGATGCTGACAAGTGCACAGGATGTGGTGATTGTCAGAGAGTGTGTCCTATAGAGGTGCCAAACGAGTATGACTTGGGCTTGAAGATGAGGAAGGCAGCATACATTCCATTTCCCCAGGCAGTCCCTAATATTGCTACCATCGACATGGACAACTGCATTGAGTGTATGACCTGTGTGAAGTCCTGTAAGGCTGAGGCAATCAGCTTTGACATTAAGGATGAGACCTATGAGATAAACGCAGGCTCAATCATCCTTGCCACAGGATACGACCTCCTCGATCCCGCGACAGTTCCAGAGTATGGCTATGGTCGTTTCCCAAATGTTGTGAGTGCCCTTGAGTACGAAAGGATGGTCTCAGCGAGTGGCCCAACTGAAGGAGTTGTGATGCGCCCCTCCGATGGTCGTGAGCCACATAAGATTGCCTTTGTTCAGTGTGTGGGAAGCAGAGATGTCAATCACTGCTCATATTGTTCGAAGATATGCTGTACCTATGCTACGAAGGAAGCGATCATCACAAAGGAACACACCCCAGATGTACACATCGACATTCTATACAATGACATGCGAGTCTTTGGAAAGGGATTTGAAGAGTTCCTCGTCAGAGGAGAAACTGAATATGCGATCAACTATGTGAAAGGACTTCCCAGTGAGATCCAGGAGGAGTATGGAACTGGGAACCTGATCGTACGTCACAGTGACGCTAAGGGTCATGACGTACTCGTAGACACGTATGATCTTGTCGTACTCTGTCCAGCCATGGTGCCTTCTCCCGATAATGGCCTGTTCGAGCAGCTCGGAATCAAGACAGACGAAGATGGATTTGTGGTTCCCGACATGAAGTCCCTCATGATCTCAGAGACTGGGGTCCCTGGAGTTCACATGTGCGGCGCTGTCCACATGCCCAAGGACATCCCTGATTCAGTTGCCCAGGGTAGTGCTGCGGCAGCTCTTGCAGCATTAGACATCGTGATACCCGAGGAAGAGGAAACAGAGGCCCTCACAGAGGCTGACCTTGAGCTCGTTGCGGCCGAACCACGGATAGGAGTTGTCATTTGCTCCTGTGGTATTAACATCGCTGGTACTGTTGACGTGGCAGAGGTCACTGACTATGCCAGTACTCTGCCCAATGTTGTGTACGCAGAGAATCTGCTCTATTCATGTTCCTCTGATGCACAGGTCGTCATCAAAGACGCAATCAAGGAGTACAACCTCAACAGGTTAGTCGTTGCATCATGTACTCCAAGAACCCACGAACCACTGTTCAGAGAGACCATTGAAGAGGCTGGTCTGAACAAATACCTATTCGAGCTCGCCAATATCCGAGAACACTGTTCATGGGTCCATCAGGCCGACAAGGATGAGGCAACATCGAAGGCAATGGATCTTGTACGAATGTCAGTTGCTAGAGCCAAGCTGCTTGAGGCACAAGAGGAGGCCGTCACTCAGATTGAACCCACAGTCCTCGTGATTGGAGCTGGAGTTGCAGGCATGGCTGCCGCTGACGTCATAGCCCGGAAGGGATTCCAGGTCTACCTGGTCGAGAAGCAAGACAAAGTGGGAGGATTCCTCAACGAACTCAAGACGGTTAATTTCGACCATCGGCCTGCATCAGAGATTGTCGCTGACTATGAATCTCGAATCAATAAGGCAGAAAACATAATCCTCATGCTGGACACCGAGGTTGTCGAGGCCAAGGGATCAATTGGTGAGTTCGAGGTTGTAGTTAAAAGCGGAAAGAAGAAGGAGCAACTTACAGTAGGTGTTGTCATAGTAGCTACTGGAGCAGAGGCACTTGAGGAGAAGGGTCTCTATGGTCTCCAGAAGCTCCCAGAGGTCATGACCGAGGTCGAGTTCAACCATCGAATCGCTGACGACGGATTCACTGATGGTGAAACCTTTGCGGTGATTCATTGTGCAGGATCTCGTGAGGATGCGTCACTCGAGGGTTCTCGCACCTGGTGTTCTGGAATATGCTGTATGGTGGCATTGGAGCATTCTCTCGAGCTACTAGAGAAGTATCCAAACTCCAGAGTGTTCCATTTCTACAGGGACCTAAGAGTCTTCTACAATGCAGAGGACAAGTACCGTGAGGCCCGAAAGAAGGGTGTCGTCTTTGTGAGGTTCGATCAAGACTCTCCACCAGAGGTCACGAAAGGCAAGGACAAGGCCCTCTCAATCAAGGTGATAGATCAAGTACTCGGTGCTGAACTGACCATTGATGTTGACCACACAGTTCTAGCAACGGCTATGGTACCTCGTCCAAACAAGAGTCTCTCAGAACTGTTCAAAGTCCCACTGAACCTGTCAGGATTCTTCATGGAGGCTCATCCGAAGCTCCGACCTGTCGACTTCCAGACAGATGGTGTCTATGTTGCAGGAGCCGCCACAGCGCCTAAGAGCATAGGTGAATCTATCGCTGAAGGTCAAGCTGCTGCTTCTAGAGCACTCATTCCACTCGTTCGTGGGATTCGAAAGGCTGAGGCCATCGTTTCGGTCGTAGATCCTGAGATTTGTGTGGGCTGTGGAACATGTGAGATCAACTGTGCCTACAACGCCATAGAGGTAGTCCCAGGTGATGGAAGTCATGACTATGCAGTGACAAACCCAGTCCTCTGCCAAGGCTGTGGAAAGTGTGGTGCTGGCTGTCCAGCCGGTGCAATCTCAATGAAGCACTTCACTGATGACCAGATCATCACTCAGATCAGGTCCGCGCTCGAAGACATGCCTCCCACTGACTCCCGGATTTTGACGATCCTCTGTAACTGGTGCTCGTATGCGGGTGCAGATAGTGCTGGTGTATCGAGGTTCCAGCAACCACCGAACGTCAGGGACATCAGAGTCATGTGCACAGGTAGAGTGGCTGTCCAACACATTCTCGAGGCCTTCAGACTTGGTGCTGACATGGTATGGATCTCGGGTTGTCACATCGGGGACTGTCACTATGTCGATGGGAACATCTCGTTTGAGCGGAGGTTTGTCATCGCGAAGAAGATCATTGAGAAGGCTGGACTAGAACCAGACAGATTGCAGTTCACACACATCAGTGCCAGTGAGGGATCAATCTGGGCGGACACGGTCAAGAAGTACGCAGAGCTGGCGGACAAACTTGGACCGAGTCCATTGAGACAAAGGAGGCGCTAATAATGACAGAGTCCTGGGGTCAATTCAAATCATTCGAGGGAAAGAAGTTCAAGGCACTAGATGCCGAATTCACAAAGGAGGTCTCAAACCTACTTGGCGGACAAGACCTGACAGCATGTTTCCAATGTGCTAAGTGCTCAGCGGGCTGTCCTGTTTCAGACAAGGTCAACATCCAGGTCCACGAAGTCATGAGAATGCTCCTCTTTGGACTGAAAGAGGTTCTAGAGACTGATATGGTCTGGCTGTGTTCAACATGCTACACATGTCAGGAAAGATGTCCACAGGGGATTGACATCACTGACATCCTCTTTGGACTGAAGAACATGGCCTTCAAGAAAGGCATCACTCCTCAGGGATACATCGGAGCCCGTCAGTCATTGTACAACACAGGTCGACTCTATGAACCCACAGATTGGGAACGTGATGACTTGGAGCTTGATCCAGTCCCAGAGCTGAACGTCGATGACACGAAGAAGATGCTTGACAAAACGAAGCTTATGAAACTGGAGGAGGGCGAGTGATATGACCCAGAGTTACGAGGTATTCTTGGGCTGTGCAATCCCGGCCAGATTCAACAACTATGAGTCGTCGATGCGTGCATTGGCTAAGGAGTTGGGCATCAAACTGATCGACTTTGAAGGCGCATCCTGCTGTGGAACTGTGGTCCTCAAATCAATCGATGAGAACAGCTGGCTTTCCATGTCGGGGCGAAACATCGCACTGGCTGAACAGAGAGGACACGATATTGTCACTCCCTGTAACGGGTGCTTCGGGTCGTTGAAGGACACAGACCATGTGCTTCACGATGATGAGTCCTACAGGAAGAAGGTCAACGCAGCCCTCAAACCTTTGGGCTTGGAGTACACAGGAAAGGTCAAGATCCGTCACTTTGTCGAGGTCCTCTATGACATGAAGGATGAAATTTCAAAGAAAATCGTGAAGCGTTTGGACGGTCTCAAGATATGGGACATGAAGCTGCGTTGTTGTGGGTCTCCTCTTCTTATTGCAAGCGAGGATGTGGCAACAAAGATTCTACAGGAGAAGATGGTCTCAGCAAATGGTGCAGGAGCCAACTGTGTCGTCACCAACTGCCCTGCATGTCACACCCAGTTCGACATCCAGCAGATCGGTCTCAAGGACGACGAGGGGAACTCCCTAGAGTTGCCAGCACTGTTTGTCACTCAGGTCCTAGGTATTGCCATGGGCATAGACCCTGAAGTATTGGGATTCGAACTGAACAGAGTGTCATTGGACCCAATAAATGAGATACTGGGAATCTAGGTCATCTTACTATCACCATAGAAGAGCTGTCCCAGCCTCTTCATGGCATCTCTGACACATTCCCTCTTACCACTGACTTGCAGGTGGCGGTCTCCATCTAGTGAGATGTTTACCATACAGTCCTCTGCAATCTCAGAAACTATCTCCACAGGGATGTCCTCAGGGAGTTTGATTCTGAAGAATCCTACGTCTTTCTCTCTTGGAATGTCTGAGATATGCACTTCTGATTCTGGTTTGTATTCCTCACTCTCACCCCTGATAGCCTGATCGAAACGGGCTTCCCATGAGTTCCTATACTCTACGCCCTCTTTTTCTTCAGCCCAGACCATGAGTGTGTCCCGAAGTCTCTGGATTTGAATCTCCATCTCTTGCTGCAGTCGGTCGTCATCCTCACATTGCGACTGCGGTCGTATCTCATTCTCAAAAGAACGCAGATATTCTAGACTCATCTTTGAGTTTCTGAGGTCTGCATAGGTCAAGTCTGGGATGAAGACTCCTCTCTTTTTCAATGCTCCCAGTAAGTCATTAAGGACAATCCATCCAGCTAGGAGTCCATCCAGTGAAACCACGACTCTACTCCCTCAGCATTTCCTCAGTCTGTTCTAGGATACTCTTCTCACGCCACCATCGTAGGTCTCGTGCTCCTGTCGGACAAATAGCGCAGCAGGCTCCGCAGCCCTCACATCGCATCTCGTCTGTGACACTCTTCTTGACACCTGGTTCAATTTCAACCATTGACACAGCATCGTAAGGGCAGATCTCAGAGTAATGACAGAGATCACATCCAATACAAAGGTCCTGATCCACGTCAGCGGTGAGAAGCTCTATTTCCACTGTACCCAGATTCAGAGGAATACATGCTTCACTGGCAGCTCCACGAGCTTGATTTACCGAATCACTCACGTTCTTTGCATAAGTCACTCCAAGAAACACGCCAGGTACAGTTGTTTCCACTGGTCTGAATTTCATGTGCATCTCCAAGAGGAATCCATCCTGACCACGATTGATACCCATCGCTTTCACAAATTCGTCTACATCATGAGGGGCTTCAAGTCCAAGTGCTAGAACCACCATCTCTGATTTGATTTTGAATGTTTCTTGAGAAAGTGTGTCATAAACTGTTACTATCGCTCCTTCACCGTCGGGGTCTTTCTCAACAGTGACAGGTTCTTCTCTGTCCCATCGAAGATAGGCCACACCCTTCTGTCTGTTCTCTCGCCACATTTCTTCCATTCCAGACGCGACCGGTCTGATGTGTTCCTTATATGCTGAGAATATCTTGATGTCCGGGAACAGTTCTTTCAGCTCATGTTGCATTGTGATAACTGCTGAGCAGCAGACACGAGAGCAGTATCGGTTCCCCTCTCCTGGGTTTTGCCTAGAACCAACGCAATGAATGAAGACAGGGTTCTTTGGAGCTTTCTTTAGCTCTCCATATCTCAATCTTCTCTCTAGCTCCAGCGTCGAAATGACACTTGGGACCTCCTCCCATCCATACTCTCCCTTCTTTGGTTCATAAACATCTGTGCCAACTGCAACAACCATAGAACCAATCCGATAGACCTCACTCTCACCATTTTCAAGGTTCTCTACTGTTATGTCGTAATTGCCATATGACCCATCACGTTTTGTGACCTTTGAGTTAAGCAGTATCTTGATTCGTTTGTCCTTCTCGACCTTCGCTTTGAGGTCTTCAGTAATATTCTGTGCTGACTCCATCTCTGGAAACAGATTGTGAAGCTCATTGAGCCGACCGCCTAGTTTGTCTTGTTTTTCGACAAGAATCACATCGAATCCCTTTCGTGCGATATCTAAGGCAGCAGTCATTCCTGAAACTCCACCGCCAACAACCATGGATACAGGTGTGACTTCAACCTTCTTCAAAGGTACAATCTCATTGTTGATTGCCTTGGCCACAGCACTCCGAATCATGTCCTGTGCTTTTTCCTGTCGTATCTCGGGAGACTCCTTTGTGTGCACAAGTGCAAGATGCTCCCTAAGACCGACCGGACCTACCAAAAAGTATCCTGAAAGTCCAGCTGCCTCCATTGCACTTCTGAAGGTCTGTTCATGTTGCAATGGAGAACAGGAGCCTACCACAACTCTGTTCAGTTTGTGTTCCTTGATTGCGTCAGTGACAAGCTGCTGACCTGGGTCGCTACACATGAAAATATAGTCCGTACTATACACAACGTTCGGAATGTCCTTTGCCCACTCTGCGAGGCCTGGTGAGGAAATCTCATTCCCAATGATGCCACCACAGTGACAAATGAAGACACCAACCCTTGGTTCATCACCAAGGTCTGCAGGGGGGATCTCAGGAGGTACTTCGGGAGTAGGAACTGGTAGAATGGAGTGAGCAGCCATGGCCGCTCCTTTTCCTTCATTGACTGAATCTGTACCATCTCTCGGACCATGGGCACACCCAGCGATGAAAATGCCTGGTCTATCTGTTTCAAGCGCTGCAGTATTGGGGTGTTTCTCCTTAAACCAACCTGCTTCATCAAGGTCAATCTTGAGGACCTTAGCAAGTTCATCAGCACCCTGACTGGGTCTGAAACTGGAATTGAGTACTACCATGGATATCTTGTCAAGCTCTATAATCTTACCAGATTCTGTATCTTCCATTTTGACAAACAGGTCATGAGTATCAGGGTCCTCTTGAATCTCAGCAATCCTTCCACGTATGAAATCAATGCCTTGGTTTTTCTGTGAGTCCCAAAGAAACTCCTCAAGGGCCTTGCCTGCGGTTCTCATATCCATGTAGGTGTATATGATCTCGCAGTGGTCCTCAGGATAATGCATTCTGGTTACTTGCGCAAGCTTGATTCCGAACGAACAACAGACCCTGTTACAGTGCTCACTGTATCCACTGATGTTCTCTCTCACATCTCTACTGCCAACGCAATTCACAAACAGAATCTTCTCAGGCTCTTTCCCATCTGAAGGTCTTACCATGTGTGAGTCCGTAGGACCTGTCGGGTGTGTCTGCCTGTCATACTCAAGTGTTGTCACGACGTTGGGGAAAACACCGTATCCATACTCTCCATAATCAAGTGGTTTGTACTCTTCAAAACCAGTTGCAACGATTATTGAACCGACGTTCAGGTCGTACACCTTGTCTTCATCATCATAGATAATACAGTCGTTCGGACAAACTGAGGCACAAGTACCACACCCAATACATGATTCTCTGTCTATTGAGGCAATGAGTGGTATCTGTTGCGGGAAATTCATGTAGATTGCCTTTCTTAGTGACAACCCGTGATCATACTCATTGGGCACCTCGACAGGGCACGACCTGATGCACATCTGGCATCCTGTACATGTATCAGCATTGACATATCTGGCCTTTTGACGAATTGTGACTGTGAAATCTCCCTCTCTTCCAGTCACCTTCTCCACAGTTGATAGTGGATGTATCTTGATGTTAGGATGTTTCCCAACAAATGAAGTTAGAGGAGTCATCACACATGCTGAACACTCCAGTGCTGGGAATATCTTGTATATGGCAACATAGTTTCCACCGATATTCACAGACTTCTCAATCATGTGGGCACGATGACCGCCATCTGCTAAACCAAGTGCTGCATTGATTCCCGCCATACCACCTCCTATGACTAGGACATCTGTTGGCTTGGCTTTCTGTTCTGGTTTCTTGGCTGAGTCGCTGACCATGGTACATTCTCCAAGGCACCGTAGTGACATCGGCTCCATCGGAATGGGCGATATAATCTTTCTGACAGGGGCTTCACAATGTTAGCATGTACATTTAGAACACGTGTTCCAAAGATATTCTACAAAACTCCTCTTATTCATACATGTGTTAACTATTCCTTACATTTCTCACAAACAGTATAAACATCTAGGCGCTGTCCGATTGGTTCTGCATCAATCTCAGAAACAAGATCTCTCCACTTCTTCTGAATCGAATCAGAGTTGTAATCTTCTATCATGCCGCATTTCTGACATATGACATTGACATGGATGGATGTGTTTGGATCAAATCTGGATGATCGATTTTCAAATCTAAGTTCATGCAGAAGATCTAACTCTTTCAATAGATCCAATGTGTGATAGACTGTTGTCAAACTCAGACTAGGATGTTTCTTTGATACTTTCTCAAATATCGACTCTGCACTGGGATGCTCTTTACTCGATAGCACTTCCTCACATATTGCTAGCCTCTGAGGAGTCACCTTGTAACCTTTCTCCCGAAACAAAGCCATGAGTTGAGTTTCATTCATACTGTTCCCAATCTTTGCGTTCCTTTTACAAATTAGAATTTGAGAACCATTAATCCCTTTCTGTGTGCGATAATACTTAAATTATACTGATTTCTAATTTATAACCATTACAAATTATGAGAAGGTGAGGTAAGAGGAAAATGACTGATTCTAAGAAGAAAGAAAAGATAGAACAACTGACCACTGCGTCTGGTATACCGGTCGCAGATAATCAGAACTCAATCACTGCAGGACCTCGGGGTCCTCTTTTGGTTCAAGATTTTCATCTTTTTGAGAAACTAGCTCACTTCCATCGTGAGCGCATTCCTGAACGCGTTGTACATGCAAAAGGAGCTGGCGCATTTGGGACATTCACCGTCACATATGACATAACAAAGTACACCAAGGCAAAGCTGTTCTCAAAGGTTGGGAAGAAGACAGATGTCTTTCTCCGTTTCTCAACGGT
>WOR8_10008521_pt1 | contig 13080 bp, 9 predicted proteins | sample DeeMarSeWOR38_10_FD_19890 | JGI IMG/M metagenome (IMG submission 19890) | reverse complement strand
GGGCTGAATTGGCGGCCGTCCAGGCCGAGGTGGCAGCCCAGGAGCAGGCTCTCATCGAAGCCCGGGCCAACAAGGAATCAATTCGCCTGCAACTGCTGCGGCTGCTCCATCCTGTGGGCCCCGGACTCTGGCAGCGCGAAATGGATCTGATCCATCAGCCGACGCTACCCGCGATCAAGCTGGAGGACGTTGAGCTGCACGTGGATGTGTCGATGCGCATGCGCCCGATTCTAAACGAAGCCCGCCTGGAGATCCTACGCGGCGATCTGGAGCTTGTCAGAACCCAAAACGGTTTGCTGCCCTTAATGGATCTTTTCATCACCCTCGGCAAAAGCGGCTATGCCAACTCCTTTGGCGAGTCCATTCGCGATATCAACAAAGACAGTTATGACGCCCTGGCAGGAGTCAAATTTAATTATCCAATTTTTAATCGGGATGCAAAAGCCCTTCACCGACGTGCGCTGCTGACTCGGGAACAGTCGCAAAAGGCGCTGGAGAACCTTTCACAGCTTGTGGAAGTCGACGTCCGCACCGCCTACATCGAGGTCAACCGTACCAAGCAGCAGATTGGCGCCTCCTCGGTCACCCGCATGTTCGATGAGGAAAAACTCCGGACCGAAACCGAAAAACTGCGAGTGGGAAAATCAACCAGTTTTCTGGTGGCGCAGGCCCAGCGGGATCTGCTGGTCAGCCGGATTGCGGAGGTGCGGGCCCTGGCCAACTACCTCAAAGCGTTGATCGATCTTTACCGGCAGGACGGATCGTTGCTCGAGCGCCGCGGAATTTCCGCCCCCGGACGCCAACCGGTCAAACTTTCAGGAAAATAAAAATTTCAATTCTTCAGCGTATCCGCAAGGAATTCGGTAAAGCGCTTCCAGGATTTTTTATCCGCAGTTTCCTGATAACGGCTTTCACCAAAAACGGTAAACGCATGTTGGGCACCACCGTAGGTGATCATTTCGTGGGCAACGCCGGCCGATTCCAGCTCGTTGGCCAAATCAGCGAACTGGTCCATTGTAATAGCCGTATCCGCTGAACCGTGCATAATCAAAATTTTTCCCCTGGTTTTGGTGTAATTTTGTCCTTGGGGTGTCTTTAGGCCTCCATGAAAAGTGGCGAAACCTTTGAGGTCTGCTCCGGATCGCGCCAATTCAAGTACGGCCGCGCCACCGAAACAATAGCCCGCAGCAACGCTATTCTCGATGTCGGCACCTCTGATCTTGGCCGCATCCAAGGCTCCTTTCATTAGAGCCCGCATTTTCTCCCTGTCTTTATACAGTTCACCTGTATGCTGGCGTTTGTCTTGCACTTCGGTGGGGCGTACACCGGCACCAAACAAATCCAAAGCAAATACAGCATAACCCAAATCGGCAAGCATATTGGCACGCTTAACTTCATAATCTGTCAAACCATCCCAGTCATGAACCAGCAGCACGAAAGGCGCCTGGTCAGAGGGGCTTATGTAATATCCTTCATAAGATTGACCATTGACCTCATATGTCACCGAAGCGCCTGTGGCACCAAATCCAACAGTTGAAATTGATAAAAGCAAAACCACATATATCAAGTATCGCATCATAACGCACTCCTTTTTGATTTTTCTTATCTGGTTATCTACAACGCCGATATGGCTAACTTGAGTTTTCAGGCTAACCACTTTATCTTATTATTCTTCTGATCGATAATCATACCTCGACACGGTCATAGTGCTTCCGTTTATTCAACACTAGGGAGCACGTATTACAGGGTACATGGCTCATTAATGATTCAATGTTTCAAGGTAATGCATCATGTGCATGAAGTCGAGCTATCAAAGCAAGAAGTTCAACAAAAATGTGTTTATCAAATGCACGCTTTTCATTTTTTACCCTATACCTTAAGTGCTTTTATTCCGGTTACTTCTTCTTATGAAATTCAACAATTTCTCCTATGGCTTCGATTGCGGTTTTGATTTGATCCTCGGTATTAAACGGACCGATACCCATGCGAACCGATCCTCCGATTTGAGCGGTACCCAGTTGTTCGTGCACGAGAGGTGCGCAGTGGAGTCCGGTGCGACAGGCAATATTGTATTCGCCATCTAAAAGGGTGCCCGTATTGAGTGCCTCCATTCCGTCTATATTAAAGCTGATAACACCGATATGATCGACCAGATCATCCTGACAATGGAGCGACACACCATCCAGTTCGCTGAGGCCGTCCCGTAGCATGCGGGTCAGCCTCATTTCATGATGGTGAATCGAATCGATACCTCTCTTTGCTATCCACTTTAAACCGGCATGCAATCCGGCGATGCCCACGATATTGCCAGTACCATACTCAAGCCTGTAAGGATATTCCTCCAGGTGCATTCGATCAGCAGACCGGACTCCTGTCCCACCGGCACGAGTATGTCGGATGTTAACCCCCTCCCTTACATACAGGCCACCGATGCCGGTCGGCCCTAACAAGGATTTGTGGCCGGTAAAAGCAACAACATCAAGGTGTAATTGCTGGATGTCAATTGGAATCTTGCCGGCGGACTGAGAGGCATCAATAGCAAACGGAACGCCGTATTCGCGGCAGATGCGTCCAATGGCCCCCACCGGTTGAACCGTGCCGATCACATTGGAGGCATGATTGACGATGACCAGCCGGGTATTTGCTTTGATTTTTTGCTTAAAATCATCAGGGGCGACAAATCCGTTTGTGTCGAACGGTATGTAGTCGACCTCCACACCGTTAAATTTGTTCTGATGATAAAGGGGCCGGAGGACGGAATTGTGTTCGAGGGTTGTTGTGATGGCATGGTCGCCCTGTTTTAACATACCGAAAATGATCAGATTAAGTGCATCGGTGGAGTTATACGAAAAGCATAGTCGATTTGAATCAGTGCCGTTAAAAAAGTCGGCAAGCATCTTACGGGTTGTGTCTACCAGTGCACCGCTTTCCATACACAGGTCATATCCGGATCTTCCCGGATTGACCCCGAAGCTCCTGTAAAACGAGTCCATATAGGTATATACTTCATCCGGTTTGGGATAGGAGGTTGCACCATTGTCAAGGTAAATCAAATCTTCCATTAGCCTACCTTCCTGTTTTAACTGAGTCGGTCTTAAATTTGACATTATTCACCAAAATATCAACTTGCCAAAACGCCTTTTCTGTCTCTTCAGATAAGCGATTAACATTTGTTCACTTTTAATTGAAATTTTGGATATGATCCCAGTGAGACGTAACGTGCTGATAAACTGAAAATATCACAGCGTTTTAATGGATGTCAAAGCCTGACTTTCACGGCAGATTTCAAAAGAAGACAAAACGTGTGAGATGTAATGATTTCATGAATTCGGCCAGATGACAGATAAAAAGCGCAAGGACCAGTAGTGGGGGATCATTACAATCAAACTGGTTTGAATAATGCCCTCGAGACACTGATGCTTGTGCCGCATTTTTTCATATTTATTACAGGATATTATGGGGACTTATGAAAAATTTGTTGACACGTATAAAATATTTATTTAGGAGGCTTGAGAAAGCCAATACCCTCAACCGATCCATCCCAACCCTGATGATTCTATATGCGTTATCTCATTTTATTACTGGCGGTAGCTGACCATCATAAGGAATGAAAAGGAATGCATTCAGTTGGCATCGATGTTAGGAGTTTCTAATTATACGGTTTCCAATTATTTAAAAAAGGTCCGTGCAGCCTAAGCGATTGATAAAGCGAATGTGATTGTTCAGTGATTTTGCCAATCCGGTTGCCTGATTGAACGTAATCTGAGTCTGCTGTCATCCGCCCTGCCAGTCTGAAGTTGACGTTGCCCGAATACCCAAAGCGCAATCGCTTAAATGAAATTGAAGAATACGGAATACAAGGGTCAGGAATTAGAAAAAAACATGGAATATCAACTTGTTTTAACAAAGTCTGAAGCATCCAAACCTAGGAGGATTTGAACCAATGCCACAACTAGACTTTGCAAAGATTAAGGAGCTGGCCGATAGTTACCAGCCCGATATGACTCGATTTTTGCGCGACATGATCCGCCTGCCAAGCGAAAGCTGCCAGGAAAAGGCGGTTGTTGAGCGGATAAAAGAGGAGATGGAAAAAGTGGGATTCGATAAAGTGGAGATTGATCCCATGGGCAACGTCCTGGGCACCATCGGAAACGGCAAGCATATGATTGCCATGGACGCTCACATAGACACCGTGGGTGTGGGCAACAGGGACAATTGGGAATTCGACCCATACGAAGGTTACGAGGACGACGAGGTGATCGGTGGCCGCGGCGCCTCAGACCAAGAGGGCGGTATGGCTTCCATGGTCTACGCCGGCAAGATTATTAAGGATCTGGGACTGGAAGACGATTACACCCTGGTGGTGGTCGGAACCATTCAGGAGGAGGATTGCGACGGTTTGTGCTGGCAGTACATTATCAAGGAATCGGGATTGAAGCCGGAGTTCGTCGTCTCCACCGAGCCCACTGACGGCGGCATATACAGAGGCCAGCGCGGCCGCATGGAGATCAAGGTGGAGGTCAAAGGCGTCAGTTCCCATGGTTCGGCCCCCGAGCGCGGCGACAACGCCATTTTCAAGATGGGTCGCATCCTGGGTGAACTGGAGGAGCTGCACGGCCGTCTGAAAACCGATGACTTCCTGGGCAAAGGTTCGCTGACAGTTTCCGAGATCTTCTACACGTCCCCTTCCCGCTGCGCGGTGGCAGACGGATGCACAATCTCCATTGACCGTCGTCTGACCACTGGTGAGGACAAGGAATTCGCGCTGCAGCAAATAAGGAACCTTCCAGCGGCTAAAGCCGCCAATGCCAAGGTTTCCATGTACCCCTACGATAAACCCTCCTACACAGGTCTGGTTTATGCGACCGACTGTTATTTCCCCTCCTGGGTGATTCCGGAGGACCACAAGGTGACCCAAACGGCGGTGGCGACCTACACCTCCTTGTTCGAGTCAGAGCCCCGGGTGGACAAATGGACCTTTTCCACCAACGGTGTCTCCATCATGGGCATGTTCGGTATCCCCTGCGTGGGTTTTGGCCCGGGCAAAGAGTCCGAGGCCCATGCTCCCAACGAAAAGACCTGGAAAGCCGATCTGGTGCGCTGTGCTGCTTTCTACGCCGCGTTGCCGCTCACATATTTGGAGAGGTTAGGCGCTTCGTCCCGCTGAAAGCGGGATTGCGCATTTTGTGGCAAAAAGATTTTATTGAGCTATTTTCCTTATCTTCAAATGATTGAATATTTTCAATTGAATATTCAATCTGCAATCTTCAATTTTCAATTCTGTCTTGCCTTGATTAGGAAGTAAGAGTATGAAAGAAAAACTGGTTTTAATTGCCATCGGTGGAAACTCGCTGCTCAACAGCGGCTATCACGTGGTGGCTGTTGGCGGCAGCGGAATTCCGGTTGTGCGGACAGACAAGGGCCTATAAGGTTTGGACGCGGTGATCGATAAAGATCTGGCCTCCAGCCTGCTCGCCGACCAGTTGGACATCGGGCTGCTCATCATCTCCACGGCTGTGGAGCAGGTGGCCCTCAATTTCGGTAAGCCCGATCAAAACGCGATTTCAAACATGACGGTTGCCGAGGCCGAGCAGTATATCCAAGAAGGACACTTTGCGCCTGGCAGCATGCTGCCGAAAATTCAGGCTGCCTTGCGTTTTTTGAAAAACGGAGGACAGGAAGTGCTTATCACTGCACCTGAATTTATCAAAGACGCCGTAGTCGGCGGCAAAGGCACCCATATCGTGCCGTAGAAGAAGACAACGTGCGGAAGACAGCTGATAGAATAAAAAGGAGTACACGACTATGGATACTATCAAAATCAAAGCGCTCATCAATCGCCTCTCGCACCTCGACTACCACGATATGTACCTCAACGACTTCCTGCTGACATGGGAAAAGAGTGACGACGAAGTGCGGGCCACGTTTCTGGTGGCTGAGATCCTGCGGAGTCTGCGTCAGAAAAATATCTCCAGCCGCATCTTCGACAGCGGTCTGGGCATTTCCCTGTTCCGCGACCAATCCACACGCACTCGCTTCAGCTTTGCCAGTGCCTGCAACCTGTTGGGCTTGGAAGTTCAGGATCTGGATGAGGGTAAGTCTCAGGTTGCCCACGGCGAAACCGTGCGAGAGACCGCCAACATGGTGTCTTTCATGGCCGATGTGATCGGCATTCGCGACGACATGTACATCGGCAAGGGAAACACCTATATGCGGGAGGTGGCCGAAGCTGTAAAGCAAGGCTTCCAGGAGGGCGTGCTGGAGCAGCGGCCCACGCTGATCAACCTGCAGTGCGATATCGATCACCCCACGCAGAGCATGGCCGACATGCTGCACCTGATCAACTACTTCGGCGGCGTCGAGAACCTCAAGGGCAAGAAGTTAGCCATGACCTGGGCCTACAGTCCCTCTTACGGCAAGCCCTTGTCCGTACCGCAAGGTGTCATCGGCCTGATGACCCGCTTCGGCATGGAGGTGGTGCTGGCCCACCCCGAAGGTTATGAGGTTATGCCTGAGGTGGAGAAAGTAGCACAGCGCAACACGACTGGCGGCGCAGGCAGTTTTAGCAAGACCAACTCTATGGCAGAAGCCTTTGAAGGCGCAGAAATCGTCTACCCCAAGAGCTGGGCGCCATTCGCGGCAATGGAAGAGCGCACCGACCTGTTCGGTAAGGGCGATCTCAACGGTATCAAGGCCTTGGAGAAAGAGCTGCTGGCCCAAAACGCCGAGCACAAGGATTGGGAGTGCACCGAGAAGTTGATGGCCACCACCCGAGAAGGCAGCGCCCTCTACATGCACTGCCTACCCGCCGACATCACAAAGGTGAGCTGTGCCGAGGGCGAAGTGGAGGCCAGCGTGTTCGAACGCTACCGGGTGTCCATGTACATGGAGGCCAGCTACAAACCTTACATCATTGCAGCCATGATCCTGCTGAGTAAAGTGAAGCACCCTGCAGACGAGCTGAATGCCCTTCTAGAGGCGGGCGCTCCTCGAATTCGTTCGCAAGCGGCAGGAGGTGATGGGATCTGATTGCGATCATCCTTCGGGATAACCGTTCACAGAGGGTGTTTGTGGTTTACGTAGGGCAGAATATCGAAGGGAGAATGAATATGGACAAAAAAATAATCAGTACGAATAAGGCCCCTGCAGCCATCGGGCCATACAGTCAAGCTGTCAAATGCGGGAATCTCTTGATAACCTCCGGCCAGATTCCTTTAGAGCCAAGCTCCGGCGAGGTAGTGGAAGGAGGGATTCAGGTTCAGACCAAACAGGTGTTGGAAAATTTAACAGCGGTGCTGGCCGAGGCCGGCGCCACCCTGGACAACGTGATCAAGACTACCTGCTTCCTGGACGACATGAACGACTTCGCCGAGTTCAATACGGTCTATCAGAAGTTCTTCACGGCTGACGCACCAGCGCGGTCATGTGTGGCGGTGGATCGACTGCCCAAAGACGTCCTCGTGGAGATCGAGGCCATTGCGTTACTCTAGCGAATGGACCTATCCCAACACGAAACTGCACACGGACTCGCCGTCCACAATGGCTGCGGCGGAGGCTGAACTGGGCGTACCGGAAAAGACGGAGATAGGAAAACATGATTGTTTTTTCATTAAACGGTCAAAAGACACAATTTGCAGGCGATGAAAAAACATCGCTTTTGAGTTTCCTGCGCGAAGAAAAGGGGATCACCTCCGTCAAGGACGGTTGTTCGGGGCAGGCGGCCTGCGGAGCGTGTTTGATAGAGCTGGACGGTAAGCCCGCCCTGGCCTGCTCCACACCGCTGAAACGGGCGGCAGGTAAGAAGATCGTCACCATCGACGGGTTTCCGGAGAACGTGCGACGCACTCTGGGTCGGGCCTTTGTGGCCAAAGGTGCGGTGCAGTGCGGCTATTGTACACCGGGTATCCTCTCCCGCGCCAAGATCCTCTTGGAGAGCAACCCCGATCCCAGCCGCGAAGACGTCGTCAAAGCCTTGAGGGCCAACGTCTGTCGCTGCACCGGTTACATCAAAATTATCGACGCCATTCTCCTGGCCGCCCAGGCCTTGAGGCAAAATCGGGAAATCGCCTGGGAGGTAAAGACCGGTATTGGCTACTCCACCCCCAAGTACGAAGGCTACGAAAAAGCTTTAGGGGTCAGTGCGTACATCCATGACATGAAGTTTGAAGGCATGCTTTACGGGGCTTTGAAGTTCAGCGAACATCCCCGGGCCAAGGTGCGAAATATCGACGGTTCAGCCGCGGAGCAGTTGCCCGGCGTGATCCGCATCTTTACGGCCCAGGACATACCCGGGCAGCGCTATCAAGGCATCCACGTCAAAGACTGGCCTATGCTGGTGGCCAAAGGCGAGGAAACCCGCTGTATCGGGGACGTGGTGGCCGGTGTGGTGGCGGAAAGCGAAGAAATCGCCCGCCAGGCACTTGGAAGGGTTCAAGTCGATTATGAAGTCCTGGAACCTCTGATCGAGATGACCGCTGCGGCCGATAGCCCTGTGCGTGTCCATGCGAGCGGCAACCTGCTCAAGGAGACGGTCATTTGCCGGGGAGAACCCGTGGATCAGGTTTTTGCCTCGTCAGCCCACGTGGTGGAAGGCGTTTTTGAAACTCCTTTTGTTGAGCACGCCTTTCTGGAAACCGAGGCCAGTATCGCGCGGCCCGACGAAGCGGATGGCGTGACGGTCTATTCTCAGAGTCAAGGTATTTTCAAGGATCGCCAGCAGATCGCTTCGCTGCTGGACCTAACCGAGGAGAAGGTCAACATCGTGCAGGTTGCAGCCGGCGGCGGTTTTGGCGGCAAGGAGGATTTGACCGTCCAGCACCATGCTGCGCTCTACTGCATGGCATTACAGCGACCGGTCAAGGTGCGCCTCAATCGGGCCGAGTCCATACGCATGCACCCTAAGCGGCACCGTATGCAGATGCGCTACAAACTGGCCTGCGATGAAGAGGGCAACCTTACCGCTCTGCGAGCCCGGATTGTGGGGGACACCGGGGCTTACGCCTCTGTCGGCGGGGAGGTGGTCGCCCGGACTGGAAATGTGCCCAACGTGGATGTCGTGGCCACCGCTTACTACACCAACAACCCCCCGGCGGGGGCCTTCCGTGGCTTCGGTGTCAATCAGTCCAACTTCGCCATGGAAAGTATGGTAGACGAACTTTGCATCCAGGGCGGTTTCGATAGATGGCAGTTTCGCTACGACAACGCCCTTACCGCCGGGCGAATGACCACCACCGGGCATGTGTTGGGTGAGGGGGTGGGTCTGCGTCAGTGTCTGGAAGCTGTCAAGGACGCCTTCTACCAGGCCGAGTATGCCGGGCTGGCCTGCGCTATCAAGAATTGCGGCATCGGCAACGGCCTGGAGGAGATCAGTGATACGCGTCTAAAAGTCGTGGCTTCCGATCGCATTGAACTTTATCACGGCTGGACTGAAATGGGCCAGGGCATTCACACGGTGGCCCGGCAAATACTATGCGAAGTGCTGGGCCTGGACAGTTCGGTGCACATCGACGTCAAGTGTTCCACCGGGGCGGGAGCCAAGGGCGGGGTGACCACCGCCAGCCGGGGCACGGTGCTGCTGGGCAACTCCGTCATTGCAGCCGCCCAAAAACTGAAGGCCGACCTTAAAGACCGCGTGTTGGCCGATTTGGTCGGCAAGGAATATTTCGCTCGTTTCGTGGTGGACTGGACCACCGATCATAATGTGGATGGTGAGATCGTGAGCCACTTTTCCTACGGCTATGCGACTCATTTGGCAGTGCTGGACAAAGACGGCAAACTCCAAGCCATTTACGCCGCCCATGACGGCGGTAAAATCATCAACCCAATCCTTTACGAAGGTCAAATCGAAGGCGGTGTGGTCATGGGCATGGGGTACGCTCTAAGTGAAAAACTGCCTCTCAAGAACGGTCGCCTGACTTCGGAGCGCATGTCGAAACTGGGGCTGCCCAAAGCCAAGGATGTTCCGGAGATCAAGGCGATCAGCGTGGAGTGTGCCGATCCGATGGGACCATTTGGTGCCAAAGGCGTCGGTGAGATCGGAACCATTCCTACAGCGGCGGCCATTGCCAACGCTTATTGCCGATTCGACGGCCAGCGTCGCTACCGGTTGCCCTTGTCGCCCTTGCAGGAAAAGTGAAACAGAAAGGACATTTCCATGACGTTGTACCTAAAAGACGCAATGTTTGTGGATTGGCGAACCTTAGAGATCAGACGAACGGATCTGGCCGTGGAGGAAGGCCCCCAAAAGGGGATTTCATATCCGGCGGCCGTGCCTTCGCCGGATGCCCTCGGTCCTGAAGACCGGGTGCTGGAGTGCACCGGAAAGCTGGTCACCAAGTCCTTCGGCTGCGGCCATCATCATATCTATTCCACCCTCGCCCGCGGCATGCCTGCTCCGCCGCGGATGCCTGCCAATTTTCTCGAGGTCCTAGAATACATCTGGTGGCGGGTGGACAAGCGCCTCGACCGCGACATGATCGAAGCCAGCGCCCTGGCCGCGGCCCTGCACATGGCCAAGCACGGCGTAACCTTCTGCGTTGATCATCATTGCTCCCCTTACGCCATCGAGGGGTCCCTGGAAACCATCGCCCGGGCCTTTGAAAAGATAGGTCTCGGCCACCTGCTGTGCTACGAAAATTCCTGCCGCGACGGCTGGGGTTCCATGGAAGCGGGCCTTGCCGAAACCGACGCATACCTCTCTTCAGGCCGCAAGGGCCACGTGGGGCTGCACGCCTCGTTCACCGTCGACGACGACCTGCTTGAAAAATCTGTTGAGCTCGCCCGCAAGCACGGCACCGGGCTGCATGTGCACGTGGCCGAGGCTCCGGCCGATCAGGAACACTGTCTGAAGACCTATGGCATGCGCGTAATTCAGCGTCTGCACGGTTTCGGTGCCCTGGAAAGTCCCCACACCATCATGGGTCATTGTGTGTTCCTCGACGACAGTGAAAAAAAACTCTTACGCGAGTCCCCGGTGTGGGTCGTTCAGAACGTGGAGAGCAATCAGAATAACAACGTGGGGGCCACCGGCTATATCGGACTGACCGGCAACGTCATGCTCGGCACCGACGGCATGCACAGTGACATGCTGCGCAGCGCCAAAGCCGCCTATCTTGTGGGGCAAAACACCGAGTGCGTCTCCCCGAATCAGATCTATGAGCGCTTCCGCAACGTGCATCGTTTCATCGAGGCCATGGGTGCCGAAGGCGACGGTGATAACAACCTGGTCATTCTGGACTACGACACCCCCACGGAAATAACCTCCGGAAACTTCACCGGTCACTTCATCTACGGTCTCGAATCCAACCATGTCCTGAGCGTCATCGCCCAGGGCCAAGTGATCGTCGAGGAGCGCAGGATCACCAGCGTGGACGAGGCTGAAATTCTAGCCTACGCCCGCGAACAGGGCCTTCGACTCTGGAAGAAGCTGGCAGAAGCCTAATGATTGAATATTTTCGATTGAATATTGAAAATTTGTGGTATGCTGTCGATTTAAAAACCACCTAGCATAGCGATTCATTAAATATTCAATTTTCAATATTCAATCGTCAATTCCGGCTGGTCCGGTTTAGGGGGTAATAATGGAAAAAGATAAATTCTTTTGTGCTGGCATAGAAGTTCTGCTCAAATGGATACTTTCCGATATTGAAGAGAGAAACGAAATTTTCGGCATTCCGAGAAAACTCTTCTTCGAGCCCGGAGCGTCCGATCCCTTTCGCATGAGCCGGTACGGGCAAATGCTGGAAACCCCGCTAGGCGTGGCCGCCGGTCCGCACACGCAGCTGGCCCAGAATATCGTCACGGCCTGGCTGTGCGGCGCGCGCTATATCGAGCTGAAGACCATCCAGGTGCTGGATGAGCTGGAAGTGACCAAGCCCTGCATCGACATGACCGACGAGGGATACAATTGTGAATGGTCCCAGGAGCTAAAGCTCGACCAGTCCTTCGACGAATATCTTAACGCCTTCATTCTTATCTATATCCTTCGGGACAAGCTGGGATGGGGCGCCTCCAAGGAGCCGGGTTTTATCTTCAACATGAGCGCCGGTTATAACCTTGAGGGCATCAAAAGCCCCACTGTGCAACAATTTTTCGACCACATGAGCGACTGCTCTGCCGATCTGGCTGAAAAAATAGAGCGCATTGCTGCGTTCTATCCGCGTGTGAAGGACCTAAGCATCCCCGGCACCATGTCCAACAACATCACCGTCTCCACCATGCACGGCTGTCCTCCGGAGGAAGTCGAGAAAATCGGTCGTTACTTTGTCGAGGAGCGTGGTTTTCATACCACCATCAAACTTAACCCGACCCTGCTTGGCGCCGAACGCCTGCGCAATATCCTCAACCATCGACTCGGTTTCAAAACCGAGGTCCCGGACGAGGCTTTTGGGCATGATCTCAAGTACGATGACGGGGTCGCATTGATCGGTGCGATGCTGGATGCCGCCCGCGACAAAGGTGTCGCGTTCAGCCTGAAGCTAACCAATACCCTGGAGACTTCCAACATCGAACAGAACCTGCCCAAAAACGAAAGCATGATCTACATGAGCGGTCGCGCGCTGCATCCCATCAGCATCAACCTGGCTGCCAGACTCCAGGAGCAGTTCAAGGGAGTGCTGGACATTTCCTTTTCGGCGGGAGTCGACTGCCTTAACATTGTCGACACCCTGAGCTGCGGCCTTAGGCCTGTGACCGTCTGTTCAGATGTACTGAAGCCCGGCGGATACGGCCGTCTGTCTCAGTACCTGGAGCGCATTGCCGGCGCCATGAAGAACGCCGGCGCCGAGTCTCTGCAAAGCCTGGTGCTGGCCCGTGCAAGCAACGAGAGCGAAGCTGCCGCGAGGCTTGCCAACCTGAAGACCTATGCCGTAGATGTTGTCGAAAACGGTCGCTACGCCAAGGAGAATTTTCCCTTTGAAAACATCAAAACCGGGCGCAATCTGCCACGCTTCGATTGCGCCGGCGCGCCCTGTGTTAGCGCCTGCAGTACGCGGCAGGACATTCCGCGCTATCTTGAATTTACCGCAAAGGGTGACTTCGAAAACGCCTACAAGATCATCCTGGCTACCAATCCGTTCCCCA
>WOR8_10004785_pt1 | contig 13081 bp, 15 predicted proteins | sample DeeMarSeWOR38_10_FD_19890 | JGI IMG/M metagenome (IMG submission 19890) | reverse complement strand
CGACTGCGAAGGTGCCTATCATCGCGGTGGATAGATCGAGCATCACCGGATGAGGTCAAGAACATAAAAAAATATAGGGAGGGTTAGCCGAAGAACCTGCCCATGGCGTATGCGCCTGCGAACATCGAGGCGATCCCAATGAGTACTGGTAGGTTGCCGATCCCCAGGCTGGCAAGGGCCGAACCGGGGCACTGACCGGAGAGCCCCCAGCCGAGGCCGAAGATCACGGCGCCGATTAGCGTGTTGCGGCTCAACGTTCGCGTCCTCGGCTTGAAATCGCCTCCTAGGATGGGTTCCTTGAGGAACCTGGGAACGACGTTTATCGCGAAGAAGGTGGTGACCGTGGCGGCGCCCATGAGGAGCACCAGGCCGAAGTCCTTTAGCTGGAGGAAGCTGAGCACCACCTCGGGCTTGGACATCCCGCCCCAGGCGAGCCCGAACCCGAAGGTTATCCCTCCGATGAAGAGGACGATGTTCCTGCTGTTCATATCGCGACCCCCAGCATAGTCATCAGATTGGCTGAGATTACTCCGAAAAGTATGAACGTGATGACCGCGAAGACGGATGTCGTCGATAGTGACGCCACACCACTGATTCCGTGGCCCGACGTGCACCCGCTTGAGAGCCTGGTACCAAAGCCCACGAGGAATCCACCAATCACTAGCCTCCAGATCCCCACAGAGGAGGTCCACCAACCGTCAGGGGAGACCGTGAGGGTGTAGATCACCGCCCCCAGGATGACCCCGGCGGCGAAGTAGAGCCTCCACTCCCTGGAGTCCAGGTAGGTCTTCCTCTGGAAGTAGGGGATCTTTGAGAAGTAGGACATGGTTGAGCTGAACAGGCTGCTCTGCGTGGAGTGTATCCCCGTCAGGATGTAGACGAACGACACACCTATGCCGATGATGAGCCCGCCTATGATGTATGACCAGATGCCTAGAGGAAACATGTTTAGAAAAAATGAACCGCCACTGAAAAGTATTTAGAATTAGTCTTAAATCAAACGCTTCGGTCAGGAGCACGCCGTCCCACTTAGGGCGCCCTCGATCTCCTTCACCGCCTCCTCAAGCGGCCTATACCCCACGATCTCGCCTACCTCATCCCCTTTGCAGAAGACCTTCGTGGTCGGGGTAGCCTCCACCCCCATCCCCTCCGCCAGCCTCAGGTTCTCAATGCTCTTCATCATGTTCATCCTGAGGAACCTGACCCGGTCGCCCATAACATCTGGGAGCCTGTCGTAGACGGGCTTGAACTTCTGGCACCCGCTGCAGGAGCGGATCCAGAACTCCAGGACGACGGCACCTCCGGCGTTCTTCACCTCGTCCTCGAATGACTCGGCCTGAATGTCAGGAATACCCGTCATAAGAGATACCATTCTGATCGAAGGAAAGGTCGGTTTTAAACCTAGTACTCAGCGGATAGATTAGAAAAAAGGAGGGATTTCACCCCTTTCAGGATGACTTTGCCTTCATGTGGGCTTCGACGACCTTGGGGAACTCGATTATCGGTTCGAAGCTCACCAGCATCTCGGGCGCTGCGTTGACCATCAGGTTGATCTGCTGCTCGGGGGACGCCTCCACGAGGCGGAAGCCCCTGAACTCGCCCCCGAAGGAGAAGCTCTCGCTCAGCTTCTTCGGGTACTTCCCCGACTCATCGGGGATAATCTTCTTAAGCTTCGCTATGGCCTCGTCGAACCTGTCGGGGTCTATCTCCCAGTTCAGGATATACTTCAATTCGCGGTCTCTCCTCGATGGCTCTATGGCCTCAAAGACAGCCAGTAGAACCCGTTGGATCAAGGATTCGACCCGATTTAAACATTGATCTCAAACAGAGGGAATTCGTCAAGGGGAGGCCTTCGTCCCAATCTAATACCCTTTGGGTAGAGTGGCCGAGAAGTCCTCAGAGCCTGACGAGGCTATTTCCCGTCAGTGGTCTGTGAGGGGGTAACCTAGGTTTTTCCAGGCCTCCATTCCGCCGAGGACGTTGTGGATGTTACTCCAACCGGCCCTCATCAGGATGCTGGAGGCGAACCCCGAGCGGGTCCCAGACTTGCAGATCACGGCGACGGGCCTGTCCTGGGGCACCTCGTCCAGTCGTTTGTCGAGGAGGCCCACGTAGATGTGCATGGCGCCCTCGATGTTCCCCTCGTCCCACTCCTCGTGGGACCTGACGTCGAGGACGAGCCAGTCCCCGCCGCCGTCGAGGTTCCCCTTAAGCTCGGAGACGGTCATCATCTCCAGCTTCTCCACGGGGAGCCCCTTCTTGTACCAGTTGACGATGGTGCCCGCCATGTAACCCAGCACGTTGTCGTATCCGATCCTCGCGAGGTTGCTGGTCACGAAGTCGAGGTGGCCCTGGCTGGACATCACCAGGAGTATGGGAGTGTCCAGGGGGAGGACCCACCCTATGAGGCCGAGGCGCTGCAGTGCGAGGCTGTACGAGTCCTCGATGTGGCCGGCCCCGAAGGAGGGCGGTGGCCGCGTGTCTAGGATGACCGCCCCCTCCTCCCACTTCTCCTTGAACTCCCCCGGGGTGAGGGCGGGGGGGTTGGGCCCGCATCCGACGGGGGGCGCCCCCTCGACGTTGAACACCTCCATCTCGCTGAAGTAGGGCGCGTAGAGGTGGTGCTCGTCCACCTTGTACCTGACGAACTCCTCTCTCCCCAGCCGCAGCACCGGGTTCATGAGGCGCTCCAGACCGATGGTGCTCTGCTCCCTGTCGGCGATCTTGCCGCCGCAGACGGAGCCTGAGCCGTGGGCGGGGCAGAGGATGACTTGGTCCCCCAGGGGGAGGAGCTTTTTGAAGATGCTGTCGTAGAGGCTCTCCGACCACCCCCTCCGCTTCTCGGGGCCCCCGAAGTCGGTCCTCCCCGTGTCGTTGACGAAGAGGGTGTCCCCTGTGCAGACCAATATCGTCTCGTCTCCGACGGCCGTGTCCACGACCGCGATGGAGATGTCCCCGGGGGTGTGGCCTGGGGTGTGGAGGGCGGTCACACGGAGCTTGCCGACCTTGAACTCCTGACCGTCGCCCACCACCTTCCCGTACTTGAACTCCGGCCAGGGGCCATGGTAGACCTCAGCCCCCGTAAGGTCAGCGAGCTCCCGGGAACCGATGATGTAGTCCTCGTTGCGGTGGGTCTCGAAGATCTGCCTGACGTTCATCCCCTCCCGCTTGGCGATGTCGACGTAGACCTGGCAGTCCCTCCGGGGGTCCACGACGAAGGCGTCCGTCCCCGATCCTATGAAGTAGGACAGGTGGGAGACGATCTCGGACTTCACCTTCTCGAAAAACATTCTACCTTCCATTAGGAATGAAAGGCTTAATACTTTTCCCAATCGGGGTGGGGGCCCGTCCTCGACGATGTTAGAGGTGGCCGTCGAACCAGGCGATGAGCCGCCTCATCACGTCCAGCTGGTTCCCGGGCTTGCGCCTCACCCCGTGCCCCTCCTCGACGTAGCGGACGAAGACGGCCTCCACGCCATGCTTCAAGAGGGCAGCGAACATCTGCTCCGCCTCGACGATGGGGGTGTCGTAGTCCCTCTCCCCGTGGATGAAGAGGGTCGGGGTCCTCGCCTTGTCCGCCTGCATGATGGGGGACTGCTTGATCATGAGGTCTAGCTTCTCCCAGGGGAGGCCGTTGATCTCCACCTCGACCCAGCTGGAGAGGGCGGAGCAGCCCCACTGGCTGAAGAGGTTGCTTATGGACGAGATGGAGACCGCCGCCTTGAACCTCTGGGTCTGGGTGATGATCCAGTTGGTGAGGTAGCCCCCGTAGCTCCCACCGTAGACCCCCAGCCTCTCCGGGTCAACGTAGCCCCTGGTCTCCAGGACATGGTCCACTGCCTCCATGTTGTCCCTGTACTCCCCGCCCAGCATGTCTTCCACCACGGCGTCCGTGAACGCCTGGCCGTATCCCGAGCTCCCCCGGTAGTTCACCCCGAACTGCACGTATCCATTGGCTGCATGGAGCTGGCCCCGAGCGTTCCAGGACCACCCCCCCATCCCCGAGGGGCCGCCCTTGATGCTGAGGATGCCCGGGTACCTCTTCGCCTCGTCGAGGCCCGCCGGCTTGTACATCCATCCCTGGATGTCCCAGCCGTCGGAGGACTTGAACGTGAACTCCTCTGGCCAGACAAGCTTCACCTCCCCCAGGAAGCCATTGTAGTCCGTGAGCTTGACCTCGTTCCCGCCGTCGAGATCAGCAGAGTAGACGTCCCCCGGCGTCCTGGGATCCGACATGCTGTAGAGGATCTTCCCTGCTCCGGCGTCCAGGATGCCGTATCTGCAGTCCCCCTCCTTGACCTTGATTACGCCTCCCCCCTCTGGTGAGACGGAGCAGATGGGTGTCCTCCCGTGGTCGGAGGCCGTGAAGACGATCCTGCTCCCGTCGGGCGACCAGTGGGGGGCTGTGCACGGCCTGTCGAGATCACAGGTTACATCTCGGGGGTCGCTGCCGTCGGAGTTGACGACCCAGACGTGGCGGTCCTCCGGTGTGCTCTCGTTGCTCGTGTTCCCCCTGGTCGTAGCTGTGTAGGCGATCTTCGACCCGTCGGGTGACCACTTGGGGTAGTACTCTGCCCCCACGGACTCGGTTATCCTCCTCATCTCCTTCGTCCCCACGTCGACGGCGTAGATGTCTAGGTGCATGTTCAGGTCCGCCCTCCCGGTGCGGTTGGAGACGAACGCGATCTCCCCGCCGTCAGGGGACCAGGCGATGGAGTGCTCGTCGTGGTCTCCGAAGGTGAGCTGCGTGGGGCGCTCCTCCCCCAGGGCTGAGACGACGAAGATGTGCCTCCTCCTCATGTCCGAGTCGCCGAAGAAGGCCTTGTACTGGAGTCGGGTGATGACCTTGACCTTGGCGTCCTTGTCGTAGGGTTCCAACGATGCGAGGAACGCGATCTTGGAGCCATCCGGGGACCACTCGATGGTGTTCCCCACAGTGGAGACGCCGAGGCTGGCGTTGCTCACCTCGTACTCCCAGACCTTCCTCTTCCCCTTCCCGTCATGTGACATGACGGTGATGGCGCTCTTACCCTCCTCCCCCCTCTCGACGAAGGCGATCTTACTGCCGTCTGGCGACCACCGTGGCATGCTGCACTTACCTGTCTCCGTGAGCTTCACCGCCTCGCCACCCTTGGAAGGAACGGCGTAGATGTCGCTCTCCCTCTTGTTCTCCTCAAGCTTAGTTGAACTGAGGAGGTAGAGAACCTTCCCCCCATCAGGGGAAATCTTGGCCTCCCTTATCGACCGAATCTCTCCGATGTCCTCCACGGTCAGGCTCCTTTTACCATTACCAGACATGTCACATCAAACCAAAGTTCACGTGATATTGGTGGTTAGATACCGCCTTATTCTAAATAACATATGCCGTGGCTTCGGAGCTGTCATTGACCGCTTGGGGGAGGAGTGGTTCGCCGAGAGACCGAGTCAGCCCTAGCACAGACGATTTCACAAAAAAGGTGTGGAAATAAATGTTAGGACCGTGTCTCCGCGCGTGCTTAGATATCTGGAGATGGTACCGTGCCGTCCTTCAGGAAGAAGTCCAGCTCCTCCTTGATGATGTCGACGGGCAGCTTGAACGTCGCGAACTCGTGGGTGCTACCGTCCTTGAGCTTCAGGGTCATCCTCGTCGTGCCCTCGCGGACCATGTCCTCTACGTTCTCAAAGGGTACGTCCAGGATGGCTGTGTGAGTCTTCCGTATGAACCCCTTGGACTCCACGAAGACATACCTCTTCCTGGACATCACCAGGGCTCCGTCGCCCCCGTCAAGCTTCCCATAGTATTTCTTTAAGATCTCGTCTCCGGACTCGAGCTTCGCCGAGGCTGCATCCTCAACCTTTGAAATATCGCCTCACCTCGACCGAGCATTACCCTAGTTATGTCTATTAATTTTTTTGGTCGGAAACATTGAGGCAAGTCTCGAGAAGGGAATTCCCGATATTTCGAAGGCTTCAATATACATACATGCATGCTGACTTGACGCTGTCATGTGTGGAGACAGGGGTTTCTCAGCTATGAGATGACAGTTTAAAAAGCGAAAACCTTTATACGCCCTGACGGTTTCAGAGTCTACGCACTTCGAAATAAAGGCCGAATGTTAGGTGGAGACATATGAGCGGACACGGAAACACGGTGATCGACGCTGATGGCTTAATCCTCGGGAGGATGGCGAGCATAGTGGCCAAGAGGCTCCTCGAGGGTGAGCGCATAGACATTGTCAACGCTGAGAACGTCGTGGTCTCCGGGAGGCGCCTCCAGATAATCAAGAAAAGGAAGGAGTTCCTTGAGGTGGGAGGCCGACAGGACAAGGGGCCGTTCCACTACAGGAAGCCCAACGCGATAGTCCGCAAGACCATAAGGGGGATGCTACCCCGCAGGAAGGCCCGGGGTCGGGACGCCTTCGGCAGGCTCAAGGTCCACATCGGGGTCCCAAGGGAGCTGAAGGAGTCCGAGACTGAGAGCATACCCGACGCCCACCTGGAGAGGCTGCGGGGCAGATACATCACCGTGGGCGAGATAGCCAAGAACATCGGCTGGAAGGAATAATAATGTCATCAAAGAAAAAGGCGCTGCTGACCACCGGGAAGAGGAAGACCTCCAAGGCGAGGGTCGTCATCACCGAGGGGAAGGGGCGCGTACGCGTCAACAACACCCCGATCCACCTCTACGAGCCCCAGTTGGCCAGGGAGAAGATCATGGAGTCCCTGGTACTAGCCGGGGACGCCGCTGAGAAGGTGGACATCAAGGCGAACGTCTACGGCGGAGGCTACATGAGCCAGGCCGAGGCGGTCCGGATGGGGGTCGCCCAGGGACTGGTCAGATGGACCCGGAGCAAGAAGCTCAGGACCACATACATCGACTACGACAGGACGATGCTCGCCGGCGACGCCCGGAGGAAGGAGCCCAAGAAGTTCGGCGGCCCGAGCGCTCGGGCGAAGAAGCAGAAGTCATACAGGTGACGGCCATGGTACGGATGATCTCCCCCATCGTGAAGCGCGGCTCCAGAGTCAAGACCGGGAAGGGCTTCTCCCTGGGAGAGCTTAAGGAGGTAGAGCTGAACCCCGGAGAGGCCCGCCACCTCGGTGTGCCCGTGGACCAGAGGAGGAGCACGAGCTACCCTGAGAACGTCGAGAGCCTGAAGGGATGGGTGGCGGAGGCCCGTAAGGAGGGGTTCAGGACCCCGAAGGTCAAGCAGTCATCCAAGGGACCCAAGGGAAGGGCATACAGAGGCCTGACGAGCTCGGGCAAGAAGATGCGAGCCCTCGGCAAGTAATACCCAATCATCGTCCTCCAGCGGGTTGCACACTTTTCATCCAGGGATTTCCACCCATAGTGGAACCTGGGAAGGAAAGAGATACAAGAAAAATGGTAAGGGTTGGTTTACTTCTTCAGCTTGTTCAGGGCCCTCTCAAGGCGGTCCAGCGCCTCGTTGAGGATGACCTCGCTGGTGGCGATGCAGAAGCGGAGGTGTCCCTCGCCGTTGGAGCCGAAGCCGGTCCCCGATGAGGGGCCTACCTTGCCCTCCTTGACGAGGTAATCCAGGAGCTCGTTGCTGGTCATACCGTAGTCGAACTTCGGGAAGTGGAGGTATGTCCCCTCGAGCTTCGGGTAGCTGACGCCCTCGATCTCGTCGAGCCTCTTGTAGACGATGTCCCTGATCTTGTGCATGTGCACCAGCAAGCCCTCCCTCCACCAGTCCAGAGCGCTGCTCAGCATCACGGGGGCTGCCGCCTTCGACAGCGTCGAGGTGCCCCTCATGGCGCTCCTCGACTGGAGGCGTACGTCGTCCATTGTCTCCTTGTTCGTGGAGCACATGTAGCCCACCTGGAGGCCGGCGACGCCGAAGGTCTTGGAGAAGCCCCAGCTGGTCATTGTGAGGGCCTCGATCTCGGGGTTGAGGGAGGCGATGCTTATGTGCTTCCTCCCGTCGAAGGTGATGTCCTCGTGGAGCTCGTCGCAGAACACCTCGATGTTCTTGTCCACCGCTATGTCGGCGACACCCTTCAGCTCCTCCTTCGTCATCATCCTCCCCGTGGGGTTGTGGGGGTTGCAGACGAAGATGAGCTTCGTCTTAGGCGTGATCAGCTCGTTCAGGGCATCGATGTCGAACTTGTATCCGTCCTCGAAGTCCAGGTTCCAGATGAGCTGCTTGGTCTTCGTCGCGTTGGCGGCGCCGGAGAATGGGCCGTACATGGGGTTCGTGACCACCACCTCGTCCCCGTCCTCCTTGCAGGAATGCCTGATGGCGAGCCACATGCCCGGGCTAACGCCCTGGGTGATGAGGACGTCCTCGTAGGTCGCGTCGTACTTGTTCTTGGAGGTGATCTTGGCGGCCATGACCTCCCTGATCTCGACGTCGGTGTTGTAGAACAGGTCCTCCTCACGGACCGACTTTATCAGCGCATCCTTTATCTCGTCGGCGACCGGGAAGTCCGGGTCGGCCACGAACATGGGGATGACGTCCGGGGGGTGCCTTCGCCACTTGCTTCCGGGGGCCGCGAGGCAGCCCTCGATGGTTCTCTGGTTAAATATGTCTTCTTTTGACATGGATTGATTCAGCGAAAGGTATGGCATATAGGTAATAATGCTTTCCACCTGATCACTAATTATCTCTGAAATTTCGATTTTTAACACTAATTTACACAGCCCACAAGCCGACATGAAGGGCCCGATCCCTCGACTCCCAGGAGGGCAGCTCCCCGTCATAACTTATTTAAGCCGTGCTGTTTCCTCAGATTCGCAACGGTGAATCAATTGTCAGATCTATTCAGATCGAGGCTCTCAAAGAAGTTCGACGACAGGACCGCACGGTTCCACACAAGCGTCGTCGAAGACCTCCGGATGTTCGAGTACGACATCGAGGGGACGGAGGCCCACGACATAATGCTCCACGAGCAGGGCGTGATCCCGGCGGAGGCCCTCAGCGAGATACTGAACGCCCTCGAGGAGATCAAGCAGGAGTGGCGTGACGGGAAGCTCGAGATCGGCGCTGAGTACGAGGACGTCCACGAGTACATCGAGGGCCGCGTCATCGAGAAGATCGGAGTCGAGGTCGGGGGCATGGTCCACACAGGCCGGAGTAGGAACGATCAGGTCATGGTGGACATGAAGATGGTCACCAGGGCCGAGCTCCTGGAGATCGCTGAGGCCCTCACCAAGCTCATCGAGGCCATACTGAACCTCGCCAACGACCACATGGAGTCCCACATGATCCTCTACACCCACGGTCAGCAGGCCCAGATCGGCACCTTCGCCCACTACCTGGTGAACTACGCCGACGCCCTCCTGAGGGACTACGAGAGGATCCGGGCATGCTACGAGCGGGTCAACATGAACCCCCTTGGGGCAGGCCCCATCGGGGGCACCAACATCAGGCTCAACAGGCTGAGGACCAGCGAGCTCCTCGGCTTCGACAGGATCCAGGAGAACAGCATCGACGCCACCAGCGGCAGGGACTGGGCCGTGGAGACAGCCTTCGTCTGCGCCTGCCTCATGGGCAACATCAGCCGGGCCGCGGCGGACATCGTCCTCTGGCACACAAAGGAGTTCGGGTACATCGAGCTCAGCGACGAGTATAGCTCCAGCAGCAGCATCATGCCCCAGAAGAAGAACCCCAGCACCATCGAGCTCATCAGGGGGAAGACCGGGGAGGTCTACGGAGCCCTCACCGAGCTCATGACTATGGTGAAGGGGGTTCCCACCGGCTACTACCAGGACCTCCAGCAGACCAAGGTCGCCCTCTGGCGCGCCCTCGACACCACAAGGACGAGCGTCGAGGTCTTCACGGGAGCCGTGGCCACAATGAAGGTGAACACCGACGCCATGTACGCCGCCGCCGAGGACAGCTCCATCGGAGCCCTCGAGATCGCCGAGAGGCTCATCGAGTCAGGGCTCAGCTTCCGGGAGGCCTACAAGGTGACAGCCGAGGTGGTAAAGGGCGCAGTCGATGGCGGGAGGAGCCTGAAGGAGCTTACCAGGGACGACGTCGTCGCCAAGGTGAAGGAGGTCACGGGCAGGGACGTGGACGTGAGCGGAAGCATCATCGAGAAGGCGACGGACCCCAAGGAGGCCCTCGACGCGAAGAGGAGCCCCGGGAGCGCCCACCCAGGCGAGATGGGCAGGATGGTGGAGGAGAGGAAGGAGGTGCTGGACCGCCACGTCAAGGACCTCGACTTCCTCAAGATCAAGATAACCATCAGCAAGGACAACCTGAGGAACGCCCTCAACCAGTACAGGCTATAGTAAAAAGAAGGGGGAATACCCTCCCTAACACTTTTTAATCCGCACTCAGGGGCTCCCTATACATAATGGTGAATTATTCAGGCTTTCCTATACATCTGTGAAGCCCGAACATCGATAGAAATATATCTAAGACCACTTTGATTAGGGGGAAAGGAGAACGACGATGAAAATACTCCTATACTTCGACTGGGCAGGAAGTAGGAAAGACCTGAAAGAGTGGAACGAGAAGATCATAGTAGCCTGCAATGAGACAGACGTCTCTTACGACGGGCTATATGGCTCCATGAACGAGAAGTGGAACTATGTCGCAATGTTCGACGCGAGCTCCTACGACGAGTTCCTAAAGATGGCGGCCAAGGTGCCGAAGCGCCCGATGATGACACACTACATCACAGAGCTTCTGCTGAGGCACAGCCTCTCGAACGTCTAAAAATATCCCTTTCTAATCAATTTCTAGAAATGTGGATGGTCTAGGTCAGCCTAGCACCCTCGTCGTCTATGCCCACGACCTCCACGTCATGCCCGGGAGAGGTCTCCATGAGGAAGCTGGCGACGTCCTCGGCCTCCTCCTTGACCACCACGGAGAACGCTACCTCCCCGAACATCGCCATTGTGCAGGGCACACCCGCCTCGACCGCCCCGTCGAGGACTCGCCTCAGCCTGGGCGTGGTTATCCCCACGTGGTCGGTGAAGCTGCGGGACAGCTCCATGAACAGGTCGGGCCTGAAGTCCTTCCAGATGTGGTCGACGTAGCTGCCCCCCAGCTCGTTTATCCTCCTACGGATGGTCGGGTCTGATAGGGCGCCGCTAGTGGCCATGGGTCCGAAGTGGAGGTAGACCACGGAGAGCTCGTCGCTCCTGTCGTACTTGATGGACTCGCCTATCCCGGGACCTCCAGGCTTCACGAGGACTCCGAAGCCCCCGACTGTGGCGGCGAAGACGGTCCCAAGCCCCGTCCTGCACTCTATCTCGGCGACGTGGGCTACCTTGGCGGCGTCGATGTAGGACAGTCCGGTTCCTAGCGCTTCGTTCAGTGCCAAGGCTAGGCTTATCGCGCCCCCTCCGCTTGAGCCGAACCCCGCACCGAGGGGCGTCTCTATGGTGTGCAAGATCTCGACGTCGTATGGCTGATCGGCCTTGTCGAGCATCTTCCGCAGTACGTTCTCCGACACCAAGGCGCTGTCGATGGGCTCACCGTTGAAATAGACCCTGTGGCTGTTCTCGTCCGTCGGGCTGACTCTGACGTCTGTGTGGGTTCCCTGGGTTATGGACATCCCGGAGCCCCGGGAGCCCTTCAGGAGGGGGTCCTCGGGCTCGTCGCAGATCTGGAAGAACCCGGTGAGGTGGCCCGGGGCATAAGCGGAGGCTTCCTTCAAGGTTTATCGAGTATGAGCCTCCCATCTCCGGGATAAGGGTTGCGCCGGTTCAGTGGAAGCTGTGCTTGTCCGTGGGGAACTTACCCGTCTTCACGTCGTCAATGTAGGCCCGGACGGCCTCCCCGATGACTTCGTTGAGGTTGGCGTAGTTCTTCGAGTGCTTGGGGCTGTATCCCTCATCCATGCCGAGCATGTCGTTGACTACGAGGACCTGCCCGTCGCAGTGGACCCCAGCCCCGATGCCGATGGTCAGGACCCCGACGGCTTCAGTCACTTGCTTTGCGAGGTCCAGGGGGATGCACTCGAGGACGACGGAGAAGACGCCGAGCCCCTCAAGCTCCCTGGCGTCTTCGAGGATGCGCTCGGCCTCGCTCCTCTTCTTTCCCCTCACCTTCATGACCTCGGCCGTCTGCGGGAGAAGGCCGAGGTGGCCCATAACGGGGATGCCCGCTGCGACGAGGGCCCTCACGACCTCCACTCTGTTCCCCTCAAGCTTCACGGAGTGGGCTCCCGCCTCGAGGAGCCTCCCAGCGTTCCTGAGGGCATCCTCTACGGTGTCATAGCTGTTGATGGGCAGATCCCCGATGATGTGGGTGTGCGGCGCCCCCCTGGCGACGGCCTCTGTATGCCGTACCATGTCCTCCATTGTCACCTGCTTAGTGTCCATGTAACCGAGTACCATCATTCCGAGGCTGTCCCCTACGAGGATCATGTCGACCCCCGCCGCGTCCATTATCTTCGCCGTCTGGGCGTCGTACGCCGTGAGCACGGTCACCTTCCTGACGCCCTTTAGGCGTCTTATCTCCTCTAACTCCATTTCTTTCCCTCCATGAACCTGATGAGCGATGTTAGGACGTCGTTGACGGGCGTGGCTACGCCGTGTCTCCGTCCCAGTTCACTCACCTTACCGTTGAGGAAGCCTATCTCAGTCCTCCTCCCCTTCTTGACGTCCTGGCACATCGACGAGATGTTGGAGTAGGAGGCAGCTGCCTTCGCGATCTCCTCCTCCAGGTCGCCTTCTAGGACGACTCCCTCCCTCTCAGAAACGCTGACGCACTCGTCCACGATGCCCCTCCTGACCTCCCTCAGGCCCTCGACGGCTATCTCCGTGTTAGGCACCCTGAACAGAGCGGTGAGGGGGTTGATGACGCAGTTCATCGCCAGCTTCCTCCACACCTCGACGTCCATCCGCTCCGATAGCCGTGAATCGAGGCTGCAGGAAGCGAAGAGCCTCTCTATCCTCTCGCCCGTGGCTGTCTTGGGGAGCACGGTCTGCCGGACAAGTTTGACCTCTATCCTCCCGGGCGACGGGAACTCCACTCCCGTCGAGGCTAGCCCCCTGACAACGTCGACATCAGGGCCGACGAGGGACTGAACTAGCTCCTCGTTGCCGAGGCCGTTCTGCAGGACGAGGATCGCCGTATCGGGCATCAGGAGCCCCCTGAACCCTTTCACAGCCTCCTCT
>WOR8_10004776_pt1 | contig 13089 bp, 15 predicted proteins | sample DeeMarSeWOR38_10_FD_19890 | JGI IMG/M metagenome (IMG submission 19890) | reverse complement strand
CATGTCCATTCAGATTGCCAAGCTGGCGGGTGCATTTGTATACGCGGTTGCCTCCGATTCAAAAAAAGCACAGCTGGCAAAAGAACTGGGTGCCGATGTTGTGCTGGATCGGTCACAGATCGACTGGGGCCGGGAAATATACAAGCTGACCGAAAAGCGGGGTGTTGATGTGATCGTCGACAATGTCGGCAAAGCAACGCTGATGACCAGCATGCAGGCACTCGCGCGGGGCGGCCGCACAGTCATTGTCGGCAATACCAGCGGTCCGCAGACCGAAATCGATATCCGCTTCATTTTCGGCAAACAAATCAGTTTGATCGGCAGCACCATGGGAACACATCAGGATTTTAAGGATGCTCTCGCCATGCTCTGGACCGGCAGGCTCAAACCCGTCATCGACCGGGTGATGCCGCTAAATGAAGGCCGCCGGGCCTATGAGATTATGCAGGCGGGGGGGCAGCTGGGGAAGATCGTCTTAATTCCCTAACTTCTTTCGGGCTACAGCAAGTTCATACGGTCAACATTTCGTTCTTTCCTAAACGGTCAGTTGTTTGTCGTCCGTGGTTAGTTGCAAAGGATTTTATACGCTGGCAACGTTAGTGTTATCCTTGACTGCCGAATGCTTCCCTTAAAGCCGAGCATCTCGTCAGCAAGCCGGTTGGGGATTGCAAAATCCATAGGGGGGACTTTCGTCTTCCTTTCACAGCGTTACGATGACGGAAAAGCGCGTCAATGAAAATCCTTCTTTGATCGGGTTGATATAAGATTATAGACATCAACGTGCAAAAAATAGGACGGATAAAAATTTAACTGACGTATTTCTGATTTACAAATCTACCGTAAAATAGTATTTAAAACTGGTTCTTTTGCAATATACGATCAGATCGCTAAAATGCTTTCCAATTTTGAGTGATAAGGCGAATTAGATTTTGTCGTCATCGAAAGATAGCAACCCTTCTTTCAATGCACAACAGATATTGATTCTCAATAAATTCATAGTTCATCCGGTACATTCTACCGGATGTTCTCAGACCTGAGAATTTAAACCGTTCTTGATGTTGCACAGGCATTGGAGGGGATTATGGAAATGAAAGATCTAATTCAACGTATTGCGGAAGCCTTGGTTGACAGCCCGGAGCAGGTGACGGTCACATCCCTCGCAGGAAGCCAGGCGACCGTGTTGGAACTCAAGGTGGCCAAAGAGGATCTGGGAAAAATTATTGGAAAACAAGGGCGTACGGCCAAGGCCATTCGTACCATACTGGGTGCAGCTTCGGCTAAAGAAAACAAACGTACCGTTCTTGAAATAGTCGAATAGGTTTTACGCGGAACAGGCCCAGCCCATAAAAACCCGAATCGCCCAAACGCGAATCGACAACATTCTGAAAATATTACGCTTCAGCCCGGCGGAGGCATAGGGGTTGTGACCGGTTATTTGTCTGACCCTTAATCATCGCTATTCTGCGAATCACGGCTTCGGGTGTCATAAAATCCGACCGCAGTCGACACTCACCCCAAACCGCTATTCTTCTGTAACCATCTTCTCCCTTCGTTGACCAGGCCCAATCGATAACGGTCTTGCCGCCGGCTCTTGAGGTCGCGGAAATCCGCACCATAATAATTTCAATTCTCTAGAACGCATCTCAAAATTCGGATTTTGGTTCCGGGCGCGGCGGGGCCGAGTTTTAAACCGCAGGTCCGTCTGAGGCGGATCGAGGATTTAAAACGAGGAACCAATCCCGCCGAAAAAGGCGGGAGGCCAGAAGACACTTTGAGATAGCTTCTAGTAAACAGGCCAGAGTGAAGAGAAGCGCCAAGGAGGTACATGATGCCGCGCAGAAAAATAACCCTTTCCGAAAAAAAGGCTCGATTAAAGGTTATGGGCGCGCCAGAAGGCAAATGCGGGGTGCGGGCTGAACCCAATAAAAACGGGGAGCACATTATTTAAAATTCCAAAATGTTGCTTCCCCGTTTTTATCTGGTAGGCATGCAAATACGGGCTACCGCTTTTTTTTCTTGACAGCAGCTTTCTTCTTTTTAGCAGCCGGTTTTTTCTTGGCAGCAGTTTTCTTCTTTTTGGCAGCCGGTTTTTTCTTGGCAGCAGTTTTCTTCTTTTTGGCAGCCGGTTTTTTCTTAGCAGCAGTTTTCTTCTTTTTGGCAGCCGGTTTTTTCTTGACAGCAGTTTTTTTAGCAGTTGTCTTCTTTTTAGCAGCCGGCTTTTTCTTGGCAACGGTCTTCTTAGCAGCCGGTTTCTTTCGTTTTGCAGTTTTTTTAGTCGTGGTTTTTTTCTTTGCAGGTGCCATGGCATCCTCCCTCAGATGAATAGTTAATTTCGCAAACGGCATTGCCTACCTTAAAGAAATCGTGTTTTCCTCCATAATTTCTTTTTTGTTTGTCATAAAATCTTATCACTCAAAATATTGAAAATCAATTTTTTTATCACTTGACTTAAATCAATTTTATTTTTTTTTACATCAACTAAATTTATACCCTAAATATTTTTTCAACGTCACCATCAGATTTCTCCGAAAGGGAGTTCGTAAAATGTGTGAAAGCTTTAAAACAAATTGTGTCTGCGGGCAAAAAACTGCTGAGATTTTTTTTGGCAAGATGGTTCTGACTGAATCAGCGGTGGCACAGGTGTTCTGCCCGAATTGTAGTAAGGATGTCGAAAGAGAGCGCTATGACCGAGTCTGGGACAATGATTGGCTAATTGAATTTGATATGAACGTTTTGCAGGCCCATGCGGCGTCAATGGGGATTGCACCCCAAGATGTCACAGCCGAGTGGGTTTTTGACCAGGGATACGCCACCTGGGTTGGAATCACGCCGGATGATACCAAGAGCAGAAATCAAGAGCGCGCCGAAATTCAGCAGCTTGCCAAAACCGACCTGCTTGCTTATTACAAGGCAATGAAAGATTGGGGTTTAAATCGCGAAAAGAAGTTTATGAAAGAAGGTTGGCGAAAGATGGGCGCACCTGCATCAACGGGGGGGTCAAAGCATAATTTTGAAAGTTAAACGGGCAGGGCCAGTTCATCCCGCCCGTTCCGTTTAGCCGATCGCCGCTTTGAAGTTTTCATCTAACGGATTAAAAAAAATTTGCGGTGATGGATTTTAAAATTTCAACTAGACCGACTCGACACTGACGATTTCAGGGATTTTCTTCTTTACATAGGCTTCAATCCCCTGTTTAAGCGTCATCTGGGACATGGGGCATCCGCCGCAGGCGCCGGTCAATCTGACTTTGACAATGCCGTCTGCCACATCCACCAGTTCCACATCGCCACCATCCGCTTGAAGTGACGGTCGAATTTCATTCAGAGCGTTTTGAACCTGTTCTTTCATTTTTTTTCTCCAATAACTTTTGGAATCGAGATTATCTGCAATTTTACTATATACCACATTGTGGCATCAGTCAAGTCGTCTGCCAACCTTTTTTTTAGCATGGCTTGACAGCATATCTTCCGGCATCAGCACATTGACAACTTCTCCGCGGGCGCACACCCGGCCATTGGCGGAAAGGGTAACCGAAATAATTGCTTTGCGATCTAAAATCTTTTTAACCCGGCCGCGAAGCTCCAAAGTCGCATCAATGGGCGTCGGGGCCAGATAATCCACATGCAGCGACGCGGTGACAAACCGCAGCGGCGGATCGGTTCCCAGAGCACGTTTCTCGGCGCGATATTTTGCGGCTGATGCGGTGCCGGTTGCATGACAGTCTATTAAAGAGGCAATCAGGCCGCCATAAACAAATCCGGGAAATGCCAGGTGATAGGGGGCGGGCTGAAATTTGCAGACGCTTTCATCTCCATCCCAGAAACTTTTTATTTGCAAACCATGCTGATTTAAACGCCCGCATCCATAGCACAGGCTGTATTCATCGGGGTAGTAATCCTGAAACGCTTTATCCGGCTCACGCATCTTCCATTCCTTCTTACAAGCTTTTTGCATCTGTCTTATGTCATCTGAATACTGACACCTGAAACCTCTTATTACCGGTCTGCTTTCCTTTGAAAACTTAAACACGAATTGAATAATTTGCAATCCGAGACTTCGAAATATTGACACAATCCGATTTAATTCATAGCTTTGCAGTTAATAAATGGTTTCCATAACTATCTCCCAGCGCAGTCAACCATCGGTCCTCACATTAAAAAGGAGATAAAGAAATGAAAAAATGGATATTGATCGGCAGCGGTGCCATTGTCGTCATTGTTATCGTCGTTGTGATTGTCGGCCTGTCGAAGCTGGGCCCTCTGGTAAAGATGGCGGTCAACACATACGGCCCCAGAATAACGGACACCGAATTACGGGTGGATGACGTCGGAATTTCCATATTTGCGGCCGAAGCCAAGCTTAAAAAGTTTTTCCTGGGAAATCCCAAAGGTTTCAAATCTGCCAGCGCCATGGAAGTCGGATCTATTCTTGTGGATGTCGATGAAGGCTCAATTACCAAAGATACCATCATTATAACCAAGGTCGAAGTGGTCGGGCCGGAAATCACCTATGAGAAACGCGGCAAAACCGATAATTTTCAATCGATTCTAAATAACGTCCAAAAAAAATTGCCCAAAGGAGAATCCTCCCAGAAGGAACCGGCCAAGGCGGAGGGTTCGGGAAAACAGCTGGTCATCAACGATTTGATCATCAAAAACGGCAAGGTGAACCTGGCGGTGGCAGTGCCCGGCGGTATACTCGCTGACCAGGACATCCAGGCTGACCTGCCCGACATTCACCTCAAAGATATCGGCAAGAAAAAGGGCGGCGCCTCACCGGCCGAAGTGGCAAAAGAAATTTTTGCTGCCCTTTACGGCAAGATTACCTCACCAAATGTGATGGGAGCGTTGGACGATCAGCTCAAAAAACTGGGCGGGCCCGGTATGGCCGAGATCGAAAAGGCCACAAAGGGAGCTTCCGATATTGCAGCGGGTGCCGCTAAAGAGGCCGAGGGTGTTGGCGATAAGGTAAAAGGGCTGTTTCAAAAGAAAGACTAGAGCCGGTTTCATCGCCTCCTCTAATGATGGATAGCTTTGGGGGAACAGATTCAAACTGCTTAAAAAAATAATTGAACCAAAGTGACTAAAGTTAATCAAAGATATCATTGTAGATTCAGCTGAGCGAAGCGTCACATGAACTTTAGGCACTTCCCATTTAGGGCTCATCCGCCAAAATTTCATTCAGGGTTTTCCGATACTGTTCAACAAGCGGTCCGCCAAGCTTCACGGCCTGGCGGGCTGCCCTCAATGCTTCCTGTGTATTCCCCTGTTCCCACAGCACCTGCGCCAGATTATTGAAGACAACGCCTTCTTCGGGGAACAACATCGACGTTTTTTGCAGCACCCGCCGCGCGGATTGCAAATCATCTTGAGCATAATAGCTGTTGCTCAATCCGATGTAGGCGGAAAGGTTCTGCGGCCAGCGGCTTATTGCGGTTTGATACCCTTCAACAGCAGCGGTCCACTGCCGCGCCTTTTCCAGGCCGATCAGCGCTCTGACATAGGACTGTTCTTCGGCTGTCGCTGGCAATCGGTTCGGCGCTAACACCACCAACCCCCAGTGCTTGCTCCGGGCCCATGTTTTTTCAAAAGTTTTTAAGGCGGTTGTTTTCTGATAGGTTATCCCGGAATGCAGGATAATCACTGCACTGTCGAGGTCATAACCGATAACCACGGCATAGTGCCATACCGGTATCCAGGAGAGCCCGAGATTTTGCAGAACAATGACCGGATGCCCGGCTGCAATTTCCTTGAGCAGCGCCTCCGGGCCGGCAATGGGATAGGCAATTCTTCCCTGGCGGCGGGCAGCGGCAATCAGAGCCGGCTGCAGGCTGCCCTTGAGGGAAGGCGTGTAAACCTGCGGGGTGAGGGTATCCGGATGGATATCAAGCCCGCTCCATCCAAGGGCCATGGCCAGCGAAGCCGGGCCGCACTGATATGCCTCCTGGGCGAAAAATGGCACCCGATTTATTGCGTGCTTGGGCGGAACATCCCCAGAGGTGTGGGACCATCTTTTTATCGGCGACGTCGCGCATCCGTTGACAATTAGAAGCCCTATCATCAGGCTGAAAACAAGGGTGCAACAAGGGGTAAAGCGGTGGCAATACCGGATATTATTGAATTTATTTGACAAATGTAAAGACGTTGGTATAGCCCAGGTGATCCGTAATGATTAAAATGATCACAATGATGCCCACCACTAAGAGGAATGTCACAAGGAAGCTCCCGCCGGCGGGAAGATCTTCAATCTGGTCGGCAACGCGCCGCGCTTCGGCATCCGTAAGACTGTCAACCCGTGCCATGGCTTCGAAAGGGTCGATTCCCTGAGCCCTTAAAACCGCCTGGGCATCTTCACGTGCCAGAATGGTTTTGATATGGTCGCGGGCTTTTTGACCTGCTGTCGATATCTCCAGCGCCGTTTCCGTTTCAATCATCGCCGCCAATACCGTTTGATACGGTACGGTCAACAAAACCATTAAGATTACCAGAAATGCACTTGCGGATTTCGACCGTTGCCGGATGTATTTCATTCTGTACCTCCTCCAGATTCGATTGATGCCTATACAAATGAACTGATCGATTAAGTTTGATCGGTAATCATCAAATTAGCTTATCCTTAAAACCAGCGATTGTCAATTCGGCGAGATGGGATTCATCGTGCTTGCGCGCACCGACCGTGGATCGGCGTGTCTCGTTGCGGTGGTGGAAATAATAAACCTCCAAAAAGAAGTGGTTGCTTTTCATTCTGGAGGTTTATTTTTAACCCATGATGACTTGAAGCGCAACGCAATCGGCAATTGTTATGAGTTTTTTTAACCTTCGCCGCCGTATTTAAAAGAGAGGTTCACCAACGCCCGGTAAGAGACGACTTTGCCGTCTTCAACTTTAAGGTCCAATTTTTGAATTTCGGCAATCCTAAGATCTCTGAGGGTCTTGCTCGCAGTGTCCACTGCATTTTTAGCGGCTTCTTCCCAGGAATTGGGACTGCTTCCGACCAGTCTGATGATTTTGTAAACACTATCGGCCATTTTATCCTCCTTTCATGCAACGCCAAATACGATAGCAGTTGGTCGTTTGTGCGGCTGCCGGCGGACGATTAAAAATTTGCCACACAGCCATGCAACGGTTTTTGCCACTTTAAGTCTTGGGGGGATAAATAAAAAGCCTCCAGGGAAAATAAATTCCCGCAGGAGGCTTTAAACGCGTAATTTGAAATAACCGCTTCTCATCAGATTCTCCATGGGCGAGCTAAACTTCAGAATTAAATGAGTCAATCATCCTGAAACACTGCCGCTGCTTGAAAAAGGGAACCTGCCGCTCAATTTGAGACCCGCTTGCAATAACGTCCCAATACAGCAATGGTGTATTATTGAGTCTGATGTCAGTTGGATGTGTATGGTAAGTTAAACGATGAAAAGGATAAAGTCAAGCGCGAAAAAAGAGGATGCACAGCCTCTTCGGGCGCAAGGGTAAATTTTCAAAAGGGATCTGGGGGTCGATCAATCTCAACGCCATTTTTTATAGGACGTCTTCAGCTGCTGGAAGCGCTCGGCGCCGATAATTTCTCTGACACGGATAACAAACCCCAACCGCTCGTTGGCCAGGTCTGTGCGGGCGTTTTCGAGCCGTTTGAATTGGTCACGGACTTTGGCGTCATCGACCTTCTTTTTTCCGAGCAGGGTATCGAGTTCAAACTGTTCGCGCTCCACCGCATTTTTGAGTTCAATCAGCTTGCGGTGGCTGTCGACATACAGTTGGTCCAGCTGGCGAATCTCGTTTTGGGTCAGATTAAGATCTTGAACCACTTTCTGATTGTACCACCACTTGCCGGAAGGTACATCCTGACCGGCAGCCAAGCCGGGCAGGTTGATTATCATCATCAGCAAAATGCCAACCCAGACCTGTTTTAACATGATATTGATCCTTTCTTTGCCAATGCGGAGATTTGGGAAGCGCCTTCACCGGTCGGAATTAAAAAATCGATAAAATCTTCATCCAGACTAGAATGGGTTTCCCCCACAATATCCAGGTAAACCTGCGGCAGTGCATTTTCCACCAGCACGTCGATCTCCGTCATCAGTCTTTCTGCTTCTACCATATTTTGCGCCACATTTCCAACGTTACCCGGCTGCGGATTTCGAATCAAAAACGCTGCCCATACCACGATCATAACCGTCGCAGCGGCCGCAACGCCAAAAGCAAACCGGCGGATTAACAAAGGCGCCCGAATATTGTCCCCCTCCAGTGTAATGCGCCGCAGCGGTTCAGGGGCATAGCGTTCTGCCAACTGCCCCAGATGCGCCAATTCATTTTCAAGGCGCTCCTTATTTGCGCGACATTGAGGACATTGCGCCAGATGCTGCTGCTGCTGATCGGACAAATCGGCTTCATCAATCACTGCCTGCAGAATGGTTTCTTCATTCAGGTGAAACGCGTCGGGATTATGGGTGCTCACGTTAAGTCCTCCTGCAGAAATTGGCGCAATTCTTTTTCCTTTTTGAATTTTGCCAATGCCCGATAGAGATGGGTTTTTACGGTACTTTCACTTTTCTTCAATATTTGAGCGATTTCATTTATGTTCAAGCTGTCTAGAAACCGCAGCATAAACACTTCGCGCTCCATTTTGGACAGTTTTTTTGCGATGCGTTCAACGTGCCGCCAGAAATCCGCTATTAAAACCTGTTCCAGCGCTTCGGCTCGGTTTTCACAATCGACTGTCACGGGTTGGGCGTCGATGCGTTCATCGGATGATTTAAAAATGGATCTGACTCGTTTTTTGCGCAGATAATCATTTACCCGGTTGACGGCGATCGTAAACAACCAGCTGCGAAATCGCTCGGGTTCGCGGAGACGGGAAATACTGCGATAAGCGCGCACAAATACATCCTGGGTGAGATCTTCTGCATCCATTCGGGAGCGTATGCGGTAATAAATCATGCGGTGCAAGTCTTTCTGATAGTGGTCAATCAATTGCTCAAAGGCCCATCTGTTCCCATCCCTGGCCTGCTTTGCAAGTTCTGCCAGTTGTGGATCAGCGGTTTGCGAGCCAGCCGCTTTATGTGTTGATGGAGTCATTATGAAGTATCAGTGCGTTTATCCGCTCAGGAGAACCAATCTTCAAAAAAATGGTTTTCATCTTACTGGCTTAAGATACGCTTGTCCACAACTGTTATGTGCTTCCTCCTTTTGCGAGGCATTCTGGCTGTAAAGACGGCTAAGCGAGCGAAACGGTTTACAAAAATCATGTCGAAATCATACAACACATTCTTCTTGCATAAGCGCTGATTCCTATGTATGAATGCTTCCTTACCGGTATCTTTGTGAAACCCTTTTCGGATGGGCCCAATTGAAAATGAGAGGTGTGCTTTTTGATGGACACGAAACTATCCCGTAGCGGTCTTGCCCGGCTTGACCCCATTGAAATTACACAAGCGGCGTCTTTTATCGCCCAGACCCAAAGATCTGACGGAGAAATACCCTGGTGTGAGGGACAAAAAACAGACCCCTGGGACCATGTTGAATCCGCCATGGGACTCAGCGTGGGTGGCTACCTTAACGAAGCCAAACGGGCTTTTGAATGGATGGCCGGCATTCAGCAGGAAGATGGCAGTTGGTATACCGCCTACCGGCAAGGCATTCCGGAAGATAAAACCCGCGACGCCAATTTATCCAGCTATATTGCTGTCGGTCTGCTGCATTACGCCTTGATAACCCAGGATACGGTTTTTTTAAAACAAATGTGGCCGACGCTTTTAAAAGCCATCGAGTTTGCCCTGAGCCTGCAAACACCCAACGGAGAAATATACTGGGCCATCAGCCCGAAAGGCAATGTCGACCGTATGGCGCTTTTAACGGGATCCAGCTCGATTTATATGAGCGTGAAGTGTGCGCTGGCAATTGCAAAAATGCTGGGGATTTGCATGCCTTCATGGGAAATCGCCCTGCATAAATTGGCGGAAGCCATTAAACACAGGCCCTATTTGTTTAATATGACCAAATCCCGTTATTCGATGGATTGGTTTTACCCGATTCTAGCCGGTGCCATTACCGGTGGTGATGCCCAACGGCGGATTGATAAATACTGGAAAAAATTTGTGGTGGAAGACCAAGGGGTACGTTGCGTTTCGGACAAACCCTGGGTAACCGTTGCCGAGACCTCGGAGCTGACCCTGGCACTGGCGGGCATGGGAAACCTCGAGCAGGCTGCCATTGTGTTCAACTGGATCTGCGATCGACGTCACGATGACGGGTCTTTCTGGTGCGGATTTACCTGTCCGGACCTGGTCCTATGGCCTGAAGACAAAATTACCTGGACCAATGCGGCGGCACTGATTGCTGCAGATGCGATTTACGGCATAACCCCTGCAAGTGTTCTTTTCAATCATCATTTCTGGGCAACCTCGGCATTGTCGCCGCTTGTCGATTCAGCGTGGGTGAATACTGCTTAATCGACCACAGAACAGCCGAATCATTGCGAGCTCTCAGAGATATTCAAAGATTAAATTTATCCGCAGATTACGCAGATTTCCGCAGATTAAATTATAAATTAAAAGATTAGGTCCACAGGTTTGAATTGTTCGTAACGATTACTGTTTCTGTAATTTTTTAGGATGGGAATCCTTGCAGAAAGATCACCGCCCATATTTTTTGAAAAAAGCGATATCGAAGTTTCAAAGATTCTATACCGCGCATTTTTTGCGTCCACATTTTGAATCGCTCGGAAAATTCCCCATGATTTTCAGGCCCTGGTATGTGGAAGTATTCGGCACCCCGGTTGTTATCGGTGATTATGTTTTCATTATTGCGGCTGCTGACCACCGGGTGCGCTTATCGGTCTGGGCGGACGAACAGGTCGGCGGGCAAATTCGAATCGGCAATTATGTGCTGCTGTGTCCAGGAGTTAGGATCAGCTCGGCCTCGCAAATCAGAATCGGTGACAACTGCATGATTGCCAGCGGCGCCTATATCACGGATTCGGATTGGCATGATGTTTATAATCGGATTGCCTTCGGGAAAACAGCGCCAATTGAAATTGCCGACAACGTCTGGATCGGTGACAGCGCCATTGTCTGTAAAGGCGCATCGATCGGTGAAAATAGCATCATTGGCGCCGGAGCCGTCGTGGTGAATTCCATCCCGGCAAATTGTATCGCAGTTGGAAATCCGGCAAAGGCTGTCAGGCATCTTGATCCTGAAGCAGCTTTTACGACCCGCCAGCAATGGTTTGCAAAAGGGCCCAGCCTGTTTACTGAAATGGATCAGCTGGACAGAGAGATGTTGCGCGAAAATACGCTGTTGGGCTGGTTGCGGTATCTTTTCTTTCCCGCTAAAGGCGACTAATACAGGTATCAGTCGCCTCGTTCAGAGGTTCTGAGGTTCGAAAACAGAAGACAGATGTCAGAGGACAGACGACGGAGGGAAAAACTGGAAGAAGAAATGCCTTATCCGACCTCTGTTTTCTGTCCGCTGCCCCCTGTATACTGACGCCTACGATCGATCAGACAAAATCCCCAGAAAAGCAGCCCGCCGCTTAGTGCAATCAGGCAACTGATTAAAAACAGGGCAAAAGACCCGATGATTTCATACAAATAACCGTTAAAAAAGAAGCCGACCATCAGTCCGAGACCATAACTGATGGCATTGTTTACCGCCTGACCCAGGGTCTTGGCCTTTTCGGGCGCCAGGCGATCGATATACAGAATACTGGCAATGTGGAAGGTGCCGTAGGTTAAGGCGTGCAGCAGCTGCGAGAGCAAAATGGTCACTGCCGATTGGGCAAAGAACAGAATTAACCACCTCAGAGCGGCGGCCATAAATGAAAAGATCAGGACGGATTTAATCGAAAAGCGGTTGAAGATTTGGCCGGATCGAAGCATGATCAGAATCTCTGCAATTGACGCGAGTGCCCACGTCAATCCGATAAAGGCGCTCCCGAATCCCAGGGTTTCCAGGTGAATCGAGAAAAAGCCGTAATAAGCCCCGTGGCTGACCAACATCAAAAAGGCACAAGACAAAAATACCAGAACGCGGGTCTCAAGCAGGCTTCTGCTGACTCCGGGCAACCGGCCCATTTTAGTGATTTGTAGGTCGGGGATTTGCGTCGAGATGACCGCCAGCATCAGCGATCCGGCCAGGATCAAAACGACAATTATTTCCACCGAATAAAGCTCGATGATTTTACCCAGAACCAGCACGACAGCGATAAAACTGACGGATCCCCATACACGGATTCGGCCGTAGCTTTTTTTCTCCTTTCCCAGAATGTCCATGGAAAATGCTTCGAGAAAGGATATGATCGGAGAATAAAATATGCCGTAAAAGCTCGTAATGGCCAGCATCGGCCAAAAATCAACGGTAAACAGATACAGCATCCAGATCAGCGCGCTGCAGAAACAACAAAGGATGTAAATCGGCCGGCGGACATCGAGGCGGTCGGCCAGTGCGCCCCAGATCAGGGGGAAAAGAACCATCGCCACCGAGCGAACTGCAGATAAAATCCCGATTTGAAAACCGCTGAATCCCAGATGATAACAGTAGAGGTTAAAAAAGGGCAAAAAAATTCCCAGCACACCAAAATATATGAAGTACTGGGAACCGATAAGAAAACGATAGGTTCGCTTGCTGGCGAATGGACTAGTCAATGCTGACGGTGACCTGTTTCGGTTTTTCTTCTTCGGGTCTTGAGACTTCTACCGTCAGAATCCCTTCTTTAAAGGAAGCTTTGATCAGACCGGGATTGATGGATTCTTGGAGGGAGAAGGATCGGTTAAATTTACCGAAGCTTCTTTCTTTGCGATAATAATTTTCATCTTTGATCGCCGGGTCCAGCAGCCGTTCTCCTTTGATGGTCAGCACATTGTCTTTAACCTCAACCGAAACATCGTCTTTGTTAACGCCGGGCAGCTCTATTTTCAATACGATCCCGTCGCCCGTTTCATAAATATCGACCGGGGGTCTCCAGTCAGAAAGACTGACCTCATCTTCAAAATCACGCGAACGCCCGAAAGACTCGTTAAAGATTCGGTTGATGCGTTCCTGCAGGGTCGATACGTCTCGAAATGGGTCCCATCTGACAATTGCCATGGTTACA
>WOR8_10004775_pt1 | contig 13091 bp, 10 predicted proteins | sample DeeMarSeWOR38_10_FD_19890 | JGI IMG/M metagenome (IMG submission 19890) | reverse complement strand
ACTTTAACAGTACGTCGCAGGGTCCGACACCCGAGGACGCCCGGAAGGACGGTCATATCCGCGGTCACAGCAGGCAATTCATGAAATATCCGGGTAAAGATTGTAGGTTGACTTGAAATGATTTTGCCTGGATTCCCGCCTGCGCGGGAATGACGTAATCGGTTAAGTAATTGTCATTTTTGCGAAAGCAGGAATCCAGAACGTAGGGTGGGCATTGCCCACCGTGAGGGAGAGCATAACCACGAAGGGCACAAAGCAGCATAGCTGCCATCAAATTCTAAATACAAATGTCCAAAACAACTTGACACGCAAAAGATGTTGTTCAATTAAATGTTTGGATCATTCGAATTTTAAAAATTTGAATTTGTTTAGGATTTCGATATTCGGATTTCGGATTTATCCTGTACTGTGATTTTTGTGGTATACGCCTCTTTAGACAATCTTTCCTGGTTTTTACAACATGATGGTAGAACAAGATAGGGTAGTTATCGAATCTCGCCAGGGGACTAAAGAAAAGGACTGCGAACCGATGGCTATCATGGTCTGCTCCGAAGTAGATCGCCGTCGATTTTGCCGTCTGACAACTGGAGTTTCAGGCAGCAGTCGCACAGCCTACAACGCTAGTCTACTTGAGGTGATCCACGCAGACTCCACCATTACCATAGCAGGCCCCATTCTTGGTGCTCCCCAGGCCGTGCTCGTCCTGGAAAAGTTGATCGCCCTCGGCAGTAAGGCAATTGTTGTCTTTGGCTGGTGCGGCTCTCTGCAGTCGGACCTTAAAATCGGGGATTGGGTCCTGCCGACCTCAGCCCACAGCGAAGAAGGAACTTCGACACACTATCCCATGGGATCAGCCAGATATGTCCCCGATGCTGACCTGGTTACCATGCTCCAAGATTATTGTGGGCAGCATGGGTTCTCCGTCCGTCCGGGACCAGTTTGTACCACCGATGCTCCTTTGCGCGAAACAGTGGACAAAGTTCGCCTTTATGGAAAAGATGGCGTTCTTGCAGTGGAAATGGAGATGTCTGCCCTGTTTCACGTGGCCGCATACAGAAAAGTACGGTTGGTTGGTTTGCTTGCGGTTTCTGATGAACTTTTTACCCTCAAGTGGCGACCCGGCTTCAGCAGCACCAGTTTCAAGAACTCCTGCCGCCAGGCAACTGATGCTCTTCTCGACTTCTGCGCCAGCCTGCATCCAAAGTTGTATACATAGACCCCGTAGGATAGCATATACATCCTTTGATCCTTGTTCTTCAGGCCACCGTGATGCATAATAGACGCGGTGACGCGGAGACAGGGCGACACGGTGAAACGGGGAGACGGATAGACGGGGACGCGGAGAAACGGTCCCAAACGTCATACCGGACGAACAAGTCGAGATCCGATATCTAGTAATGCATTGACTTTTCTGGATTCCGGATATCCGCCGTCAGCGGATTCCGGAATGACGGACTTGACGCTCGCACTTAAAATACCGAGTTTTTCAGCAGCCTGCTGGGACTACAAGCAACTCTGAGGAATCGCTTTTGGTGTCTAGTCTCTAGTGCTTAGTGCCTTGTTAGCCTCGCCGCATCGCCCTTTCTCCGCGTCTCCGTTTCGTTTCGTTCGAAAGGGTTGATTCATGTCTTTTGCAAACAGCCGGAGTAAAGAACCCTGGCCCACTCTGGCAATAGACGTGGGCGGCGGCACTCAGGACATCCTCATCTGGCAGCCTGACGTTCCTATAGAAAATTGCGTAAAACTGGTGCTCCCGTCCCAGACGGTAGTGGTAGCGGCGCGCATCCGTCGATGCACATCGCAGGGTCTCCCCATCTGCCTCACCGGGAACCTGATGGGTGGTGGCGCCTGTGTTGGGGCAATTCAGGAACATCTTCAAAGCGGCTATCCCGTATACGCTGCGGAAGAAGCCGCCCTTACCATTTACGATAACCTGGACCGGGTCAAAGCCATGGGTGTTACTCTGGTCGAAGAGCCGCCAGCAGAGGCGCATCTTCTGATAATGGGCGACGTGGACCTTGCGGCGTTGGCCAAAGCCCTTGTTCCTTTCGAGGTTGAGCTACCGGACACATATGCGGTAGCAGTCCAGGATCATGGCTTCTCGCCGGATGGTAGTAACCGGTTATTCCGCTTCCAGCAATGGCGCGACTTCCTTGATCGAGGCGGCAGAATGGCACAGCTTTGGCACCAGGAACCGCCAGACTATCTGACCCGGATGCAAGCCGTGCAGCGTGACTTACCCGGGGCCCTGGTGATGGATACTGGCGCAGCGGCCATCCTTGGTGCTCTTTGCGACCCAATAGCCGCGGAGAAGACCGCAGAAGGCTTGGTGGTGCTCAACCTGGGGAATCAGCATGCAGTAGCATCGCTGGTACTTGACTCGAAAATTGTTGGTATTTACGAGCACCACACCGGCTGTCTGACGGCTGCCAAACTCCATGATCACCTGGTCCGTTTTCGCCAGGGTATACTTAGCGATCAGGAGGTGTTTGCCGACCGGGGGCATGGCTGTGTTACCCTTCCCGAGGCCAAGGATATGAGCGCTTATCCGACTGTGGTGGTAACCGGTCCCCAACGACATCTGGCAAAGAACCTAGGTTACTATTTCGCCGTCCCTTATGGCGACATGATGCTATCTGGCTGCTTTGGGCTGATACGGGCGGCCACAGGAGCTATTTAGCGATGCTTTGACGCGGAGACGAAGTGAAACGGAGATGGGGTGAGACGGCGACGCGGGGAAACGAGGCGGGGTTTGCCTTTGCCCGCAAGGATCTCACACTGAATATCTCAAGGTTAGAGCTGTGACGGAGACGCGGGGAAACGAGGAAACGGAGAGACGGTGACCCGGAGAGACGGAGACGCGGGGAAACGGGGACACGGAGAAACGGAGAGGTATACGGTAAGTAGGGCCGGTCACCGTACCGGCCCAGAGATCAGTGGCCAGTAACGGTCTTTTGATAGGACACATAATTCAGTTGTCAGTTGCAATCAGAATATAATGATCGCGACCATCCACAACGGACAACGGACTGATAGCCGCCTCAAAGACACAATGCTTTACGATTCAATGAATTGAGCTGTCATGGAAACAAGCGGTACGATTCCAGAAAAAGTGCGCCAGCGGGTGGCGGAATTGCGGGAGCAGATCGACTATCATAATTACCGCTACTACCGCCTCAATAATCCTGTGATTTCTGATGCAGCCTATGACAAACTATTTACAGAGTTGCAGCAACTGGAAACAGAGTATCCGCAACTGCTCACCCCTTATTCTCCCACCCAGCGAGTTGGTGCCGAACCCCTGGAGGCCTTTAGGCCGGTAACCCATCATCGGCCCATGCTTAGCCTGGAATCTTCTCATCAAGCCCGGATTCTGGAGGATTTTCACCGCAGAGTTCTCGAGGCAGCAGGAGAAATGGCCGCAGACTACCTGATACAACCCAAGGTTGACGGGGTTTCTGTGGAGTTGGTCTACGAGGACCGGAGGTTAAGCCGCGCCGCCACCCGCGGCGATGGCTTCACCGGAGAAGATATTACGCTCAACATCCGTGCCATTTCCACCATTCCCAAAGGTCTCGCCGCAGCTGCGCCCGCTTTTGTGGTTGTGCGGGGAGAAGTATTCATGCCGGTGAAGGGTTTTCGTGAACTCAATGAACAACTCATTGGTGAGAACAAGAAACCCTTCGCAAATCCCCGCAACGCTACCTCAGGTTCTTTGCGCCAACTGGATCCTGTTATTACCGCCAGCAGGCCCCTGGAATTATTCCCTTTTGAACTCACCAATGCAGACGAGTTGGGTTACCAGGCTGAAAGCTACTGTTTGGAGGATCTCAAACGTTGGGGGTTGTCTGTACCACCGGAGGCCATGGAGACGGGTAACACCCAGGAAGATATCGAGGCCATCCATCGACGCTTCAGTGGCAATCGCGACCAACTCGACTATGAGGTAGACGGCATAGTGGTAAAGGTTAACAGCTTGCAGTTGCGGGCGAGCATGGGTGCTCGCACCAGGACCCCGCGCTGGGCCGTGGCCTACAAATTCGAACCCCGCCAAGAGGTAACCCGGGTGGAAAGAATAATTGCTCAGGTGGGACGCACCGGCAAGTTGACACCTGTGGCACTGCTATTGCCAGTGGACGTGGGTGGGGTCACAGTATCTCGGGCCTCTCTGCACAATTTCGGTGAGGTCCAACGACTGGACGTTCGGCCTGGGGATACCGTCCGGATCCAACGCGCTGGAGATGTCATTCCCCAGGTTATGGCAGTGATCAAGCCAGGCGAACCCCGAAGCGAACCATTCCTGGCTCCTGATAGTTGCCCGGTATGCCAGAGCCAAGTGGTTGAAGAAGGAGCTTATCACAGGTGCCCCAACCGTTTCGGTTGTACCGCCCAGATCCAGGGTAGCATCAGCCATTATGCTTCGAGAACCGCTTTGGATATAGAGGGTCTGGGTGAAAAGACCATAACTACCTTTTTGGAAAAGGGTCTTCTCCAGGATCTCGCTTCTATCTATACGCTCAACAAAGCCGACATTGCTCCTTTAGAGGGATTTGGTGAACTTTCAGCCGACAATCTTGTGACAGCCATCGAAAATACCAGAATACCCCCATTGCACCGCTTCCTCTACGGCCTCGGTATCCCTAATGTGGGTGAGACGACGGCCGCAGATATCGCTCGTTTTTTTGGATCGTTTGCAGCCATTCGAACCGCCACTCCGGATCAGCTACTGCAAGTGGAAGGGGTAGGACCGATTGTTGCCCTATCAATAGTTGAATTCTTTGCCAACTCATCCGTTAATACAGAACTGGAGAGTCTACTGCAGCAGGTGACTCCCCAGACTGCAGTAACTGAGGAGGTTACCGAGAAGGAGTTGAGTGGAAAGATCTTTGTTTTCACCGGTACTTTGGAAAGGCTCACCCGGAGCGAGGCGAAAAAACTGGTGGAGGGCTTAGGTGGTAAAGTAAGCTCAAGCGTGTCTCGAAACACCGATTACGTTGTTTACGGTCCGGGAGCCCGTGCCAAGCTGGCCAAGGCCAGGGAACTGGGACGCCAACTCCTCACCGAGGAGGAGTTTATTGAGCTCATTGGAGAGGGTTCGGGGTGAGTTAGATTTGGCCTATCGGCCTTGGGCAGGGTCTCTAGGTCCCAGGGTGGATATTTAGTGGAGTGAAATGGCGATACGTAGAAACGGCGACACGGTGATTGAAAAAATTTCTTCCTCTGCGTGTGCCCGTGTCCTCCCGTCTCCGGTTCTCCGTATCTCCGCGTCTCAGCGTCTTCTAATCTGGGGGATCCGCATGGACAAGGTAAGAGCGCACATACTCATCTCTGGCCGGGTACAGGGTGTCTTCTTCCGTGCTTATACCGAAAGAGCGGCTCAAGAGAGAACAATTAAGGGCTGGGTTATGAACACTCGCGATGGCCGAGTTGAAGCTGTCTTGGAAGGCGAAAAAGAACAAGTTGAGGATATGATCCGCTGGTGCCACCAGGGATCACCCCATTCCCGGGTAACAGAAGTAAGCGTGGATTGGAACGAATACACGGGGGAATTCAAGGATTTCTCTGTAAGATATTATTATTAGCCTATGCGGGCGGGGATAAACCCCGCCCCTACATTGTCGTGCCTAGTTCCTAGTCTTCTGCCTGCTGCCTGCTGCTATCTGCCTGCTGTTTTCTGCGCTTGCTCGAGCATCTCCTTCGCATGAGCCCTCGTCTTCTCAGAAATCTTCTCCCCGCCCAGCATGCGGGCGATCTCTTCCAGACGATCTTTCCTGGTTAACTCCTGCATGGCAGTCATGGTTCGACTTTTGTGAGTCTTCTTACGTACTACGTAGTGATGATCGCCATAGCAGGCAATCTGGGGCAAGTGGGTGATACAAACTACCTGATGTCTCTCAGAAAGTTTCTTTAACCGCTGCCCCACCCTGTCTGCCGTGCTCCCGCCGATTCCGGAATCCACCTCGTCAAAAATCAGGGTCTCTAGAGCGTTCTTCCTCGCCAGCAATTCTTTCAGCGCCAGGACAATCCTGGACAGTTCTCCGCCCGAGGCGATCTTGGCCATAGGTCTGAGATCCTCACCGGGGTTGGCCGAGAAGAAAAAGGCAACACTGTCCACCCCGGTCTCACTCAAAAGGTATTCACCCACCCGAACACTCTCGGCTTCCCGGACCCATGCCTCATCGAAAACCACCTCAAACTGGCAATGCGCCATATCCAGGGTGGCCAACCCTTTTACCACCGCCTTGCTCAGTTGTCTCGCCGTCTCCCGACGAACTTTTGAAAGCTTTAGAGCCTCAGACAGGGATTGCTGACAAAGACTCTCCAGCCCCTCTTCTGTTTTGGCAATTTCCGCTTCATCGCTCTCTGTGGCTTCCAACTGCTGACGGAGTTTATCAGCGTGGGCCAGCACCGCTCCGGTGCTGCCGCCGTATTTGCGCATGAGCCGTTGGAGGGTGTGCAACCTCTCCTCAATCCACTCCAGTCTATTGGGATCCGCCTGGATTTGCTGGCTGTAGTCCCTAAGGGTGAAAGAAACATCCTCAACCTGGTGCCCTATTCCTTCCAGCGCCTCTGCCAGACCCTTGAGAGTCTGGTCCAGATTGCCCAAATCGGCAAGGATTCTGTGACACTGACTTACATCCTCCAGAACTGCACCGCTCTCTGAATATAGAATCCCATGGGCCTTGGCGGCACCCTCCTGGAGTCTCTCCACGTGCCGCAGTCTCTCGCGCTCCTCCCCCAGTTGGACCTCCTCGTCCACTTGAATCCGGGCCTTGTCTATCTCCTCCAGTTGGAAACGACGAAGTTCTTTTTTTTCCCTCCGCTCCATTGCCTGTCTCTGTAGCCGCCGAAGTTCTTGTCGTAGCCTTTTCAGTTCACCAAAGGTTTCTCCATATGCTGTGCGCTGGCTTTCGAGACCTCCGAACCGATCGACGGTATCGAGATGGGCTTCGGGTTCCAGAAACAATTGATGTTCATGCTGCCCTGAAATCGACACCAGCCCTCGACACAACTCTGCCAACAGTCCCACTGTGGCAAGCTGACCATTGACATAGACCCGATTGCGTCCGGATGTGGACAAGACCCGCCTGACCACCACCTCAGGCCCTCCAGACTCCTTCATGAATGCCTGAAATCGGGCCATTCCCCTATCATCGGCCAGGTTGATCAGAGCGGTCACAGTAGCCTCTTTACTGCCGCTGCGAATGAGATCGGCAGAGCCACGGCTGCCTAGCAACAGATTGATGGCGTTAACTAAAATGGACTTGCCGGCACCGGTCTCCCCGGTGACCACCGTTAGTCCTGGATTGAAAGAGACCGAAAGCGCTTGGATAATGGCGAAATTACTGATCTGCAACTCGGCGAGCACAACCACACCTCTTTTAGCCCGGATTATTCATAAAATCACTTCGCTTCATGAATAATCCGCCCTCCGGGCCCTTCGGCTTTGCTCAGGGTCTTGAGCCAGTCGAAAGACCTCGACTCCGGCCTTTGCAGCCCTCCGCTCAGGGCTAACCTTGAGCGGGTGCGAAGCACCCTGTCGAAACCTGCAACAAAGACTTTCAATTCGTTGCGAGTGCATATTCACGAATCCAAAAGATTCGTGAATAATGCAGGTTAGGGTGCTGGATATACCTCTCTGCGAGTTGACTTTGTCACAATTGAGAAGAGATTTCAACTGAGTTGTGGGGAAATAGTAGTATTGGCAATTGGGTGGATTTAATTCATTAAATTACTTAGAGAATTCAGCGAGTGATAGGCTAAGTAATGTCCCTTCGGAAATACAGTTTCTCTTCTCCCCCTTGAGAGGTTGTGTCGCAATGTCATTCCGAGGCGAGAGCCGAGGAATCTTGAATCTACAACTGTTTAATAATAAAAGATTTCTCGCTTCGCTCGAAATGACAAATAAGGCTTAAACCATAATTGTGATACAGAACGTAGGGTGGGCATTGCCCACCGCCTGACGGGCGGGGATAAACCCCGCCCCTACAAAATATCCCCCTCCCCTTTATCCCCTCCTCTCTCTCCGAGCTGGAGGCTCTACGAGCTGGAAGTCAAGGCGTAGGCTCTACCCTCCGGCCTGTAAGCCCTACGGGCTGGAAGCGGAGCCAGAGGCTGCCAGGGGAGGAAAAGTATAAGTTCTCGGTGAAACAGGATTCACCATAGGTCTTTTCCAGCAAACATGGTTGTCGGACAGCCTCCAAAGGGGCATTTAGATCTCGGTGATAGTTTCATTTGACCAATCAAATATTGTCAATTAACGGGCAAAGGTAAAATATACCACCCAGCCTTTGACGGGATGGGTTTTGAGACTACTATTCATATTGGAGAAAAAGGCAGAAAAACAAACGCAAAGTGGCCGGAGCCATGCTAGCTCCGGCCACTTTGAGATAATAAGCGACTTGCTAAATTACGAGCACTTGCAAGTGGTAGCTCTCTATTTTTCTATCACCACCACGTCCTGGCCCACAAGGCGCGCGCCCGACATGTGCCAAGCACTTATTCTCACCACACGAACGTCGCCTGCTCGCACCGTGCCCAAAACCCTTAATAGATCCTTCTTATCAAATTGGAGAACAAGATCAAGCTTGCCATCTGGACCCTTGTCGCTGCAGAAGTCTGCTTTTACCTTCTTGCCGCTAGATTTCCAGGTATAGAACTGATGCGGCCTTGCCACATCTTGCAGAGAGCTTTCTTCAGGTGGGATCTCTTCTAGTCTCACTGAATCTTGACGAATTTGTCTAACATCTAGACGGTCGGTGCCAAGGATGGCCACCAACACCACGCCACGTTTTGACACTTCTAGCGGGTTTGGGCACAATCCGGGTTTGATGTCGACGGGAACAATCTGCGTTGGCGGCACTGAAGAGGTTGGATAATTCGCACTCCAACTAACAGCTCCTAAAAAAGACAAAGAAATTAGAGCCACTGCCAACACAGTTAAGATTAAAGCCACATTTTTTGTCGTCCCTATCTTTTTTCTCATCTTTGCTACCCTTTCCTTCTCTATTTAGTCACGAGCCGGGCTAAGCGGCCCTTAACTTTTTTAATAGGGTAATTAGTTTACCATACTATAATTCCTGGCTTCTCGCCCCTATTTCTTGTATCTTTCGCTCTATTGGCAGGGCATTCTTCCGGTTCACCCTCATTTCAGCAAGATTTATACCAAGAGGAACTTAAGCATGGCTCTCCCACATAACAGTGAATCGCAGATACCAGGCAGATTATAGTTTTACAGACCTGGGCGTTACAGTCTCAGAGCTTCAGTACTCGGCCCTTTTTTCGTTTGCAATCTCGGCTGGCTTCAAGTATTTTCATCTAAGAAGTTTTCATTTATCAGTAAGCAGTAAGAGAATAATAAATCATAGGCGCACTTCCTCTGGGCTAAAGGACGTCTGGAGGAACAGAAGTAGTGGATTCGCTGGAGAGCGAATTTAAACTGATCTACACTCAAATCGGGCGCAGCAGGGGCACCTGACTACCCTTTCTGTCCATCCAGTCTGCATCCTTGATTCGAGGAACGTTCCCCTGCCTGTATCGCCTACGGTGTAGCAACTGCACGCCACCAAACATCGTCCACCCGGAGACCCCAAATAATCCCCTCCCCCTTGACGGGGGAGGGCTCGCCCTGTTAAATGCCGCCGGTGGCGGCCCCTGCGCAGCAGGGATTTAACAGGGTAGAGGTGGGGGTGAAAAACCGCATGGAGCTTAGTGCCAAGCGCATAGCGAAAAAGTCTTCCCCCCTACGCTCTGCTCTTTGCGCTATGCGATTAGGTCCCCCTCCGCCCGCCAGGGGAGGGGAAAGGATAAAGGTACTGCCATGAAGAACAGAGAAGGGGGCGTTACTCTCAACGAAATCCTTATCTCTCTGACTGTGGTAGGTGTTTTGGCTGCTCTAGGGCTTCCCCGGTTGGCCAAAACAGTGGGCAACTACCGTCTCACCGCTGCCGCTCGCTCCCTGGTGGTTCAAATCCATAAGGCCAAACTAACGGCCATCCGGCAGGGTACCATCTACTATCTCGACTTTGATTTTGACGCTGATGGCAACCTGGCGTCAGAAGACTGTGTTCTCTGGGGGGATCGCAACGGAAACCGACGCAAGGAACTACTGGAGCAGAGTCAAATGGTACTGGATTTGGAGACCTTTCCTGGCGTGCACCTCCACTCCTATCCTCAGGAACAAGGCGGACCAAGGCGCGGGCCCAACAAAACCAAGATCAATGCAGGGGGTGATGACGGCGTTAGCTTCAGTCAGAATCGCATTAAATTAAACTCTGACGGGACATGCAGTACCGGCACTGTTTACCTCCACAACAACAACGGCCGGACCTTTGCCATCCGTATCCGCTTCAACGGCCTGACTCAACTCTGGAGACACGACGGTCAGGCTTGGGAGAAATGGTAATCAAAAGTCAGCAGGCAGATAGCAGCGGTCAGGAGGCAGGGATACTAGGCACTAGATGATAAGTGTTCACTTCTTAGCCGCTCTCTTGGCGATTTGTCGAAAAGTCATAAGGAATCACGACCTACGTCTCTGAAATGCAGCTGTATAACTGTAAAAAAAATAAAAACTATTAAATCATTTTATACTTATCAGTCTGCTTTTTAGCCAAATTAATGACCGGGCACAGCAAAGATGGTCTCTACTGAAGCTGTGTACCCCCCGGCCTGCGGAGTTCATTAGCCCGCATTATTCACGAATTTTGTAGCTTCGTGAATAAGCGCCTGCAAGAAAGCATCTTTGCTTTCTTGCAGGCTTCGACGCGGTGCTTCGCACCTTGTCCTTCGACCTGCTCAGGATCCCGAGTGAAATCGATGGACTCAGGGCTAACCCTGAGCGGAGGCCTGTAGACCTTTTTGTTCTTGCCCAGCCTGAGCTTTTGCTTTCCAGGTGCGAATAACAACAAAGCACGGACCGCTGTCATGGAACCGCAGGAAACACATAGATGTAACCAGCGCCACGGCTTCAGCCTGGTTGAACTTCTGGTGGCAATGGCAATTGCTGGTGTGGTCATGGCAGCGGTTTTCAAGATTTTTACAACTCAACAGGATTCCTATCTGATTCAAGAGCAGATGGCAGAAATGCAGCAGAACGTTCGGACGGCAAAATACATCATGACCAGAGAAATCAGGATGGCGGGCTACGATCCAATGAATGCAGGGGCAGCATTTGGCTTTGTATCCGCCTACGGTGATAGCATAAACTTCACCATGGACATCGTTGGTGAGGACGGGGCCGTCACCGTTCCTGGTGATGATATCACCTATTCTGTTTCTAACAGCAATCTGGATAGGAATGAAGGAGCCGGCAACCAAGTGGTTGTGGAAAATGTCGAGGCCGTCGGTTTTGCCTATGCCTTTGATGCGGACAACGACGGCAACATTGATACCAGTGCTAATGGAAACATCATTTGGGCCATCGACTCCGATGACACGGATGCAGACAAACGGCTGGATGTGAATCTTGATGGCAATAACGATGGGACTATTGATGCCAGTGACGACACCAACGGGGATGGCCTCATTGATGACAATGATGCCGGCACAGCACTCGCATCTCCAGTAGACCTGGAAAAAATAAGAGCAGTGAAGATATGGATTCTCGCCAGGACCGGAAGAGAGGACAGGGCTTTTGCTGATACCTCAACATATGTTTTGGGTAATCAGAGGGTTAACGCCAATGATGGTAGCAGACGACAACTGTTGACCACCATGGTCAAGTGCAGAAACATGGCTCTTTAGAAGCTGAAAAACGCTTCGGCTTTGCCGAGGTATAGTTAAGCTAGGCTAAAAGAGTACGGGAGGGGATAAAGTTACCCATGTCCTTTGTTGCACGGGGAGGGGGATACAATCTATTGAAATCACCTCCTTTTCACCCTCACCTTTACCCTGTTAAATCCCTGCTTCGCAGGGTCCGCCACCGGCGGCATTTAACAGGGCGAGCCCTCTCCCGTCAAGGGAGAGGGGGCTTTTAGCTCTTTGCTGTGAATGGTTTTCAGTGACAATCATGGTCAAAAATCAACTTAGGCAAGAGTTCTCGGACAGCCTCTCGATCCCCCTTTACAAAAGGGGGACGTTTTTCAAGTGGTTCCAACAAGTTCTCCCCTTTCATAAAGGGGGGTTAGGGCCTGCCCGCCACCACGCCCGCCATGCGAGCAAGGCGAGGCGGGCGGGTCGCTCTCGCTCAGGCGAGGCGGGGGGGGGGATTTTGAAGCTGGCGTCACCATGGCGACCGGTGCAGACCACGCCACATATCAAAAGAAAACAAGAAGGCTATACCCTGGTAGAAGTTCTCATTGCCATTACCGTTCTGGCCGTTGGTCTTATGGCGGTGGCCACCATGCAGGTCACAGCCATCAAGACCAACGCCGTTGCCAGTGGCATGTCGCAAGGACTGACCCTGGCCCAAGCCAAAATGGAAGAATTGATGAACCTGCCATATATCACCCTCAATGATGCAGACGGAGATGGGACCGGCAAGGACACAGACGACGACGGTGTAGATGATGATGGGGACAATTTTGGTTTGGATGATACGACCGGCGCAGACGGTTCAGAAGCCAATGGCAGATATACCGTTTATTGGAACGTTGCCGTAGATGAACCTGTGACCGCCAGTAAGACCATAAGGGTCATAGTGACCTGGACCGAAAGGGAAAGGGATAAGCGCCTTGCCCTGGATTTCGTTAAGACCGATCTTAGTTAAAACTACTCCTGAAAGTCATTTCCCCTCCCCTGGCGGGAGGGGGAGTGATTTGTGGGGTTTCTGAACGAACATTACGAGGTCTTACCAACTAATGGCATAGAGTTCGTACTATGAAAAGTATTGTTTACGACATAGCCAATGACAGGGGCTCGGCTCTGGTGGTAGCCCTGCTAATATTGGTGCTGCTCACTTTGATGGGTATTTCGGCCACCACCACCAGCACCATCGAGGTACAGATGGCCGGCAATGAGAAGTTTCATGAAATGGCTTTCTACGCTGCCGAGAGTGGCTGGCAGGAGGCGCTGAATTGGTTGGACCGCCAGTACCCCGGAATTACCGAGCAGGTCGGCTGGGATGCAAGCTCGGGAACCTTTTCGACCGGAGA
>WOR8_10008396_pt1 | contig 13093 bp, 11 predicted proteins | sample DeeMarSeWOR38_10_FD_19890 | JGI IMG/M metagenome (IMG submission 19890) | reverse complement strand
GGGTTCCGGGGTTCATCCAACGGTGGCAGGGTTCGTGGTTGCCATGTTCATCCCGGCGCGGGGTAAATATGACACCGATAGATTCGTCAAGAAGGTGAAAGAAATAATGGATGAATTCCAGTGTGAGGAACAGAGCTGCGGTTATTCCATACTGCTTGACCGCGGTCACCTCAATGCGGTGCACGCTCTGGAAATGGCCTGCCACGAGGTAGAGACCCCTTTGCAGCGGCTAGAACACTCCCTACACCCTTGGGTCGCCTTCGTCCTGCTGCCCCTCTTCGCTTTTGCCAACGCTGGACTCTCCCTTAAGGGAATCGACTTGACAAGTATTGTTCATCAGCCTCTGACCTTGGGGATCACCCTAGGACTCTTCCTCGGAAAACCTGTAGGCATATTTCTTTTTTCCTTGCTGGCCGTCAAGACAGGTATAGCGGTGCTCCCCGCTGAAGTCAGGTGGTCACACATCGTCGGTGCTGGCATGTTAGGTGGCATAGGCTTTACCATGTCCTTATTCGTCTCCGGACTCTCCTTTACCACACCTGAGCTGCTCAATTACGCCAAGTTGGGAATTTTGTTGGGATCGATCCTCTCAGCATTGGTAGGACTTGCTTTCCTGGCTTGGTATTGTGCTTTCCTGGGTAAGATAAAAGAAAACACAGCCGGTCAGGGTAACTAAGCACTAGGAACTAGGCACCATTCCCTTTCACTTTTATCATTCTTCATCGTTCATTGAGCAATCCGTCTTTTTCTTCTGTGAGTTTAGAACCACCCAAAAATCCCAGCAAAATGTAAAATGTGCTTATCACCTACTGCCTAGTGCCTAGTTTTCAAGACCGCAAGAACTGCTTTCAACTGCGGCGAAGTTTTGCCAACCGGCTTGGACAATCGCCTCAAAAGATCTGAACACTTTGACGGTTGCCCTCCCTGCATTAATCAGTTATATTCTACTACCTTCGTATGAGATCTTCACCAGCCTTGCACAACCAAAGAATCAAGACTAACAAGAATAGCATGAGAAAGCGGTATGAACTCTTCATTGACACCCGATCGTGAGTTACGCAAAGTCATCGAAACAGCTGCCCGGGCCGAAAGCAACCTCTGTTGGGCTTGCGGCACTTGTGACAACGAGTGCCCGATTAACGGTGCCAGCAACCGGCTTAGCCCACGAAAGATTGTGAGGTTGGCCAATTATGGATTGTTGGATGAGTTGCTCGGCGCGCCGGAAATTTGGTACTGCCTGACTTGTTATCGTTGCTTCGATGGTTGTCCCAACCGAGTGAAACCTGCGGAGGTAATCCAGTTTATTCGGGAAGAAGCTTTGCGCCGGCAAATAGTAAAATGGGATATGGTACAAAGTTACAAGAAACTTTTCGGCCTTTTCCAGCGGGTCCGCTGGCACGCTACGGTTCGATGCATGGATGGGGAACTGAACAGTGTTTCTGAACAACAGTGGTACCAATGGCTGGAAACCCCCGTGGAACTGCGGCGAACCAACATAACACCTAAAGGTGTTGCCAACCGGACCGTGTATTTTCGCCAAGCGGCCGACTCAAATATAACCCTCTGCCTGACTTGTAGCGAATGCACCAATTGCTGTCCGGTATTCCATGAAAGATCTATTTTTGACCCCCAAGCAATCATCCGCATGGTGAACATGGGCCTGACTGAAGAGCTGCTGGGCTCACCGTCCATCTGGCTTTGCATCGGATGTGGTCGCTGCAGTCAAGCCTGTACCCAGACGGTCAAGGGAAAGGAGATTATCGCCCGTCTGCGGAGGATGGCCATTGACGGCGGCTACGTTAGTCCGCAATTACCCAGGAGACTGAAAAAAGCCGAAAAGTTAATCTATCCCCGATTGCTGGATGAAATAGATGCATGCTTTGATTTTTCCAGTGGAAGGATACCCATCACTGCTACCGGTTAGATATTAGCGAAGGTTTGATTTCATTCTGCCTGATAATTAAATCTATCGTCCCACCGATTTCCTAAGAGAGTATTTATTGCAGTATTAACCTGGATGTTTCATGAAGTGCTGTCACACGGTGGAGGGCAGGTGTTCGGATTCATTCTTATTTCCGCCATCACTTTGATGCACATTTACGTCTTCTGGCGAGCCGCCTCAGTGCCTGTTCTTAAACGGTACGTTCCCAGAAAGCTTCTCATTGGCGCAGGCCTGGTTCTCTGGGCAACCTTTTTCTCGGGCCGCGTCTACGGTCACCATGGCACAAGCCTCCTCGCCAAAACCTTGGAGTTGCTCGGCATGAACTGGATGGCCGTGCTATTCCTTCTCTTCGTCTCCCTTCTTGCCATGGACTTCGTCACTGGGTTCGGCTTTCTCGTGCCCAGGCTGGCGCCTTGGTTACGAACCATAGCTTTGCTTGCCGGTTTGGTGCTTTCGCTTGTCGCACTTGTCCAGGGGTTGCGGCCGCCGGTGGTGCGAAACTATGAGGTGTATTTGTCCGGTCTTGCCGATGAGATGGATGGCACGGTGCTCGTAGCCATGTCCGATCTGCACCTTGGCTCATCCCTCGGCAAGCGGTGGCTGGAAGCACGCGTCGCCCAGGTGCAGGCGCAGCAGCCTGATCTCGTGGTTTTGCTCGGAGATCTCTTTGAAGGTCACGGCAAACCCCAAAACGAGCTGCTTCCAGTGTTGCGGCGCCTCGCTGCACCTCTCGGTGTCTGGGTTGTTCCCGGCAACCACGAGTTCCACCGTCCCCAGGATACGAGTACCTTTCTCATCGAGGAAGCCGGCTTCCACTTACTGCGCAACTGCTGGGCCGAAGTTCGACCCGGCCTGGTCATGGCTGGCGTAGACGATCTCACAGCTAGCCGCCGCTCTGGTCAGGTTGGCGATCCCATTTCGAAGGCACTCGCGGGTCGACCTCCGGGGGCAACCATTCTTCTCTCCCACACACCGTGGCAGGCCGACAAAGCAGCGGCAGCCGGTGTAGGCTTGATGCTTTCCGGCCACACCCACGGAGGGCAAATTTGGCCTTTCGGCTATCTGGTCAAACGCGTTTACCCCCTCCTCGGAGGCCGGTATGAGGTGGACGGCATGACGGCCATTGTCTGCCGCGGTACGGGCACTTGGGGACCCCGTATGCGCCTCTGGCGTCCCAGCGAGATTCTCCTACTTAAGCTGCAAAGGGAGAGAAAGCAGGCTATAAGTAAATAAGACGAGCTGTAAAAGGATCAGGTTTGCCCTGGACTCTTGCAGTCATCGAAAACGGTTTGCTTATTGATATCTGTTGATTTCCATAACACCTTGATATCAACAAGTGAAGGAGGCTTCAATTGATTAAGAGAGTTGGGAGGAATGTCATTGATGATTCTTAGCTGGTTAATGTATAGTTTCGCTTGGCATCAAAAGCAAGAATAACCAATCCGTGGGGAAGGCCCTTATGGGACATGGAAAAGCGTCCTATCTAATTGTCCTGTTTCTACTTATGGGTATTTGTACAAACAGTGTGATGGACGAGGCCTGCTTGTGCGGCCAAGCCTGCCGGCACAGCCTGCAAAGCAAGTTAGGGGCAGGAGTAAATTCTTCATTTCATATGCGTTGTTGTGGGACCAATTGTAATAGCTGCAATATCGAAAAAGGACAAACTCTCAAAGCGGCCAATACTTCCACACCGACCGGTGGTGTGAAAATCTTTGATACGACACACATCATATTTGTGTTGGTTGATTATCCTGCCACCATCTATGTCCTCAAGGATTTTGATGTTTTTTATGCCTATAGCACACCACCATTTTCTCCGATTTATCTACAAAATCTTTCTCTACTCTGTTAATCCTTCCAATACTATTCCCGACTCTTCTCAAGACAAAAGCTTATCCTTTTAAGAGCCGACTTCATTCGGGTGAAGCACGGGAAGTCAGAAGATGGCTTGAATTTGGACTAATTGTCAGTCCTTAAAACTTGGTCTTAAAAGGGAGAATTATATGAGGATAAAAAAAGGTATTATTCTTCTGGTGGCACTTTTCCTGATGGTGAACGGGGTATTCTATGCCGCCCTGGCTGACCACGACGAAAACAAAGAAAAGAGATGGTATCAAAAAATATTCGATTGGCATGATGACGATGATAACGATGACAATGATCATCATACCGATAATCGTAAAAATTCGAAGCATTCCAGGGAACGTTACCTGAATCCGGTAAGTAATCCAACTTACAAAGAACAGTGTGGAGCCTGCCACTTTGCCTACCAGCCCGAGTTGCTGCCTTCCGGTTCGTGGGAGAAAATCCTGGCTAGACTCGATGACCATTTTGGCGAGGAAGTCGACCTTGATCTTGACTCCAAAAAGATCATTGCGGAATATTTAAAAGCGAACAGTGCAGAATATTCCTCTGCAAAGCGGGCGGTAAAGATCATGCGAAGTCTGAGGGGACAGACTCCGATGAGAATTACGGATGTCCCTTACATCAGGGAAAAACATCAGGATGATGATATCCCAGCCGATGCCTTCACCAGGAAATCCGTTGGATCCATGTCAAACTGTATCGCTTGTCACACCACCGCTGAAAATGGGATTTACGAGGATGATCATGTTGTCATTCCTCGGTGACCGGACTTGTAACTATTTAGCCAACAGGATCTGGACATATGACAGAAGATAGATTTTACAGATTGGGTCAATATAAGATTATTGAAAAGCAAAATGGTGCACTATGGTGGGAGTCTTACGGTGGCTTTAGTAGTCTTAGGCGTGGGAAATGCCTCATAGAGGGAAATATTATATTCCTTGGAGCTAGTGAGACTAAAGAGCATGGATATTTATTACTTGAGTTCAAAGAACATCTGCATCAGTTGCCCAGGTGGGAGAAGACGAAATATTACTCCCCAAGCTATACAATTTATTCCTGCAAAACAGGCAGAAGATGTCTCCTAGAAGAGGGGGAAAAAGAGCTGGACAAAGGGACGGTTAGGATCAAGAATAACGTTTACCCTGAAGTCACAAAAGGCAGAAGGATCATAGCAAAACAATCGGTGGCAACAGAAGCCTTTATCAAGATTAAGGGAAGGGCTGCTAACACATTGGAACTGTTTAGAGATTGGTTGAGTAAAATTCATGCTTGATCTTTACTAGAAGCTGTATGTCTCCGAAGTGAACTAGGGTTTTTGATAGGGTACAGACACAGACAGAAGATATTACCTCGAGGTGCCGAGCCTCGAATCTCTAGTCTGCGCTATGCTCCTTTTCCGCCTCGGCGTGAGAAAATAGTCGTCTCTGTGGAACCCGTCCTTCGCCCTTACCTTTTACTCGTACCTCAAAGCCTCGATGGGACTCAATCTGGCTGCCTTCCTCGCCGGGTAGAAGCCGAAGAAGACCCCGACCACCGCGGAGAAGAGAAATGAAATGGCGATGGCGTTTGAAGAAATGAAAGTCGGCCACTGGAAGAGCTTGGAGACCACCGTAGCCCCCGTGACGCCCATGAGCATGCCGATGACTCCGCCGAAAAGCGTTAGCATTACTGCCTCTGTGAGAAACTGCAGCAGGATATTCCGCTGTTTCGCACCAATGGCCATTCTAATGCCGATCTCCCTGGTTCGCTCCGTAACCGAGACCAGCATGATATTCATGATGCCTATGCCGCCCACGATCAGGGAGATGGAGGCAACTGCCCCCAGCAGCATCGACATGACTCTGGAGGATTGCTGGGAAACCGCCAGAATCTCCGAGAGGTTCCGCACCGAGAAGTCACGTTCCCTGTTGGGACCAATCCGGTGGCGCTGATCCAGGAGCGCAGTGACCTCCTCCTCAGCTTGGCCCAGCACTTCCTGGTTCTTCGCCTGGACGAGTATGGCGCCCACGGTGTTGGGGAAGGGGCTCCCCAGGATCTTTCGCTGGGCGGTGGTGAGGGGTATAAAGATCACGTCGTCCTGGTCGGTCCCCTGGGGCGACTGCCCTTTCTGCCCCAAAAGCCCCACCACGGTAAAAGGGACTTTTTTGATCCGGATTATTTTGTCGATGGGATAGTCGTTCCCAAAGAGGATCTCGGCCACGGTCTGGCCGACCAGGCAGTACTTCCTAGCCCCGTCCACATCGGATTGGCTCAGTCCACGGCCGGAAACGATCTCCCACTCCCGCATCTGCAGCATCTCTGGGGTGATTCCAACAATCACCGTGGACCAGTTCATATTGCCGTAAACCACCTGAGCAGTGCCCCGCATGACTGGTCCCACCAGGCCCACCGAAGGGCATTCGTTCCTGATGGCCTTGACGTCGTCGTAAGTGAGGGTCGGTACGGAGCCGGAGCCGGCCCGGAGTCCGCCACTTGTTGTGGAGCCCGGGATGATGAGAATAAGGTTACTCCCTATGCTGGCTATCTGTTCTGCAATAAGCTGACTGGCACCAGAGCCGATGGCTATCATCACGATGACCGCGGCAATACCGATAATAATCCCCAGCATGGTAAGAAAAGAGCGCATCTTGTTAACCCTGAGGGCGCGCAGGGCTATTTTCATAGACAACAAAAGCTCCATTAACTTTGTTCCTTCTGTGTTCCTTTCTGTCCATCACTGGAAGTGTCAGTGATGATCCGGCCGTCGAGAAAGGTGACGACCCGACGCGCGTAGGCAGCTACATCCGATTCGTGGGTGACCAGGATGATAGTAATCCCTTTGTCGTTCAATTCCCTGAAGATGCCCATTATCTCGTCGCTCGTTTTCGAGTCGAGGTTTCCAGTGGGCTCGTCAGCCAAGATCAAGGCCGGGTCGTTGACCAGGGCCCTGGCAATAGCTACCCGTTGCTGCTCCCCCCCGGAGAGCTGGTTATTGAAATGGTTGGCACGCTCCGCAAGCCCCACCATAGCGAGCGCCGTCAGAGCCTTCTCGCGCCTTACTGAGGAAGAGACCTTGCCGTAGATCATAGGGAGTTCCACATTCTCAATCGCGGTGGTCCGCGCCAAAAGGTTGAACCCCTGGAATACGAAACCGAGCCTTCTGTTTCGTATCTCTGCAAGTTCATTTTTGGAAAGTATTGCTATACTTGCCCCCTCAAGCAGGTATTCCCCGCTTGTAGGGGTATCCAGGCAGCCTAGGATGTGAAGACAGGTGGACTTGCCGCTCCCCGAAGGACCCATAATGGCGAGGAACTCGCCTCGCCGAACCGTCAGAGACACGTCCTTCAAGGCGTTTACCTCCTGTTCTCCCTGGGGGTAAATTTTAGTGACCTTTGTCAGTCTTACTACGGCATCCACTTAGAACCTCGGCCCCATGCGGGTCCCCATCGTGCTCGTGGGTTTTTTCTTGGGAAGAACCTGTTCGACAATCACCATATCGTTTTCCTGTAGGTTACCCTCCACCAGTTCCACTTTAGTATCATTGCTAATCCCGGTCTTTACTGGAATGGCCAGCGGCTGCTTGTTCTTGTCCAGAATATAGACCTGTTGGCCGGACCCGCTTCCCTTCCGGGGAGACTCTGAAGCCTCGGTTCTCCCTTGTTGTTCTGCTTTTGCCTTCGGCCTGAAGCGCAAAGCGGCAGTGGGTATTTTCAAGACGTTGTCCTTTCTGGACACCTCGATGTTGACATTGGCTGTCATTCCAGGTTTAAGCTTCAGGTCTTTATTTTGGACATTGATCACTACAATATAGGTCACCACATTCTGAAGTACGATCGGCGCATTTCTTATCTGCGTCACCTTTCCCTGAAATTGCATTTCCGGGTAGGCATCCACGGTAAAGGTGGAAGGTTGCCCCTCTTCCACCCTGCCTATGTCCGCCTCATCCACGCTGGTGTCGATTTGCATTTTGGTCAAGTCCTCAGCAATGGTGAAAAGGGTCGGAGTCTGGAATGAGGCCGCCACTGTCTGCCCCACATCCACGTTGCGTGATACCACAATGCCGTCAACCGGTGAGCGGATGGTGGAATAAGCGAGGTTGGTGCGGGCCTGCTGGTAAGCACCCCGGGTCTGTGCTACTTCCCCTTCGGCGCCCTTGAGGGAAGCTAGGGCGGAATCGTAGGCGGTCTCGGCGGCATCGAAGTCACTCTGGGCGATATAGCCGTTCTTTACTAATTCTCGTTTTCTTTCAAGGGTGCGCTTGGCATCGGCCACCGTCACCTTAGCTTTATCCAGACTGGCCTGGGCTGAGAGATAGTTTCCCCGGGATTGTTCCACCTGGGCCTGGAAGAGGGCCGGGTCGATCTGGGCGATGGGTTGTCCCTTCCTGACCGGCGAATTGAAGTCCACATAGAGCTCCTTAATCATGCCGGAGACCTGCGTCCCTACCTGCACCGTGGTGACGGCGCTCAAAGTCCCCGTGGCGGAGACCGAGGAGATGATGGTGCCGCGCTCCACCCTGGCGGTCTTGAAAGTAGTTTCAGAGGATTTCCAGTTGAAACCATAAAGATCTAAGCCAACCACTCCAAGGGCAAGAATAATGAAAAGCGATAATGTGATTTTTTTTATGGACATGCGCCTTTTAGAGCGTGGAGCCGCCATTTGTTTTCTCCTTTGCATTTCTCATCTCCCCTCCAGCGTAACGATTGGTCGCAGAGTCTGCATCGCCCGCGCAATGGCAGTACGTTCCGCGGCGGGAAGGTTGGTCAACCTGTCGGCCAGGGCCGACTGCACAGCCAAGAGTGCCTGGTCGATAAGCGCTTTGCCGCTCGCAGTGAGCATCAGTCTTACGCGGCGCCGATCGGTGGGGCAGATGTGGCGGGTGACCAGTTCGCGAGACACCAGATTGTCAATCATCTTGGACATGGAGGGCAGAGTCAGGCCGATGTTTTCCGCGATATCTGACAGAGTGGCGTTCGGTTGCAAGTTCAGGAAGAACAGCGAGCGGAATTGCTGAACTGAAAGGTCCGGTGCACGGCGGCTCCGCACCACGGTGCGAATAATCCGCAGGATGAGCATTACCACCTCCAGGACCTCATGAGCACAATCTTGAGTTGTGACTTTCATTAATTTGCCTTTCTAATAATTAGATATTCTAAATATAATTCTTCCTGGCAGAAAAAGTCAAGAAACATATGTATAAAGACGAAAACTATGAGAATCTCAACCACATGCAAAAATAAAATGCAACCACGCCCAGAAAAAATAAAGGACGGCTATTAGTATTCACCTTCGCACCCCAAATCCACCATCTAATTTAGTTATCAGTTCTGAAATCAGCGGCTTATGGAGTATTCCTGAGCACCAGCAAGGTATTAGATGCAAGGCGCCGAGGAGCGACGACTGAACCGTATGGGGCAATACGGTGCAAGCAGCCTCCAGGTCGAACGAGAGGAGCGATCGAAGGCAACGGTGCCCTTCGACTTTGCTCAGGACCGTGAGCCTGTCGAACGGCCTGTCGAACGGCAGATGATGCCTTGATGGTGGATCAGGACCACCTGCCTGACTTGCAATCTGTCTATTCATGCTTAATAATATGATTTAAGAGTTAGCGGCTTGTACGACGCATTTTTATTAGTCTTGCTTAAAATGATTGACATGTGCTTTGACAAATCAACATACAACAGGATACCAATTTTGACTGACTTTAGTATTCTGTGCTAACCTTTACAGCCCCTATGGTTTCTGGTTGGTCACTGGCCGTGAAGCTCGGCCGCTTCCTATCTTTGGAGCGAGTTGATGGCACCTAATGAGAGCGCTCATCATGGGTGAGAGATCGATATCCCCGCAATCTTTTAGAGGGCAGAGAATGAGGAGGTCAAAGCTATGAGTGGTTACGATCTCTGCCTTGTATGGAACTGGGAATACGACGCTGATTTTGTTTCGCTCCTCGACAGCGCCTGTCGGTCGCACGGTATATCACTCATGCAGATTACGCCTGAGAACCTCATACAACATTTGCGAGCTCTTATCGATAAGCGGATTAGCTTCCGGACATTTTTTGACCGAGCTTCCGACAGCGATCCACGTGTTATGCCTATCGTACAATGGGCCCGCGACAATGCCGTTTATCGGATCAACCCGTATGAACATGCAACTCGTACCTGGGACAAAGCCACAATGCATCATGTCCTAACGCGATTCTGCCTTCATACTCCATATACCATGATTCTCCCATCTTATGAGCAAGAGCCAGTCCTAGGACCTATTGATCTTGGCTTACTGGGTGATAGATTTACTATCAAACCCGCACACGGCGGTGGTGGCGAAGGAGTGGTCAACAATGCCAGCTCGCTTAGTGAAGTGCTCTCGGCCCGACGGGATCACCCCAGGGATAGATACCTGTTGCAAGCTCATGTAGTTTCGGCTCAGCTTGACTTTCGGCCGGCATGGTTTCGTGTTATCTACTGCGGGGGAAAAGTGTATCCCTGCTGGTGGGATAGTCGTAAACGCTTGTATACCCCAGTCACTTTCGCCGAAGAAAACCGCTACCGTTTAGGAAAATTGCACGAAACAGTCGTTTCTATTGCAAGGCTTTGCAAGCTTGATTTATTCTCTACTGAAATTTCGTTAACTCCTGATGGTTCTTTTGTGATTGTAGACTATGTCAATGATGTGCTCGATCTACGTCTGCAATCGAAGACGCCCGATGGTGTGCCTGATGATATTGTCCACGATATTGCAGAACGGCTGACTCTGCTTGCCAAAAGCCACACTCCTATCCATCAGGAGTACCGGGTCTCACCAACTCACTCTTAGTCTCATTTGTCAATAGAGCAGGAACCTGCTAGTCAGAGAAGCGAAGCAGGTTTACTGCTACGCTATTATTTCTGCTGAGATTTCCTACATAGATATTAAAGACCAACCACTACCAGATTCCTCTTTACATTCTGATTCTGTATAATCATTTTTCCCCCGTCTAATTACCAAATGGAAAATTTGAGATGTGCAATGAGAAAGGCGAAATGGAAAAGATCTTAGTTCGCGGTGCGCGACAGCACAATCTCAAAAATATTGACGTCGATATACCCCGCAATAGTCTGGTGGTAATCACCGGGATTAGCGGCTCCGGGAAGTCATCCCTAGCCTTCGACACCTTGTATGCCGAGGGCCAAAGGCGTTATGTGGAATCACTCTCCTCCTACGCTCGGCAGTTTCTGGAGCGAATGGACCGGCCTGATGTGGACTCAATCGAGGGTTTGAGTCCGGCCATTGCCATTGAACAAAAGACCGCGAGTAAAAACCCCCGATCTACCGTCGGAACCATCACAGAAATCTATGACTATTTGAGGGTACTCTTTGCCCGGGTAGGTCAGCCTCACTGCATCGGCTGCGGCGAGAAGATCCAAGCCATGACCATTCAGCAAATGGTGGACTGGATCCTTACCTTGCCGGAAAACACTCGAATTCTCATACTTTCCCCACTGGAATGGCGCCGCAAGAGTAAGCCAAAGCATCTTTTTAGCCGGTTACGCCGTGAAGGATTCGTTCGAGTCCGGCTAAATGGCATTGTCCTTGATCTTGACGAACCCATTCAACTCGACCCTGATCCAAATACCCGAATCGAAGTAGTTGTGGACCGACTAGTGGTGCGGTCTGACGGTGTCAGGCGGATAACAGATTCTATGGAACTTGCACTCAGGACTGGTGAAGGTAGAGCTAGATTGGCCATTCTTGATGGGGACGACTGGGATTTCACTGACCGACCTATCTGCCATTCTTGTAACCTGAAAATGGTGGAGCCTTCTCCTCAACTCTTCAGCTTTAACAGCGCCCTTGGCGCCTGCCCTGACTGCTCAGGTCTGGGCGTAGACATAGAAAGACAAGAGGTTTGTTCCACTTGTAAGGGTGCGCGATTGCGGCAGGAATCTCTCGCAGTAACCATCGAGGATATGAGCATCTATCAGGTTAGCAGCCTGGACATTAGCGGCCTGAATGGCTGGCTCGGTAATCTGCGCTTTTCAAGCCAGCAGGCTCCTGTGGCCAATCGCCTGCTCAGCCAAGTCAGGCAGCGGCTGGAATTTCTTACCCAGGTGGGCCTTTCTTATCTAAGTCTTGATCGCCCCTCCACTACTCTGTCGGGTGGAGAGGCCCAGCGTCTTCGTCTTGCCACCCAGATCGGCTCCCGACTCGTGGGTGTGCTCTATATCCTGGATGAGCCGAGCATTGGCCTGCATCAGCGGGACAACAACCTCCTACTGGACACTCTCAAGACCCTTCGGGATCAGGGCAATACCGTATTGATTGTGGAACACGACACCGAGACCATTATGGCGGCGGACCATGTCATTGACGTCGGGCCTGGTGCCGGTGATCAAGGCGGCCATCTTGTTTTTAGTGGTAAGCCGGAACTTATCGGTCAGCACCCCGACTCTCTTACAGGCCAATACCTCTCAGGCAGATTGACCATCCCGGTGCCATTCAAGAGGCGCATACCCCAACGGGGCTTTATTACCATCGAAGGGGCCAGGGCCAACAATCTCCAGAACATAACCGCATCTGTCCCCGTTGGTCTATTCACCTGTGTTACCGGCGTATCCGGATCGGGGAAGAGCAGCTTAATCTTGGACACTCTTTACCGTGCCGCTGCAAAATCTCTGCACCGCGCTCTAAAATATCCTGGTACTCATGCACGAATTCTAGGTCTCGAAAAAATAGATAAGGTTGTTCACATTGATCAGAGCGCAATCGGCCGCACCCCCAGGTCTAACCCAGCCACCTATACCGGCGTATTCAACCAGATCCGCAACCTCCTGGCACAGGTACCTGAGGCTCGGGCACGGGGATACAGGGCCGGTCGTTTCAGTTTCAATGTCAAGGGCGGCCGCTGTGAAGCCTGTAGTGGTCAAGGTATTCTCAAAGTGGAAATGCATTTCTTGCCAGACGTATATGTTACCTGTGATCAGTGCAATGGTCTCCGTTTTAACCGAGACACCCTTGATATCATTTACAAGGGGAAAAACATCTGGCAAGTCTTGGACATGACGATAAACGAGGCCCTCAGGTTTTTTGCCAACATCCCTGCTATCAAAGACAAGCTCTCCACCTTGCAGGCAGTCGGGCTTGGCTACCTCAAACTCGGCCAAGGAGCCACAACATTGTCTGGCGGTGAAGCGCAGAGAATAAAGCTGTCCCGGGAACTCAGCAAGCGTAGTCGCGGCAGAACCCTGTATCTGCTGGACGAACCCACCACAGGTCTGCATTTCGACGACATCAAAAAGCTCCTTTATGTTCTAAATCACCTGG
>WOR8_10004771_pt1 | contig 13094 bp, 14 predicted proteins | sample DeeMarSeWOR38_10_FD_19890 | JGI IMG/M metagenome (IMG submission 19890) | reverse complement strand
CCACTTTCAGTTTTGTCAAAAAATTTACATTTTTGCGTAAAGTTATCCTAATAACTTTTAACAACCGAACTAATGTGAGAAATATTGCACTAATTATCAGCCTGGTTTTTTTGTTTATTCTGGTATCTTTTAAATCTGTTGGACTCCTTGAGTATAAGGTAGATAAAGTAGTTATTGATGCAGGACACGGTGGAAAGGACCCGGGAACCCACGGGGCTTTCAGCCGGGAAAAAAACGTCGCTCTTAAAATAGCACTTGAATTAGGTCGCATCATAAAAGAAAATCTTCCGGATGTTGAAATCATCTATACACGAAACGGCGATACGTTTGTGGAATTGGATGACCGTGCAAATATTGCTAACAAAAATGATGCAGATGTTTTTATATCCATTCATTGTAATTCGGTTCCTGCAAATCAAAACCGGATTTATGGAACAGAAACGTATGTAATGGGCCAGCATACTTCGCAAGGAAATTTTGAAGTGACCAAACGGGAAAATTCGGTAATCCTGCTGGAGGAAGGCTATGAAGAGCGGTATGAAGGATTTGATCCCAAATCTCCTGAATCGCTTATATTATTTTCTTTATATCAAAATGCGTATATTAACAACAGTTTGAATCTTGCCGATAAAATAGAATATCAATTTCAGAAAAGAGTAGGAAGAAACAGTCGTGGGGTAAGACAGGCCGGTTTCTGGGTACTATGGAGAACATCCATGCCGAGTGTACTGATTGAGGTTGGTTATTTAAGCAATCCAAAAGAAGAAAAGTATCTGAATGACGAACTTGGGCAGGTTTATCTGGCATCCGGGATATTCAGGGCATTCCGCGATTATAAGAATGAAATAGAATCGAATTATTAAATTTTTTTATTGTGCAGATTTCCAAAGAATTCAAAATTGGCTTGTTCAGTATAATTACGATTGCACTGTTATATGTTGGTTTCAATTTTCTGAAAGGGATAGATTTTTTTTCCACTTCAAATCGCTATTATACCATTTATAAAAATATTGATGGTCTGCAGATTTCGAACTCGGTTATCATAAACGGATTGGTTGTCGGGCGGGTAAGTAATATTTACTTCCTTCAGGAGTATGAAAATAATATTTTAGTGGAATTGGATATCGAAGACGATATAGTGCTTGATGATTCTACAAGAGCTTTTCTAATCAGTGAAGGATTTCTGGGTGGGAAAGCAATTTAGCTCCGGCTGCCGGACACGATACGCAATCCATTGGCCGATGTGGATACATTGAAATCAGAAATTGCCATGGGATTGTTCGAATCTCTTACGGAACAGACCTTGCCGGTGGCGGAAGATGCAGGAGCTCTGGTCAGGAAAACAAATTCCATGTTGGATAGCCTTATGCTAACCGAACAATTGATACGTAAGGCCATAGCCCAGGTGAACAGTACTCTATTGGCTACCCATCAAATCGTAGAGGGAAATCGTATGACAATCAGTAATTCAATGAATAATATTGAATCTTTGACAAAACAACTTAATCAATCGGCCAATTCCTTGAACGGTGTGCTTGCCAAAACGGATGTATTTGTTGATTCGCTTAATCAATTGGAATTGTCCAGGGTCATCGAAAACCTTACAGAAACAAGTAAGAATCTAAATGGCATGCTGACGGGTATTCAGGAAGGAGACGGTACGCTGGGGAAATTTTTAAAGGATGATTCCTTATATAGTAATTTGAATAAAAGTGCGGAAGATCTGGATAAACTTCTCGTTGATTTAAGGGAGAATCCAAAGCGTTATGTCCATTTCAGCCTGTTTGGCCGTAAGGATAAATCCGATAAAAAGAAAGAAGAATAGTCGAATTACTTGTCAATCGTCCTCCCTCAAAAGAAGGGTAGTCGGACAATACATTTCAGGCTCTATTAAATTGTATGAAGAAAAAGGAAATTAAGGCATTGGTATCCCTCCTCGATGATAATGATCGATCCATCGTAGCCCAGGTTGAAGAAAAGATTATTTCCCTGGGCAACGAGGTCATCCCCTACCTTGAAAATGAGTGGGAGAACAGTTTTAATCCGATCATTCAGAAAAAGCTGGAAGAGTTGATCCATACCTTACAATTCGACCAGTTAAAATTCTTGTTAATCGAGTGGAAAGAAAAGGGATATCAGGATTTACTCGAGGGTATGTGGCTAATTGCTACCTATCAATATCCGGATCTTAAGCTTGACACACTTAGAACAGAAGTGGAACAAATGTATCATGAAGCCTGGCGTAATTTCCGGTCAAATATTCATCCCTATGACCAGATCAAGATCCTCAATAATGTACTCTATTCCAAATATAAATTCAGTGCCAATACGACGAATTTTCATTCTCCCGCCAATTCAATGATCAATATAGTTCTTGAAACAAAAAAAGGAAATCCGATTACGCTTTGTGTAATTTATTTACTGATTGCCCAAAAACTTAAACTACCTGTATATGGAGTTAATTTACCAAATTTGTTTGTTTGCACATATAAATCTCCCCAATTACAGTTTTATATCAATGCCTTTAATAAAGGGTTGCTATTTTCAAGAGCCGATCTGGAAAATTACGTTTCAAATCTTCATATCAGTCCATTGGATATCTTTTTTGAACCCTGTTCAAATCTTGATATTATCAAACGGGTTTTACGAAATCTGATTGTATCTTTTGAGAAAATTGGTGACCATTATAAAGTGGACGAGATAAAAATCCTGCTGAATGGCATATCCTTTGGTGATGATGATGGCACAGGCAGCTATGAATAACTGAAACAGATAAAATAGTCATCCATCTTCCGGTAGAAAAGAACATGCTCCTGATTTTGATCATTAACCCTAACAGAGGCTGTAATCTGTCCTTTCTCCTTCACCTTGTATGGATATAAAATCATATCGTGTTTAAAGGAGAGTTGTATCTGCCCATACATTTTGTAGATTGATTCCTTCGCGGTCCAGGCAATGCAGAGTCCTTCAAGATCCCGGTCGATGAAGGATTGTTCGGCATCACTCAGAAATCTAGGGCTTACGTGAATAAGAGCAGGCTTTGTCTTTTCAATATCCATCCCGCAGGATGATTTTAAATTAATCATGGCAACCGCGTAAGGATAGCTATGTGCAAGTGAAATATGAACAGGAATGTCCCTTAGAATGGGTTTTTTATTGCTGTTTTTATCCAGTCCATAATACGGAAATCCAAGCTGATTTAAAAGTATATTTAATATATTTCTTGCACCAAGCCATTCCTTACCACGTTTTTCATTTGAGAATTTTTTAAATTCGGTTCTTTCACTGGAAGATAAATAGATGGAATTCATAAGCAATTCCGTGGATTCTTCAATTTTCCAGATACCCCACCAAATATCCGTTTGAAGTTGTTCTGTTGATAAAAGCGGCATGATGAAAATATAAGTGAATCTTTCCGGGAGCAAAAATACGGTTTATATTTAAGCTTTTCGAAGTATATTTGAAAATGACTGTTGTAAATGTATCCAGATTCAAAACCCTTACAGGACATAAAGATTGTATTTATACGGTAACTTCCTCGCTGCGGGAGGATCAGTTTTTTTCAGCGGCCGGGGATGGGATGGTGGTGGTATGGGAAATGACCGGTTCTGAAAACGGTGAGCTTGTTGCACAGGTTCCTAATTCCGTTTATAGTCTGTGTCTTTTAGAAGGATCCGGCAACCTCGTTGTAGGTCAGAATTATGAAGGAATTCATGTCATCAATCTTGAGGAAAATAAAGAAATTGGATCCCTGAAATTAACCGACGCTGCCATTTTTGATATCTATTATAAAGCTGGTACATTATATATAGGCACAGCTGACGGCAATCTGATATTGATTGATTATGAGAACATGTCGGTCTTAGACAGGATCCGGAAGAGTCAGAAAAGCGTTAGAACGATTACTTCCTGCGGAGATCATCTGGCGGTAGGTTATAGCGATCATTTCATAAGGATTTTTAATCTCAGTAATATGAAGGTGATTGAAGAGTTTAAAGCACATGAAAATTCCGTGTTTTCACTGAAGTATTCACCGGATGGCAACTACTTGTTAAGTGGCAGTCGGGATGCTCATTTAAATATCTGGGAAGTAACAGATCAGTACCGATTAAAGGAATCTATCGTTGCACATATGTATGCGATAAATTCAATCGAATTCAGCAAGGATGGAAATTACTTTGCAACTTGCAGCATGGATAAGACCGTAAAAATATGGGAAACAGCTAAATTCAGATTGCTTAAAGTAATCGACAAAGTGCGTTACGGGGGACATCTCACTTCCGTTAATAAATTATTTTGGTCAAGCTATAAAAATAGGTTAATTTCATGCAGTGATGACAGGTCAATTTCAATATGGGATTTAAAATTTAGTGCACTACCATGAAAATTACTCCTTTAGAGATCAGACAAAAGACTTTTGAAAAAGTATTCCGGGGATATGATAAGGATGAGGTAAGTGCTTTTCTTACCTCCCTATCCCAGGAATGGGAGCGACTCATCGATGAACAAAAAGAACTTAATGTTCGGATTGAAACACTTGGGAAGGAGGTAAATAAACTACGTGAAGTAGAAAGTTCACTTTTTAAGACGCTTAAGACTGCCGAAGATACCGGTGCGAATCTTATTGAACAGGCAAAAAAGGAGACGGAACTAAAGATCAAGGAGTCCAGTATTAAATCCGATGAAATCCTGAATGAGGCGAGAGAGATGGCGAAAAAATTGATGCATAACGCCGAAACCAAAACCCGGCAGATCCTGGAAGAAATGCTCGATCATGTCAAAGCACTTGAAAATCAGTATTCGAAATTGTATGATTTGAGAGAAAAGCTCATCGGACAGATCAATCATTTTTCTGAGGAACTTAAGGAGCGGGTTAATAAATTCGAAAATAAATCTGAGGAACAATCAATAGGAAATATAGTGATTCAGGCTAAAGAAATATTCAATTCAGCCATGATGGACGTTTATTCAATCCTTAATAAAGAAATTGAAGCAAAATCGTTAAAACAAAAAGCGGAGGAAAAAAAAGAAAAAACGGAAAAGAAAAAAGAAATTAAAATGGAAGCAGATGATCCGCTGGTTAAAAAGGAGGGGAGTAGTTATTCATCTTCTTCGAAATCATTTTTTGATGAATTAGAATAAATATGCAAGGAAAAATCACCCTGGAGGGATTGGAATTTTTTGCCCATCACGGATATTATGCGGAAGAACAAAAAATCGGGAACAAGTTTGCCGTAGATATTACCATCTCTACCGATTTGACGGATGCAGCGGAACACGACAACCTTAAGGAAACCATCAACTATGAATCTCTGTATCGCCTGATCCGGCATGAGATGAGTGAATCCACTAAATTATTGGAGCATCTGGGAAAAAGAATTATAGATGTTGTTTTTGAGCATTTCCCATCTGTTTTTGAGATCGAAGTCAAGGTCAGTAAATACAATCCCCCTTTAGGAGGTATATGTCATAAAGCCACAGTCACATTGATGGAAAGGAGGTAAATCTTTCCTGTATTCTGTGAGGAAATTAATATCATCCTGCCGATCATCTTTCTCATCCGTTGTGAGCCCTTGTCCTGATATTGACCGGATTATTTATCACAATGCCGGTTTATTTCAGTCTCCCACCTACAAAAATAAAGAGGCGATTCATTTTTGTCGTCATTTTATGTAATATTAAGGTAGCATTAGGTATGTTTTTTATGGAAATTGTAATTGAATTCGGTAAAATGTTAATACCTGCGTTATTGGTATTATATGCCGTGTACTTAACGGTAAAGAACATACTTGAAAAAGAGATAACCAGCAAGGAGATTGATCTGAAGATAAAGAATTACGAGACCCTCCTTCCTTTACGACTACAGGCCTATGAGCGGTTGACCCTACTGCTGGAAAGGATTTCTCCCAATAACATTCTGGTAAGGCTCAGCAATCCAAATTATTCGGCGGTCGAATTCCAACGGTTGATTGTAAAAGAAATAAGAGACGAGTTCAACCATAACCTTTCTCAACAGATTTACGTGAGTGAAGAATCCTGGGGGCTTGTCAACAAAGCCGTTGAAGATACGATCTCAATGATAAATCGAACAGGATCTTCAATAAAGGAAGATGCCAAGGCTATGGATCTAACCAAGGCTGTTTTCGGAGAGATTTTACAGGATGAGACGGATTCAATATCCCTGGCCCTAAGCCAACTTAAAAAAGAGGTCAGTCAATTTTATTAAATGACGCATATGGAAAAAATTAATAACTATTTCAACTATGCCCTTTCTCAAGCTAAAAATATATTCGGGAACAAGGAAAAGGTAACCGATATGGTAGATAGGGCTTTTAAGAAAGTAACGGATTTGGAAGGGGATAAGGGAGAAATTAAAAAATTGTCAACCAGGGTAAAATTATTTATCCGCATGCTCCGGGCATATGTCCAAGGTGAATACCGGGAGGTACCCTGGAAATCGATGCTGGTGATACTTGCCGGATTAATTTATTTTGTAAATCCTTTTGATCTGATCCCGGATTTCATTCCTGGAGTGGGTTTTATTGATGATATCACCATTGTGTTGTGGGTATTTAAAAGCGTTGAACATGATATCTTGAAATTTCAGGATTCCTATTATCCTTCCGTTTAATTGTCCGAATGATAAAATAGACTGGATGAAAGCGATCATTGCGGGAGCGACAGGGCTTGTCGGAACCTACCTGCTGGAGATGTTACTTGCGGATGACAATTACGGGGAGGTATGTGTACTTACACGTAGGGAATTAAATCTCGGGAATCAGAAAGTCAGAGAAGTTGTAACAGGGTTTGAAAATTTAAAGGATTCATTGAAAGAGATTGAAGCGGATCATGTTTTTTGTTGCCTGGGAACCACAATGAAAAAAGCGGGAACAAAAAAGAATTTTATTAAAGTGGATCTGGAATATCCGCTCAAGCTGGCTGAGATCATGTTGGAGAAAAAAGCAGGGAAATATCTGCTTGTTTCGGCGCTTGGTGCCAGTACGAAGTCAATATTTTTTTATAATCGTGTAAAAGGGGAAGTGGAGAAAGCTATCCGTAGCTTAGCATATCCCTCCTTATATATTTTCAGACCCTCTCTACTGCTGGGGGAAAGAAAGGAAAAAAGAACCGGTGAAGATATAGCAAAAAAAACGTACAAATACCTGGACAGATTGTTCATAGGTCCTTTTAAAAGATATAAAGGGATTCATGCAAAAACAGTTGCTTATGCCATGATCAACATGGCGAAATCCGGCCCGGAAGGAACCGTGATCCTTGAATCGGATCAGGTAAAATCTCATCTGGAGAAGATCCATTGAATCAGGGAAGCATGGATAGTTTTTTATGGATGGTCCGGAAGGCAAACACGCATAGAACACCATATCCAAACCATAAAAGGACAATCACCGGGTTTGCAAATTCCGGATAAAAATTATAAAAACGATCCCATCCGGTAACCGCCGGGTCCGGTATATTCCGGAAAAGTTTCATCAGCGGGATTCCCATAATAAAAGCAATCCTGAAAAGGAATCCCCTTACATGATATAGACTGGTTAATATCCAGGTCATGATAAAGGGAAATCCTAAAAAAGCAAGACGCGCAAAATCTCCACCTCCCAGTAAGGCAAATCCCAGCGATGTAAGCGAAAGCATGATCAGGTATTCATTTCCGGAAAATATCTTTTTATTTTTGATTTTATACCAGTTAGCGAGGATCAGTAAAGGGCCAAAGGCGGTGAAAACTCCGATCAACCATCTCAGGAGGCGGAAAGGATTCAGGAACGTCTCCCGGGCATGAAATAAGAGGATCATCATTGAATTTTTACCTTCCTCCACGGGAGGGAATATATTATTGGCAAGTGTCTTGGCCCCGATCGACAATATCATGGCAGTAAATACGAGCGTAAGGTCCATTTTACTGATCGTTTTTTTACGAAACACGTACAGGCTGGTAATAAAAGTGATCACCATCAGTCCTACGAACGATTCTTTCTGCAAAGTTGCCAATGGAGCCAGCACCAGGAGCCAGTAAAACCGTTTTCGAATGATGAACCCTATTAATAAGGCATGGAAAAAATACAACGGAACATCGGCGGTAATCGGATCAAAAATGTTAAGCCGAATAATACCGACCCAATGCACCAATAACCAGAAAAAACCAGTCACAATAAATTCATGAGATATTCCTAATCGGATCCAGAGGAAGTAAATAGAAACGATCGATAGGACCATAAAAATAAAATTGACTGCCATGAAATTATCAACCGGATCATTGAAAGGCATTAAGGAAGCCAGCCAGGGAACAAATATGCGTGTATGAAATGGAAAAGGTATTTTATACGTTGATTCATTACCTCTGAAATAGTGATAAACATCCAGATATTTGTTGGCATCAAACAATGCGGAAAAATCGTGATTCAGCTGGGGTTGAATTTTAGCATAAAAGAGAAACAGCGCAATGGCGATAAAAAGTAAAATGATTAAAAGATAATGTGTCTTTATTTTGTCGATCATTTACCTTAAACTTGTTGCTGCTCAAAAAACAAATATATCCATATTAAAAAACAATATGATAGCTGTTGTTCAAAGAGTCATTGAATCTTCAGTTCAAATTTCCGGTGAAAAAAAAGCATCGATTGGAAAAGGTCTCATGATCCTCCTTGGAATTGAAGAAGCGGATGGGGAGGACGATATTCAATGGTTAGCCCGGAAGATTTCTAATTTAAGAATTTTCAATGATGCCCAGGGGATCATGAATGAAAGTATGCTCGACCACCAATACGATGTTTTGGTGATCAGCCAGTTCACTTTGCATGCCTCCACAAAAAAGGGAAATCGCCCCTCGTACATCAAGGCGGCAAAACCTGAAACAGCGATCCCGCTCTATCATAACTTTATCGCTGAACTTGAAGTGATTCTGGGGAAGAAGGTTCATTCAGGCGAATTTGGAGCCGACATGAAAATATTTTTGATAAATGATGGTCCGGTAACCATTATCATCGACACCAAAGACAAAAAATAATATGACCATTAAGGACGCACAGAAAACGGTCGATCAGTGGATCCAATCCACAGGGATCCGTTATTTTAATGAACTTACCAATTTGGCTATGCTGACCGAAGAAGTGGGCGAGGTTGCCAGGCTAATCGCCCGGAGATTTGGAGAACAGAGTTTCAAGGAATCCGACAAAGAAAAGGATCTCTCCGACGAGTTGGCTGATGTACTGTTCGTGGTCATCTGCCTTGCGAATCAAACAGGAGTGGATCTGACGGATGCCCTGCAGAGAAATCTGGATAAAAAGACAAAAAGAGATTCGAAACGGCATCGGAACAACAAAAAATTGCGAAATTAGATAAATCATTATTGGAATATGTAAATCAGATGTGGTATGCAATGGTTTTTTATCCGAACCTGAATCATGAAGGATTAGACCGTTTCAGGGAAAAATTTGATCCGAGTTATCCGGTATATAAAGAACATATGCCCTTTTTACACCCGATTCCAGATTCAGTTACACTGGGATCCGTGCAGAGGCATCTTGCCCGGGTGCTGGATCACTGGGAGCCGTTCAGTGTGCATTTTAATGGTCTGATTAAATCGTGGGATCATTGGCTCCTGCTAGGTGTCCGGGAAGGTGCCGATAAAGTCAGGGAGTTGCGTTATGAAATCTATTCAGGAATACGAAAACCTTTTCTCAGGGAAGACCTACCTTTTGAACCACATTTGGGGCTCGGACTATTTGCCGGTGATGGTTTTGATCCCTTTTCACCGGTTGATTCCGATTTGAGGGAAGCTGAATATAACGCCGCCTATGCGGGGGCGAAAAAGTTAAATTTCGATTTCTGGTGCAAGGTGAATGTACTGGACCTGATAAAAGGGGAAAATGACCTGCGGATCAGGCCAGTTACGATCCGGGAGTACAATATAAAACAACGCATGAATAATTTAAACCTATAGCAAAATGAACCTGTTTTCTACAACCCTCCTTTATTCTCTTGTTCTATGTATTACACCCGTAAACGGCCAGGATATACCCGGCACGTTGACAGTAACAGGGGAGGCCAAAATAAAAGTTAAGCCGGATGAAGTGATCGCCAGTTTCAGGATGGAATCAAAAGACATGGCATATGAAAAAACCATTAAAATATTGGGAGATAAAACCGATCAATTGGCAAAAGTTCTGAAAAAAATCGGATTTTCATCCGAAGATCTAAAATCATCGCAATTGATGGTTTCGAAAAATTATATCTATTCCAATAGTGCCCGGAGAGACAGCGGATATGTGGCCAGCCAGATACTCGAGTTGAGATTCCCGATGAATTCGGAAGCGATTATTGAATTGGTCAATACGGTATCGGGCGCATCCGTAGATCCACAGTTATCATTTGATTTCCAGATTTCAGAAGCAAAATCAATACAGGTAAAAGAGAACCTGATTTCCCTTGCAGTTAAGGATGCACGTAAAAAAGCCGAGATTATTGCCGAATCATCCGTATCGGAAATTCAAGGCGTGCATGAGATAAGTTACGGCAATATTCCGGGGCCAGAACCTGCCATGTACCGGATGATGGAGTCCTCTTCAGCAGACATGCCTGAATACGGGGGATTCAATGTACAGGATTTGACCTTCAGGGAAATAATTATAATTACCTACAACATTATTTCAAAAAGATAAACGGATCGGGCTGTAAATCCCGCAGCTGACCGCAAAAAATTTCCTTCAGCAGGATTCTCCTGTTATTGATTTTTATGGACAGGAGATCACCTATAATGGAGGATTCTGATTTCATCCGGTTATCTCTTTCGATGAGAAACTGAGACAGGAGGCTATTCAGGTTTTTAAAATATCGATAGATCAATACTTTATCCACACCCGCTTCGCGTGCAATGGCATTGACTCCCAGTTTTTATGATTCAATCCCGGGAACTGCCTCCAACAGGTTTATTATTTTTTTCGTATTTTAGTAAAGACAATTTTTTGGACAAAGGCATGAACGGATTTTTTAATAGGAAGACTTTTTTATGGTTTTTGATACCGGTACTGCTCATTTTTGCCTGGATCTTATTTCCCCGGATTAATCTTTCGACAATTACGGAAGAGGATAACTCATATGCCGGTTCTACCGGTTGTATTGATTGCCATGAAAAATTTTATCAGTTATGGGCACCTTCCCATCATGGACTTGCCATGCAGACCATCACACCCGGGTTTCTCGATGATCAGTTTGCCGAGCTTTATAGCGAAAAAATCGGGGTAGACAGTTCAACTTTTCATGTTGAAATAATCCGTGACAGTTTGATATACATTGAAGAATACGATGGGAAATCGAAAACCTATCCTGCCATTTATGCTCTTGGGGGCAAGAATGTGTTTTACTTTCTCACCCCATTTGACAGGGGCAGATTACAGGTACTCCCCCTGGCATTTGATATCAACAGGAAAGAATGGTACAACAATCCGAAAAGTGCATTGAGGGGATTTACCACGGAGGAAGATGAGATACTTCCGTGGAAACATATCGGATTTACTTTCAATACTTCATGCTATAGTTGTCATGTGAGCCAGTTACAGAATAATTATAACCTGGCTTCCAATTCGTATCATACTTCATGGAAAGAGAATGGGATTAATTGTGAGACCTGCCATGGTCCCAGTACGGAGCATATAAGGGTATGTCTGGAAGCTGGGGATGGGGAAGTACCCCAAGATCTTAAGATCATCAGGACCAAACTGTTTGATCCTGAACAGCATAATTCGTCCTGTGGATCCTGCCACGCAAAAATGAGGCCCATAACCGCATCCTACCTGCCTGGTGACCGGTTTTTCGATCATTATGATCTGACAACCCTGGAAAATCCTGACTTTTATCCCGACGGACGTGATCTGGGAGAAAATTATACGTATACCACATGGCTTCAGAGTCGGTGCGTGACAGAAGGTGAACTGGATTGTATCCATTGTCATACTTCAAGTGGCAGGGATCGTTTTGCCAAAAATGATCCCTACAATGCCTGCATGCCTTGTCATGAAGATAAGATCAATCAAATTGAGGCCCACAGTTTTCATCCGGCCAATAGTGAGGTCGTTACCTGTGTTTCCTGCCACATGCCGATGACCGAATTCGCCAGGATGCACCGGAGCGACCATTCCATGCGGCCACCTTCTCCCCTGGCCTCCCGGGAATTCGGATCACCAAATGCATGTATCCTATGCCATAATGATCAAACCAATGTATGGGCACAATCTTACCTGGTAAAATGGGGAAAAGCAGATCTTCAACAAATGATGGTCGATCACGGAAAGTTGATTGCAGAAGCCAGGGATGAAAACTGGATCCATCTGGATCTGATGTTGGAAAAGCTGGATAATCGCGAATTCGATGAAATATTTTCCACATCGATCATTCGGTTACTGCGGAACAATACCTCTGAAAAAAAGTGGCCTTCCGTCTTAAAGGCAACCGATCATTCATCCCCCCTGGTACGATCGGCTGCGGCTACCCTTTTGGCTGATCTGCATAGCCGGGAATCGATCATGAAATTACTCGGCTTATGCGATGATGAATACAGACTGGTTAGGGTAGCTGCTGCCCAGGCGATTTCCTATATGCCTGAAACATTGATGGAAAATACGGATAATGCAGCTTATTTTAATGCCTTGAATGAATACATTCAATCGATCACGGCGAGACCCGACGACTGGTCATCCCACGCCACCCTGGGTAATTTTTATTTTAACCAGCAGGATTACGATAAGGCCATCAGGCACTATCAGTATTCGACCAAATTATTCCCCGAAAACGTGGGGGCCTATGTTAATTGTGGATTTGTGTATACAGTTAAGGGTGATCTGGATCAGGCGGAGGACCAGTTCAGGAAAGCACTTGCCTTTGAACCTCAAAACGAAGGGGCCAACTTGAATTATGCCCTGCTGCTGGGCGAAATGGGAAGAATGGGTGAAGCAGAAGCGGCGTTTAAAAAGGTGTTGGAAATCAATCCCAACTCGGCTGTGGCGGCCTATAACTTAAGTGTCATGTGTTCTTCAAAAAATTTGGATGAAGCCATACGATATGCGGAACTGGCAACGGAGAAT
>WOR8_10004770_pt1 | contig 13100 bp, 12 predicted proteins | sample DeeMarSeWOR38_10_FD_19890 | JGI IMG/M metagenome (IMG submission 19890) | reverse complement strand
ATTGATGGTTTCTGGGAATAAAATTTCATAAATAATTTTAGTCACATCTTCAATATTTCATTTTGGATGTCAGCTGGCGGTGTCTTTCTTTTCTGCATATCCATTCCATCCTATCCTCTCGGTCGCATCTTAAATTAATGTAATATTTTAAGCCTTGACTCCAAATAGTCATTCTCCTATAGTCGCATCTTTCGTTCATAATGATTTCATGCATCCGTATTGATTAAGGTAGATCCGCATCATGAATGCACTTCAACAATTGAGCCGTTGGATTGACGCCCTTAACCAATGGGTCGGCCGGGGTGTTGCCTGGGTAACGCTGGGGCTGGTTCTGGTGGTTTTTGTCGATGTCGTCATGCGCTATTTGTTTAAAACCAGTTTCGTTTTTACCCAGGAGCTGGAATGGCACCTGTTCGGTTTCATTTTTCTGATCGGTGCCGGTTACACCCTGCTGCACGATGGTCACGTGCGCGTGGATATCATTTACCAGCGCGTCGGATTCAAAACCCGGGCATGGATTAATTTAGGCGGAGTGCTTTTATTTCTGATCCCCGGTTGCGTCATGGTGATTTCCACCTCATGGACGTTTATGCTCAATTCATTTGCCATCATGGAGGGCTCACCGGATCCCGGCGGAATTCCCTTCCGCTTTGTGCTCAAAGGCTGTTTGCCGGTCGGTTTTTCACTCCTGCTGCTGCAGGGGGTTTCCCTGGGCATTCATAGCCTGATGCAGATCCTGGGAATTGAACCGGCAAAGGAGACCCCATCCTGATGGAATATCTTGCCGCCTGGATGTTTTTAGCGCTGACGATTCTGTTGATGGCTGGCTTTCCGGTTACCTTTACACTGCTGGGTACCGCGCTGACCTTCGGTCTGATCGGTTTTGGGTGGGATTTTTTCAATTTACTGCCCCTGCGGATCTGGGGCCGCATGACCAATGTCACCCTGGCGGCGGTCCCCTTGTTTGTCTTCATGGGCGTTATGCTGGAACGATCCGGCCTGGCCGAAGAATTACTGGATACCATGGGGCTGCTTTTCGGGCGCCTGCGCGGCGGGTTGGCGATTTCTGTGGTGGTCGTCGGTGCGCTGCTGGGTGCCTCTACCGGTATTGTCGGTGCGACGGTGGTCACCATGGGGCTGCTGGCGGTGCCGACGATGCTCAGGCGCGGCTATCAAAAGGAATTAGCCACCGGCACGGTATCGGCCTCCGGCACCCTGGGGCAGATTATTCCGCCCAGTATCGTGCTGGTGCTCATCGGTGATATTGTCGGTGTTTCAGTCGGCGATCTGTTTATCGGGGCGGTTTTACCGGGTCTGCTGCTGGTCGGCCTTTTTATCATCTATATCCTGATTGTTGCCTTTCTGCGACCCGGTGTGGCGCCGGCTATTTCGAAAGAAGAACTGGCGGCCATCGGGCCCCGCCAGCTGGCCGCCCAGGTCGGCCGGGCGCTGTTTCCACCCTTGTTTTTGATGGTGGCCGTTTTAGGCTCCATCTTTGCCGGCATCGCATCGCCGACCGAGGCGGCCGCCGTCGGCGCGGTGGGCGCCACCGTCCTGACGATTGTCAACCGTAAATTTAGCTTAAAAATTCTGCGCGAGGTCATGCACACCACCGTGCGCCTGACCTGCATGGTCTTCATTATCCTCTGCGGAGCCGCCGCTTTCGGCCTGGTCTTCCGGGGTCTGGGCGGTGATCACATCGTTCGTGAGTTTCTGAGCGGAATTGCGCATCAATACAGCCACGCTGCTGTTCTGGCCATTGTGATGCTCTTGATCTTTTTCATCGGCTTTTTTCTGGATTTTATTGAAATTACCTTTATTCACGTGCCGGTTCTGGCGCCGATCATGATCGAATTCGGATACGATCCGGTCTGGTTCTGCATTTTGCTGGCCGTCAACCTTCAAACGTCGTTTTTAACGCCGCCATTCGGATTTTCTTTGTTCTATTTAAAAGCGGTGACACCGCCCGAGGTGACCACCGGCCATATTTACAGGGGTATCATCCCGTTTGTCCTTTTTCAGCTCATCGGGCTTGCAATTGTTGTTTTTTTCCCCAAACTGGCCACCTGGCTACCCCGGCTGGTTTTTGGATCCTGAATCAATGTTAAATGTGACCGCACAGCTTGACTTCAGATGTTGAGTCCACTAAGGTGGGCGGATATTTATTGGCCTTAGCGCGAAATTGCCAATTTTATATATTTTAAAGAGGTGTTATTTTACATTAAATTTCTGTCGAAATCGTTTTTGAGATGAGAATTGACCGGTAAAGGAGGATTGTTATGAAAAGACGTGATTTTCTGAAAAAAGCGGGTATCGGAGCGGCATCAGCAGCAGCAGCAGCAGCGGGTGTTGCCGGTCTGGTGGGCTGTGCCAAGGAAGAAGAAAAGAAACCTGAAAAAGCAGCTGAAAAGGCGCCAGCTGTCGTTGCCCCAAAAACCTATAAATGGAGAATGGTAACAACATGGCCGCCCAAGCTGCCCGTATTGCAGGAAGGCTGTGAGCGCCTGGCACAGCGAGTGAATGAGATGTCTGATGGGCGCCTGACCATCGAAGTTTTTGCCGGCGGCGAGCTGGTTCCACCGCTGGAAAGCTTCCAGGCGGTATCCGACGGCACAGTTGAGGTCGGCAGCGGAGCTTCTTATTACTGGGCCGGCAAAGAACCCGCAACCCAGTGGTTTGCGGCCGTGCCTTTCGGCATGAATGCCCAGGGTATGGGCGCCTGGTTTCACGGTGGTGACGGTCTCAAGCTCTGGGAGGAAACCTATGCCCCCTTCAACCTGATCCCGCGCCCCGGCGGCTCCACCGGCGTTCAGATGGGCGGCTGGTTCAACAAAAAGATCAATACGATTGATGACTATAAGGGTTTGAAAATGCGCATCCCGGGCCTGGGCGGCAAGGTCGTCGCCAAGGCCGGTGGTACGGTGGTGCTGTTGCCCGGCGGTGAAATCTTCACCTCCCTTGAGCGCGGCGTTATCGATGCCACCGAATGGGTCGGGCCTCTGCATGACCTGCGGATGGGATTTTATCAGGCCGCCCAATATTACTACTATCCCGGATGGCATGAACCGGGCACCTACCTGGAATATTTTTTCAACAAAAAGGCCTATGAGAGTCTGCCCAAAGACCTGCAGCACATTGTTAATGCGGCCTGTATGGAAAACGAACAATGGACCCTGACACAGTTTGACGCTCAGAATGGTGCGGCCCTGCAAACCTTGATCAACGAGCATAAAGTCGAAGTCATCCAGTTTCCGGATGAAGTTCTGGCGGCATTGCGCAAGATGGCGGTTGAGGTGGTGCAGGAAGAAGCTGCCAAGAGTCCCATGGCGACAAAGGTCGCCGAATCTTTTGCGAAATTCCAGAAGGTTGTCGGCACCTGGGGCAGCGTATCTGAGCGAGCCTATTTTAACGTTATTCAAGAGGCGATGTCGCTCAAAGGATAGGCTACAATGGTGACCGGTTGCATCCCCGGTTACCTTCGGTCGAACCGCAAACGCCAGCCAGGCAAACAGCCGGCTGGCGTTTTACTTTTTAGGGGTTGGCGTGCATGTTAATCCCTTTCTTTCAGACGGATAGTTCGGTCGATACCTTGCACCGCCAGCAATGAAATCAGCGCCAGGGCCGCCCCGCCGAAAAACGGAATCCGATAATCAACAACCCACAGAAAGCCTCCCAGCGCCGGCAGAAAAACTGCGGCGATGTGATTGATGGTAAAGCCCACGGCCATGCTGGGGGCAATCTCCCGGGGGTCACCGACTTTCTGGAAATAAGTTCGAATGGCAATCGCAAAATTAAAGAAAATATGGTCCAGAATATAAAGGAGCGCCACCATCCATTTAGAATCGGTCAAAGCGTAGGCCACGAAGATGAAAATGAGACTGGCATATTCCAGGGACAAAACCTTGCGCTCACCAAAGCGAATAATGCTTTTTCCGATCAGGGGACTCAGGTAATAGTTGATGAGGTTGTTGATCACAAACAAAAGGGTGACTTCCTGAATGGAGTATTGGAATTTTTGCACCATCAACAGGACTGAAAAAGCAATAAAAATCTGGCGCCGCGCGCCGGCCATGAAGGTCAGAAAATAAAACAGGCCGTATTTTTTGCGCAGCACCATTTTTTTGCGCTGGGGAACCACACCTTTCTGCTCCGGTTTGCGAGTCAGGGCCCAGACCGATGCGGCCATAATGAGCGCGCCGATCAGCAGGTAGATCCGGGCAAAACTCAGATAAAAAGCCATCAAATAGATGGCCAGCCCCACGGCAATACTGGAAGCGGCAGCATAGCTGCGCTGCTTGCCAAAAACCCATGGAGAAGAAAGTTCATCAAAGTATTGCAGCGTCAGGGACATATTGGTGGTTTCATAATAATGAAATCCAAAACTCATGAGCAGGGTGGTGAATAAGAGCCCGGCATAAAACGGCAGTAAGCCTGTCAGTGCCAGCCCGAAGCCCAGCAAAAGAATCGACAGTGCCGAGAGCCGATGCTCACGGATGATCATGATGACATAAATCGCCAGCAGGGCTAAAAATCCGGGGATTTCCCGCACCGACTGAATAACGCCGATATGATTTCCATCCAGCCCGGCAATCTCAACTGCGAAATTGTTGAACAGCGTTTGCCAGGTCTGCAGTCCGATGGTGGAGCAGATGGTTAGCACGGATAGATACCAGAACATCGGGTTATTTTTTATTTCTTTTGCGGATTTCATTCGTATACGCAGACAGGGTCCCTGTTGAACATAATTGGCCTGATAATTGCTCTACATATCTATCTTTAAAGTTCCAAAGAAACCATTTCGGAACGGTAATTTTTGACATACGCAGTGCTTTGGCGTGTTTACATGAATCTGGTTACAAAATGCGGGCTGCCTTCAGCGTCGTGCTGGCGCTTTTTGATTGTCTGCGCGGCGGCCAGTTCATTGTCATAAACCCAATTTTTATGAATAATTTTATATGATTATGCTGTTTTTTGACGGTAAAAAACAGCCGGGTTCAAAATTTTGAACCTCTCCCCATAATAAAAAAATGTTATAAAAACAATAGGTTTTTTAATTCATAGGTGTTTTTGGTTAAAAATTATGAACCAACCTCCCAAATTTTAAGGTCTCCTATTGTTTATGAAAAACTCTGAGCAGAAATTTTTAAGCTTATAACCATATGAATTTTATGTATAAATAAATAGAAATAGATAATTTCGCCCGGCCAAATTGTTTTTGGCAAGGGTTTTGCATTTTGTACAAGTGCACCCTAATAATTTCTTCATCTGTTCTCCTCCTTAACGGCTAATCAGAAAAAACTGGTTAGCCGTTATTTTTTTGTTTGAATTTTGATGACCTTTCCCATAACAATATCCCCTTGCTAAAATAAACAAATGTAAACGCTTCGGAGCGACCAGTTGAAGATCATCGACGTTCATGCCCATATTTTCCCCAAAGAAATCCGCACCCGCCGCGAAGATTATTTAAAGGAAGAGCCCGCATTTAAAAAGCTGTATCAATCGCCCAAGTCCCGGCTGATCGGTGCAAAGGACATGCTGGCCGCAATGGATGACAACCAGGTGGAAAAAACCGTTATTTTTGGATTTCCCTGGAAAAATGAAAATCTTTTTAAAAAACACAATGATTATATCAGCAAGGTGGTTAACCGTTACCCGGACCGTTTTATCGGGCTGGGGTGTTTTGACCCCTTTAGCAAAGGCGCCGCTGCGGAAACACATCGCTGCCTCAAGCAGGGTGACTTATCCGGTATCGGCGAGCTGGCCTTTTATCAAAGCGGGATTGATCATTCGGCACGGGACCGACTGCAGCCGGTCATGGAGATTTGCAGAGATCTGGATCTGCCGGTCCTGATTCACACCAATGAGCCCATCGGGCATAGCTACCCCGGTAAAACCCCCAATACCCTGGCACAAATCTATCAACTGATTGATACATTTGCGCAAAACAAAATTGTTCTGGCCCACTGGGGCGGCGGGCTGTTTTTTTACAGCCTTCTTAAAAAGGAAGTCAAACAGCGCTTAAAACATATCTATTTTGACACGGCGGCCTCGCCTTATTTATACGATCCGAAGGTGTACCGCCTGGCAATTGATTTGATCGGGGTGGAAAAAATTCTGTTTGGCAGTGATTTTCCGCTTTTGCCGCCCGCACGGTATGTTGACGAGATGAAGGCCGCCGGTTTGTCGGATGCGGAGATGGAGCACATATGTGGTCTCAACGCTGCTAAGGTTTTTAATTTGGCTACTTAAACTGTTTTTCATTTTTTAATAGCCACAGACCCACCCAGACACACACAGACTTTTTTATTTGCCGCAGTCCCGCGCCGACGGACGCAGACATTTTTGCCGCGCGACCTGCGCGGCAAAAAACACGTCAATCGCTGCGCGATTAGTCGTACCCATATTGAGTGATTCAAAATATAAGACGCGATATTTTTGTTTTACAAGCTCTATGTAGCTGTATAAGTTTGTTTTTATCCCGCGCCAGCGGGATGACGTACCTTTTGATCGCGCGGGTCGCGCGATTAAAAAGTCTACGCAAGTCTGCGTATGTCTCGCGGTTAAAAAAGTTCGTGTGGGTCTGTGGCTAATGATTAAAGTCAAAATATTTTTCTTTTTCGAGGCGATCGATGAAGAAGTACAAGGTTGCGGTGGTGAAATATGAAGAACCGCTCGAATCGGTTCGCAAAGCTGTTGAGTTATGCGCCGGTCTGGACCATATGCCGGCCAGAGCCCGGGTATTTATAAAACCCAACATCGTATTCTGGACCCGGGCCGTTGCCTTTCCCAAGTGGGGAGTGATCACCACTTCCCGGGTCGTGGAAGATATCATTATCTTGCTCAAGGAGCGGGGCGTTGACGATATCACCATCGGGGAGGGCACGGTAACGATGCGCCCCAAAGATACAGCCACCGCGGCCCATGCCTTTGAAACCCTCGGATACGGCGTGCTGAAACAAAAGTACGGCATCAAATATATGAATATTTTTGAAAGGCCCTTTGAAAAAACGGATCTGGGTGATGGGGTTGAGCTGAACTTCAACAGCGATATTCTAAACAGCGATTTTGTCGTCGATTTGCCGGTGATGAAAGCCCACAATCAGACCGTGGTCAGTCTGGGCATCAAAAACCTGAAGGGCACCATCGACATCCCCTCCCGCAAAAGGTGCCATACGATGGCACCGGGCAAAGACCTGCATTTCTGGGTGGCCAAGCTGGCTGATAAAATGCCGCCCATGCTGACGTTGCAGGATGGCATTTATACCTGCGAGCGCGGGCCCGGCCCGGACGGCCGCATGCACCGCAGCAACCTGCTGGTAGCATCTTCCGATGTGCTGGCAGCCGATCTGGTCGGAGCCAAACTGCTCGGTTATGAACCGCGGCAGGTCCCGCATCTGATGCATGCCGCCCACAACCGAAGCCGGCCGGTTGACCTTTCCGATATCGACATCCGGGGGCAGGGCATCGATAGCCTTGCCCGGTTTCACGAATGCGATTATCAATACACGGATTCCAAAGATGCCACCCTGCCGGTGCCGCTGGCCAAAAAGGGACTTAAGGGCGTTTATTACCGCAAATACGATCTTTCGATGTGCACTTACTGTTCCGGAGTAAACGGTGTCATGCTGGCGGCCATCGGCGCTGCCTGGAAAGGTAAAGCCTGGGAGGATGTCGAGATTTTAACCGGTAAATCCATGCAGCCCAGCCCCGGCATGAAAAAGACCATTTTGCTCGGAAAATGCATATACCAGGCCCATAAGGACAACCCGGATATCCGGGAGATGATTGCGGTCAAAGGGTGTCCGCCATCACCCCGTGCCATGTTGAAGGCGCTTCAAAAAGCCGGCATCGATGCAGATCCGGCACTGTTTGAAAGTATTGAGCAACTGCCGGGCTTTTTTTACAGCCGTTACAAGGGCCGGCCCGAGTTCGATGAGTCTTTCTTCCAGGTAAAGGAATAATTTAACCGCAGACGCACGCAGACAGACACGGACCTTTTGGCCGAGCGACCCGCCTTCGCTAAAAGCTTCGGCGCGGCATGCCCTGCCAGGCCAAATACCTCAATTTAAGGAAAAATTTTGTCTGCGCCGTCTGCGTGTGTCTGCGGTTAGAAGAATCAGAAACGAATATTGCGCAGGGATTGCAGGATGGGTTCCATGCGGGTGCGATGCTCCGGGGGGATCATCAGGATCTTCAAAGGCTGATTTTGAATCAACCCTGCCGACAAGCAATCCAATTTACCCTTCTGATAAGCCCGCCGGTTTTCCTGCCCGGCCATAACCATAAGAACATCCAGCATATTCCCGCTGCAGCCGTCGGCATCCAGGTGCTCGATGGTCTGCAGCAGAACGGTGTTGACTGAAAGCACATAATCATCGATGTCCGCATAGCCATGCTTGCCGCAATCATGGCGCGACACCAGACAGCGGCAGCCAAATGGACGGACACGATACAGGGGGCACCGGTTACGGCTCAAAAGCGGGCACGGTTGCCGTTCGGGCTGTGTTTCTTCCGGGGGCGCAATGCCCTGGGCACACATATGGGCAAGCTGATTGGTGGTGATTTGGGGTCGAAAATGCGTTAGAGCAGTTGCCGGGCGAATTTTGCGTGTCCAATCCGTATCTTTTTCTGATTTCAGCTGTTCGATGATTTTATAGCCTTCAATCGTGGTCAGGGTTACACTGGTGGTGCAGCAGTGGGCGCAGCCTTTTTTGCAAGCGAGCTTCTGACCGGCAATAAAACGATCATAGATATCATAAATCTGGTCCAATGCGGCTAACTTGTCGTTGAGATTCATTCTTTTTTCCCGGATGCAGAATGGGTCAGGGCCGTTCGCACATTGTGCTGTGACCGGTCAAATTGTATATCTGCGCTTACGATGCGGCGGCTCATCTGGAATCGTTAGCGCTCCGACACGCCATCAAATGCTTGCAGGACGGAATCCAGGGTTGCATCCATCAGGCAGGTCGGCCGGTCGCAGTTATGCGGCTCGATTTCAAAGCACGGGTCACAATCCACAGCCGGTCGTACGACCTGAACCCTGGGTCCCGGTGGTGTCCAACGCGCCGGATCCGTCGGGCCGAAAATGACCACACAGGGAATTCCCATAAAAGCCGCCAGGTGACTGATGCCGGAATCATTGCCGATATACCCGCCGGCGGTTTTTAGCCAATCCACCAGATCCGGCAGCTCACCGAAGCGGTGTACCTGTCGGTTCTGTTTTTTTATTTCGCTAGCCAGATCCGACTCCGCCGGGCCGCACACAAACTGCGGCTGCCATCCCCTTTCTGCGAGGACGTCCGCCAGTTCCAAAAATCGGGCCAGAGGCCAGCGCTTGCGAATGCTGCCGGCACCCGGGTGAATGATGATTTTGGAGGCCTCGATGGATCGGCCCGCTTTGGGGGTGTGTCGCCGATGCCAGCTGGACACCAAAACATTGGCATTAACGCTTTCGATCATCCTGTTGCCGACAAGCTGCTGAAGCAAAAATTCGGCCACCTGGATCCTGTCCCGGGCCGGCGGTCGGGGTGGGAGCCGCAAGCACGGATCATCGGTCATTTGGTTGATGGTGTTTTCGAGTTCAGCGGAAAATGAAAAGACAACGACCTTTTTGTAGCTGCTGATGAGATCTTTGATTTTTACATCGACTGCACCGGAAAAAAGAATGGCAAAAAAGGCTGCCTCCAGCGGGTAGGTTTTATCAGCAAGTCCCAGCCTGGCAGCCATTTTTCCGACCTGACCCTGACAGAGAATATCGATACGACCAAATTGTTTGCGAAGCGCAATGATGGCCGCAAAGGTTAAAACCACATCGCCCAGGGCCCCCTGGTGGATTATAAAGAGTCTGTCCTCAGCCATATCTTTTAGAATATACTAAAAGCGATCTTAAAAATAGTAGATTACCGAATCAGGTTGACCGCTTGCCGGTTTAGACCGTTGAAACAGCTAAATAATGAAAAGATCTGATTTTTTTAACTGGAAAACGGGCCAACGGGTAACGGGCTCAACCTCGAGGTCAATTGGGGGAGATCAGCTCATCCGGCTGCTTATCCAAATCGGCAATAACCATAAGCATTTTTTCCTGGGCTTCGGTCATTTCGGATTCGCGCATTAAATCGAGGTGCTCGACGGTTTCCTGTAAGATGGCCGCGGAGCGTTTCGGCAGGTTTTTGAATACTTTTATCTGGGCTTTACCGTCGATTCCTTTGAGGGCCCGGGCCAAATCGACGGTGCTGATCTCTTTCAGGCATTGTTTAACGGACTGATCGTTGAGTTGTAAAATGGTACGCCCCAGTTTGGAACTTAAAGGTGTAGCGGCTCTGGCTTTTTGGATTTTTTTAAAAAAGGCCCTCATCCGTTCGACTTTTCCATCGCCGAATTCATCCTCGTAGGACGCATAGCTCTCCTCGCCAAATAAGGACAGTAGCAGCTCTTTTATAATATTTGGATTAATACCGTTTTGGATGGCTAAAACACCTTCAACGATGATGCAGCGCTGCAAAAATTCCTTGCCGTGATGCTTGCCCGATAGGATATAGTGTTGCAGGGTTGTTTCGACCATCTGCGGATTGACACCCTCCAGGATCAGCTGAAGTCCTTTGCGTAAAAGGAAATGAGGGGTTTCTTCAGCTTCCTGCACCAGGGAAAGCAGGCCGTTGCGTTTGGCTTTGTTGGCCATGACAACGACCTCGGCGACAAGGGCCATGCACTCTTTCTTTTCAGCGTCGCAGCACTGTATGCGCTTGCTGAATTCCCAATCATAATCCATTGAATCTACTCCAAAACATCCAGCTCAGACAACATATTTTCTAATTATACCACAAATCTTGGAAATTACTACTAAAATGTAAGATAGCCGGATTTGTCCAGCGTTCAGGTACTTTGATGGCGGGGTTAAACGGTTTCCATATCGGCGGATTTCGCTGTTTGAAAGCGCGATGCAGCCGAGCTATTGTAAAGGATGATCAACGAGCCGAATGTCATCAACCCAAACCGTACCCAGACCATTGATGACCAGGTTTAAAGTGACGCTTTGGGCCTTTTGCCCTTTGTTGAGAATGAAAACCGTGCTGATCGTCTGCCAGTCTTTTGTGCCCGATACTGTGGAATTCAATCCCCGGGAAAAGTATTGACCGGAACCCACCTTACACCACATTTCCAGAAATGCGGCGCCGTCAAGGTTTTCCGATTTGACCCTGGCCTGATATGTCAGCCGGGTATTTTCGATGTTCAGCTCGGATATCTGACCCAGGCAGATTGTGGTCGGCCATTTTGTCGAAACGCGAATCGAACCGTTGCCTTCGAACTTGACCTTTGGATCAGCGGAAACGGTAGTGCCGAGGGCATCCGTACTATCTAAATTGAGCGTGAGAATCTCGGTTGCGCTGACGGGTATAGTTGCCGGAAGGTAAATAATGGCAACGATGGCCACCCCCACGGTCAACCGGTAAAATTGCCGTATTGCCATGAAAAATTCCTTTAATCTCTTTTTTCTAATGCTTTGGCCAACTCGGCCAGCTCTCCTGAATTAACCTTGTAAAAATTTTCGAGATGTTCAATCTGCCCGGATGTCGGAATGCGAATGCCTCTTTCCAGTTCGACCAGGCGGGATGGCGGAATGCCGGCTCCCCGACAAATTTCCTTTAAGCTTAATTTGCTCTCAGCCCTCAACTGAATCAATCGCTCACTAAATTCACTCATTGGCCATCTCCTCCATGCGAAAAAATGTTACGGGATTCTGTAAACCAGTGTAAAATTTAATGCGGGATTCTGCAATCGCTATTTGGTTTCATGCCCGGCAGCCGCTGGCTGTAAAAAATTCATCATCTCGCCCCACCAGGGCTCATTCGGGCCGGATGGCCAGCTATTATGGCCTGCTTCTGCAAATGTCCACAGACGCTTTAGCCCGGGCAAGGCCTCGTAGAGGCGGCGGGTCAGCCGGTTGGGGATGATCTCGTCCTGTCCGGCCAATATGACGGCAACCGGGCCCTGATAGTGCGCCAGGTTTTCCACGTTGTCATACCGGTCGGTGACCATCCAGCGCGCCGGCAAAAACCAGTATTGATCCTGGGCCAAATTCGGCAGAGTATCCCAGGGGGTAATCAAGGCAACCCCTTGGATGGAGGCATTCGTTTCGGCCACCGCTGCACATACGACACCGCACCCGAGAGATTCTCCCAGAAGAAAAATCGGCGGGCCAAATTCTTTTGAGGCCAGCCGGATGGTTTCAACTGCATCTGCCGTAAACTGGGGCTCGCCGGTTTTCCCCGGGCGGGCGCCATAACCGGGGTATTCGGCCAGAAGCACGCGATAGTCGAGTCGGTTGAGCGCGGCCGGGTAGTACAAACGATTGAGGGCGTTACCCGCGTTGCCGTGGAACACGATTATCGTGCCGCGGGGTTTACCGGATTTACCCGCCGATACGAATCCGCGATACGTGTCAATCGTATGCGGCCAGATGCGCAGGCTTTTATTCTGCGCCAGTTGAGCGATGGTCTCAGGATTCGAGCGGTTGGGGTGATAGATAAAAAAATCCTGAAAAAAATACATACCGCATACGATGATCAGATAAAAAAGGGATAAGCGTACCATTAATTTTTTCATTTGCCAGCTAGGAATTGCAGAAATCCATTATGGTTTGAACCAGCACCCGGGTAGTTGTGACGACCGAATCAACATCCGCATACTCAACGGCTGCATGCTCGCCATCGCCGGAGGGACCGAAAATAACGGTCGGTATGCCGGCTTGCGCCAAAATTGCAGAATCCAGCCAGGCCCAGCTCCCTTTAAATTCAGGCATTCGATGGCAAGTTGATTCGAAAGCCCGCTGGACGCCCTGAACGATGGGCTGGTCGGGGGAAATTTCATATGCCGGCCGGAATAAAAACACATCCAAATCGGCCCTGAACTGATTATCGCGGGACTGGATGTCCCGCAGCAATCCCTGAAATTCTCGGGTAACCATCTGGTGGTCTTCGCCGGGCAGGTTGCGTCTCTCCAGCTCAACTTTGCAGTAATCCGGGTAGGTGCTCAACTCAGTTCCGCCCCTTATTAAAGAAGCGTGAATGGACGGTGAGCCCAGCAAGGGATGTATCTTGCGG
>WOR8_10009238_pt1 | contig 13101 bp, 10 predicted proteins | sample DeeMarSeWOR38_10_FD_19890 | JGI IMG/M metagenome (IMG submission 19890) | reverse complement strand
TGTGGTGAAAAATTATCAGAACCTTCCGTGGCTCACCCGTTGGATCACCTCATCCTGCAGTTCTCTTCCGACCGCGGTGAAATAAGCATTGTAGCCGGTTATCCTGACGAGCAGGTGACGATAGTCAGCCGGGTGCTTCTGGGCGTCGCGCAGCATACCGGGATCCAGCATATTGATCTGCAAGGCGCTGCCGCCGTTTTCACCGTAGCCCTTTAAAAAGGCCTTGAATTTCTCCCGATGCTCGGGATCTTTTATGATCGAAGGGTTGAAGGTGATGGTATGGCTGGCGCCGTTGGGCAGACAGTTGATGTATTCCTCCCAGTCACCATTTCCGTCCGGGTCCTTGCCGCCCAGCACCTTGCCCACCGAATTGGCGTTGGATGTCGGGCCCTTGATGTCGGCACCGTTGGAGGGACAAATGGCGTTCGACAAAAACTGCCCCCTGGGACGTCCGTCCGCGCTGGCCGCCATGACAAATCCGTCCCCGGCCCAGTAGTTCCAGCTGAGCATACCGGGCCTGAACTGTCGGCCCGTGGAAACGGTGCGGTGCTGCCAGGTCAGGTCACACCATAAATCCATTACCTTTTTAGCCATCTCATCGGCTTGATCGTCATCCCGACCGTATTTGGGCGCTTTATTTCTGGCCAGGGCCTGCAGCCGGTCATGCCCCTGCCAGTTATCTTTTAAAGCCTGGATAAGCTCAGCCATGGTGCATTTGCGATGGTCATACACCAGGTATTTGATGGCCAGCAAAGAATCGACCGTGGTGGCATAGGTAACGGTCTCAAGGGTGGTTAAATTGATTTCGGCCCCGCCCTGGTTGATGTCGCGGCCTTTTTCCGCGCAGCCCCTGACCAGGCAGGACAGATAAGGCGTGGGAAAATATCTGGCCCGGATGGATTCCGAGGCTTCATAAACTTGCACACATTTGGCAATGATGTATTCGGTTTGCCTGGCATAGGCGTTGTAAAATTCATCCCAGGTTCGGAATCGGGTTGCGTCGCCGGTATCCGGACCGTCCTGTTGGATGGGTTCTTCCCTGCCTGTCATGGGGTTGAAAAACGGCACCAGATCTTTGCCGCCTGTCAAGACCAGTTCCACTGCCTTGAGCAAATTAAGATTATTGTCCACCGTGCCGGAACGGTCATTGCCGACCATGGTGTTTTCAAGACAGCCCACCGGCGCATAGTCATGGACGTTGTTTGCATTGATCCGGTGCGACAATCCTGCCCGTTTGGCTTCGCGCATCATGCCGGCCATGGAGCGTTCATCGAAGTTCAACAAAAACGGGGACCCCTGGCTCGAGGCGATCATCTCCACGAGCTTGTCGAGCAACTCGTCGGGGGAGTTGCGGTGCAGCCTCACATTGGGCTTGGGCTCCAGGATCGGGCTCATCTCATCGATCACCTCAAGCATGGCATAGGTCAAATCGTTGGTCAGATCCGTTTTATTGGCACCCATGCCGGCGAGGGTGATCAACTGGCCAAAGCCGGATGTGATGCCCTGGTTGCCGTTGCGAATCATGGCATCATAGACCGTATTGCAATGAACCCAAAAGCATTTCAAAATCTCTTTGCCGAACTCACGATCCATGCCATGGGCCAAAGAATACTCCCAGTAAGGCAACAGATACTGGTCAATGCGACCAAAGGAGACGCCGGGACCGGGATAGTTTTCATCACTCATGATCAGCATGTGATTTATCCACAATGCCTGCACAGCCTCCCAGAAAGTTCGGGGCGACTGCCAGGGTACCCGCTCCAGATTCTTTGCCATTTGTAAAAGCTCCTGGCGCCGTCCAGGCTCATCCTGGGACGCTGCCCGGTCTATGCAGGTTGCCTTGTATTTTTCGGCCAGATCGCGTGCCATGGTCGCCGCCGTCATCATGGCCCGCAGTTGACTACCCCCCGGTCCTTTTTTACCAGAAGCGCTCAGATCGGCGTACCTGGATTCGAGGTCGGCGTAAATGCCTTTCCATCCAATTTCCAATGCCCGGGCATGGTCGGGAATCAGGTGGCCGCTGGTAGCGCCGGAATTGCCGTAACCATGGTCGTGAAACCATTTCATCTGCGCCCTGGCACCGTTTTTGCCAAGAACAGCCCTGTCAAATTCTTTCTGCTCGGTTTGATTCAGGCACAGGGAGGTCTGAATATTAAAGCGCCCGCCGGCAAGCAGGTCTCCGGGGAGAATTTCTGTGGGCATGTGGCTGACCATCACTTCCCTGACAAACCATGCCCGCCGCTCGACCTGACGCCAGGTCCAGAAATCCTGGTTAAGATCGATTGTACGGGCTGCCTGACGGTAGGATCCCCGCAAGGTCTGCAGCAGGGCATAGGTTTCAGGTACGATGTAAAATGTCATCTCGTTGAACTGCACGTCCCAGGGGGTTCCGGTGGTCCAGGAAATAAACTCGTTGTTCCAGGGGCGTCCGGTCCCCTTGAAATAGTAGTCCCGCAACCATTGAATCCGGGGGGATAAACCCCGCGGTTCTTTGAGGGGATGATCATATTGGGGGAGGGCTGCGGTCGTCATATTTGACCTCCGAATATATTTTAAATAGTTAGGACGATATTTAAATCCGCAAAGCTCAAGACGTAATCCTCGTGGTCTGGGGTATAAGGTATACGGTTCAAGGTGAACCCTCTGCCTTCAACCTTCTACCTTACACCTTTTCCTCACAAACTATGAACTCAATTTAAGCTTCTCGGCGCCATGATCGAGTGTCCGCCGCATTATCATGGCCGCAGACGCTTCGTTTTTAGTTTCTACCGCTTGCACCAGTTTCTTATGAAAATCAAATACAACCGGCACAACGGCCGGATCTGAAAAAAACTGGCCGGCGAGATTGGCATAGCAGTGCTTGAACGAATTCAGCAGCAGGGGGTAAATATGATTGCCGCCAGCCAGAGCAATGAGATGGTGAAAATCAAAGTCCAGCTCGCAGATCGCTTCAACATCCCGAACATTAACCGTGTCTTCCTTCTGCAGCAGTGCGTCGAGCGAATCGAGATCTTCGCGTTGGCGATGCCGCGCCGCCAGGCGAGCCGTTTCAACTTCAAAGAGCAGGCGCATTTCCAGAAGGCTCACGAGCAGCCCGGGCTCCAGGTTGCCGCTGTGGTAATTTATCAGGGACGTCAAAATGGACAGCGATCCCTCTTTGCGGTAATCATTGACGAGGGTGCCCACCCGGGGGATCATCGTGACCAGCCCTTTGGTCGCCAGATCCAACAAACCCTCGTGTACCACGGGACGACTGACACCCAACTGCAGGGCAAGCTCACGCTCGGAGGGAAGCTTTTGCCCGATGGGGAATTTACCGGAAAGTATCAAATTCTCAAAACGCCTGATAAATACTTCCTTGAGGCTTTCGGTACGAATCGGTTTGAGAAGTTCTCGCATGGGGCACACCCTTTCTGGCAGGTGGTATTACCAGTTGCCACAGTATTAAATTCTCATCCATCTGTCAAGTCACCGGGTTGGATCTGTAATATGTCAAGATATCGAGAGGTTTCAGATGACCTGCGCCCAGCTGTATTCCTGAAATCTCTCAAACTTGCATCATAGATTTGAAAATTTCGACGATACTTGGTATTTATTATGAAGTAGCGCACTATTGATCTTACGATGTAATGGAGCCTTGAACGTCAAGAGGTCCCGTTTTGCTAAAAGATGATTTTCAATTTTCCTTCATTGAACAAAGTGGCCCATATGACTCTATGCCGAAATATTGCCCGGTCGCCCTTATCCAGAATCATTCATTCGATAATTCTATTGGTGCCCATCTTATCTTTCCATGGCTGTGCTGTTGTGAGCGAAACTCTGGAGAGATCTCTGCCGCTCATGGGCCAGATCGAGGAAGAGATCGAACAAAATCACTTTTATGTTGCAAAAGAAGATGACGTCATTGGCCGGCTGGCGGTCATCAGGCTTCAAAAGGGGGATACGCTGCCGGATATTGCGAGACACTTCAGCCTGGGCATCAATACCGTCAGTGCAGCTAATCCGGGAATAGATATATGGGTGCCTGAGACCGGAAGGCGTGTCCTGTTGCCCCTGAGCTTTATTCTGCCGGACACCCCTCGAAAAGGTATCGTAATCAACCTGGCCGCCATGAGACTCTTTTATTTTAAACCTGATGGCAACCTGTTGGCCGTGTCGACCTACCCGGTCGGTGTCGGAACCACAGAGCGGCCCACACCCATGGGCCGGATGTATGTAACGCGCAAGAAGCTACGGCCGACCTGGTATGTGCCGGCCTCGATCGCTGAAGATCATCGGAAAAAGGGGGATCCGCTGCCGGCTAAAGTACCACCCGGGCCTCTAAATCCATTGGGAGAACACGCTCTCTATTTAAGTAAGTCCGGTTATCTGGTCCATGGGACCAACAAACCGGCCAGTGTCGGCCTCAGGGCGACCAATGGCTGTATAAGGCTCTATCCGGAAGACATACAGAGGCTTTTCGAAACCACGCCGGTTAAAACACGCGTAAAAATTGTTAATCAGCCATATCTCATTGGCCGACGTGATGGCATCGTTTACATGGAAGTTCATACGCCTTTTGAAGAATCAGGCACCACTGAATTGAAGAAGGCCTATGCAAAATTGAAGACTCTAGAAAAGAAGTCAGGACAGGTGCTTGACTGGAAAAAGGTCAAGGAAGCAGTGGCCGAGGCCCGCGGGATCCCTGTTCCCATATCAGCGATCCGTAAGGGCAGTGAAAAGAAGGTTGCCGGAATCATAAAACTCAGACACCCGGACAAGTTGTATGGCAAACCGGAAATACCGAAACTTAAACCGGATGCGTGGAATGTCCTGGCTGCTGTTTTGGATGACAAGGTTGACGCGCTGAGGCTAGCGGCGATCATTAACCATCAGGGACCCCAAATTCCCGCACGCGTGCTGTCAACGCGAAATCGCCACCGTGTTCTCGCCGGTCCTTTCGATGACAAGAACGAGGCCCAAGACGCGGTCAAGCGCTTGAAAATTGATCTGGAAATAGATGGTATATTGATTGAACCCTAAAGGCGAAATAGCCTATTGCGCCTTTTTTAACACGTTCAATCCGCATCATTTATTGAATTATAGTCCTGCATGGCCGGCGGCCTGCCTGCAATGATGCGTCAACGCCCATTCGCCTTGCGGGTGGCTTGGACTTGCAGGCCTCGGGCGTGTTCCCCCGCCCTTATGGGCGGGGGAAGTCAAAAGCACGTCAGGGCTTTAAACGCTACGGGTGTAATCCGCTTCAGGCGGATTTGAAAACAACCAATCAGGAAGTGATTGTACTTTAAGTCTAAAAGCGGTACATTTTTAAGGCCGGAGATCAATAACCCAGGTGGATAGTTAGCGTGATATGAAGCGGAATTTTCCCGTCGCTATTATGGCAAGGCAAACTAAACAGAAAGGAGGTGACGACATTATGAAGAAGATACTTTTGACGATCTCAATGATGCTTGCGCTCGCTATTGCTTTAGGGGGTTGCGCAACCAAAGGTGACCTCGAGGAGGTGCAGGCCCGGGAAAAGGCGATGGCCGCGAAAGCGGATCAGGCCGCCCAGGATGCGCAGGCTGCCAGGGATGCAGCCGATGAGGCCATAAGGAAGGCAGATGACGCTGTGGCCCGTGCTGAAGAAGCTGAAAAGCGAGCGGAGGAAAGAGAGCGAATCGCAGAGGAAAAAGAGAGAATTGCAGAGGAAAAGGCACGAATCGCAGAGGAAAAAGCAGAAAAAGCCGACGAGATTTTCCAGAAATCAATGAAGAAGTGAGTCACCGACCACCCGCAAAGCGGGTGGCTTGGACTTGCACAACCCGGACGTGTTTCCCCGCCCTTATGGGCGGGGAAACACAAAAGCACGTTCGTGCTTTAAAGGTTGGGAGTGTAATCGGCCTCGGGCGGATTTGAAAACAACCAATCAAAAGGAAGTGGCAAGGTTTTACGACCCGCCACTTCCTTTTATTTCAATGATTTGGCAGGGTACGCATGGTGGATATATCTGGCAGAGGACTGGTTTTGCGGTCATCAAGCACCTTAATACCGGGCACCAAGACGTATGCAGGTAAAAGACAGCGAGGGCAAGGCGAGTACCTTCGCCTCGTCTTCGTCTGCATCATGATAACCATAATGCCTATATGCGGATGCAGTTATGGGGTCAGCGTGCTCTCCCAGGAGGCCAATGATTTTTTCAACCAGGGGAAATACGAAGCTGCGCTGAGCAATTACGAGCAAATTATTGAGAAACATCCCGAGGTGGCGGACAGAATTCTCTTCGAGATGGGTATCATTTATGCACACCCCAGGAACGAACAAAAAGACTATCAAAAAGCGCTTAGATGTTTTCAGAAACTCGTAAGGGATTACCCGGACAGTGAATACAGGCAGGACAGTCAGATGATGATACTCCAAATACACAATGTCATCATCAAAGACAAAATAATTGCGGCGCAGCAAACACAGATTGAGACTTCACGGCAGAAGGTCAAAGGCAAAGAGAATGAGATTATTGCCCTGCAGGAGAAGATCGAAACGCTCGAACAAAAAATTGAAACACTCGAACAAAAAATTTTTGTACTGCGGATGAAACCGGCAGATAAAATTCTAATAGAAAAGGACAGGAGACGATTGACGTTGCTCTCAGAGGGCGAGGTGATCAAAACCTACAAAATAGCCCTGGGGGCGAACCCGGTTGGTCCGAAGGAAAGGCAGGGCGATAACAAAACCCCGGAGGGAAGCTACATCATCGATTCAAGAAACAGCAAGAGCGATTTTCACCTGTCGCTTCATATTTCCTATCCAAACGAGAAAGACAGAATCCGAGCAAAAGAACTTGGTGCATCTCCGGGCGGCGATATAATGATCCATGGCATCAAAAATGGTTTCGCGTGGGTTGGCGCATCGCATTCAAATATTGACTGGACGAACGGGTGTATTGCCGTTACAAACGACGAAATGGAGGAAATCTTCAAACTGGTGCCAAATGGTACGATTGTTGAGATCCGGCCATAAAAAAACCGCTTAACAAAAATTCCGCCCTACCCCCCGAACGCCGCTTCCGTTCATTTTACCCATGGTAATCGGAAGAATGGAATTGATAAAATATCGCGCCGACTGCAGCTGGCCCTCATAAAAGGCCGCATCTTTGTTTTTGGCTGCCGTCGCCTGCCGGACCTTCGCATCCAGGCTCCCGGCCAGTTTCTCCAGTTTGGGGGCCGCCAGGGTTGCCCGCCACAGAAGCATCCAGGCCATGCAGACATCTCCCATGACGTCCAAAAACGGCTTGGCGTAGGCAAAGGCCACTTTTAAATCAGGCGACATGGCAGTTTTGCCCAGGTGCATCGCAACCTCCCCCAGGCGGTTGACGGCCTCATCCACGCTTTGGGCCATTTCCTTCAACCCGCCAATAGCTTTGGCCTGCCCGGCTGTATTCTGGATTTCCTGCATGAAATTCATGAAAACGATCCCGCCTTTCATGCTCCATGGCCTGAATACCGTTGGTGCCCTCGTAAATCGAGGCTATCTTGCAGTCCCTTAAAAGCTGCTCCACCGGATACTCACGGGTATAGCCGTAGCCGCCGTAAACCTGGATAGCTTCAACACAGATTTCAAAACCGCGATCGGAGCAATAGGATTTGACCACCGGGGTCAGAAGATCGATCAATCCTTGATTATATTCTTTTATTTTATCGTCATCCGCGCAGGCCTGCCGGTCGATCAAAGAGCTGATCAGATAAATGAAACTGCGCATCCCTTCGACGTGGGCCTTCATCCACAGCAGCATGCGGCGTACGTCCGGGTGCCGGATGATGGGAACCTGCGGGGCGTCGGGATCCATGATCGATTCAAGATCTTTGCCCTGGAGGCGTTCCCGGGCATAGTTCAATGCATACATGTAGGCGGCAGAACCGCTGATAAATCCGATGAACCCGACGGCCAGCCGGGCGACGTTCATCATGTAAAACATGGCCCGCATGCCTTTGTTTTCTTCACCGAGCAGAAGCCCGCGGCAATTGCCCTTGGAACCCAGAGCCATGGAACAGGTGGAGCTGCCGTGGATGCCCATTTTTTCTTCCACCCCGGTACAGACGATGTCGTTGGGCTCCCCCAGGCTGCCGTCTGCGTTGACCCAGATCTTGGGGATCAGAAACAGCGAAATCCCCTTGGTGCCCGATGGCGCCCCCTCTATGCGGGCCAGCACCGGGTGGATGATGTTCTCCGTGAGGTCCTGGTCTCCGGCGGTAATAAATATCTTGTTGCCGGTTATGGAATAGGTGCCATCCGGATTTTTTACGGCCGATGTTGTCAGCGCACCGACATCCGAACCCGCCTGGGGCTCGGTCAGCTGCATGGTACCGCTCCATTCGCCGGTATACATCTTTTTTAGAAACAACCTTTTCTGCTCTTCGGTGCCATAGATTTCAACCAGCTCACCGGCCGCATGCCCCACCACCCCGTAAAGGGTAAAGGCATAGTTGGCGCCTACCAGGTATTCGGATGCGGCCTGTGAAATGCAATAGGGCAGCCCCTGACCGCCCAGTTCAGGGTCCGCAACCATGGCGGTCCATTCGCCTTCCCGAAAAAGCTTGTAGGCCCGATGGTAGCAGGCCGGAACTTTCACCTGACCGTTTTCCAGCCGAACCCCCTCCCGGTCCCCTTCGGCAAAGGTCGGCAGAATCTCTTTAACAGCCAGATTGCGAGCCTCTTTGATGATCAGATCGAAGGTTTTTTTGTTAAACTCTGCAAATTTTTCGTGCTGGGTCAGTTCCTCGACATTGAATTGTTCATAGAGGACAAAATCAATGTCCCGTCGATCGGTAATTACCTGTGCCATTGTTTTTTCCTCTTTTTCAAAAGGCTTACCTTTTATTGGTTAGCCGGTGGCCTGCTATTTCAAATGGGAATGCAAGGGTTCAAAGGTTCTTGGTTCAGCGTTAAGGGTTACGAAACAGCGAACCGCAGAATTTCGAAGGATTGAATCGCTGCGCTCTGTCTATTTTTATTGAATCGACAGAATACATTCCTTCGATATTCGCAGTTATAAACCCCTGAACGGTTTTCCTAACGCTTTTTCCACATAGCCGGGCGTTTTTCCATCATGGCGGCAAGACCCTCCTGAAAATCTTCGGTTCTCAACAAAATGCTGTTATAGCTGGCCTCCATGTCCAGCTGGGTCATGAGGTCGACGCCATCGCCGCGCTTGATGATTTTTTTGACCGCACCGCCGGCCAGTGGTGCGGTGACGGCCATATCCCGGACCATCTTTTCGGCTTCAGTCAAAAGATCTTTGCCAGGATAAATGTAGTTAACCAGGCCCCAATCGAGTGCCTGCTGAGCCGTGTATTCGCGGGCAGTCAGGAAAATCTCCATGGCACGCGACGGCCCGATCAGCCTTGCCAGCCGTGAGGTGCCCCCTACATCGGCGATAACCCCCAGTTTCAGCTCAGGCAATGCCCAGATGCAATCGTCACTCATGAGACGAATATCGCAGGCCAGCGCCAGCTCGATGCCAAGGCCCAGCGCATGGCCGTGCATGACGCAGATAATGGGAATTTCAACCGCTTCCAGGCGATTAAAGTATTGTTGGAACCGGTATGTCAGGGCACGCAGCGAGGCCCCGCCGGCACCCCCTTCCCCCAGGCAGGCGCCGACCTCGGCGCCCAGAGAGTTGAAATCGACACCGGCGGAAAACATCTCGCCTTGGCCTTTTAGAATGATGGCCCGTATGTCCGGATCGCCGGCCTGGTTTTCGGCCAGCTCACAGATGCCGGTAAACATCTCAACGTTAATCGCATTGCGCTTGGCGGGCCGGTTCAACGAAATGGTGTAGATGCTGCCGCTTTTTTCACCAGTCAAATTGTTTGCAGTCATAAATGCCTCGAAATAAAAAACGGGGTTAAGGTTGAAGGTAGAAGGTATCCGGTATGGCCCAGGGCTCAGGGCGCAAGGCGCAGGGCTATGATCGTATCCTTTGGAAAACCGTCAGCCCTCTACCGTCCACCTTCCACCGTCTTTTATATTATTATTTCAAGATCGGAAATCGGATACGCCACACACGAATGCACATAGCCAAACTGCCTGTCCGACTTGCGCACGGGAACACCCGGCAGCTGATAGACCTTGCCGGCCATGACTTTGACCCGACACATGCTGCAATCCCCCGATCGGCACAGGGATGGCACAGCAACATGGCTTTTTTCCAGGGCCACCAGCAGTGGCTCCGTGGCACATGCCTCTATTCGGGGACCGTTCGTAACCTTGACCGTAAAGATATCATCCCTGCCGATGGTATCCGGCCAGCCGGGATAATCCCGGACGTTAGGGGGCGCGCCGTACATTTCCTGTTTGATTTTACGTTTGGGCACCCCCATGTCTTCGACCTGGGGCAGGCAAAAATCATAGAGTCCCTGGGGCCCGCAGATAAAAAAGGATTTGTCTTCGATGTCTGCCAGCACTGTCTGCATGAGGTTGCGGGTAATGAATCCGCAAGCCCCGCCGTAGCCGTCGGAAGGTTCTTCTACCACCGGGATGTAGTGAATGTTTTCAAACCGCCGGGCCAGGCGGTTAATGTCGGCACCGAAGATAACGTCGTCTGTGGTTTTATTGCCATAAAAAAGGTAAACGGTGCGATCCAGCCCGCATTCAATGATTTCGCGCATCATGCTCATGAACGGTGTAATCCCGCTGCCGCCGGCAATGCACACCATGGTCTTCTTATGAATCAATGGATTGAAATAGAAGTTTCCCGCAGGTCCGGAACTGATAAGGGTGTCCCCGCGCTTGACTTCATCGAGCAAATAATTGGAGACCAGGCCGTTCTCCACACGCCTTACGGTAATATCGTAAAACCCGGTTTGGTTGGGCTGGGAGGATATGCTGTAGGGACGGCTCGTGCGAATGCCGCCGATTTCAAGGAACAGGGCAATGTACTGCCCGGCCAGAAAGGGCGGCAGGTAGTTGTTCTTGGAGACCAGCCGCAGCGTTTTGGTCGACGGGGTTTCCTCGATGATGTCGCTGACAGACAGCTCTATCCGATCGGGATGCAGTTGGCGGATATATTCTTCGGCCGAGGCCACGGCCGATGACACCGTACCGCCCAATTTGCGACTGACTTTGATCTCCTCGGCAATATCCGGGTAGCCGTCAAATTCCTGCCAGATGCCTTTTCTCACTGTGTCCTCCCAAATTGAATTATTTGGAATACTTGCGTACTAAACACGTTAGCGCGATGTTGCTTAATTAGGTGTGTTTTCAGGTGTCAGGATTGATAGGCCTGAAATTACGGTCAACCAAACCCGAACACTGACACCTGACAACTGAAACCTTTTAAAACGTACCATCCTCAACCGCAGCCCCCTTGAATGGATGGCTTGATCTGTCTTATCATGCCCCAAGCCGCCTGATGATCGACTTGGCCGCCGCGATCCCCGACCTCAATGTCGGCTCAAACCCGCTGTCTCCCGCCCATCCCCCGGCAAAAAACAAGCCCTCAAAAGGGGAGTACCGGCCGGGCTGAAAAAACAATGCATCCTTGGTGAGCATTTCGTAACCGTAGATGGCACCCAGCGGATGCCCGAGATAGCGCATGTGGGTCAGGGGGGTTCCCACCTCGATCTCCTCGATATGATTTCTGACCCCCGGGTATACGGACTCGATGCGCTGCAGCATCGACTCGGCACAGCGAAATTTAATATCGTTGTATTGCCGCGGAGGAATCTTTAGCCAGGGATCGCCGTACTTCAAGGTAACCACGTTGGCCTGGCAGGTCCCGGGTGGCGAGAATTCCGGGTCGGTGACGTCATAGCAGCTGAGAACCAGCAACTCGTCTGTAATGTCGAGTCGATTCATTCTCTCCAGCAAGCCATTGGATATGTCCGTGCTGTCCATCAAAAAATTAGTTGATTCGGTGATGCCCAACTCATCGGGCTCGCAATCAAAGCCGATAAACATGGTAAAGGCCGATGTGCTCAGATTGCGGGATTTCATTTCCACCAGCGTCTCTTCGGGCACCTGCCCCGGATCCATCAAGTGATTATAGGTGGTCACAGGCGATGCATTGGAAACCACGTAATCGGCTGCGATGTCGACATCGTCATCGGTTACTACCCCTGTGACCCTGCCGCCCTCGACCATAATCTTTTTGGCGCCGCAGTTGAAACGCGCCGTCCCGCCGCTGGCCAGAAATTTATTTAAAATGGCATTGGAAAGCGCCTGGGAGCCCCCTTTGATATGAAAGGGCTTGAATTCCATGTACTGAAAGAGGACCATGGCAAGGTAGGCAAAGGCCAATCGCGTCGGGGGCACACCGATATAGCCCCAGAAGACTGAAAGAACCGCCTTCAGCAGGGGGTCTGAAAAGTATTCGTCCAGGATTTCCCTGGAATTTTGAAGCGCATATTTATACAGGTTGGGATACTTTTCGCGGGACGGTTCCGGATCACGAAAAATAAATGCCCCGATCATGTCATTGGCGTAACTGGTCATTAGATCAAAATACCGCTGGATGGCATCTTGTTCTTCGGGAAAGGCTTCTTTCAACACGGCAATGGTTTGATCACGATCCGTCCTGAGGGTAATGTTGAACCCGTCCGGTGCGGCCACGTGGTAAAGATCGGAGATTTCCACGAACTCGAGATCATCCAGCACCCCGAGCTTATCCAGATCCAGGCGCAACAGGCCGGGCTTTTCCGGTGTGCCCAGCCCGCTGAGCTGATGCAGCGCCACCTCGAACTCGAAACGGCCCCGGCAGAAACTCGTGGCGGCACCCCCGCCCTTGCGCGCCAGGGTCGCCGCGGCCGTGAGCCCGCCATTGCCGGCCCCAATCACGACGGCATCGTATTTTTCCATAAAACCTCCGATGGAATCAGAAAAATAGTTAAATAGCAATTTATATTGATAGCTCATAGCCTAGAGCTCATAGCTCAAAGTAAAATGGATTTTAATCCTTTAGACTACCAGCTATCAGCTATGAGCTATGAGCTTCTTATAGGCCCATGAACTTGGCCGCTATATTCTTCATCACCTCGTTCGTGCCCGCAAAAATCGTCATGATCTTGGCATCGCGCCAGGCCCTGACGATCTTGCACTTCTCAAGGGTGCCGAAATTCCCGCATA
>WOR8_10009285_pt1 | contig 13104 bp, 10 predicted proteins | sample DeeMarSeWOR38_10_FD_19890 | JGI IMG/M metagenome (IMG submission 19890) | reverse complement strand
GACTGGCGGGCAGACCAAATCCGCTACTTGATACGATATAGTGATATTGAAATCATGTGCATGGTAGTACAAATATCGACTAGTGAAACTACTCGTGAAATTCAGATTAATAGTACCACTGACGCCTGGATTGATTTGTTGAGTCATATCATGTGTCCAACTAGCGCCACCAGGGGAAAGTTGTACATCGGGCACTCCAAAAGAAATTAGACCACCATAACTTTCAAAATATTGATCAGTCGGCGTGAAATCTACTTCATCATGCCAGGCTCCGTTCCATGTAGCTGCGATATTCGTAATAGTAGCCGGATAGTTATTGCTTGTATTAGAAATTGGAAATAGGATGCGATCACCCGAGAAATTTATCAAATTACCAAACTGTATGACTTCGCAAGAAGGAACTGGAGTATTTGTAGGTGTCGAGCTGGGCTGAGCAGTATTTGTTGCTGTTGGTGGAAGTGGAGTATTGGTGATTGTAGGGCTTGGCGAAGGTGTAGAGGTATCAGGAACTGCTGTCGGAACAGCAATATCTGGAGGGAGACCTAAGACCCGAGCTACACGGAACTGCTCTAATATCCCTGTTCTCTCAGCACGAAGATGAGCTGTCGGACTGATCGATGAGATAATCGGCAGTATCAGGGGATGTTCAAAAGTGATTCCCACCATCACACGGGTCGTCCCTAAAGAAGGATCCCCTGGATCATCTTCTGGGAATCCGGTATCTCCGTTGATGCAAGTACCGATCGTTGGGTCCCATTGGAAGGGTTCATTCGAGCTGCACACCGAGTAGTGGAAATATCCTTTCTGGCCTGCGGGTGCACCATCATCTCGTGAAATTCCAATAGAGGTTTGATTGATCACATCGTAGATCGACAGAAGCCTGGCATAATTTTCCTCTTCATTTTTGGAGTCGCCACTACACAAGCTGCCATCTGAATCATAGTCAACACAATGAGAAAAATCATATTCTCCTGTTACACCGTATCGCACGCCAAATCTGGCAGCGTTCACGATAACCATATACGCCTGGAAGATACGGGCAAACTCGATAATCCCAAAGATAATAAGAAGCAACAGAGGAAGCACTAAAGCGAACTCGGTTAATGCCTGACCAGTATTGATTAATGATTTTTGTCTGTAACGCTGGTTCATGAACTCTTCGTTCTTCTGTTTGCTATCTCCACTAGTGGGTTAACCGCGTGAATATACGTGCGGCAATGTCCTCAAACACCCGATCAAGGTCTGATCCTGTTGGTGAATAATAATAGTTACCACACCAAGCAGTATAGTCACTTACATTCCTGCATGGGTCTTGATTTGGATCAGGATCTCCATCATACCCTACATTGGCAATATATCGTAATAAGGAGGCGCCATAAGGCCTCGAAGCAGCTTCACAGGTGCCGTAGACACAGCCATTATCCAATACCCCATTGCCTAATCCAATCGCGAAAATCACAGCTCCTTGCCCATTGATTTCTCCACAATCAGAGGCTGGGTTAATTGGGTAGCACCCCACATAATCGGCCATATCGCGGGCATAATCGTCTGCATCATATAAGGCAGAGGTACCGCTGTGGCGAGTGCTGACGTCTTTGTCCTGACATAAGGGGAAAGTAGGATTGGATTCAGTTGGGCAAAAGCCCACTGGATAAGTTGTAAAATCCTGAATATTGTCGCCTGACTCCATGAAAGTAGTATTGGCCATGCCATCAGTCAGGATTACAACAACCCATAAGGCTTCTTCCCGGATTGGCTCCATAGCGAACATTTGTCCAGCCAGATATAAGCCTCCACCAATATTTGTAGTTGGTAAGTAGGACCAATCTCCAGCCCAATCTTCAGGTGGAATGGGAGGCGAAGTTGCTGGCCATTCATCATTATAGTTAGTGCAAGATAAACAGGCTATACCACGGTAAGTCTCATTCTCCTCATCCTCCTCATAATCCAGACAAGGTCCCCAAAATTGGGATACACTATTCCAGTCTGTTTTTGGGTCAAAGCAGTTATTAGGTTCAAACACTTTGAGATTTTCGATGACATTCCTTGCTGTTTCATTACTGGAGGTCCACTCTCCAATTCGATAATGTGTCCCCAAATCTGGGTTTGTATCGTAACCATTTGCGAAAGTAACAATTTGCAGGCGGTCCTCTTCTTGATCTGGTGATTTATTTAAGATTCGGTCAATAAAACTCGCTGCAGCTTCTTTAACATCCTCAAAAGGTTCACAACCTCCAGGATCAGCTGCATTGCAAACACTCGGATCACGCATCGGATTACCTACTGGCGCATCCCATGCCATCGATTCAGAGATATCAATCACAAGTACTACATCCAATGAGGCGGCTTCAGCAATGGCTTCTGATTCAATTGGCATAGTCTGAATACCAATTAAGCGCAAAAATGCCATTGGTACATCTAATTCACCTCTTACTCTAACTAATTTTCTGGGTGGATCTGTGCACAATTGGTCATCCGAAGGGTTTGTTCCGCAGGTTTCTACGGTAAGAGCATATTGGTTTGGGTCTATTCCATTGAGGTTCATGACCTGTGCAGCTGCGCCGGTCATTTCTGCTATTCCCCAGCCTTCACGGTATTGTGAGGCTGCAGCCAGCGAGGCAGCATCAATTGAACGTCGCAAATGTCCCATGTAGATAAACAACTGCCCGACATCAGCGGATAAACCGACGAAAGCAAGCAATACAACAAAAGCCACTGCCACAAGAATCAGCGCTTGACCTTTTTGATAGTCCTGCTTATTTTTCCCCTTGAAGTGAGAAAATTCAATATCCAGATTAGTCTTCATAGACAGGCGTAGGTTCAGCAGAAACCAATGGCATGATGGCGTAATTGTGTATCAATAAGGGATCATCTATAAATAACGTAATCCATGGCAAAGCAAGTTTTTGTTTGTAATTAAAGTATATTTCAACCAATACCAATCCCGTACTCGGCGCGTTAGAACTCAATTTACTGATGACCCAGCTATTGTCAAATTTCGAGACCTGGGCATTCCCTTGACCCAGGTCTTGCGCCCTCGACCAACCATCTGAATCCGGATATCTGGCGGATACAGTTGGTGTTCCCCCTCCAGCGCCACCAACAATGCTGAAGGATGAAACGACTATATCATCACCGGTGCCATATTGCAATGTAATTTCGGGTCTTTCATGAGCTAATTCGCGCTCTACTAAGCAAGCGGTCTGGCGATTGAAGTCCAATGTTGAGTCTGATCCGGTGCAATCTTGATTTGAATCAGTGGAGTAATATAAACCATCAGAAGAAAATCGGGCAGCATTGCGAGCTGCATCCTGTATAGTCAGGTAATCATTTAAAAGGAAACCAAATTCTAGTAAACCAGTTAGCACGATCAATAATACAGGTAGGATCAGAGCGGTTTCAACCAGACCTTGACCCGAACTGTTTTGATTGTTCAATTTCTGTTGAATGCTTTTGTGAATAATTATTATGATCATCAACCCATCCCCAGTAAGATTAAGATGCCAATTAAATAGTTGGATTGGGCGAGATAGTTTAAATGATTATTGAGCATTCACAATTAGATAAATGCCCTAGATATTATAGTATAAATATTGGGGTTTACTGAATGTTTTTATTAAATTTTTTGGCGAAACTATAACTGGATGATCAAATCCTTGTTACTAAATTGATGTAATCAGCTATCTATTTCAAATTGCGGCTCATGTGGGCTCAGTGATTATTTTGTTTGCCAAAGCTTGATCAATTTCTAACCAGTGAATGCCACGATCAAATCTCGGAATAAAAGTAGACCCATAGAACCAGCAACTAGAAAAGGACCATAAGGAATTGCAATGAATGATCGATATTTTCCCCTTATGAGTAATATAAGAACAAATAAAAGACTCACCAAACCTCCAATTAGGATGGCTAGAACAAGTCCAAGGATAATGCCAGGCCACCCAAGCAAAAGTCCAAGAACCCCGGCTAGCATAACATCTCCAAATCCCAATGCTTCTTCATCTACTGCCTGCTTCTTTATCTTAGCAATCCCATTAGCGACAAGAAAGCCTAAAAGATATAAGCCCAACATGATACCAAAGCCAGCTAATCCCCCAATTATTGTCTCTGAGATGCCATGCAGCCAAACCCCTACAATCAACCCAATTATTCCCCCTGCAAGACTCACAGGGTGAAGTATTAGACGATGTTCCAAGTCAATCACAATTACTACACCAAAGTAGATGAATAAGACAAATGCAACCATAAATCCGAGCTGTTCAGGTGGGGTATTCCACAACCATAGGGTAGCAAGGATATAAATCCCCTCTACAATCCAGATCCGGATAGACCTTCTGTCCCCACATGTAGAGCATTTCCGCGGAGACAAGAAATAGTTCAAATAAGGCTGATCAGACTCACAATTCAAACAAAATGGCTGAACGATTTTTCTTCTTTCTGGCAATACATCCGAAAGATAGTTGACCAACATCCCGGCTACCCAGCCGACAAGAACGATAAAAATGAATTCTAGCATATGTTTATTATAGCAATTTCAGGTAGAATCTTAAATATGAAAATTGGTCATCAGATCGCGCTCCTGACAGATTTTGGTTTAAAAGATCATTATGTAGGTGTTATGAAAGCAGTGATCAGCAATATTTCCCCTGGTATAAACCTTATAGACGTGACTCACGCAATACCTCCGGGAGACTTACAACACGCTGCAATTACACTCTGGCAAACCAAGCCTTACTTTCAACCTGGTACAATCTTCCTCTGTGTTATCGATCCTGGCGTTGGATCAGAGCGAAGAGCAGTGATCTTAAAATCCGGTCAGCAAATATTTGTTGGTCCTGACAATGGCATATTTTCATATATCTTGGAACCAGGATATATTATCTATGAAGTGACCAATGAGGAATACTTTCTACCAGATGCCAGCAACACATTCCATGGACGGGACATATTTGCACCCGTGGCAGCCCACGCTGCAAGTGGAATTTCTATATCAAAATTTGGCCCACCGGCATCTGACTTGATTCAGTTGCCTGAACCTCTTCTGGAGTATCACCATCCAGAGAATATTCGTGGGCAGATACTGCACGCCGATAGATTTGGAAACCTGCTTACTTCATTAGGTTGTTTCTACAATCAAGCTAGTGATTGCAAAATCTTAAGACCTTGGCTACCAGTGGGTAACAAAGATGCAGAAGGGATTCCTTTTGATTCGAAGCAGATAAATGTTGAACTTCCAGATGGAAATCTACTTCCACTGGTAGATAATTTTGCTCAGATCCCAAGAGGTGATTGTGGAGTGTTGGTAGGTAGTAGTCGATTGCTAGAAATTGTGGCAAATCAAGATAACGCCTCAAGAATCTTGAATCTAAAAGGGGGAGAGATCATTCGTATATCAATACGCCTGGAACACAAGGAGTAATTGCATGGAAAAATTCATAATCGATGGTGGATATCCATTATCAGGCGAAATTACACCATCAGGTAATAAGAATGCAGCACTACCTTTATTAGCAGCAAGTATCCTGACGAAAGAACCTGTCATACTACGAAACGTCCCAAATATCCGCGATGTCCAAATGATGTGTTCTTTGTTAAAGAGTTTGGGGATTCGAATCGAAAAAATCGGTAATCATACCTTAGAGATTCAGGCTAATGAAGTTCACCCCAGAGATTTAGATCCAGACCTTTGTTGCCAGATTCGTGCATCGATCCTCTTGGCCGGTCCAATGGTGGCGAGAACAGGTGAACTCCAACTACCGCCTCCAGGTGGAGATGTGATTGGACGTCGGAGAGTGGATACACACATTTTAGCGTTGGAAGCGTTGGGAGCGGTAAGTGATTATGATCGAATTGGGAAGGTATTTAGTTTTCAAAGTAACAAATTGAGAGGGACGGATATTCTATTAGATGAAGTCAGCGTCACAGCCACTGAAAATGCGATAATGGCGGCAGTTACTGCAGAGGGCAACACTATAATACGAAATGCAGCCTCAGAACCTCATATACAGGAGTTGTGCTTTTTCGTCAAAACAATCGGGGCAAATATTGCGAACATAGGATCCAATACACTTTATATTCAAGGTGTGCCTAATCTACATGGCGGTGAATTTACAATTGGTCCAGATTACCTGGAAGTTGTCAGTTTTATCGGGGCAGCGGTTGTCACAAGAGGTGAAATTTGGATACGCAACGCAGGTACACATCATCTGGATATGATTCGTTTAGTCCTTAATCGTTTGGGTGTCGATTGGAAAGTTGAGGGAGATGATATATTTGTACCATCAGATCAGAAGTTATCCAAGGAAGCCGATTTGGGCGGCTCTATCCCCGAAATCAGTGTTATGCCGTGGCCATCCTTCCCCACAGACTTGATGAGCATTGCCATTGTGATAGCAACCCAATCGGAGGGAAGTATCTTATTTCATGATTGGATGTACGAAGGCAGAATGTATTTTACGGACAAGCTCAGGAGCATGGGCGCTCAAATTGTGCTTTGTGATCCTCACCGATGCATCGTTCAGGGACCTACAACACTGTTTGGGGAAAATGTGGAAAGTCCAGATATTCGTGCGGGATTGGCGCTCGTATTAGCATCCCTAGCTGCAAATGGACGTTCAGTAATTCGAAATGTTGGTCAGATTGATCGGGGATACGAGCAAATCGAGAAGAAACTGCTCAAATTGGGTGCCAGGATATCGAGAGTGAGCGATTAAATTATTGCACTGCATTAATTATCAATCAATTAATGCAGTGAATGAAGTGGGGAGCTCTCTCTTATTCGGTGGTTTTGTTTACTACCTCCAAAAATTCCGAAACGATTTCCCGTAGCATCGGTTCAGGCATGGCACCAACCTGTCGATGAACGATTTTGCCATTAGCGACAAACAACATCGTTGGAATTCCTTGTACCTGGAACTTCTGAGCCCACTCCGGGTTTTCATCTGTGTTTACTGGAGCCCAGAAGTCCACCACTACGGGTGTCGATGATTCAAGTACAGTTTTCTCAAATGCAGCGTCAGTTACATGGATGGGTTCTTCAATCACCTTGTAAGCTCCTCTTATTTCTTTCAGATTTTAATCAAATAAATCACGGCAGTAGTATAGCACGATGAGCGATTATTGTCAGGTATAATTTAGACAATGAATATCAATATTGATTCTCCACGAATATCTAACTATAAAGTGACCACACCTGTGTACGAAGGACCACTTGATCTTTTGCTCAGACTCATTGAAAAAGCAGAATTAGATATCACTAAATTGGCTATAGCGCAGGTAACAGACCAATATCTTGAACACCTGAAAATTATCAAACAGCATTCTCCTGATGAAGTCTCAGCATTTATTGTGATTGCTGCGCGCCTGGTACAGATCAAATCAGAAGCACTCTTGCCGCGTCCTCCGCAACGAGAAGAAGATGAAGAGGATCCCGGCGAAGCTCTAGCCCGACAGCTGCGTGAGTATAAACGTTTCAAACAAGTGGCTGAATTGCTTCACAAAAGGGATATGGAGGGTTTCCACAGCTACATTCGTCTAGCTCCCATCCCTTATATCGAACCAAGAATTGACATAGGTGAAATCGATGTACAAGATCTGATGGAATCAGCATATTATTTACAAACAATGGCTGTTCAAAATTCACCTACGCCTTCGATGGAAGGGGTGGTTGCGGCTCCACGTATTACGATTCGTAAGAAAATTAACCTGATCGCAAATCGATTGAGAGTTTTGAAAAACGCAACCTTCGGATCTATGCTCGGTAGCACTAGGACCAGGATTGAGATTGTTGTAACTTTCCTGGCAATGTTAGAACTTGTAAAACGTCATTGGATACGCGCAAATCAGGAAAAAATTTTTGGGGAGATAGAATTGGAGCTTGCTGACCGATGGGAAGATGAGAGCAATCTTGAATTGGAGTTTGGTGAATGAGAAAATGTTTTGAAGTGTACAATGGTAAATCGTCTAGTTAAATCGAATTCACCATATCTCATACAGCATGCAAATAATCCTGTCGATTGGTTTCCCTGGGGGCAAGAAGCGCTTGACAAGGCATCGATCGAGGATAAACCGATCTTCTTAAGCATAGGTTATGCAGCATGTCACTGGTGTCATGTGATGGCACATGAATCATTTGAAGATCCCGGGATTGCAGAGATTTTAAATGAACATTTTGTAAGCATCAAAGTGGATCGAGAAGAAAGACCCGATATTGATGATATATATATGAACGCAGTTATCTCCATGACGGGTCACGGTGGATGGCCGCTTAGTGTATTCTTAACCCCAAAGGGTGAGCCATTTTATGGTGGCACATACTTTCCACCTATCCGTCGCTACAACATGCCCTCATTTAGTGAGATACTGTCAAATATTATCCGGATTTGGCAAGATGACCGCAGTGGACTACAAGAGTCCGCTGTGAATATCACTGCGCATCTAAAAAGAATTAATCAAGTTCAGATCGAAGGTGTGGAACTAAATCGCGAGCAATTGAGTCAAGCCGCGTTTAAACTAGCTCAATCTTATGATTGGGAGTTTGGCGGGTGGGGGAAAGCGCCCAAATTTCCCCAACCGATGGTTTTGGAGTTTCTTCTTAGATTAGCTGCAAGCGGAGATAACCTAGCCTTGGATCTTGTTTCGCATTGTCTCAAAGCCATGGCTATGGGTGGCATGTACGATATCGTTGGTGGTGGATTTGCTCGTTATAGCACGGATGACAAATGGCTTATCCCGCACTTTGAAAAAATGCTTTACGATAATGCACAACTTGCGAGAGTTTATTTACACGCTTATTTACTAACGAAAGATGAGACTTTTCGGAATGTGTGCACCAAAACATTGGACTTCATTATTAATGAGATGACAAACACATATGGGGGCTTCATGAGCAGTATTGATGCTGATTCAGAAGGATCTGAAGGTGTTTTTTATCTTTGGTCGACAAACGAAATACTTAATGCGCTCCAAGATGAAGATGACGCCGACTTTATTATCAATCTATATGACATCACTGAGACTGGAAATTTTGAAGGTTTGAATGTATTGCAGCGTTCTAAGGATTACGAGCAGCTCTCTAAGCAATATGGAGTGACGGTTGAACAGCTAATTGGACGCGCAGAAGATCTGCATAATAAATTATATGACTACCGTGGGAAGAGAGTGCGTCCGGACACAGATGATAAGGTGTTAGTATCTTGGAATGCATTAGCTGTTATTGTATTCTCTGAAGCAGCGAGATATTTGGATATCAAAAGGTATTTGGAAGTGGCTATACGCAATATTGTTTTTCTTTTATCAAGCATGTACCAGGATCAACATCTTTTCCGCTCATGGCGAGATGGCAGGGCTCAACATTATGGATACCTGGAAGACTACTCCGGGTTGTCACTGGCACTGTTATCCCTCTATCAATCCAATCCAAACACCGAGTGGTTCTCAATTGCAAAAGATCTTCTGGAAATAACCCGAACTCGATTTCATGATCCCACTTCAGGTTTCTTTGACACCGCGAATGAACATGAATCTTTAATCACTAGACCCAAGCGTGTTCAAGATAATGCCATTCCATCGGGAAATTCACTTGCTGCCATTGCCCTGCTCCACTTATCAGCGTATACAGGCGATGGCAATTTACGAGACTACGCTGAGCAAATGATCGGTTCCGTATTTAAAGACATTATTGAATACCCGTTGACTTATGGCAATTGGCTATGCGCATCCGACTTCGCGTTATATCCTGGTTTTGAAGTCGGCATTCTTGGTGTTGATCTCGCCCAGCCCAATGTGTTGGTCGATGCACTCTGGCAATCATTCCGCCCCAATCTTGTCGCTGCTATCTCTACTCACCCTCCTCAACCAGACGCTCCTGCGCTACTCAATGACCGTACATTATTGAATAATGAACCTACTGCTTATGTATGCCAAAATCATATCTGCACACATCCGGTCACAGAACCTAATGAACTATTGGACCTGCTATCTAGTTCTCATAACTAGCAATTTATCTTCTGTAATCACAATTTGTTAAGACTCAATAATTAAGGTCACCGGGCAATGATCTGAACCTATGACATCGTCATGTATGACCACATCAATCACGTCAGTCATTAAACTGTTTGACACCAAAAAATAATCTAGCCTCCATCCAATATTCCGCTCACGGGCTCCGAAACGGTATGTCCACCAGGTATATTGCACTTTCTCAGGATATAAGCTGCGATAAGCATCAACAAAACCATGTGCTAGATATTTATCGAGCCATTCTCTTTCTTCATCCAGGAAACCTGTTGTATTCTTGTTCTCTTTGGGATTGCGCAAATCAATTTCATTGTGAGCGGTGTTGAAATCACCACAAATAATTATCCGCTCGCCCCTGGAATGTCTTTCGTAGCATGTACCCAATAGACTTGCGTAAAATGCCAACTTGAAGGGTACCCGTGCATGATCCCTGCCACCGTTTGGAAAATAAACATTATAGAGCCCAAAGTTGTTATGGCTTGACCATATCGTACGACCTTCATTGTTAAATTGATCATCAGCCAAGCCTAAACTGTATTCTGCAAGTTTATTTCGAATAAAAGTAGCTACCCCGCTATATCCACCTTTGTTGGCTGGATTCCAAATTATATGATAATCATCAAATAACATCAGCTGGGCATCGGTCAGCTGGTCTGGTCGAACTCTAATTTCTTGCAAACAGATGATATCTGGAGAGTAGGCCTGAACCCAATCCCAGAATCCATTGCGCAATGCGGCTCTTAATCCATTGACATTCCAGGTTGTAATCCTAAGTCTATTTTTCATGACCAAACACTCCAATTATGAATATATATGTGCTAAAATGCTGGAATATTGATTATTCAATACAAATAAGGCATTTATGAAAAACATTATTCAGTCTGTAAAAGGTACACGTGATTTCTATCCGCGAGAAATGGCTATCCTTACCTGGCTATATGATACTGCTCGTAAGGTGTCGGAAAAATTTGGTTATCAAGAATACGACGGTCCATTTCTTGAAACCATCGATCTGTACGCAGCGAAGTCTGGTGAAGAGCTGGTTAAGGAGCAATCCTTCGTGTTTCCAGATCGAGGGGGAAACTTGATAACACTTCGTCCAGAGTTAACGCCAACATTGGTAAGGATGGTGGCTCAGCGTCAACGGCAATTAACCTACCCGCTGCGATGGTGGTCTTTTGGACCTTTCTGGCGATATGAACGACCTCAGAAAGGACGATCCCGAGAGTTCTTTCAATGGAATATCGATCTCATCGGAGTAAACACGCCAGAAGGTGACGCTGAATTAGCAGCAATTATCGCCTCATACTTCCAAGAAGTTGGTCTCTCGCCGAAACAAGTTGCGATCCTGGTGAATAATCGCAGGTTGATGGATAATGAATTAGATAGATTGACTGGCTTAAAATCTCTATTGGCAGATTACGAACTCTGGAAACAATCCGATGAATTGGTGCGATTCTTTTCAGCAGTCGATGCGTTGGGTGTCAAGAACTATGTGCATTATGCTCCACACATTATTCGAGGATTAGATTATTATACCGGAACAGTATTCGAAGCGCAGGATACAAAAAACATTGTGAATCGCGCTATCCTGGGTGGAGGAAGATATGATGACTTAATGGCAGATGTGGGTGGTGAACCTCTACCAGGTGTTGGATTCGCTATGGGCGATATGGTCATCTCAATCCTGCTTGAAAAATACAAGCTGCTTCCAGAGGAAATTGAAATTTCACCCGCGCAAATTCTCGTGTCTTTATTCAGCGAAGATCAGATATCTGCATCCCTATCTCTAACAACTGAGTTAAGAAATTCAGGGCTTAATGTGAGCTGTTATCCAGAAATCGATAAATTAGGTAAGCAATTTAAATTCGCTAATCGTATGGCGATTGATTATGTCATTGTTTTAGGACCGGATGAAATTTCTAACAATACAGTAACCGTCAAGGATCTAAAAACCGGTGATCAGAAAATAATTTCCAGGCTGGAAGTTGTTTCAGCGATACTTCAAATGCTTGATGCTAAAGAACCTTCATGATAAAATTTCAACAAATACGGCGACAGTAGCTCAATAGGCAGAGCACCGCACTGTGGATGCGGTTGTTGCGGGTTCAATCCCCGTCTGTCGCCCCTATTCAACCGGTCTCAAATTAACTTTCGTTAATGACCAGCTTTTTTATATTTCTCCATCATTCCCCGTGCCGTTGAGACTACATTCTCAACAGTTATTCCATACTTCTCATACAATACTTCATAGGGAGCAGAGGCTCCGAATTTTTCTACCGAAATCACAGTGCCGGCATCCCCTACCCAACGATCCCAACCCTGAGATACTCCAGCCTCAACTGCTATTCTGGCGCGTACACCCGGGAGCAAGACCGAATCTTGGTATCCCTTATCTTGAAGCGCGAATAATTCCCAGCTGGGGAAAGATACAATCCTCACATCAATACCCTCAGCGGCTAATATCCCTGCAGCCTTAACAATTAAATCAACCTCAGACCCCGATGCCATCAAAATCAATCCAGGTTCATGATCCCCGTAATCGGCCAAAATATAAGCGCCACGCTGTAAACCTGATGCTTGATTGTAGATAGACCGATCTAAAGTCGGCACACGCTGGCGAGTTAAAGCCAATGCAGTTGGCCCATTCCTTCTTTTAATCGCTATTTTCCAAGCCTCCACAACTTCATTAGCATCACATGGGCGGATAACGACCAGATTAGGGATTGCACGTAGAGCAGCCAGTTGTTCCACCGGTTGGTGAGTTGGTCCATCTTCACCTAATCCAATGCTATCGTGAGTAAACACCCAAATGCTGGGATATTTAGATAGTGCAGATAATCGAATCGCTGGTCGCATATAATCTGAAAACACTAAGAATGTGCCGCCATATGGGATCACACCTCCATGAACTGCCATGCCATTTACTATAGCCCCCATTGCGTGCTCACGAACACCAAAATGAAAATTCCTGCCTTCCGGTGTCAACGCTTGAAAAGCCGAGTTACTATCTATCCAAGTTTTATTTGAAGGCGTAAGATCAGCGGAGCCTCCCATCAGTTCCGGAATCTTAGATGCAAATCTATT
>WOR8_10004767_pt1 | contig 13105 bp, 12 predicted proteins | sample DeeMarSeWOR38_10_FD_19890 | JGI IMG/M metagenome (IMG submission 19890) | reverse complement strand
ACTTTCTCATAGACGGCAGGTCCATTCTTGGTCAATTTGAAATCCGAAGGAGAGGAGAAAATATTTTCAAAGTAACTTCTTGTTCCTGTTTGCTCCATTTCCAAGTCCACGAATTCTCTACGAGCATTGGTAACTATTATGAGTCTATATCCAACGTTTCTCAGTTTCTCTAGTACACTGTGTACTTCTTCGAAAACACGTATTCTGTCCACGAAGGAATCTAGAACTTGTTTTGCCTTTATGTCAATTTCGAATTTGTTTAGCCAATAGCTAAGGTCATACCACTCTATTCTTTCTCTTCCTATCTTGTCATATTCAGATTTCACTTGCCTCAGCGCTTCGTTAAAGGCAATCTGCCTTTTCTGAGAATATAGTTTGGGTACTGCTTGTAGCCATATAGAATTGACAAATGACATGTCTGTGAGAGTCCCATCCATATCGAACGATACTACTTGTGCCCGACTCATATTTTCAGCTTCTTTATATGCAAATAGGCAAATTATTATTGTTGACTAAATAACACATCAGTTTTTTTAAGGATTCTGATGACTCTCTAGCAGAAGTCAATCAAAAGACGAAAAGTCAGAATGTTCATTTGGCATTTGTTTCCAGCCCTCAGTGGGTACATCTACCTTACAAACATTCCGTTTTTCAAAATTAGCAAAAAAAGCTAATAAGACTTAGATCAAATTTAAGTATCTCAATTTGCAGTCCTTGGCTTTCGGTCAAGTTTTTAAATGTGAACATTCCTTTTCCTTGTTATGCCAATTGTAGAGACCTGCAATTTAACAAGGAAATTTGGAAAAATTACGGCAGTCGACAATCTTGATATCAGAATCGAGGAAGGTGAAGTGTTCGGTCTTTTGGGTCCTAATGGGGCTGGAAAAACCACCATTATTAAGATGTTGGCAACTCTTTTGAAACCGACTTCTGGGATAGCTAAGGTTAACGGTTTCGACGTATTAAAGCAACCGCATATGGTTCGAGAGTCGATTGGTATTGTTTTTCAGGAACCGAGCAGTGATGAGCTTCTCACAGGTTATGAGAACATGAAGCTGTATGCAATGATGTACGGCTTGCATAAAAACGAAATCAAGAAAAGAATTACTGAAGCTCTTGAACTTGTTGAGTTAACAGAAAGGAAAGATGACTTAGTGCGTACCTATTCAGGTGGGATGCGTAGAAGGCTGGAAATCGGAAGAAGCCTTGTACACAAACCGAAGGTGCTGTTTCTTGACGAACCGACGCTGGGTTTGGATCCAGCTGGTAGAGAGAGAATTTGGGATTATATAAGTCGGTTGGTTAAGGAGTTGCGGATGACTGTGCTTCTGACAACACATTATATGGAGGAAGCAGACAATCTTGCGGGAAGGGTTGGCATAATTGATCAAGGCAACATCGTCGTTATAGACACTCCCAAGGCGTTGAAGCGAACGGTCGGTGGTGACATGGTGACCATCAAAACCGCAAACCTAAACATTGAATCGATTAAGAGACTTGCTTACGTGAAGCATATCGAGCAAAAGGATGAGCGAGTCACGATTACGATTGAAAATGTTTCTGAGCACCTCCAAGAGCTCATGAGGATTATAGGCAAAATAGAGTCGGTGGAAGTTAGGAATACCACTTTGAATGATGTTTTTCTCAGCTTCACTGGCAAAAGGATTCATGAGGAGGGCGGAAGCACTTGGTTTGACAAAATAGTTCAGGAGAGTGTTACTAAATCATGAACTTAGCTGGAATATCTGCAATTTGGCAGAGAGAGATTCTCACTTTTTTGAGGGAAAGACCGCGAATAATATCTGCAGCCATAAATCCAATTTTTTGGTTGATAACATTCGGAGCTGGTTTGGGTTCGACTGTTGCAATTGCTGGTATAAACTATCAGCAATTTATCTTTGCTGGAATAATCGTTCAAACAATGCTTTTTTCTTCTATTTTTTATGGGTCTTATCTGGTTTGGGATAGGAGAATTGATCTATTGAAAGCTGTGCTTGTTACTCCGCTTAGTAGGCAGGTCATCTTCTTTGGCAAAGTCTTGAGTGGAGTAACGTTTGCATTAATTCAAACTGCAATAATCTTGGCTTTCGGTTTCTTTATCGGTATAAACTATACGTTGGTCTCAATAGGGCTTGTAGTGTTGATTGTTACTTTTGCAGCAGCAGCTTTAACTGCCGTCGGACTCACGATTGGCAGCTTGATGACTTCTCCAGAAGGTTTTCAGCTCATAACTACATTTGTTATTTTTCCGTTATTCTTCTTATCAGGAGCATTGTTTCCTCTAGAGAACTTGCCGGCTTATCTCGCTGCATTAACGGCGGTTAATCCAGTTACTTATATCGTTGACGCATTGAGAGGACTGCTAGTAGGCATTCAATATTATGGGGGTTTGGAGACAATCCTCGTTTTGGCGGGGTTCGCCTTGGTAGCTAACATTGTTGGAATACAGGCTTTCAAAAAAATGCGCTCATGATTATTCAATCGAGTTCTTCAGCACATGTTGGGCATAACAGGGGAATTAATGAAAACATTAGTAACAACTATTGGAAATTGGCAACAACTATTTATTAAGACAACACAATGCATTAGTTAGCTTATATCGGGATTGAACAACCATGAAAGCAGTGATAATTCAATTTCCTTTCGGACTTGCTGTTTTTGACGAGCAAAGCAACTTGGTAGAGAAAATTTTGTTTTCTAAGAAACCACAGGTAGCAGCTGAAAAAATATTGAAGGCTGAAGAAGGGAAAGTCTCCGAAGAAATCGCATCCCTAATCTATATGCTTCAGAAGGCTGGTTATGACACTATCTTATTCGAAAACGCAAAAGTAGCTGAAGAAGTGCAAAAAAGCTTGGGTGTTAAAACGGAAGTCTCGAAACCTGTCGAAGTTAAACCGCTCCACGCTCGCATGGAGCAAATTGCGGTTAAAGCAGGCTTAGTTAAAGATGCGAAAGAGCTTGGCTTATGGAATCGCAATGTAAGCATGGAACTTGCTAAGTTACGAGTTAAGGATGCTGCTGAAAAAAGGGACCTTGTTATTGCTCAGGCTATTCAGACTCTTGATGACTTGGACCGAACCGTGAACTTGTTTATGGGTCGTCTTAGGGAATGGTACGGCGTTCATTTTCCTGAGCTTGATCGCTTAATCGAGAAACATGAAACTTACGCTCGGCTCATCATGAACTTGGGTGGCAAAAAAAACTTCACGGTTGAAGCCTTGGAGAAGGAAACAGTCCCGAAAGAAAGGGCTGAGAACATTGAGATATTAGGTGTAAAATCCATGGGCGCGGATATGGCAGAGCGAGATTTGGCGAAAATTCAAGCCTTGAGCAATTGCGTGTTGGGACTTTATGAACTGCGGAAAAATATGGAAAGCTACGTAGAGAAGACCATGGAGGAAGTGGCGCCCAACACCAAAGCAGTAGCTGGTGCTCTCTTAGGCGCACGGTTAATCGCTATTGCGGGAAGCTTGCAGAATTTGGCTCTGAAACCAGCTAGCACAATTCAGGTTTTAGGTGCGGAGAAAGCTTTGTTTCGCTCGTTGAAGACGGGCGCGAGACCACCCAAGCACGGTTTGATCTTTCAGCATGCATTATTACATGATGCTAAAAGGTGGCAGAGAGGCAAAATCGCAAGGGTCTTGGCTGGCAAATTAGCCATTGCGGCGCGTACTGATGCTTTTGGAGGCAGGTACGTGGGCGATTCGTTGAAGGCGGATATAGATAGGAGGTTAGCTGAGATTCGCGAGAAGTATAAAGAAGCGCCACCACTGAAGGAAAAGCCGCCGAAACCTGAACGGCGAGAGCAAAGATCGCGAGGAAGGGACCAAAGGCGGCGAGACAAGAAGTGGAGAAAGAATAGGCGTGCACATTAAGGTTAAGCCCCACCCCCGATTCCCCGAAATCTATCTGACTTATCTTGAGGACGGGGCGCAGCATTTAGCAACGCGGAACTTGACGCCAGGCAGAACAGTCTACGGTGAAAGGCTAATCCGCTTCAAAAAGGTTGAATACCGTGTTTGGGACGCTTTCAGAAGCAAACTGGCAGCAGCTATAATAAGAGGCGTGCAAAAAGTGCCCATGACCATGGGGGATCACGTTCTCTATTTGGGCGCTGCGTCTGGAACAACACCAAGCCACGTTTCCGACATTATCGGCGAAGAAGGTCACGTTTATTGTGTGGAGTTCGCGCCACGATCTATAAGGGATTTAGTCAACAACGTGGTAGCTTATAGGCTTAACATGTCGCCTTTTCTTGAGGATGCGCGTTTTCCAGAGAAATACGCCATGTTCATACCCAGGAAAGTGGATTGTGTCTATTGTGACGTAGCTCAGCCTGAACAGGCTAAGCTTCTGGCGAATAACACCGACGTTTTCCTCAAGCCAGCGGGCTGGGTTATGCTGACTGTGAAAGCTCAGAGCATTGACGTAACGAAGGACCCGCTTGCGGTCTACAAGCAGGAAGCCAAAGTCTTGAAGAAACGAGGCTTTGACGTCAAGGAAATTGTGCGTTTGGAACCTTATGACAAGGCGCACGCCATGATAGTTGCTCAACTTGCTTAATTTAACACTAATTATAGCTTGTTGGCGGCTTTTGCTATTAGCAAATAGACATTTGTCAAGAAATCTTGACTAAGAAAATTTTGTAGGTCAAGAAATATTGATTTAAATCTGAGAGTTTGGTCTTATTTAGTCAAGAAATCTTTACAAAAACGCTTTTACATCATAAAAAGCCCAATATTAGGCGGAGATTTGCGAGGGAGATGTATCTTCAAGCCGTAGTGCCGAACCACCCACTTTTTTTACCGCTCTCTCCTGAGAACGATGAGGTGCATGCGGTAGATACTATCTCCCTCTCCTAAAGCATAAAACTCGAAAATTCAAGCACGCTCAAGGCGGATAGCATCGTTGTACACCAAGAAACTTGCAGTCTTAGTTAACCTTGTTGCATATCAATAAAAAAACTAAGCGTTATAGAAAAAAAATTTTAAAAGGTCTTTTCACCTTGTTTCAGGGTTTTCCTCATATAGGCGTGTTACAATATTTCTTTTGCGGAGTAGATTGCATTGCACCTAAACTCTATATCCAAATGGTTCGTCATCTCAGCTTTTGTAGCGTTTGCTTTATCCGCGTTGGTTTTAGCTTCCGCAACTGCCGCGCAAGACTCTGTGGCAACAAAAGAGAAAACTGAAGATTTGTTTTCGCTTTTACAGGAGGCAAATGCTACTGTGGCGAAAGTTTTTCGCCAGTTTCGGGATATTGGCAAAATTATACCTCAAGCAAGCCTCGACCGTTGTAATCAGGCTCAGCTCTTAGCTGAGGAATCGAGACGCCTGATGCAGGCGGAAAACTACTCTGAGGCAGACACAAAAATCATCGACGCCCTTCAAAAACTAAAAGAGGCACTACGAATTGTCTATACAACCTTTCCTGAGCAAACAGCTGAAACTGCTTTTGAAAAAGCCGCTCAGCTTACTAGCTCCATAATCAGATATTACGAGCAATTACAGCGAATAGAGAATTTGACAAGCATAGCTGCATCTGCAGGATATAACACCACTACGCTTGAAGCAGACATACAAGCCGTAAAGTCACTGTTAGCCAAAGCCTCAAACAATGTAGGCGAAAAACGGTTCGAAGTAGCTTCAAGTAACTTGGCTGAAGCAAAAACCCTAGGTGAGACTTTGCTAATCTCAGTCAACAACTTTGCAATTGAGTTGAAGATGCAGCGGCTACAGACTTACATAAGCCAAACGGAAACGAGACTCGCTGCCATACGGGAAAGAGCAGAATCAGCTTCGAATACTGATTCGCTTACCGCTTTGCAAAACGCTGAAACAAGTCTTGACAACGCAAAAGACTATCTGGAAAGCCAGCGGATAAACGAAACCCTAAGCGAACTCGCGAGCTCGCGGGAAAGTGAAGACGAAGCTGTTGACTACCTCAAAATCGCTGCGTCTTCACAGGATTATGCTTCGACCGCAACTCCAAGCACTATTCAACCTCCCTAAAGACTAAAATCTCCAAAAACAATCATTAATTGACCCGAGTCAACTTTACAGACAGTCTAATAACTCGAAACTTGGGTGTTTGCAGGAAAGTTGAAATGCTTGAATAAAACGACAGGAGCAATCTTTGGAACTCTGCTCTTATTGTTAGCGCTAAATTTCTCGTCCACGATAGTCTTGGCAAGCAACCCAATAGTTTCAGAATCTCTTACGCTCACAACCTATCTTGACGGTTTTGTTCTAGTCAGTCATGAACTAAAGCTTAACCAAACCTTCCCCTCAATCAACATTACACTACTCGGCGAAGCTCACGATAACATGCTGATTGTTGATGAACAAAAGTTTCCCTTAGATTACGGGATATTTAACGGTAAAGCAGTCATTTACAGCCTAAATGCCAGTGAAATACAATTATCCTATTTCACTCCCGATTTAACATCGAAAACAGGCAAGTACTGGACTTTAGCCACCCAAGTTCACACAAACACCAAGGTCATACTGCCTGAAAACGCCTCAATAATAAGCCTCAACAACGTACCTGAGCTAATCGAAAGCTCCAACAACCAAGTTACAGTAGTTATGCCTACAGGAACCGTAGAAATCACCTATATTACTGAACATAGCCTTCAACAACAAACCCAAGGCAACCCGACATGGCTCCTCATAGGAGCAGTAGTATCCTTTCCAATCATAGCATCTATAGTGTTTGCCTTATGGTTTGGGAAGCGAAAACAACCTCAACCAAAAGAAAATGAAGACGAAGTAGAAATCACCAAGCTTTTTGATAGAGAAAAATACTTGAGACCAGAGGAAACGCAGGTAATTCACTTTCTCGCCGAAAAACACGGAACAGCGTTCGAGGCAGAACTCTACGAAAAACTGAACCTTCCGAGAACGACAACTTGGCGTCTTCTGAAAAGACTAGAAAAAATGGAGATAGTTGACATAAAGAAATCTAGGCGACAGAACATAATTTCAATTCGAAGAAAATATATGAAAAAGTAGTGTGTAACCGACGCCATTTTAAGCCTAAATTAGGGTTTATTTCCGTTTTGGAAGAGTTTCTTCACCTTTTTTCACGGATTTCCTAAAGTATCCCACCGACAATGTAATTGCGAGGATAGAAAATGCAGAAAAAAATTAAAATCTCCATAGCTACCCTCGCTACACTAATGCTGGCAATTCTAGCAGTAAACCTTGTGATGGGAGCAACAACTGCCGTAAACACTCTTGCACCTTCGCCAAACAACCTAGTAGCAATAGAAAAACTAGACCCTGAAGGCGACATCATAATTTCACCAGAACATATTGAAAACAAGGAACAACTGAAAGAGTTAGCACCTGCAACACCAGAAGACGCAGAAGAGAGCATCTACCCAGTAAGACGGCGATTTTTGCTGTGGACTAATGACGGCATCCACATAATGTGGGGAATCTATGGCAACGGCAGATTCGTAGGCACCGACAACTTGGGAAAACGTTGCTGGGGGATATACGGCAAAGGCATTTTTGCTGGATTCTACGACGGCGAATTCTTCTGGGGAAAATACTGCAATGGTTCGTGGAAGGCAGAATACCTGTTTGGTCTAGACTACTCCCGAGGAAGTTACGTGCTTTTCCCACCACCGGCAATAACAAGCGACAACACGGTATCTCCATAAGGGTGTAACCCTTATTTTTCCTCTTTTTTTGGTTGCGAGCGATCAGGGAAGGACTGCTATGTATTAAGGAACGATAGTATTGTTTATATTTTTCAGCGCAGTTGGTATTAGCCGTGACAGCCGATGAACCACTGGGAAATGGAGAACGTGGTCCACCTTGGGGTCGCGTTGAAAGAGGCAGGATTCCAGATTTCCCAAATATGCTGTTCACGCCAAAGCTGTTTTGATTTTGCAGTTAAGAAAAATCAAACGGCTGTTTTGGTGAAAGTTAACTCTGATGTAGATACTTTTTCAACTCATAGTGCTCGAGAATTAAAGGTGATAGCTGATCGTGTTTCTGCGGCGTCGTTGCTGATTAGCCAGCAAACGCATGGTAAACTGTTGGAAGATGACACTGTGTATTCACGAAATGGAATTTTTGTGGTAACTGAAAAAACTATTAGGAACGTAGCGCTTAAAACGGCGAATCCGCTGATTTACGCTGGTCCAGGTGGTTATTCTGTTGAGCTTGACGGGAAACTTGTTGAGAAACGAAGAAAAGAGCTGGGTCTCTCAATTGGTAAACTTGCTGTTATGATTGGAGTTTCACGCAGAACTCTGTACGGCTATGAAAGAGGAATGGCTAAAGCATCAGTTAAGTCAGCCTACAAGCTAGCTGAAACTTTGGGGGTTCCGGTCGCGAAGCCGATAAACGTTTTTGAGAGAAAACGAAAACAGCGTCAGTGTCTTCTCATGAAAGCACGTCATGCATTTATCCGCAAAGTACTCCTTCAAAAGATCTTGCGGAAGTTTGCTTTCTGGGATATTTCACCTGTCTACAGGGCACCTTTCGATTTTATTCTGAATTTTCCAAAAAGCAATCGCGTAATAGTAGGCGGCGTTGCAGCGAGAGACGAAAGGAACTTGGACAAAAGAATTGAGGAAATCATAAGCTTATGCACTGTAATTGATGCACATCCAGTTCTGATAACGGAAAAAATGAAAGTCTCCAACAAACACCTATCTTGCATCTGTATGGATGAATTACCCACGATGCTCACCCCAGAAGACTTGGTTGCCACTGCCTAACCGAGTCTCTTTTGCAGTCTACCTTTTTCGTTTTTAACTTTCTTTGCGGTTTTCCAAGATTGCCTCACGCAACGTGGGTATTCAGAGTGAGTTTTTATCCACTCCTTCAAGAAAAGCAGGGTCTTCTGATCGGTGACATATCCGCTCCCGAAATCGCCGTATACAACTTTCAAAGCCGCAATTTCTCTGTCGCGTTCCACCTTGGCAATTATGGAGGCAGCAGAGACGACGGGGTAAATCTTGTCAGCCTTATGTCTTGCAGTAATTTTTGCCTTAACGGCTAAGCCTTCCTGAATATGCTGCTTGAAGCGATCTTCAAACACGTCGGCAGCGTCCACGTAAGCTTCGTCCGGGTTCAAGGCGTTAATGATTTGCGCCATGGTTTGCGCTTCCAGACGGTTTAGCTTGTGCAGCTTTCTCTTACATTCCACTGCACGATCAATTTCGCTGGGTAAAAGCTTCACGACATAATGATTTTCTGCTAAACGCGAGATTTCGTTGAAGAGGGTTTCACGTTTCTTGGATGAAAGAAGCTTTGAGTCCTTCACACCTAATTCGCGGAGAATAGTCATATTCTCTTCTTTTACCAAGACTCCAGCGACAACTAAGGGACCGATTACACATCCACGACCTGCTTCGTCGACGCCAGCAACCAGCATTTGCAGCACCTAAGAACTGAGCTATTAGGGCTGTTGGCTATAAAAGTTTAGAATGTCTTCTGCTGTGGAGGGGGGTAGCTTTGCTATCTGGACTAGTATTTTCTTAGTTGTGTTACTGTCGCTTTGATTTTCGTGAAGGCTTTTTTAAAGCGCTTTCTTAATACGGGTATAAATTTGAGTTCTACGATTTTTTTCCCACGCCGGTTTTGTCTGTCAAGAGCTGCAGACGTTTCTGCAATGCGCCACATACAGACCAGAAATCTAATATGCAAATAATTTCTTCTCATATCAAACGTGAGGCAAAGGCAGGGCAACATGTCAGACGCAGATTTCAAAGCGGATTTTCCAAGCGAAACAGTTCAAGAAGGCAAAGTGAGATTAGTAGTTCCGAAACTTGAATCCTTTAAAAAAAAGCCTGCAGATTACGCGCCGTCCAAAGCTCCAGTGTTCTATAATCCAATCATGGAACTAAACCGTGACGTATCTGTCTTAGCTTTTCAAGCCTATCAGCGGCTTGTTAACAAGGAAATTTTAGTTTGCGATCCTCTAACAGGCTCAGGAATTAGAGGCGTCCGTTACGCAAGCGAAATCCACGATGTCAAAAAAGTTGTTATCTGCGATATAAACGAGAACTCTTTTAACCTTGCGAAACACAACGTGCACTTGAATGGAATGCAAAACCTCGTAACAGTCGAGCATAAGGACGCGAACTGCCTGTTAAGTTGCCACGGCGCACCCCGCAGAAGATTCGACATAGTGGACATTGACCCTTTTGGTTCTCCCGTGCCTTATTTGGATTCGGCGGTCCGTGCACTCCGCAACAAGGGTCTCCTAGCCACAACTGCAACTGACCTTGCGCCACTATGCGGAGTACACCCGAATGCTTGCGTTAGAAAGTACGGGGGAAAACCCCTGCGCACCGAGTACTGCCATGAGCTCGCAGTTCGGCTATTAGCTGGCTGCGTAGCCACGGTTGCTGCGAAGCAGGACATCGGAGTTCGCATAGTTTTCATCCACTCCTCAGACCATTACATCCGAGTTTACGCGCAAATCGGCTACGGCGCAAAAAAGGCGGATGCAAGCGTTAAGAGCCTCGGTTATGTGCTACACTGCTTTAACTGTCTTCACCGAGAAACTGCAATAACTCTTTCCGCCAAGTTTTTCGAAAAATGCCCCGAATGCGGCTCCAAAATGAATTGGGCTGGACCCCTGTGGCTGGGAAAAATCTTTGACCCACAGTTCTGCGATGCAATAGGACAGGAAAACAGGCGTACTGCGTTACGAAACAGCGCAAAAATCTCCAAGCTCGCTGCTTTGGCAAAAAAAGAGGCTGGAGCGCCAACAACTTATTATGTTATCGACAAAATTAGCAACAAGTTGCATTCGCCTGTGCCTTCTGTGGCTAGCATGATACGAATATTGCAAGACAATGGATTCGAGGCGATTCCAACTCATTTCAACTCCAGAGGTGTCAGATCAGATGCACCTGCTTTTGTCATGCAGAAGTTGCTACAGAAAACAGCAGCAAGGAACAACTCCTAAAGAAACGATTTGCCACTCCTCCAAAAAAACCTTAAAACAAAATCAGCCCCGTATTACCTGCCTCTTCAGGTTGAGATTAATGTTAGAAATCTTGCTCTCTGAACTTCACGCGATGAAACTCTGAGAAGGAAACTTTTGTTTTACATCAGCAGGGATTTTTATCTCGAAGTCCATAACCTAAACGACCAAAGATAAAGCAAATCAACGTGCTTTTCTAACTTGATTGACTTCTGGATTGGGAGAGTAAAGTTAAAGACAATAAAAGTTAAGAGCAGATAACAATGTAGTTAAAGGAAAGAGTGATTGTCTCATGAACGAGAAAATTGCCGTGATAGGAGTAGGAATGATGGGTGGCGCTATAGTGCAAAGCCTCATGAAGAGCGGGTACTCAGGCAAGATTACTGCCGTTGATATCCAACCTGAAAAATTGAAAGAGCAGGAAAAGATAGGCGTTGCTGTAAGCACTGACAATCGGAAAGCCGCCGCCGCCGCTGACATAGTCTTCATATGCGTCAAACCAACCACTGTGAAAAGTGTTTTAACGCAAATTAACAGTAGCGTAAAGAGCAAGCTTGTAATCTCAATAGCCGCCACAGTTCCCCTTAAGTTTTTGAAGAAATTCGTTCCGGATGCTAAAATAGTCAGGATTATGCCGAACGTTGCTGCGTTGGTCCAAGCATCTTACACGGCTTATTGTTGCGGAGATAATGTAACCAAACAGGACAAAGAGAAAGTTAAATCCCTTTTAAACCGAATGGGCGTGTGTGAGGAAGTGGACGAAAAGTACATGGACGCCGTGACTGCGTTGACCGGTAGCGGACCAGGATACATCTCCATAATAATTGAAGCTTTAATGTATGCTGGACTGAAAGTAGGCTTACCCAGAAAAGTGGCACTTTACGGCTCGGCACAAACGGTCTTGGGTACAGGAAAACTTGTATTGGACTTGCAGGAGCACCCCGCAAAGGTAAAAGACATGGTCACAACTCCAGGCGGAACGACCATTGAAGCTATATACGAGCTTGAGGGAAGTTCGATTAGACAGGCGCTAATGCGCGCAGTCGAGAAAGCAGCCAAGAAAAGCTACATTATCCGAGAAGAATTGGGCGTAAACTCAGGGTAGACACGGCTAAACTGGATTCTGAAATGTTTGAAACGGTTATATTCGACTGGGACGGAACCCTCGCTAGCACTCGGCAAGTTGTTGTGGCTTCCTTTCAAAAAGCCCTAAGCGAAGTTCCCTGCAAAACAAGCGATGACTTTATTGAACGACTTATAGGAATAGGCTCGGCAGAAACTTTCAGAGAGATACTCCGATCTTCAAAGGTGACGTTTGATGAGACTTTAATTAACCGCCTTGTAGAAAGGAAAGTTCAAAACGAAATTGAAATGAGCGATAGAGTGAAACTGTTCCCGGGTTCACAAGGACTTCTTGAAACTTTGCATGGTAAAGTCAAACTGGGTTTGGCTTCGATGAATAATCGGCCAGTAATAATTAACTTGCTCAAAATGACAAATACCCAGAGATATTTTGACATAGTCATGACAGGTAGTGACGTCGTTAATCCGAAGCCCGATCCAGAAATCTTTTTAAAGTGTGCACTCAAGCTGAGGAGCAAACCATGCAAATGCGTGGTTATTGAAGATTCCATTTTTGGCGTTAGAGCTGCTAAGACGGCAAAAATGCGCTGTATCGCGGTTCTTACAGGTGTATACTCCCAAAAAGAGCTTAAAGAAGCAAACCCAGACTTAATAGTTGACTCTTTAAACGAGAAAAGCAAAGTTCTCAACTTCATTTTCTGTTAGAAAACATTGCGTTGTCTTTGTGGATAGCCAGTCAAAAGATCTTTAATCCTTTTCGGTTGTTCAATCACTATATTAAGGATTTTGCAAAGATGAAAAACTGTTGTTGAAGAATTTAGTAAAATTCAAAAAGGGAAAGCCGGTGGTGTTTCAAGTGTTATTGTTGAATAACGACGCCGAGCAAGAAGTTGAAGTTTAAGAAGCGGAACAGGTTGATTTCCTGAAAATTCAAGAAAACCTGAAATATGTCGAATTTTTCATATCAGGTAACCGGTCAGAGAAACTAAGCTTACCAAAAGAAAAGAAGGCACGTCAAAACCAAAAAAGGCGTGAAGCGGTTTTTTCAAAAATTTGGTTTCCTTCT
>WOR8_10004944_pt1 | contig 13111 bp, 12 predicted proteins | sample DeeMarSeWOR38_10_FD_19890 | JGI IMG/M metagenome (IMG submission 19890) | reverse complement strand
CGTCGGGAGCTTGATGGTAAGTTTGGATCCCTGGCCGGGTGTGGATTCGGCTTCTATAACACCCCCGTGTTCTTCTATTATTTTCTTGGTCACCGCCAAGCCCAACCCAGTTCCCTGACTTCCCTTGGTGCTGAAGAAAACGTCGAAGATCCGTTGGCGGATCTTTTCAGGTATACCGGCGCCATTATCCTCAACTGTGATTAGCACTTCATTTTCGCCCTGGCTCTTTCACCTCACCCCCATCTTCATCCAGGGCGTCAATTGCATTGGTGAGCAAGTTGAGCAAGCAGCGGTGAATACCTTGTGGATCAGCTTGAATTTTCGGAAGCTTGGGGTCCAAGTCGAGGTGTAGCTTTCCATGTTTTGTCTTAATGCGGTCGTGGCAAAGTTCCGCAGCTTCTTTACAGACGTCGTTTAACGGACAGGGTTGGGTGTCAGGTTTCCTCTCCTTGGAGTAAGCAAGCATATCCAGCACGAGGTTGCTTATGCGCTGATTGCTGCGCCTTAGAATCTTCCAAACCCGATTGATTATACTCAGATCCTCAGCAACCAGTGCCTTTTCCACCATGGCATGCGAGGTGTCCATGGCAGCAACAATGTTTTTGATATAGTGGGACAACCCCGAGATGGCCTGGCCCATGGCAGCAAGCCGTTCATTCTGAATCTTATCCTTGTAGAACTGAGCGTTTTCCACTGCAATCCCAGCAGCATTGCCAATGGCATCCAGGAGCATAAGGTCCTCTTGGTTGAATTCGTTGGCGCCAGTGGTATCTGCGTGGATGATGCCGACAATTCGGGTACGGCCACGCAACGGCGAGCACATGGCCGAGCGTATGTTATGCATCACTACACTCTCGGCGAGGCCGAACTTGGCATCGGCCATGGCGTCAGCGATGAGCACCGACTCTTTCTTGTCCAGAACGTGGGAGATGATGTTCTGGCTAATACTGACTTCGTGGTCGAGGCCTTCTTTGTTTTGCCAGCGGGAGGCCTTGACTTCCAGTTGATCACTATGGGGGTCGATGAGAAGGACAAACCCGCGTTCAGCCCTGATGGTGGCGAATGTCTCGTCGAGGATCTTGTTGAGAAGAACGTCCAGATCGAAAATTGAGCTGGCTAAACGGGTTACCCGGTACATGGCCCCCAAACTCTGATGGCTGCGACCGAGAAGGTCCATGAGCATAGAAGAGCTTAAAGACTGGGTAATGCTCATGAGGGAGCCTGCCTCAGATTTCTCACTGGTCACGAGCCGTTGACCTGAAAGCTGATGCAGCAGGGTGGGTTCGTCCGCGGATGGGATAGGAGGTGCGAGCCTCTCGAGCGGGGAAGTCTTTTCGCCTGTCTGCCGCACGAGTAGCTCAATGTTTCCGAGGGTTAACCGGTCGTCTGCTTTCAGCTCTCCGCTGCTTACCCGCATCCCGTTTACCAGAAGACCATTGACGCTGTCCAGATCTTCAATGGTAAGACTGTCGCCGTTTATCACGATCTTAACGTGTTGACGGGAGAGCGTCCTGTCATCAAAAGAGAGCTCGCAGGACGGATCTCGCCCTATAATGACTTCGTCGCCCTCCAAAGGATAGACTTGACCCTTGCCAGGTCCTTTGACAACAAGCAACTCGTACGTGGCCATCAGTGATACCCAGAGCTTTGAGATTTCTGAAACAGCCTCACAAACGTTAGCTACTGCCCACCAGAATGCTCGCTGGCCCATCCGGAGTTTTCGGATGCAGACTAGCTCACTACTCATAGTGCAGGGCAAGGCTAATAGAAATCTAGAGCAAGAACTAGGCCAAATTTTAACAGCAAGCAGCTGATAGCTGGCAGAAAACGTTGTGTCCGTTGTCAGTGGTCCGTTGTTAAAGAAGCATTGAGCACGGAGCATGGGGCGTAACATTTCGGATTGCGGATTTGGCAATACTCAGAGGACTTGGCAGGCAAGGTTGAAGAAGAATCCAGGAGGAAAAAACATAAAGAGTGTTCTTCCATTCTGGCTCCTGCTACTTGAGCTTTTAGGATTTTAGCGGTTTTAATGACTTCAACGACTTTAACAGATTATTTTTTCTGTCTGGATTCCGGATATCCCGACTGCGTCGGAATTCCGGAATGACGAGATTATCTTTGAATTTTAAAATAAAAAATCCCCTCTCCACCCTCTGGGGGGAGAGGGCTAGGGTGAGGGGGGACTACGAAAAAAATCAGCGGGGTTTACCTGCCCGCCATCGTCCGCCTGAGGCTGACTCAGGCGAGGCGGGCGGGTCCCCGCCCGATCGGTGCCTCGCATCAACTGCCTGCTGTCAGCCTGTCCCGAGTTTGTCGCGGTGCTGCAATCTGCCAGCTTAATCTCTATGCTCTATGCCATTTATACAACGGACAACGGACTACTGACCACAGACCTCAGCGAACAAAAGGATTTGACCGCTTTTCCTGGCCGATAGTAGATTGGGGCGAAAATCCGTAGTTGTGGCCGGGAAAGACCAGAGTGTCATCCGGTAAGGCGAGAAGCTTATCCTTGATTGATTGAATGAGTTGGGCCATTGATCCGCCAGGAAGGTCGGTACGCCCGATTCCACCGACGAACAAGGTGTCCCCGGTGAATACGTAACCGTTGGTATAGAGGCAGATTCCTCCAGGGGTATGGCCGGGCGTGTGAATGACGTCGAGGGATTGGTTGCCGAATTCCACCCGGTCTCCCTCCTCAACAATTATATCTGCAGGGGGTGAGGCTTCACATTGAAAGATCTGAATGGCCAAAGCCGATGGATTGGCCAGTCGTTCGGCATCATCTTTGTGGACCACAATCTGAGCGTTGGTACGCTCTTTCATTTCCCTATTGCCGCCGGCGTGATCAGCGTGGCAATGTGTACTTACTATGTATTTGATCTTGTCAATTTGTCTGTTCTTGGCAACGTCCAAAAGGATTTCCACCTGGTCTGCTGCATCGATTACGATCCCCTCGCCGGTTTTCGGACAACCCACAACATAAGCAAAGACCGCAAAGTTTCCCACTTGAACTTGTTCAATGATCATGTCTCCTCCGCTGTTAGATATACATTCATGCCGAAAATTCAAGTGTACAATATAACATGTAGAGCCAGTGCTTTTAAGTGGCAATAAACCCTACCACCCCATTATTGCAGAAAAAACTAGAACTTAATTGGTTACTATACTTCCTGCCTCTCAGCAATTTGGGAAATGATTTCCTTACCCGAGCTGGTTCCGATACGGTGAGCGCCAACTTCTACCATTGCCTCTAAATCCTGGATAGTCCTGATCCCTCCAGCAGCCTTGACCTTGATTTTGCCCTGGCCACATTGGACCAAAAGTTTTACCTCAGCCACTGAGGCCCCAGAGGGACCCAAGCCGGTTGCGGTTTTGACAAAATCAAGTCCGGTGCTCACTGCCAAATCGCAGAGATGTATCTTCTCTTTCTGAGTGAGATAACCGGTTTCCAGGATGACCTTCACCACGGCGCTTTCAGCTCCCCTTCGCATTGCCTCCATTTCTGCTTCGACGAGGCCATAATTGCTCCCCTTTACCGCACCTAAATTCACCACGTAGTCAATCTCGTCGGCGCCGGTATCCAAGGCAGCTTGCATAGTCTTCACTTTGCTTTCAGTAGTTTCGAAACCCAAAGGGAAACCCGCAACGGTGCAAACCCTAACCTCGCTGGTTCTCGCAATTTTGGCAGCCAGATTTACCCAGATCGGTGCGATGCACACAGCAGCAAAGCCCAGGGCTACGGCTTCTTCACAGAATATTTGAACTTGGTCTTCCCTGGCCGTGGGTTGCAACAGGGTCTGGTCGATTATACTGGCCACTTGACGAGGATTCTTGATGTCAATCATTCCTTTTTAGTTCCATTTGTTGCGGTGCTAGGCGGTTATAGATTATCAGCCCCTCGTTTATGCTGGCCAGCCGTGAAGGTACGTGGACAATAGTTCTTTGCCTGTCCAGGATGTGTGTTACCTCGAATCCCCGTACGTAGAGGTAGTCAGCGAGCAATGACCGATGACACCTCTGAGGAATAGTCTCAGCACACATGAAACAGGTGGGACCCATGCTTGCAAGGCTCCTTAACTTGTCCACTCCGCCAAGGAATGGTTCGGTGGCCATATAATCGGCGTAGTTGCGAAATCCTGGGCTCTTGAGGGCAACATGGGGTGAGCAGTTGCCGAGGCCTTTTCTCCGAAAACCGCCCAGTTCAGGAAGCCAGGTGTAGGAGATACCATCGTTACTGAGTGCGTGCTGAAGATTTGTCTGGTTGAAGTGGGGATTACGTTTCGAGCTAGGATAAGATCGGACGTCGGCAAGGAATCTGATTCCCCGATCTTGCAGCAAAATCAAGAATGTCTCGCTGGCTCTGTTACCGTGGCCGATGGAGTAGAGAGTGGGCGCAGTGATTTTGATGGTTGCTTTTGTGGGCATGACGGCACTATAACACAAAATGTTCTCTGCTTGTTGGTCATCCTATATTGCTCAGATCCAAAATCCTAATTCTCAAATGTTCAAAACGTAACTACGTAAAAAATTTTCTGTTGTTTCGATATTCGGCTTTCGGATTTAAAACGAATCCTTGTTTCGTGGCGAGGCTTCGTTAGTAGAGTGGGTATCTCCAACTGGATTGCCGTTCATAAAAGGACTATGCTATAGAGGGTGAAAAAGCTGTGGGAGCGTCTTTCCTGCCGCGATTTATACATGCTACAGGAGATCATGATGGCTTCTGAAATCCTGCCTGCGGGCAAGCTTAGACCTGAAACCTTAGCAAGACTCCTGGGCCATACTTCTCAGGCGGCAGATGTGGTGGTAGGACCCGCAGTGGGAGAGGATGCTGCGGTAATTGATCAGGGCAATCGATACCTGGTTATTACCACTGATCCCATCACCTTCGCTACGGAACACTGCGGCTGGTATTCGGTGTGTGTAAACGCTAATGATATAGCAGCCTGCGGTGGCACACCACGCTACTATTCAGCAGCAATTGTTTTGCCGGATGGGCAGGCCAGGATAGAGGACGTTGAAGCTCTTTTTGCGGAGATCGAGGATGCCTGCCGGCAGCTGGGTGTTCTCTGGGTGGGTGGGCATACAGAGGTAAGCCCGGCGGTGAACTCTGTGCTGGTGGCCGGGCAGATGATTGGCGAGGTTGCCCCTGAACACTTGTGCCGGAGCAGCGATGCGCAAGCGGGGGATGCTCTCGTTCTGGTAAAGTCAGCGGCTATTGAGGCAACTGCCATCATTGCCGCAGAGAAGGCGGAGGAGGTGGGGGCTGTACACGGAGCCGCAATGACGAAAAGAAGCCAGAATTTTCTCTTTGACCCTGGAATCAGTGTTGTGCGTGAAGCAACGTTGGCTCGTAGTTTTCCGGTGCATGCCATGCACGATCCCACTGAAGGTGGGGTGGCCACCGGGATACGGGAAATGTGCATGGCCTCCAACTGTGGCGCCGTGGTGGAGGCAACCGCCATCACAGTGCTACCTGAGACAGAGGCACTCTGTCAACAGTTCGGCCTCAACCCCTTGGGGGCGATCTCTTCTGGCGCCCTTCTTCTAACTCTACCAGCGGAGGTGGCTTCGGATCTTATTCGCGAGTACGATAAGGCAGGTATTCAAGCAAGAGTAATAGGCGAAATTGTGCCTCTTGGGGTAGGACTGCAATTGCAAGAAGCGGAAGGGGATACGATACCTCTGCCCGAATTCGTTGTGGATGAGATAACGAAGTTGTACAAGTGATTATTTTAGATTGCAGATTGCAGATTGTGGAATTTAAAGAATTGCCTATTCAGAACTGGGCGGTCAGATGGAGTCAAGATGCTGACCAGAACCGCAATCATTGTGAGAAACCGGTGCCAATCTTAAATCTAAAATCTGCAATTGTTTGGTTGAGTATAGAAAAAAATATACTCCCTTTTTCTGGAGTGTATGAGAAGATACAATAACAGAAACCAAAAAAGATATAACTCAATGATTTAAAATATATATAGGTTGGCACAGCCCTTGCTGTCATACCCCGGTATCTTCAAACGATCGGGACAGGAGCGAGATATATGGCGAATTCGCGGGGTGGAAGGGAAACGAAGAGTGGACGAGGGAAAGGGGTACCAGAAATTCAACTACCAGTATTTTACAACAAAGGGGGGAGACGGGTGGAAGCCAATGGAACTCGCTTTTCACCCAAGGGCTGCGTTATCTACACCAATCTCCCTCACAACTGCGGCACTTCATTCTCCCTAAGGATTACCAACCCGCACTCCAGCAAGACCATCCAGGTAGACAGCTCAGTCATCCTGAAGAAGCGTTTTGATAGCGCCAAGAAATGGGGCATGGTGGTTCGATTTATGAACTTGACCACGAGCGAAAAGGATGAGATCCACGCAATCCTTTCCCAGGCGAAAGCAATTCCAAAAACAGCAGGCGAATCGAAATACCTGCAAACTCCCATTGGTCAGGCGATCCTGCGTTATTTCAATCTCAAGAAGTTAGTCGATTAATTTGCCCCGCCTGTTTCGGGAAACATGCGGATTCCCAGTGTAATCCCACAGTGTGGTCCCAGGTTCTCCCCCTCTTGCCGGACGGCAAATTTCCCGTCTCGTTTTGCTCCTCTCCTGCCTCGGAGTGCCATGTATAACTTTTCCATACTACTTCCTTTTTGGCATTAGGCTTGCATTTCAAACGCGCCACTGATCCAGTTTCGTGGGCTCGTGACAGCAATGCGTGAAATAACCGGGATTACCTGATCTTCAGCTTTCTTTCCAGAACAAAGCTGAAGAGTCAGAGGGGAACGGAGCTTTTGTGGAAGAAGGGGTAAAAACGGTTGCTGATTACCTGGAACTCTCACAGGACATGAGCAAGGGGGAGTTTGTATGTACCTTTTCTTTGCCGGTTCTAATCGAGAAAATCAGGATCTTTCCCCATGAGAATATGGATACCTCTCTCCTTTCTGGGACCGTACTCGTGCATGAACAGTCCGATCTCTGGGAGTCTGAAGACGAGCCCGATGATCAGGACATCAAAGACGCCAGAGTGTTTCTGCTGAAGAAGAAAGCCGATTCCATGGGGCCAAATATATTTCTTGGCAGGGCTCCTACCAGCGATATTGTTCTAGCCGGGGTCTCAGTATCAAGATCACACGCACAAGTAACTCACATTGCCGATACTGGGAGTTATCAAATAGCTGATATGTTCTCCTCCAATGGTACCTATATGAATGGTGAGAAGGTTCATCCATTTGTAGAACACCACATCAACGATTACGACCAAATAAGCCTAGGGCCTCATTATCACCTGATGTATCACTCTCCCCAGGCATTCTATGAGTTGCTTGTAAGCCTGAGGTCCTATAGGGCATAGAGCATAGGGCATGGAGCGTGGCCTAACTTTTTTTGTCCTCCGTCATCTAACCCCTGCTTTCTATCTTTTTTGCAATGGACAACTGACCACGGAGGTTTTACTGTTTAAACTATACCCCTATTATTGGGAAAATACTTTCCTTGATCCGCTCAACGACCGCTTTGGCCAATGCCTGGGCACGTCCAGCGATGACTGGGTGGGTTTTCTGAGGTGGATCCGAAAGAGTGGGATTCTCGCCCAACGCGGATTGGTGCAGATCAATAAAGGCTTCGGGTAAACTATCCGGAAGTTGGACTCCCTTCATAATGGCCCATGCCTTGGTCCAGGCTCGGGCCACATTCATGACATTGTATCCGCCTCCACCCAGTGCCACCCATTTGAAATCCCAGGATTTTATCTCCTCCACAACCCTGCCAAAGCCATCGATGCTGAGGCTCAGGGAGGCCAAAGGATCGGTGCCCATGGTATCCACGCCCAGTTGGGTCACTACCACATCAGGGTTGTAAGCTTGAACCAACGGCGGCACCACTTCCGTGAAAACTGCAAGATAGAGATCGTCATCAGTTTCAGGTGCTAACGGCACGTTTACCGAGTAACCCCGGCCTGGCCCCTGGCCTATCTCTTCCGGAAATCCGGTACCAGGAAACAGTGTATGCCCGTGCTGATGAAGGGAGATGCTCAGTACTTGATCGGTGTCGTAAAACGCTGCCTCAACTCCATCGCCGTGGTGAACGTCGACGTCCAGGTAGACCACCCGTAAACCGTCCTGTACCATCTTGGCAATGCCTATGGCTGGATCATTCAGGTAACAGAATCCGGAGGCCCGATCTTTCATGGCATGGTGCAGACCACCAGCGATGTTGAAGGCAATCTTCTTGTTTTCTTCCCTGATCTGGCGGACGCATTCAAGAGTGGCCCCGGCGACCAGCAGAGACCAATCATACAAACCAGAAAAAACCGGGTTATCACCACTGCCTAAGCCGTATTTCCAGGCTTGCGAAGGAGCCCGGCCATTATTGGCCTCCTTTAAAACTTCAATATATGTTTGAGAATGAGTCCGAAGCAGGTCTTGTTCCTCAGCCTCCCGGGCTTCAACCCATGGTGCCTCAGCGTTGTCAAAGAGACCATAGGCGCGAATCAAGTCCATGGTCAACTGGAGCCGCTCCACCTTCAAGGGGTGACTGGACCCATAACTGTGTCGACTGAATTGTTTACTAAAAACGAGAACTTCTTGCTCGGCCCCGCTCATAACACTCTCCTGTCACTTCAGCACCATCTCAACCCGCCGATTGAGAACTCTCCCCACTCTTTGTCCAAGCTCGGCCATAAGAACACCCAGCTTGAAACCTTTCGTATTCGGAAGTTTTGGCAGTATAGACCAAAGCGTTTCAGTTTTACAATGGCCAACGATTAACCAGCATGCAACTGGCAGAGGGAAGCGAGCAGCAAAAAGGCTGGTTTCTCGTTTGATCTGATGGTATTATCCACGGCATTTTAATCTGAGGGCATCTGGCAGAGTCGCCCGGGCTTGGTCAAGTGCCAATACTTTACTGAGAAAGAACGGTTATGGAGTATTGGAGAGTTGGAGCAACTCGATTGCGGATTTGGGAATGCGGAATGCGGATGGTGGACTTTAAATTGAAGTTTCTGATTGGCGATTTATTTTTATAATCCGAAATCCGAAATTCCCCTTACTCCAACACTCCAAACCAACTGTCCTATGGAACCACAAAGCCCCATTTTTACAACCTGAGATAATTGGAACAGAAACAACCGTGCCTCAGAATATTTATAAAGCTGATTCGCTCTTGATGCTCACCGCTGTTATTTGGGGTGGCGCTTTTGTGGCCCAGAGGGTGGGAATGGATCACGTGGGTCCGCTCACCTTCAATGGTGTACGGTTTGCACTCGGGGCTCTCACCTTACTGCCATTTGCTTTGCGGGGTGATAGAGTCACGGCAAAGGAACAACTCCAGCGTCTTACCAATAAACAGGCTGTTCTTGGAGGTGGTTTAGCTGGGTTGATACTTTTTGGTGGAGCTACTCTCCAGCAGGTGGGTCTCGTCTTCACCACGGCGGGAAAGGCTGGTTTTATTACCGGTCTCTATGTAGTCATTGTGCCGCTTCTGGGAATGCTGTGGAGACAGTGGCCGGGCTGGGGCGGTTGGGTCGGAGCGATTATAGCGGCAGTTGGACTCTATTTTCTTAGTATTACCGAGGAGTTTACCCTTGCTCCCGGAGATGCCTGGGTACTTGCCGGCGCCTTCCTGTGGGCAATTCACGTTCTCATATTGGGATACCTTTCACCTAGGGTAGATGTATTAAAGCTAGCCTGTGCCCAATATGCGGTTTGTTGTTTTTTAAGCCTGGTGGTGGCAGGATTCACGGAGACTATTACCGTTCATGGTTTGCGAGAGGCGACAATTCCCATTCTCTACGGGGGTGTGATGTCTGTAGGGGTGGCCTACACTCTACAGGTTGTGGCCCAGCAGGTTGCACCCCCGACTCACGCAGCGATCATACTGAGTCTTGAGGCGGTGTTTGCGGCTTTAGCAGGTTGGCTTATCCTTGGTGAGGTGCTCACATCCCGCGGACTACTTGGTTGCGGGTTGATGCTGGCGGGAATGATAGTGGCACAGCTTTGGCCCTGATTTCTATCCAGACCAACCGGTAACAGGACAAAAAAAATTAAACCACGGAGACACAGAGGCCACAGATGAGATGGAGTTTTCCCTGGCCGGGAGACGACGGCCAGGGAAAAGTGCCTCTGCCTTAAGCAGAAGCCCTTTTGGTAATGACGCCGCTGCCCACGGTAGCTGTATACAAATAAAGTTCACTCTGTGTTCTCTGCGCCTCTGTGGTAACAAAAGAAGAGATTTGTCGGATCGACCTCTCTACACGAGAACGAACCGACCTACTATTGTCTCAATATTCAATGATAAATGCGCAATGCCAGATGCGAAATGATCAGGGTTTTTCTTTCAGCGCCAAGGCGGCGAGGAATTCGTAGACCTCTGCGCCCTCCAGGTCTGCTTTTTCCTCACCCCGGGCGTATTGCATGACCCAGGCAAGGTCTAAGTCACTCTGGGGCGAGAGAGTTCCTTTCTTTAAACCCAGGGTGAAGTTTTCCTCGTCAAAAAACAAGATATTCTCAAAGGTTGTTGCAGCCCCACCGTTCGTCTTTGGCCTGGCAAAAACCTGTAAATCATGCTCCAGTATTCCAAGAGACACCGGCTGAAAATCCAGCAGTTCAAAAAAAAGATTTAAAGATTCCTGAATCTGCTCGAGAGATTTTTTTTCCAGACCCCGGCGCGCATCCTCAACCAACAGCGCCAGATCATCTCCAGTGTAGCTAAGATCCAGCAGCGCCAGAGCGTTGGCATGCATTCGTTTCAGTGACTCCTTGCCCTTCGTGACAATTACATCCTGGTCATTCATGACTTTCTTGATGTTCTTGATGCTGAACATTTCTTTCCACTCAGGGCTTTTTCTTAGGGCTACGTCGTAAACGGTGGTGTGGTAAATGGGAAGCTCGTTGTCGAAAACCAGCACTTCCATATTCTCCCCCTCTAGGGGACGCACATAGAGGTGCAGGTCTCTGACCTTCTTGGGCTCGAGATCTGTCATCTCCAGGAGTTCTTGCGTGAGTTCTTTGTCCAACCTTTTTTGTGCAGGGATCTCACGGATGGTTGAAGTAATCTTTCGCAGAAGTGCATCGAGCTTGATTTTTGCCTTTAGATTTTCTTTGAAAGACATGCTGGTGGTCTCCTTGCGAGTCTATCAAATAACTTCCTATCTACTCAGGTGTAGATGGGCAACAGCGGCTGATGGAGAATTGGAGTAATGATATTAATTCATTTTATACTATCTCAATTATAATGATAGTAAAGAATCGCACGCTGGAGAAATGCTCAACCAATTACAACAATGTTGGACTTTACCGGTTGAACTGGTATGCTCTTGCTAAAATCTTAGCCCGAATATTTCATGAATTACTTGCTGCGACCACGGATATGGCCTGGCCGTCCTTCTCTCCGATCTGTAGGCTCTACGAGCCGGAAGCCGGGCGTCCGCGGGTCCCGCACCCTGCGATGTACTATTCAAGTACGCCTCGGATGCGAGGCCCTGCGGTTGCCCAGCGGCACACCCATCTTTGTGGTCTCGCGACAGCAATTCATGAAATATCCGGGCTAGCTGTGCGAGAGAAAATAATATGCGCAAGATAGGGCTCTTGAAAAATACCATACAAGAGTATGCTTGGGGATCGAGGACAGCTATCCCTGAGCTTCTAGGCCAACCAGTGCCGGCGGAAAAACCACAAGCAGAGCTCTGGATGGGAGCCCACCCTAAAGCTCCATCCCAGGTTCTTTCCGATGGCATCTGGAGATCGCTGCCGGAGGTAATTCAAGAAAGCCCTGCAGAGACGCTTGGGCAGGAAGTAGCAGCTCGGTTTTCCAACAAGCTGCCATTCTTGTTCAAGGTGCTCGCTGCAGCGAGACCGCTGTCGATCCAAGCACATCCTAATAAGGAGCAGGCCGAACAGGGCTTCGCCCGGGAAAATGAGCTTGGAGTCCCCCTAGATGCGCCCCAAAGAAATTATAGAGACGACAACCATAAACCAGAGATAATCTGTGCTCTGACACCATTCTGTGCCCTGAACGGTTTTCGTAAACTAGAGGAGGCGCTCAGACTATTAGAAAAAATCAGGGTTCCCGGTTTGGCAGAAATAGTATCGTTTCTGCGGAGCCACCCCAACCGGGATGGGTTGAAAAAATTCTTCAACCATTTAATGACCACGGACCGTGGAAAACAACGCAAGATTGTCGAGCAAGCGCTCAACTCTGCTGAGCAGCAAACAAATGAAGAACCAGTCTGGACATGGATGATCAAGCTTAATGAAGAGTATCCCGGTGATATGGGGGTTCTCTCTCCTCTTTTCTTGAATCTAGTTCGTCTAAAACCCCAGCAAGCCATGTACCTGCCAGCCGGGGAACTTCACGGTTACTTAGAAGGAGTAGGCATTGAGTTGATGGCCAATTCTGACAACGTTTTGAGGGGCGGGCTGACGCCCAAACACATAGATGTTCAAGAACTGCTCACCGTTTTGAATTTTACCGACGGAGATTTGAATATTTTAGGCCCTGAAAACCTCGCCTTTGGGGAGGCGATCTACAGCACGGAGGCGGAGGAATTTGCTCTCTCCGTGATGAGGCTAAATAAAGGGGCTCCCTTCAGCAGCCCTCGCAATCGCAGCGTGGAAATAATGATTTGTACGGAAGGCGAGGTTAGCGTCACAGATTTGAGCGCTGGGGACATCACCCGCTTAACGAGGGGAATCTCCATTATTGTACCGGCAGCAGTGGAGCAATACAGAATCGAGGGAGAAGCCACCCTTTACAAGGCAACGGTGCCTGTGTGAAAATTGCAGAGCGCATGGCGCATAGCACCGTGTCAGTTGTCCGTAGTCAGTGATCCGTGGTGAGTGATTACTAAAACCAGATTTCTGCCGCAACGGACAACCCACAACGGACACCGCCCACCGTTTACTATCTACCCAAACATTGGGGCCTGGTGCATCGCTACTGGGTTTTGACTTCCGTATTGGAAAGTTGTTCTAGGGCGAGCATAAGGGCCTGGGTTCCCAACTTCCCGTGTCCCTGGGCCTTGACCGCCAGGTAGAGCTGGTGGACCAAAGCCAGTCCGGGCAGAACAAGCCCCAGGCGGTGAGACTCATCCAAGGCTATGGACATGTCTTTGATGAAATGTT
>WOR8_10004759_pt1 | contig 13116 bp, 15 predicted proteins | sample DeeMarSeWOR38_10_FD_19890 | JGI IMG/M metagenome (IMG submission 19890) | reverse complement strand
TTTAACGTTACTGGTTATCGGATTTACCCTGCTGTCAACAACCCCGGTGATGCTGGCCCTGGTGCAAGAACACGCCAAAAGCAGCCCATCTGCCGCCAACGGATTTTTCATGATGGCATCGTTCATGGCCCGTTCGGCAATCGTTGTAGTGGTCGGCCTCATCGGTGACTTAATCGGCCTGCGCGCCACCTATTTTGTGAGCGCCATCATTGGACTTGCTGCGATTCCGTTCATTCTCATGTTGCCCAGAAAATAATCTCGATCTCGGAATTTATCTAAAACCTACATTAAGTGCTTCAAATGTTTAAAATGGAAAACAATAATCAAGTACCCAATACCGAATACCCATCACCCTGTACCCAATTAAAATGAAACTTTTCAATATATTAGCAATTCTGATCACTCTCTCAGCAGGTTTCAGCTATATCAACCATCGATTTATCCGATTACCAACCACCATCGCTTTAATGGCGATTTCCCTTCTGGTGTCACTCGGGCTGATCGCATTGGGCTCGCTGGGATTCGGTCTCGAAGAAGACGCCCGTATCTTGCTCAACAGCATCGATTTTGATGAAACCCTGCTGCACGGCATGCTCAGCTTCTTGCTGTTTGCCGCAGCCCTGCACGTCAACCTGGTGGATTTGTCCCAGCAAAAATATATTATCAGCACGCTGGCCACGCTGGGAGTTGTCGGCCCACCTTTATTATCGGCCTGGCCAGTTGGTGGGTACTGGGCTGGCTGGGTATTGATTTGCCCTTTATTTATTGCCTTTTGTTCGGCGCCCTGATCTCGCCGACTGATCCCATCGCGGTCATGGGTATTTTAAAAAAGGCCGGCGTGCCCGCAAGCCTCGAAACCAAGATTACCGGTGAATCCCTGTTTAACGATGGTGTTGCGGTGGTGGTCTTTCTGGTCATACTGCAGATCGCCACCGGAACCCAGGCTGTCACCGTCGCCTCTGTGGCCGGATTGTTCATAAAAGAGGCTTTTGGCGGCCTGGTTTTCGGGCTGATCATCGGGGCCATCGCCTATTGGATGCTGAAAAGTGTAGAAAACTACCAGGTTGAAATACTGATTACCCTGGCCCTGGTAACCGGTGGCTTTGCACTTGCCGACACCTTACACCTGTCCGGTCCGATTGCCATTGTCGTGGCCGGTCTGCTGATCGGCAACCATGGCCGCATGCTGGCCATGTCCGATGAGGTCCGTGATCATCTCGACAAATTCTGGGAATTATTTATTGTTGTTTTTTCCATCATTGTGCAAGGTTTGACCATTGGCAAACTGGTGAAAAACGACGAAGAAGTAAAGGATGAGAGTTGAAAATTGGAATTATGGATCCGCCGAGTTAGAATACCCTCTACTTTCATAAAATCCCGGTTCATCCACCTCGGAAAATCGGATACCTTCAAGCCCTTTCACACTTTTAAATTTTGAAAGCTGATAGTTTGCGGATCTTGGACCTGACCACTGATCTTCAGATGCCAATCATCGATTTTGCCGGATCCGGCAACACCCCCCATAGGAACCAGGGTTTTAACTGCATGTTGACCTGGCGGAATACGGGACCGCCCGTCGGGTCTGAGTTCGGCGGCCCATGCCGGGTTTTCAGTCTCGGTAAGTTTTACGAATAGCCCAGGCAGCCCGATGGAAACCAGACTGCCACCGGTCAGTGTCATGAAATGCCGTCGCGTTATTTTCTTTGGGTTGTTTCGCATTTATTTTCTCATAGCTGCATACGATTTTTTTGTAAGCATCTGTACAATAGTGCAAGTTAAGAATTAAATTATCGTCTGGCAACTGCACTTCTAATTGTAGAAATTTGTAAAAGGGTGCTTATCATTTTTGCCAAGTGGCAAGGATGAACAGCTAAATCAAAATCCAAAAACATTGCGTTATGCGATTTGATTTGTTACCCTGCGATTTTATTTTAGATCGTATACTAACCCGATATGTTGTGCATTTGATTGTAAAAGTAGCGTTCGGTCTGAATGACATGTCAACATGCCCGACATGGGGATATTAAGGAGAAACGACAATGACAGAAGAACAACAGCAACCGACCGATTTGAAGTTGGATCGCAACAATCTTTACAAAGAGCAGACTTTTACAGATTTGAAAGTGGGGATGATTAAACAGATGACACCCGTCAAGTCTGATGGCTCGGTGGACAAAACCCGCAAATCGGTTTTTGTTGCGCATACTTCACTGATGACCCCCGGCGGACCACTCCCACTGCAAGCCGTCATTCAAGCCAAGGATCTGCAACAGGCGATTAAAAAATTTCCAGATGCCATGAAAACCGCTATGGAGCGACTGGCTGAAGAGGCCCAAAAGTATCAGGAGCAGCAAGGCAATCGTATTGAAAAGCCGGATTCTCGAATTATCGTGCCCGGCAGATAACTATTGAAAAGGTTTTCGACACATTGAAGATCGGGCTTTGGGTGAGTCCAAGCACGCACCTTTTTCAATACGAATTCAACGACTTAATTTAAACTAGAACAAAAAACTAGACAATTTTGTAATGCACTAGGATCGATTTGCTTGGATTCTAGTGTCATGTCCCACAAATAGTTTATGTAATGAAATCCGGGCATGTCATTTTCTGAAAGGCGCTATGAATTGCAAATTGCCGGTGCCCCGATATTTGGGATTTGACCCGCAAAACGGGTTAATTCAAATACTTTGGTGCCCATCATCCCAAAGATCGGTGCACTAGGTACCCTTGAGGATCATCAATCGGCATATCGCCTCTAATGTCAGCCATCCTGATGAAATTACATATTTTATAGACTAAAGCAGCGTGTAGCACAGAATCAAAATGATATCCTTTTTTAAAAAATTTTCAAGTAAAACGCCATTGGCTCATGAGCAACAGGGCGATGAGCTGTTTGCAGCCGATCTGTGGGGTAAGGCCAAAATCGAATATGAACGCGCCCTGGAGAAACTCGAAAACAATGCAACGCCGGACGCTGAGCTTAAAACCCGCTTGCAGGATAAAGTCATCAAAGCAAAAGAAGCCCTGGCACACGGCCATAAGCGCAGCGCTGACGATATGCTCGATGCCGGCTTTTATGACGATGCGCGGGAATTATACCTGCTGGCCATGGAGCTTACCGAAGATCCGGCACTTCAATCGGAGCTGCAAGAAAAACATAAACTGCTTGATTTTCAGATGAATAAATCCATCAGTGAATCATTGCCGGAAGATGATGAAGAATCTTTCCAAGATGCGGATTCTGCTATAGAAATCAAAGAATCGGAATATCCACAACAGGAAGAGGAGGAGGACGAAACCTTCAGAGCCCTCTGCGGCGCACTGCCTGAAGATGTTCAAAGAGCGTACCTGAGCTATGGACCCAATTTTAAGAAAGGCTTTTTGGCATTGAATCAGGGAGATTTCGCCACTGCAGCTGAATACCTGAGCAGCGCCATGGAGGAAAACCCATCGGCTGACAGCTTTATCCCGCTCGAGCTGGCAACAGCCTATCTGAACCTGGACAGGCTTTCAGAAGCGCAGCAATTGCTTGAAGCGCTGTTGCAAGAACAACCGCAACTGCTACCCGCCTACCAGCTGCTATGTGAGGTTTTCTGGGAAAAAAGCGCATTTGATAGCGCTGACGCCCTGCTGGCCTCTGTACCTGATCAGTTGACCGAATCCGTAGCCGTATATCTTTTAAAGGGGGAGACGTTGTTCCGCGCGGCAGACCATACTGCCGCCAAGACTTTATATCAGACATTTTTAAAGACCTATGACTGGGATGAACGCATTGCCCTTAGGCTGGCCAAAACGCATGAAGCCCTCAAAGAGCTGGCCAATGCGCGCAATTTATACCGGGAGATAATGGCACAGTGTCGCAGTTGCCACAAGCGTATTAAGCCGATTATCAAAGAACGATACGCCGATCTTTGTTTTGATTCCGGCATGCTCAGCAGCGATATACTAGAACTATACCTTTCCTTGGCCCAGGAAGTGCCCCCCAAGGCTGCTGCTTATTATGAAAAGGTCAGCCATATATACGCTGCCCAGGGCAATGCAACGGAAGCCGCAAGATTCCGCGCAATCGCCCAAAAACTGACGACAAAATAGACTGCACGTTGTTTTATTGTCCTACTGCAGGTTTGTCTTTACAGATATGACTTTTATTCCTGATTTTCAAATTCCATCGAATGAGCCGGCCACTGCCCTCTGGTTCATATATGCCCGGGGCAAGCTGCTGGTAAAAATCAGAAACGATACCTGTTCCATCCCTGAAACAGCGGATTTAGCAGAATATCATACCGCTTTAATTCACAAACAGTATCTTGGCACTCTGGATAACCGCCCCTGCTATGCAGCTGAGATCGATAGTGAAGCTCTTAAGCAGACAGGGTTAGAGTTCAGAGATCTGCGGTCGCTATTTGGCGTTTTGGATGAGAATTTGATCTGGGTCGCCGGGCGAGCCAACCAATTGATCAATTGGAATCGAATACACCAATATTGCGGAAGCTGCGGAGAACCGACTGAGTTTAAAACAGACGAACGGGCCAAAATTTGCCGTCAATGCGGCCTAACCAATTATCCGCGCTTATCGCCGGCCGTTATCGTAGCGGTCTTAAAAAACGACCGAATTTTGTTGGGCCGCAATAAGCGTTTTAAATTGCCGTTTTATAGCGTATTGGCCGGTTTTGTGGAACCGGGCGAAACCCTGGAACAGTGTGTCGCAAGGGAAATCCACGAAGAAGTCGGCATAACGGTCAAAAATATTCGCTATTTCGGCAGTCAGCCATGGCCGTTTCCGGATTCATTGATGATTGCTTTCATAGCCGATTATGCCAGCGGCAGCATTTGTCTCGATGGATCCGAAATCATGGATGCGGCCTGGTTTAAAAAAGACAACCTTCCAAAAATTCCGCCTAGGATTAGTATTGCCAGGCAGCTCATTGAATGGTTCATCCACAGAGGAAAAAGCATATGATACATGTTATCGCCACCATAGAACTTCAGCCGAACTCACGCGAACCCTATCTGAATATCTTAAAAAACAACGTGCCCAAGGTGAGAGCCGAAGCGGGCTGTTTACAATATGAACCGGCTGTTGACATCGATTCCGGCTTAGCGTTTCAGGAAGCGGTAAGAACAGATGTCGTCACCATCGTTGAAGCCTGGGAAAGCCTTGAGCATCTGGTGGCTCATCTAAAAACACCACACATGCTTACCTATCGTGACGCGGTCACTCGATATGTCAGGAAGGTCAGCGTGCAGGTCATGGAGCCGGCCTAAATCTAATACAATATGTATAGTCTTAATATTGATCTCAGAAACTGTTAATCACCCATTCAGGTTTGCCGGTTGCCGGTTTAGCCCGTTAGGCCCGTTTAAATAGAAGAATGTCTGATTTTAATTTTCCGGGCAACGGGATAACGGGCAACGGGCTCAACCCGATGACCTTGGACGCTTTTTTCTAAATCCGCTTTGACGAGGAGGGAAAAGCCCTATGTGCGGCCGATTTGTGGGATACCGTAATCTGGATGAACTCAAAGAATTCTTTCCGATTGACCATGCCAACTGTGATGTGACGGCCAATTTCAACGTCGCACCATCACAAGAGATCCTGGCGATTTTTAATCATCAGGGAGAAAACTGGCTGGATAAATTCCACTGGGGATTAGTGCCCTTTTGGGCCAAAGACCCGTCCATCGGCAACCGCATGATCAATGCCCGCGCTGAAACCGTTGCTGAAAAACCTTCCTTTAAAAATGCTTTTAAAAAGCGCAGGTGCCTGATCATCGCCGATGGCTTTTATGAGTGGAAAGGGCCCAAGGGTCAAAAGCAACCCATGTTGATCACACTGCCCGATAAAAAACCGTTCGCATTTGCCGGTCTCTGGGAAAGCTGGCAAAAAAAAGATCCGGAAGCAGTCTACCGCTCCTGTAGCATCATTACGACCGAAGCCAGTGCATCGATCCGCGATATTCACCATCGCATGCCGGTGATTCTCAAACCCGATGTATATGCAACCTGGCTGAATCCTGAAAATCAGGATATTACAGCCCTAAAAAACATTCTGATAAAAGAATGCTTGAACCAATTGGTCAGCTACCCAGTATCAAAAAAAGTAAACTCCACGCGCAATAATGATGCGTCCTTTTTAGATCCCATCAAATAACGATAGACCTTATCTCAAAAACAGTGATGCCCGTGCCATCCTAAAATTTCTACAATTTACGATCACAGCATTTGCTGTTGACATAGGCTACTTTGTGGTATACAGGCTAAAACTATTAGCACATTTCCCCATTCCGAAAGCACACATTCCGTCCTGGTCTCTGAGTCATTTCAAATCTCGCTGGTGATCAATTCGCTTCTCCTAATTCAATTCGGATGGGCTACATAAAGGAGGCAGACATGGCAATTGGCGTATTGATAAAACACGTAACAAAGAATGGGGTCAGCGCAAAGGTCCTCTTGCCGCACATCATCGAGTTAAGGGCTCTTGCCGTCAGGCAGCCGGGTTATATTTCCGGCGAAACATTTTTTCATTTAGAGCGTCCTGAGGAGTGCCTGGTCATCAGCAGATGGACATCTTTAGAGCACTGGCAGAAATGGATAAAGGAGCCACGTCGTAAAGAGCTACATGAAAATATCCAAAAACATCTTGATACCAAAATAGAGTACAACATTTATGGTGTGGGACTATGGTAAGGCCAGTGGCAGCGGCACGGTTTAACGGTCGATCGTCCTTTATCAGGTTCTTTACATCAACTTATTTTTTTTACCCTGATGCCAAATTCGCTTCTTTTTGATTTCAAAATGCGCAAAAAAAGGGCAGTGGAACACAAACACTGCCCTTCAAGGGAGGAGAAAAACACTTTTATATTGACTGTTTTCGCAAAGTCAAAAGCGCCATAGTCAAGGCTGATTATCAGGGACGAATCTTTTAGTCGTCAACTTATCAGATTTATGCTTACGCTTAAATTGAAACAACATATTTAAAAACTTCTGGACCCTTTGCTCTCCAACCAGGCGAATGATCAACATCGCCCCGGCCGCAATCAAGCCTATAATAATCACACTTGCGCAAAATTGTACAGTAAGACGCACTTCATGCGCCCATTTATCTCCCTTCAAAAGGACCAACCCCCCCGATACAAGCTCACCTTAATTAACTTCATTCGTTTCAACACCAGACGGAACACATATCTTTCTATCAAAAGTTCTGGTGGACATTTAACTGCTATGCAACGCGCATTCTCGCAACAGTAGCAATATATAAAGATGACTACAAAACCCATTAGGCGAAGTAGTTAACTGAGCTATAGTAAGTAAAAGGAGAAGCAAAAACCGTGCACACTTGACAACTCATCGGTCGGTAATCAAATCTTGAGTACTTACATACACTTAAAAAAATCCAGATACGACAACAACATAACAACATGTACTAACTTACCTACGCTCTGGTAAATTTATTTCCTCCTGTGTACCAAATATGTTAAAGATTGTGCGAATCGGATACGCTTTAGCGCCCCATTTCACCGGCTGTCAAAGATTCAAGACGCATGTGCTGAGACCGCCACACATTATTTTCACCGGCAAAAGTCTCAATATTTTTATTGGTTAAAAATTCAACCATTTTGATGTCGTCTACGGCCAAATCTTCGTTTCCCATTTTGGTGTGTAGAGTAGCACGACTGTAGTAGGCCGCCCCATATTCGGGATCCAGCTCGATTGCTTTTTCAAAATCAGTCATAGCCTCTGCATCATTTTCCTGTTTTTCTTTGGCAAGTCCTCGCAGATGGTAAGATCGCGCCAAATTGGGGTTGAGCTGAATTGCCCGATCAAAGTCCGCGATGGCTTCGTCAAGTTGATCCAATCTGAAAAATGCCGAACCTCTGCTCAAATAGGCAAGTGTATGCCTCGGTTCCATATCGATAGCGCGAGAAAGATGCTCTATACTCTCTCGGTAATTGTCCTTTAGAAAAGCAAACATTCCATTAATATAATGACTATTGGCTTCGTGATTATTTGTCATGTTACACCTCCTGAATGTATTTTGTCTAATTTCTGTCTAATGTAAGTTGAGGAAATTGAATGTCAAGCCGATTTACCCTCCAGGCCAACATCCACCCGGAATGTAACCCATTGGTAAAGGAGTGGTTAAAGCAAAATGCAGATCGTCGCGGAAATGAAAAAAATCGAGAGCGCAGAATACGCGGTATTCAGCGAAGTTTTTCGATAATGTCACGAAATTCGGAGATGTTATGAGAATGCAGGACGTTCATTTGTTTAAACGCCGCTTGAAAGGATTGGACTCCACGTCCACCGGCAATAATGGCCACATCTTCCGCCACATATTGACGTAACCGCTTTATCTCGCGCAGGGTCTGCCTTTCATCATCCTGGTAGACGATGCTGAGGGCAACCGCTACAGCGTTTTTGTGTACGGCAGCAGCGGCAATTTCCTCAGCCGGGAGGTTTGGGCCAAAATAATATACGCCCCATCCAGCCTCTGCGGCGATGATCGCAACAATCAGAGCGCCGAGTTCATGCCAGTGGTTTGCGGGGGTTGCTACAATCATTTTAGGCATTGGGGTTAGTACGCGATAGGTGGAAAGCATATCGCGCAAAAACGAAACGAGAATAGATGAGGCCATATGCTCATTAATTATTTTGAGTTGCCCATTCGCCCAGCGGTCGCCAATTTCAGCTACCAGCGGCAATATGACGCCTTCAAGCAGCGTTGGCCGTGTCAGCATGACGGCCGCGCGGTTTAAAACTATCTCAAACGCCTGCTCATCCAAGTCGATAACTGCCGCGCTGCAGGCTTCAAGAAATTCTTCTGCTGTGGAGAGTTGCGCCTGATGATCTCCAATCGATCCGGTATCTGCGACTCGGCTGTCGATAATGTCATGCAGCGTTTTGTCGTCCAGCTCAGTCAATTGGGCAATGCGGTGACCGCTTCTGGAGGCTTGCTGCAAGAGTCGCAGATGAATAATGTCGTTTTCAGAATAAAGCCTGCGGCCGGTGGCGGTTCGACCGGGCTGCACCGCACCATAGCGCTTTTCCCAAGCGCGGATCAGGTGCGCGCTCAAGCCGGTCTGGCGCGCAACATAACCAATCGGATGTACTTTCTGATCATTGTTCATGGCTGCTTAATATCATAAGGAAAAAAGATTGTCAAAAAAAAATTCGACAAAATATTGACAACTTTTAGGAAGTGACTAACATTTCTGTACCCTAATTTGTATAAAAAAATAGAAGAAGAATAATCATGGTCAAAAAAAAGCTTGTAGGCGTTATAGTGATAACTTTTGGTTTTGTAGGTATGTTAAATGCTGGAAATTACGGAAAAAAAATATTGTTGATACTGCAGCCAGTGCGGAATCATTCAATACGTTGGTTGCAGCAATGGTGTAATCCACGTTGTCGATACCGTCGTACTGCCAAATTAAGGTCTGCAGTAATTGCGTCAACCTGATTGCTTCGCTGCAAGATGGTAGAATAATATATTCGTTCCCGGTTGACTATAGGTTCCCTCAACAGACGTCTGTTGAGGGAATCTTATTCCCATGGTCTTTAGAGTATTTGCTTTGTAACCACCCCAATACCCTGTCAGCTGATTCACAAAGATATGAAATTTAGGTAATAAAATTGTGACAGAAATTACATAAATTTAAGACTTCGAAACTCCCAACAAATTATAACAGTTTGATATATTTTAAAGAATATAAAAATAGGCCGATGGCATATTTTTTGCAGATTGCAAATAGTGTCTGCAAATGCCCTGACCTTCAACGCTTAGGTTCGGCTCGCAGCAGGCACTTCTATCGGCTGGGGGACGGGTTCTCATTTTACCCCTTTTACCACTAAAATTGGTACGCCTTTGGGAACCCCAATCCCCCTTCCTTCCTAAAGATCATGAGCGGGGGCTCAAAAGGGAGCGCGGCCTAAAAAGGTCACAGACAGGTTCGAATCCTGCACCCGCTCCATCTCCAAATTTGACAATTTCTATAGGTCTTTTGACCGGCCCCAAAAACAGCTAAACTTATAACATATTGTGCCGATAAGATGATAAAGCGCAACTTGACATCACCCAACCCATAAAGGGGACCTTATGCAGGCCTTTTTTTCATTTATCTTCTTTTTGCTTCTGCCGCTGGCAATTGGCGTCTTGATCATATATCTGTCAATCGACCTTTTTGAATATTTGAAAAAATACCACCCGATGGCATATAAACAAATGTCTTTTGAAAGCCTTTTTGGCATGTCAGGTGATAATTCGCTCATATACCTCATCAAACCACAGGAATATTTCCGATTTCTGCTGGCACCGGCCGATCTGCAGGATCATAATATCAAAGTGTATAAGCACCGCCTTAAGTTAGGTTTTATTGCCCTCCTGGGATTGTTTGTGATTTATCTGCTGTTGAATCTCATTTTCTGATCGGAAAACCTCGCATAGGATTTCGAAGACCTTAAAAGGCTGCCTACCCAGCACATTTTACCATATCTGTCAGCTGCATTTTTTTCGCTCCTACTCTGGCATCTTGACCTGCAAAATAGTATAATCTACCTAACGGTAGGTAATTTTCTTGACATGACCGCTATTTTAACATACACACTGAGGCCGCCATTCAATAGCTTAATTTGCAACCATATGGAAATCGCATGACAAACAAAAAAAGACCGAATGCAAAGGCAACCAATGCCCGTGATCGTGTGCTGAAAACAGCCATCGGTATCTTCGCACAAAAAGGGTACGCCGGAACATCCGTGCGTGAAATCGCAGATCAGGCCGGAGTGAGTAAACCGGTACTCTATTATTACTTTAAAAGTAAAGAAGGGCTTTTTTTGGCCATTTTGGAGATGGCCGAAAATTTACAGAAAAAGTTGCTGGCCGATGTATTGGAATCACAAGGCAATGTATTGGATCGACTTCTAATGCTTTATCGCCGGGTATATTCGGAGGTCGCAGCGCACCAAAGTCTTTACAAAATGATCCACGGTCTCATATTCGGACCCCCTCAGGGAACACCCCCTTATGACTTTACGCGCTATCATCGCCACATGATCAATGCGATTTGCAAGATTTATGATTCGGGGATTGCCGGCAATGAGGTCAAAAAGTCAGCTGGCGAAGAGGTTGCTTATCTGGTATTGAGCCTGATTGATTTTTGTTTGCACATGGATCAGGTTAAACCACAATCTGCCGATCCGCAGCGTCCCGAGCGTCTGCTGCGACTGGCATTTGAGGGAATTGACAAAAAGACGGTAAAATAAATGCAAATCAAACGTTCATTTTTATTTCTGGCAGTGTTGTTGTGGACCGGTTTTTTTGCATCTGGCTGCGATGATAAAGCGGGCCTGGCGAACACTGAGAACCATTCAAACCAGCCGGCTGCCGTTCCGGTATCCATTATCAAGATCGAAGCAGAACCGATACGGGATATCATTTTTTTGCCGGGTACAACCGAAGCCTGGCAGGATGTGCAGGTGGCAGCCGATACCGCCGGCCGGATTGAGTGGATTGGCCCACGTGAGGGAGACGTCGTTAAAAAGGACGATCTGTTGATCAAGATCGACGTCTCCGCCCTTAAGGCCGCCCTGGAGCATGCCAAAGCCCAATATCGATTGGTCGACGATCTTTATCAACGGCGGCGACGGCTTTTCGAGCGCAAGATCATTGCCCAGGAAGAACTGGATCAGAGCGCCACCCAGCGGACATTGGCAGCCACTGACGTGGAACAGATAAAGGTTAAATATGAACATGGATTTCCGCGCTCACCCATTAACGGCATCATTAATCACCTGTATGTGGATGCCGGGGAATTCATCGATACCGGCAAGCCGATCGCCGACATCATCAATATCGAGCGCATTAAAATCAATATCCGCGTACCGGAGCTTGACATCCGCTTTGTGCTGCAGGGTCAAAAGACACCGGTCAAAATCGATGCCTTCCCCAATAGGACGCTTACCGGAACGGTCGATTTTGTCTCGTTTAAAGCCGATCCGGCCACTAAAACATTTCTGGTACGCACCGTGATTGATAATCCATTTGCCGATATTCGACCGGGAATGATCGCCCGGGTGGCCTTTGTGCGCCGTGTGATTCCCGATGCGCTGCTGGCCCCGCTGTTTGCATTGGTGGACAAAGGTGGCGAGCGTCTTGTATTCATCGAGAAAAACGGCATGGCGCAATCGCGAACCGTTGGCATCGGTGTGATTGAAGGCGATCGTGTTCAGATTACCAGCGGTTTGAATCCAGGCGATCATCTGATCATCAAGGGGCAGACCGAAGTCGAAGACGGCATGAAGGTGCGCGTGCAATGATTCTCAACCGATTCGCACTCAAACGGCAGGTCACCGTCTTGGCGCTGCTGGTGGTCATTGTGATTGCTGGATTGTATTGCTACGTCACACTGCCGCGTGAATCCTTTCCGGACATTACGATCCCTTATGTCTTTGTGACGACCACCTATGAGGGCGTGGCTCCGGCCGACATGGAGGAGTTGATCACGATTCCCATCGAACGTAAGCTCAAAGGCATCGATGATGTCGAAGAAATCCGCTCCACCTCCGCCGAAGGGTTTTCGACGGTGGCCATTAAATTTTCACCCAAAGTCGACCTAGATGATGCCCTTCAGAAAGTGCGCGACAAAGTCGATCAAGCCGAAGGCGACTTGCCAGCCGACCTACAGGATGATCCGGTCATCAAGGAAGTCAATTTTTCGGACATGCCGGTTATCCGCGTGGTATTATCAGGACCCTTCAGCCTGCGACGTCTACAGAACTTGGCCGAGGATATGCAGGACCGGCTCGAATCCATATCCGGGGTTCTGGAAGCGCGCCTGACGGGCGGATTGGAACGTGAAATTCATGTTGAATTCGATTTGGATCGTGTGCGGGCTTACAATGTTCCATTTTCCAACATTATCGGTGCGGTCAATAACAGCAATGTAAACATGCCCGGCGGTAGCATGGATATCGGCGAAGGCAAATATCTGGTGCGGGTGCCGGAGGACTTTGAGCATCCATCTGAAATTTTTTCGATCGTGGCTTTCGTGCGGAACGGCAATCCGGTTTACTTAAGGGACATCGCCACCATTAAAGACGCCTATAAAGACCCGCTTA